>Ga0209465_10000711_pt1 | contig 15212 bp, 16 predicted proteins | sample PanSoiPlot1MoBio_FD_188321 | JGI IMG/M metagenome (GOLD analysis project Ga0209465, IMG submission 188321) | Tropical forest soil microbial communities from Panama analyzed to predict greenhouse gas emissions - Panama Soil Plot 1 MoBio (SPAdes)... | ecosystem: Environmental > Terrestrial > Soil...
ATCAGGAAGAAGTGCAGCGAGATCATTCCGCGCCGACGTTAGGCGATTCTCTACCTAATCAATACTCAGCAGGTTTTCGGTACACACAAGTCATCCAACGAGAAGCGTGCCACGTCGCGCAGCAGCGCGATAAATCCGTCGGCTTGAAATTCTGCCGTAAGCCTGCCTTTTTCCGCGGTCCCGCCCGAGGCGTCGCCGACAGCGCCGTCGGGATTGAGGTCGGGCGCGATCCATCCGAAGGCATGCGTGCCGATCGGCCGCAAATGCGTGAACTGCTTCTCGATGTCTGCGGCCTTGGAGGGAAACAACTTCGCCCTCGACATGTCGACCAGATCGGGACGGAAGTGCAGCATCAGCGAGGTCTCGATGTCGCCGGCATGGATGCCATAGGTTGCGTCGTAGGCCGAATACGTATTCGGCGGCAGGCCGAAGCGGCGCCATTGGCTGGTCACCGCCAGCATGCCGAGGCGCACGCGAAGTTCTCGCGCCAGGATGCCGATCACCTCGGCATTGCCGCCGTGCGAGTTGACGATCACCAACTTGCGCAGGCCTGCGCGATGAACCGCCTCCCCGATCTCGAACCAGATACGCAGCAGGTTCTCTGCCGAGAATGTGATGGTTCCTTTCGAACGCAGGTGCTCGTTCGATTTTCCGACGGTCTGGGTCGGCAAGAACAGCACTGCGAGCTCGTCGGGCAGCCGAGCCAGGACCGTGTCAATCATGCCTTGCATGATCGCGGTGTCGGTCATGACCGGCAGATGTGGGCCGTGCTGCTCGATCGCTGCGACCGGCAGGATCGCAACCACGCAATTGCGGTCGAGCGCGGCAAATTCGCTCGATTTCAGCTCGCCCCAGAAGCGTCTTTGCGCCATCGAACCCGCTCAATTCGCCGGACGGGATATGGTATAGCACCGGTACGATGCGGCACATCACCCCCAAAACCATCCGCCCCCCGTTCGCGCGCTACAGCTACGGCGTCGAAATCCCGCCGGGACATCGCATCCTGGTCTGCTCGGGCCAGCTCGGGATCGATCCGGCCGACCGCGTGCCGGGAACTGTCGAGGAGCAGACGCAGCTTTGCTTCCGCAATATCGAGGCGGTGCTGAAGGACGCGGGACTTAGGCTTGCGGATGTGGTGCGGATCAACGCCTTCGTTACGGGGCGCGAGCATCTGAAAGGCTATATGCAGGCACGCGACCAGTTCGTCAGCGATCCTCCGCCTGCGTCGACCCTGATGATCGTAAGCGGTTTCTCGCGCCCCGAATTCCTCGTCGAGGTCGAAGTCATCGCGGCCGGGCCCGCAGTCGAATAGTCAACGAGGTTCGAAGGAAAAGAGTGTGACGCGAGCCGTGGATGTAAACGAAAAAATTCACGAAGAGCTTAAAAACTCTGGCGTCACGCTGGCGGCATCGCTGCCTGACGACTGGGTGGCGCCGCTGATCAACCGTATCGCGGCCGACAACACCATGCGTCACGTCCGCGTCGCGCGCGAGGCAGAGGCGATCGCGATCTGCTCGGGCGCGTTCTTCGGTGGCGTGCGCTCGGTTGCGCTTATGGGCGCGACCGGCCTCCTCACCTGCACCGGCGAACTCGCGACGCTGAACCTCCGCCACCAGATCCCGGTGTTCCTGATCGTCAGCCAGCGCGGCTCGATCGACGATCAGCGCATCTATCAGGAGGTCCAGGGACGCCGCACCATCCCGCTGCTGCAGACCTACGACTTCCCCTATCATATTGTGAACCGGCCGGACGAAATCGCCTCCATCCCCGATGCCTACGAAACCTGCCGGTTGCAGAAGCGGCCGTTCGTGCTGTTCATCACGCGCAAGCTGGTGAAGGGAGACGCCGCATGAAGTCGCGCGAAGCGATCGAAGCGGTGGCGAAGCATCGCGGCGACGCGGTTGCGGTCTGCGCGCTCGGCATGGCGGCGAACGAATGGTGGGCCGTGACCAAGGGCGAGGACGCCTTCTACATGCACGGCGCGATGGGTTTCGCCGCAAGCTTCGCGCTCGGCCTCGCGCTGTCGCTGCCGAAGGCGCCGATCTGGCTGATCAACGCCGACGGCTCGCTCTGCATGAATCTCGGTTGTCTCTTGACCGAAGCCTCGCAGGCGCCGAAGAACCTGAAGCATTTCGTGGTCGACAATCAGGTCTATCAGACGGTCGGCGCACTCCCGATGGTCAACCAAGGCCGGACCGACTATGCCGCCATCGCGCGCGGCGCCGGCATTGTGCGCACGCGCACCATCGATTCGCTAGATGAGCTCGAACGCGAGATGCCCAAGATCGCCAGCGAGGATGGCCCTTCCTTTACGGTGCTGCGGGTCGAGGCGGAAACCGAGTTTCTTCGCACGCCGCCTATGACCTATGAAGGGCCCGAGATGAAATACCGCTTCGGCCGTGCGCTGGAAAAGCGGTTTGGCATCGCAGTTTTTGGGCCGCAGGGCTACTGAGCCCGCCGCAAACGTCCGATCATGGCAACGGCCTTAGAGACAGTCGTCGCCTCAGTCATCATGCCTGACCGCGAGGGCCGGTTCAGCATCTCGCTACGCGATGGGCGGATTGCGGAAATCGAGCCGGAGCGCCACGACGGCAGCACCCGTGCGTGGCTCGCGCTGCCCGGCTTCGCCAACCTGCACGCCCATGTCGACCGCACATTTACCGTGACTTCGTTCCGGCCGCGCTCGTTCGCCGACGCGCTGGCAGCCTCGGCCAAGGCCCGCGCCGCGTTCACCAGCGCCGACGTCGAGCGCCGCGCCACGATATTCTTGCAGCGCTCCGTGGCGCATGGCGTGAGCCGAGTGCGCACTCACACCGACGTCGATCCGGTCGTCGCCCTCAAATCGATGGAGGGCGTGCTGGCGGCGAAGCGCGCGATGGCCGGAAAGATCGATGTCGATGTGATCGCGTTCTCGACCTCGCGTAACGATCTTGCCGAACCGGAGGCGGTCGCGCGGCTCAGGTCCGCCATCGCGCTCAAGCCCGATTTCCTCGGATTGAGCGTCAATTCCAGCTCCGACCCCGAACGCGCCACCGCCGCGTTGCTCGATCTCGCCGAGCAAGCGGTCCTGCCGGTCGACCTCCACATCGACGAGCACCTTGAGCCGGACAAGATTCTCGCGCCGATGGTCGTGAAGGCGGTGGAGAAGCGCGGCCTCGGCAGCCGCGTCACCTTCAGTCATCTCTGCGCTCTGGCGACGCTCGACAAGAGCGCGGCGGGTGCGCTGATCGACGCCATCGCGAAAGCCGGCATCACGGTGATCGCGCTGCCGGAAACCAATCTCTTTTTGCAAGATCGCGGCGAGGCCACGCCCCGCCGGCGCGGCGTAACACTGGTGCGCGAATTGCTCGCGGCCGGCGTCAAGGTCCGCTTCGGCACCGACAATGTGCGCGACTGGTTCTTCCCGTTCGGCGACGGCGATATGCTCGACACCGCTCTGTTCACGGCAGTCACGGCAAACGTCGACGAGGACGCGCAGCTGATCGCCGGATTGTGCGACGGCCGGGCGACACTTGTCCCAGGCGACCCGGCCGACTTCGTGCTGGTGCCAGCCTCCTCGATCGAGGACGCGCTCGCGCGCCGCCCCGCCGGGCGCATCGTATTCAAAGCCGGCCGGCAGGTTGCTGGACCTTCGGTCACTTAAGTCTCCGACAGCACACCGAGCGCCATGAAATGCAGGCGGATGCGCTCGACGCAATCGACGAACTGCTTTTCGCTGCGGGTGTGGGCGCCGCGCGGTCGCGGCAGATCAACCTTGAGAATGTCGGCGATGCGGCCCGGACGCGACGTCATCACCACGACGCGGTCCGACAGCAGCACCGCCTCCTCGATGCTGTGGGTGATAAAAATCACCGTGTTGCGGTCGCGCAGCCAGATGCGCTGGAGGTCCAGGTTCATCTGCTCTCGGGTCAGTGCGTCGAGCGCGCCGAACGGCTCGTCCATTAGGAGCAGGCCCGGGTCCTGCACTAGCGCCCGGCAGATCGCCACGCGCTGACGCATGCCGCCCGAGAGCTCGGCCGGATATTTCTCCTCGAATTCGGCAAGGCCGACCGAGCGCAGCAGGTCGCGCGCCTTCTTAAGATGGGTCTCCTTGTCGAGCCTCTTGATCTCGACCGGCAGCATGACGTTGCTGAACACGGTGCGCCAGTCGAGTAGCACGTCGCGCTGGAACACGATGCCGGCCTTGCCGCCCGCGCCCTTCACCGGCGCGCCGCCCACCGTGATCGTGCCGGTGGTCGCCGGGATCAGGCCCGACACCAGCATCATCAGCGTGCTCTTGCCGCAGCCGCTCGGCCCGACGATCGAGACGAACTCGCCCGCCGCGACGTCGAGATCGATCTCGCCGAGCGCGTCGACGGCGTCGCCGCTCGCGGTCATGTAGCGCTTCGACACGCTGCGCAGACCGATCTGAACGCCGGAACCCGAAGATGCCATCGACCTACTCGATCATCTCGGTGCGCATCCGGTTCCACGGCAACGCGAGCCGCTCGGCCCAGGCGACTAGGTTGAACAGCAGTACGCCGAGCAGCGACAGCACCACCACGGCCGCGAACAGCAGCGCGGTGTCCAGCCGCACCTGGGAGATCAGTTGCAGGTAGCCGAGGCCCTGCTCGGCGGCAATGAATTCACCGACAGTCGCGCCGACCACCGCCTGCCCCATACCGACCTTGAGGCCGCCGAAGATGCTGGGCAGCGCCTTGGGCAGCCTGATCTTGAGGAAGGTCGTCAGCTCGTTCGCGCCCATCGACTGCACGAGATAGATCATCTCCTTCTCGGCCGAGCGCATTCCCACCACTGCGCTGATGACGATCGGAAAGAACGAGATCAGGAACGCCACCATCACCTTCGGCAGGATGCCGTAGCCGAGCCACATCACCAGGATCGGCGCCAACGCGACCTTGGGGATGGTTTGCAGCGACACCATGAAGGGAAACGCAACGCGCTCGAAGATGCGCGAATAGACCGCCAGGACGGCGAGCGGAATGCCGATCGCGACGCTCATGCCGAAGCCGAGCACGATCTCCTGCGCGGTCACCATTCCGTTCACCAGCAGCAGCCACCACGACGATATGATCTTGTCGATGATCACTGACGGGCTCGGCAGAATGAAGTCCGGCACCTCGAACAGCCAGCAGGAGAGCTCCCACAGCACGAAGATGGCCGCGAAAATGCCGAGCACCGGTCCGCTGTTGACGATCCAGGAGCGCACTCGCCCGATTTTCACCGGCGCTGCAGTCGTTGCCGCGATTGCCATGAATGCCTCCTCGCGCGCGGCGCCTCCCGCCGCGCGCAGCCGGTTTCAATCCGTCGTGCCGTCACCTATTGCAGATAGGCGTTTGAGAAGTAGGCGTTGAGCGGCTTGATGTCGGTGATGCCGCCGGTCTCCTTCAGGAGATTCAGGGTGGCCTGCCAGTCGGCGTCAGCCTGCCAGCCGATCGGCTTCCCGGCCGGGGCATTGGTGGAGACGACCGTCGCCTCGACCTGCGCGTAGAGCACATCCGGCTGCTCGGCCACCACCATGTGCTTCGCCATGATGTTGGCCGCCTCTTTCGGATTGGCCATGGCGTCGCGATAGCCCTTGGCGGTTGCCCGCAGGAGCTTCTTTACCGTCTCGGGGTTCTGCTCGGCGAAGGCGTTGCTGACATACATCGATGAGCCGAGCACGCTCAGACCAAAATCGGTCACCTTAATCATGTTGAACTTCACACCCGCACGCTTCTCGATCTGCGGCAACTCGTTGCTGAGATAGACCGACATCACGTCGATCTTGCGGGTAAGGAACTGCATCGTGCGCGCAGAAGCGTCCATCTGGATCAATTGGATCTTGCTGAGGTCGACGTTGTTGAGCCGCGCGAACGGACGGATCATGTCGCCGAACGTCTCGCCAACCGAGATCGCCAGCCGCTTGCCCTCAAGATCCTTCGGACCCTTGAGCGGCGTATCGGGGTATGCGATCACGCCCATCGGCGCGCTGGTCTGATAGAGCGCCACGACCTTCACCGGCAGGCCCTGGCTCACCGCCTGTGCGGCAGCGACCGCCGGCCCATAGCCGAAATTCTCGTTACCCGCCGCCAGAGCCTTGAGCACGTTCTGCGCGCCGTTGCCTTCAGCGAGCTGCACGTCGAGCCCTTCGGCCTTGTAGTAGCCCTTTTCCAAGGCCACGTAGAGCGGCGCGTACTCGCCCTTGAGCTTCCAGGTGAAACGCACTGTCAGCTTTTCGAGACTCTGCCCGTAGGCGACGTTCTCAGGCGCGCCGGCCATCGTTAGCGTCGCCAGCAGACTCACCGCGATGGCGATTTTCATCACCTTTGTCTTTGGTTTCATGACTTTGGCCCTCGAAGTCCTGCCTCCGGCGCTGCGTCGGATGAACGATCTCACACCCCATTTCATGGCGCAAACCCGGTCGCGGGCGGCGGGAGCATTTGTCGCAATTTTTCCACTGACCGCTGAATTTTGAGGCAACAAGCTGTGCCAACGCAGCACCGAGCAACGCCATCACTGCCTATAGCGATGGCGGCTTGCGCCCAATATGGCGTTTCCGTGCCGCGATAGCGCCGCGATGATACTGATTTCACCATCAGGACAACGAGCGCAGTTTGCCCGGATTCAACAACTTCATCGGATCAACCGAGGCCCGAAAAGCCATCTTCCGCCCCTCGGGATCGAAGCGACCTCCATCTTCGAGCTTGAAGATGTGGGGGTTATTGAGCGTACAGCCGTCCGCTTCGAAGGAGCGCATGATCTCGTTCAGCCGCTGCTCCGTCGTGTATCGAATGAGGGGCAGGCCGCCGATCCGGCAACGGCCCTTCTCTTTTGTATATTCGTGATGCATCAGAACTTCGTCACCGAAGCGACGCATCTGCTCCTCCACGAGCTTCGGTTCGTACGGGTTCGGCATCACGACCTGGAGATAGGTCCAGCCCCGATCGACCTGCAGCGCCATCAAAGTCGTATGATTGAACGCCGTTTCGTGAATGCGCCGCAAATTGGCAGCGGCGCTTTGTGTATCGCTGACCGCCATTGAACGATGCCCATTGAACGTGGCGGCGAGCGCGAAGTAGCGATCGACGTCGCTCTCCTTGACCATCGAGAACATCGCGTCGCGGCTGCCGTCGAAATACTTGTGCAGTCGCTTGTAGAACGGCCCAAAGCGGCGCTCGACGGCACTCAACAAGAAGATGTCGAGATCGCTGTCGAATGCCGCATTCCCAAAAGCGATAACGTCTCCATAAGTTGGGAATGTCGCGATGCAATCGATCCATTTCTCCGCCGGAACCAACTTGAGTTGGGCCTCGAGCATGATCCCGGTCGTACCCCAGGAGTGAAAAACGAAACCCACGTCGTCGCCGGAGAGCGTCAGAATCCGCGGGGGCTCCTCGATGGTCATAATTCTAACAGACTGGATCATTCCGGAATCGCGAATGATGCCGTGACGGACGGAGCCAATGCCCGCAAAGCCGCCACCGAGATAACCTCCGATCGTGGCCGATCGCATGGTCGACGGATACATCATCAGTTGCTGGCCCGATGCCAAAGCCGCTTCGAGCGCTGTGCCAATAACTGCCCCGGCTTGCACGCGAATGCTGCCGGATTCCACCGCCGTGACTTTGTTGAAGCCGGTCATGTCAACGAGCACGCCCCCTTTGAGGGGTACAGATTGCCCGTAGTTGCCCGTACCACCGCCCCGAACGGTCAATGGAATTCGATGCTTGACGGCTGCCACTACCACAGCGGCGATTTCCTCCTCGCTCCGCGGCTGAACCACAACGTCCGCCAAGCAATTCTGAAGTTGCGGGGTAAGCACCGGGCTGTACCAGTGAAAGTCGTGGGACTTTTGGCGTAGTTGACGCTCATCAACCGTCGAACTGACATTGCCGATGTCCTGGCGAAACTGCTCGACAAGCGTTCGACTTGCCATTTTGTCCTCTTCAAACTTCGGCGGCGGGGCTCAAACTTGTCTGCTGCACCACGAACGGCGTCACGAGCATTCTTTTAACGTAACCAATTAGATCGGCCGAACAACCGTTTTCAAAGCCTGCGCAGTATTTCCGAACGTACGCTGCTGACCGGCTGCTGTGGCCGAAGCCGCACGCCCATGCACGTCCGCCTCGCCCCGCAAGCGGACATAACGCGGTGCAGCAACGGCGAAGGGCGGTTGCGGGAACGCAAGCTACGTCCTGATCGCCGTGCGATGGCTTGGACGCGCAGCGCTGAATCGCTCTCGCGGCCGATACGACGCCGGGGTAGAGTGCCGCGGGAACTCGGATAGAGTAGGGACGGCCTCGGGCACCGCGCAGCTTGCAAATTCTCCGGAGGGCCGGTTGCGTCGATCAAGCGCCGAGGTCGGCGCACAGGGCAACATACCGCACCGCGCGGCACGTTCCGGCTGGGAACTCTATAGCAGGGGCCGCGTTACGGCACAGGAAACGAAACGGCGACAGAGAGCCAAGCCGCGAGGAGGGAACGCGCAGTTCGGCACGCTTACAACGCCCGATGACATAAGGCGCGATCGAACGGGGCGACAGGGAGAATGAACAGGGAGGATGAGATGAAATTGCTTTCCGCGATCATAGCGGCTGCCAGCATCGTGGCCACACCTGCCTTCGCGGCAGAACCCGACACGATCACCATCGGCTTCACCGCTTCGCGCACTGGTCCGCTCAACGTCGATTCGACCGGCCAGGAGCGGGGCTATGAGTTTTGGCGCGACGAGGTGAATGCCAAAGGCGGCATCAAGGTCGGCGACAAGCAGTACCAGGTGAAGTTCGTCAGCTACGACGACCAGTCCGTGGGCGGCCGCGTGCAGCAGCTCTACACGCGGCTCATCAACCAGGACCGCGCGCAATTCCTGTTCAGTCCGTATTCGTCGGGCTTGGTGGCGCCGGCGGCGATCATTTCCGAGCAGTACGGCAAGGTCATGATCGACAGCGGCGGCGCCGAGGAAAAGCCTTTCCAGCTCGGCAATAAACACCTGTTCATGGTGATTACTTCGGCCAGCCATTACCTCTCCGGCGCGGTCGACGCGCTCAAATCGAAGAATCCGCATGCCAAAGTCGCCCTGATCTATTCCGACGATCCGTTCTCGAAGACGGTGTTGGCGGCGGCCAGGGAGCAAGCGAAGGCGGCGGGTCTCGACGTGGTATTGGACGAATCCTACGCGCCGTCGACCACCGACTTCGGGCCGATCGTCAACAAGGTCATTTCCTCGAACGCCGAGGCGCTGCTCGGCGGCGGGCACTATTCCGACGGTGCCACGCTGGCGCGTCAGCTGCACGATCAGAAAGCCGATCTGAAGTGGATCTCGATCCTGGTCGCACCCGCCGACGATAAGTTCGCAGACCTGGGCGCGGCCGCGCTCGGCGTGACCGTGCCGTCCCAGTGGGAACTGCAGGTTTCCTACAAGCCGGATTTCGGGCCGACCACGCAGGAATTCGCCAAGGCTTTCCAAGCCAAATTCAAGGCGCCGCCCGATTACCATTCCGCGTCCGGCTACACCAGCGGCGTCGTTCTTGAGCGCGCCATCGAGAAGGCCGGATCGCTCGATCCCGCGAAAGTCACGGCGGCGCTCGACGCCACCGATTTCACGACCTTCTTCGGTCACATCAAGTTCGCCACCGATCCAGGCCATCACGGGCTGCAGAGCGCGCATCAGATGGTGCTGGCGCAGTGGCAGAAGCAAAGCGGAAAGTTGGGCCGCCAGGTGGTCTGGCCGTCGGCGGCGAAGTCGGCCGATCTCATCTATCCGATCGCCGCGGCGAGCCAGTAGTCAGGTCGCCGGGCCGGCGGCGGCGCCGCCGCCGGCCCGGTTGCATCCATGTTGGGGATCATCGCTTCGATCATAGACGGCGTGCTCGTTGGCTTGGTCTACGGGCTCGCCGCCATGGGCCTCACCTTGATCTGGGGCGTCATGAACGTGATCAACCTGACCCACGGGGCGATGATCGTCGCCGGCATGTTCGCCGTGTTTCTGCTGGTGCAGGCGCTCGGTATCACGCCTTATGCCGCCCTGCCGCCGGTGCTGATCGGCGGCTTCGTCGTCGGCATCTTGCTCTATTGGATCGCGGTCCATCGCATGATCGGCCGGCCGCCGTTGATGAGCCTGCTGTCGACGTTTGCCGTCAACCTCGTGCTGATCGGCGTCGGCACCGCGATCTGGGGCACGGCGCTGTTCAATATCGACGTGTCGATGCCGGGGCTGAGCATCGGCCGCTATACCTTTCCCGGCGTCCACATCGTGGCGGCGGCGCTGGCCGCGGTGATGGCCTGCCTGCTCTATCTCTTTTTGCACTACACCCGGTTGGGCAAAGCCATGCGGGCGGTCGCCAACAATCGCGAGGCGGCGGAATTGGTCGGCGTTCCGACCACGCGCGTGCTGGCGCTCTCGGTGGGGATCGGCGTCGCGCTCGCCGGCGTGTCGGGTACTTTGATTGCCACGCTCTTTCCGTTCACCTTGCTGTCCGGCGACGCCTATCAGCTCAAGAGTTTTCTCGTGACCGTTCTCGGCGGCCTCGGCAATCCGGTGGGCGCGCTGATGGGCGGCATGGCGCTCGGCCTGCTGGAAGGGCTGGTGACGCCGTTCGTGCCGGTCAGCTGGACGCTGGTCATCGAATTCGCGCTGTTCGTGGTGGTGCTGATTGCGTTTCCCGCCGGCGTTTTCGCGGCGCGCCGCGGTGCCTTGTGATGCCGAGACTGGTGCGCCGGCCCTTTTTCTGGATCATCGCGCTGGTGATCGCGGCCTTCGTCGTCGCGCCGTCCATCGGCGACAATGTCGAGTTGCGCGAGAGCCTGATCCTCGCCGCGCTCTACATCACGCTGGCGAGCAACATCAATCTGATGCTCGGTTATGCCGGTTACATCAATTTCGGCAGCATCGTCTTCTTCGGACTGGGCGGCTACATCTGCGTCTGGCTGGTCAACGCGCATGCCTGGCCGCTCAGCCTCAGCCTGCTCGCGGCCGGCATCTGCGTGAGCATTCTGGCGCTGATTTTCGGGCTCGGAATCCTGCGGCTGCGCGGCGCGTTCTTCGCCTTGGCGACCATCGGCGTCAACGAAGGCGTGCAGGCCGCGGTCCAGAACTTCACCCCCTGGGGCGGTTCCTCGGGCATGTATCTGTCGCCCGAGATTTTCCAGCCGCTGGGCGGGGCAGGGCCGGCGCTTTGGGTCCTGTATTTCCTCATGGTCGCGGTGATGGGGCTCTCGCTCTATCTGAGCTACGCGATCAAGACCTCGAAATTCGGCCTTGGTCTGCTCGCGATCGGGCAGAACGAGGACGTGGCGGCGATACTCGGCGTGCCGACGCCGCTCTACAAGGCGCTGGTCTACAGCGCCTCCGCGTTCCTGCCGGCGGTCGCAGGCGGGATCTATTTCCTCAAGAGCGCCTTCATCCAGCCGTCCGACGCGTTCGACCTGACGCTGTCGACCGAGGCGATCGTGATCGCGATGCTCGGCGGACAAGGCACCGTCACCGGCGTCGCGCTCGGCGCCTACCTTTACGAGGAGCTGCGCGGGTACCTGCTGACCTCGGAAACCTTCGCCAACTTCCAGCTTGTCGTTGCCGGCGTGCTGCTGCTGCTCATCGTGCTGTTCTTTCCGGCCGGGCTCATGGGCTGGATCTATGCGCGCTTTCCGCGCACCCAGAAGGTGCTCGAATGACCGCGCTGCTCGAGCTCGACGGAGTGAGAAAGTGGTTCGGCGGGTTGCACGCGGTCGACGACGTCAGCTTCGCCGTCGAGCGCGGCGAAATCCTCGGCTTGATCGGCCCCAACGGCGCCGGCAAGACCACGCTCTTCAACCTGATCAACGGCGTGTATACGCCGGACGCTGGACGCATCGTGTTCGACGGCACCGACATCGCCGGCGAAAAGCCGTACCGCATCGCCCGCCATGGCCTCGCCCGCGCGCATCAAATCGTGCAGCCGCTCGCCAACATGACGGTGCTGGAGAACTGCATGGTGGGCGCCTGTTTCGGCCGCGAGAACCTGCCGCTCGCGCGCGCGCACGAAGCGGCGCTTGAGGCGATCGCGATCGCCGGTCTCGAGGATCGCCGCGCCACCTTGGCGATGCATTTGACCATCGCTGCGAAGAAGCGCCTGGAGCTTGCCCGCGCGCTCGCCGGCCGGCCTTGGCTGCTGCTGCTTGACGAGGTGCTCGCCGGCCTCAATCCCACCGAGGTCGAGCACATGATCGGCATTATCGGTCGCATCCGCGCGCGCGGCGTGACCATCCTCATGATCGAGCATCTCATGCAGGCGATCATGAGCCTGTCGGACCGCATCGTCGTGCTCGACTTCGGGGAAAAGCTGGCCGAGGGATTGCCGAGCGAGGTGTCGCGCGACCCGCTGGTGATCGAGGCGTATCTCGGCGATCCCAAGCTCGCCGCCGAGCTGCAGCGAGGGAGCTGAGCGATGCCCGACGCGCTGCTGCAGGTCGAAGCGCTCGAGGCCGGCTATGGCGAGGTCCAGGTGCTTTGGGGCGTCTCGCTCAACGCCGGCAGCGGGCAGTTGACCGCGATCGTCGGCGCCAACGGCGCCGGCAAGACGACGATGCTGCGCGCCATTGCCGGCACGATCGCGCCCTGGCGCGGTCGCGTGACGTTCCAGGGCAAGGACGTGACGCGGCTGCCGACCAACGTGAAGTCCGCGCGCGGCTTTGCTTTGGTCCCGGAGGGGCGCCAGTTGTTCAGCGCCATGACCGTCGACGAAAATCTTGAGCTCGGCGCGTTTTCCAAACGCGCCGCGCGCAACTATTCGCAACGCCTGGATCAGGCCTTCAGCGTGTTTCCGCGCCTCGCCGAGCGGCGGCGGCAGATCGCCGGCACGCTCTCCGGCGGCGAGCAGCAGATGTTGGCGCTCGCGCGCGGCCTGATGTCGGATCCCGAAATTCTCATCATCGACGAGATGTCGCTCGGCTTGGCCCCGGTGCTGGTGTGCCAGCTGTTCATGACGCTCAAGACGCTCAAGGAAGCGGGCCTGACCATTCTTCTGGTCGAACAAAACGTGCATCTCGCTTTGGCGGTGAGCGATTATGCCTATGTCCTTGCCGAGGGACGGGTGTTCACCGAAGGTCTGCCTGCGGTGCTCGCAGCGAAGCCGGAAATCCGGCGCGCCTATCTCGGGATGTAGGCGAGGCACGTCGCACGAACCAAGGAGAGCAGGTCTTGGCGCGGGTTCGCCGCCGCATGCGCGGAAACATAACGGCCATGCCGGCGCCTCTGCGCATCGCCGCGATCGCAACCCCGCTCAGCGGCAGGGGCGGGCGGCACGCTTTCCCCCGGAACCGCGCGCGAGCGTCAACGGCAAAAACCCCGCCATTGGGCGACCGTGGCGGGGTTTCTGCGCTCGGTACACGGAGGAAGCATCCATCCGAGCACGAGATTCAGATGAGCAGGCTCCCAACCACGATCACCATTCCGGTGATGAGGAGAGCTAAGCAAGAGAACAGCAGGAGGTCGCTTAGGAGTATAGGCATACTCCCGCCTCCCCTTACCTTCTTCCCCCATGCCGGGAGATCATGACATCTCGAGTGATTGCCCTTGGTTAGATGCCTGACACTGGAACCATCACGAATTATTTCGCGCAGGTGCGCAGGTTCTGATGCCCGGTCGGCGCAGACGGCCCGTTCGCGACTGCGCGACAGGCAACGACGTTGCAAGACGCGCGCCTGCTCGCGCTGTCCGCTCTCACCGGCGACGGCGGGTCAAATGATCATTGCGAGCAGTTCGATCAGTGCGATTCCAATCACCAACACCGCGACTGCGACCGGATCGTAATCGAGCCAATGCCTATACGTGATACGCCTCCCTGGTCTTCGAACTTAACGACATACGCACAAACTTAACGACATACGCACAGATGTGTCGGACCCTATCGCTGTGGGGGTCCATGCTATTTCTGCGTATCGAGTTGCTCGACGAGCGCGGCGATACGCGGGGGAACGGGAGCCGCGAGCGCGTCGTAGTGGGCCCTCAGGCAGTGCCCAAGCGACAGCCAGACGCTTTGATCGCCAACGAAGGCCGCCCGATTCCGCGGGGGTCGGTTCACCAGAGGCTGGTCGGCGGTATGCGATGCCGATACGCTCGAGAACGGGGGAGCCGGCTGTTGCCGTTTTACCGACTGGGATTGATCGGCACCAAATTCGCTCGCGCGGTAGCGAAGCGGATGCTCGAGCACGTACCGGCGGATCCAGGCGTCGAGGCCGTTGGCCGCCCGAACCGTGGCGTTGAGACAGTGCTTGATCGAAGGCGTAGGCGCTTGGGCCCGATGTGATCGCCCTAGATGTGATCGCCCGGTGGGCCCGCGGACCGTCGTCATGGAGACGCTCCCATTGGGCTATGCTTCTCGCACCGCGGCGATCGCGCCGCGGCACGGGCTAGCCTTGGTCCCCTGCTCCGCGCCGACGACGTAACGCACGGCCGCTGCGTCGGGTTCCCGACATTTTGTAAAGACCGCCTCGCCGCGCGCTGGCTGGAACTTGCCAGCGGCGCTCTTTCTTCGGTTCCAGAGCACGGGTGCTTCGGTTCCAAAGTACGGATGGGGCCGTCAGCCACGCGCGCGTTCAGCCGGATGCAGCGTCCGGCTCGCGCAGATTGGCTCTCCCTTCAACGCGGCGTGAGAGCGCCGATGCGCTGCGGGATGTTGAACTCGCCGATGACCGCTGGGGGTCGGAAGCGTCGAGACAGGCCCCCAAGGGAACAATGCAATCGGCATGAAGCGCGCGGTATGAAGGACCACAAAAAAAATCGAGGCCGGCAAGTGCGGCGGCCGACTTGCCGAGCATCCCGAGCGCACCCACTCGGGATCGCGCTCGCCATCCTTGGCCAGCTTTATGATTACCCTCGCGACCGCCGTCGCCAGGGTCTTTGCGGTCGGTCAGCGGGACATCGCGAGCTTGTCTCAGCGGATCGCAGTCGGCGCTACGGTCGAACCGGTCGCCCCTTGCAGCTTCAGCGGCTGCATGACGAACGCGAACTCGTAGGCGCGCGCCTTGGCGAGGTCCTCGAGCACGAGGTTCTCGAGCAGATGGACACCGTTGACGGTAAGCGCGATGTTGTGGACCGGCAGATTGATCGCCTTGTCCGGATTGGGGGCGATTTCCACCGGCCAGTTGTCCGAACCAAGCAACATCGGGTCCTGCTTGATCAGCCACTCGGCCGCAGCCACGCCGATTCCCGGACAGCCGCTCGTGTAGAGCTTGTTGTCGACGCCCCAGTGCTT
>Ga0209465_10000712_pt1 | contig 15189 bp, 11 predicted proteins | sample PanSoiPlot1MoBio_FD_188321 | JGI IMG/M metagenome (GOLD analysis project Ga0209465, IMG submission 188321) | Tropical forest soil microbial communities from Panama analyzed to predict greenhouse gas emissions - Panama Soil Plot 1 MoBio (SPAdes)... | ecosystem: Environmental > Terrestrial > Soil...
TGCTCATACCGCAGCTCGGGCCGGGGCAGCATGGTTGTGCCTAGCCGGTGGCCATATCCTAAGAACCCTTCGTATTTCGTCCTGAAGCCCGTTCGTTGCCTCTCATGTCATCGAAATACTCATTACGGAAGGTAATGCAATTCGACTTGTTGAGTTCCCTTTCGACGTAATTTACGACTGCCCACTCCGGAGCAAAGCACGTGACTTGCTGCGCTGAGTTGCACACTGCGGCGTTCGCATTGATCTCCAGCTTGCTTCCTGAGGATTATTCACGTTTGGCACGTCTTTCTCCTACATTTACCAGGACTCAGTAGCGGTGTGCCATTTACTGTCAAACTTGTTGCCACCTGTCACAGAGCTGGATAGCCAGCGACAGTTTCAGTCTGCTTGGGGACAGCAACGCGGCACTGGAACCATCCCTGCCAGCGCAAAACTCGATGTGAGACCAACCTACCAAGATTTGTGACGAAGAACGTGGCGAACATTGATTCACCTTTCCCTGTAAATCAGGAACCGCAATTCAATTCGATCAGGAGATGGATAAGGCCTGAATATCGATCGCATAAATCTTTCGTAAGCAACCTCGCTTTAAAAGATCGTCACCCAGGTTGCTGTAATCGAAAGATAGGACGTCACCCGTGAAGAGTCCGTGAAGAACGGCCATTAGATGTTTGATTAGCTCTTATAAGTCTTTGGATGGCTGAACGATACAAAGACGGCTATCCAACAAAAACAACTAATACGCAGAGTTGCGCATCGCGAAGCTGTGGTCCGCTTCCTTTCGTGAACTGACTTCAGTACACTGTGCAATCAGCACTTGGAACAGGACATTGCCGAACCTAGTTCAACTCGCCATTCCCGGCTTCATTCTCTTATTGGTGATGGAAGCTATCGCGGACGCCTGGATGCGCCGCGATCTCTACGAGCCCAAAGACACGGCCGCCAGCCTCACGATGGGCATCGGCAACGTCGTGATTGGTCTGCTGTCCAAGGGAATGGTCTTCCCCATTTTCACCTGGATGCACAGGTTTGCTATCTTCTCGATCGGCTATCAGTGGTGGGCATGGGTGCTGGCGTTCTTCGCTGACGACTTCAGCTACTATTGGTTCCACCGCACCAGCCACGAATGCCGGTTCTTCTGGGCTTCGCACGTTGTGCATCATTCGTCACAGCGTTACAACCTCTCCACCGCGCTGCGCCAGACCTGGACCGGCGGCTTTTTTGGATTCGTCTTCTGGCTCTGGATGCCCCTCATCGGCTTTCAACCCATCATGATCTTCACCATGCAGGCCATCAGCCTGCTGTACCAGTTCTGGGTCCACACCGAACTGGTGAATGGACTCGGCGCCCTTGAGTGGGTGATGAATACGCCGTCGCACCATCGCGTCCATCACGCCACCAACCCGCAGTACATTGACCGCAATCATGCCGGTATTCTGATCATCTGGGACCGCATGTTCGGCAGCTTTGAACCCGAGCAGGAAACTTGTGTGTACGGCCTCACCGCCAATATCAACAGCTTCAACCCGCTGCGCATCGCCTTCCACGAATGGATCGACATCGGGCGTGACCTGCGCAACGCGCGCTCCTGGCACGAGCGCTGGATCGCTGTCTTCGGCAACCCTGGTGCCGTCAAACGCACAGACGCAGCGATCAGCAACCAAGCCACCGTCGCAGCTTGAGTTGACTTCGGCGTTGGAGTTCAGGTTTTTAGGGTGGAAGCACTACGCTGCAGAGGCGACAGGTTTTCGGAAATATGGCCGGGGCTGCTGATCCCTAGCTCCCACACCCCCTCAACGTCAGCACCGGACACGTTGCCTCCCGCAGCAACTCATACGCAATCGGCCACATGAAGCGGTCCAGTACTCCCGCCGACGGCCGTACCCCCAGCACAATCAGGTCCGCATCCAATTCTGCCGCGATATCAAGAATCGTCGAAGCCACCCTTCCGCTCTCCACCCGACAGCGAATATCCAGGCGCTTCCCTTCCGGACCAACCATCTCCGCGAGACTGTCGCGAATCCCCGCTTTCACGCGCTCCGGGTCGAGCTTCGTGCCTTCTGTCGGAGGCTCGACCACGTGCAACACGGTCAACCAAGAATGATGCGACTCCGCCAGTTCACTCGCGAACTTCACCGCCGGGTGTGACCTCGCCGTCCGATCAGATGGCGCAAGAATATGCCGCAACTCCACAGGTCCATGACGTGGCCGAAGGTTTGGCCCAATCGTCAGCACTGGCACCGAGGAGTGGCGAAAGACTTTCTCAGCCACCGATCCGAGAAAGACCTTGGCGAACCCGCCTCGCCCATGCGTTCCGACAACCATCAGGTCGGCATGATCGCAGCTCGCGCACTCCAGCAGTTTGTCCGCAGCCGGCCCTTCCAGCAGGCATACACGAATCTGAGTATTGTCGTCATATCTGGAATTCCGCCTCAGGCGCCTCTGCAATTCCTGCAGATCACGCCGTGCGGCATCCCGCCCTGGCTGCAAACTATCGCCACCGGCAAGTACGTATTCCTGCCCCGGCAGGGCATAGGCGATTTCGGCCTGCGCGCCTAAAAGCCGTGCAAATGCCAAACCGTACACCACAACCAATTCCGATTGATGGGAAAAATCCGTGGCGATGAGCACTTGATGAATGCCCACGCCCGCGCGAACAACTTCAGCGGCTGACATGATTGCGACCAATCTCCCCAGGTTGTGGGGTGTCTCGGCGAACCATTCGGCTCGTCTGGGAGAACTTCAGACGAACGATGTCGGGCGTTGTTTTCGACTATACGCCGTCCAGCTACCTCTGTTGTAGCGCAAAACAAATAACGGTTCAGTGACATTCGTCACGCCAAGAAGGCGATTACCCACATATCCCTGCTTTTGGGACATGTGGGAGTTAGCGAAGCGGGTGGAAGCACCACGCTTTCAGCGTGGTGAACTACCCCCTATCCTCCGACCGCTGACTTCCTTTCCAGCGTCGACTTCACGATCACATAGAGCAAGGGAATAAAGAACAGATTCAGCACGGTCGACACAATCATCCCACCGAACACCGTGGTCCCGACGGAGTTGCGACTAGCTGACCCCGCGCCGGTAGCAAACACTAGCGGCAAAACACCCAGAATGAATGCGAACGACGTCATCAGAATCGGGCGCAGGCGAATCTTCGCGGCCGCAATCGCTGCCTCCGTGATCGACAATCCCTTAGCGCGTAACTGTTCAGCGAACTCGACAATCAGGATGCCGTTCTTACTGGCTAGCCCAATCAGCATCACCATGCCGATCTGGCAATACACGTCGTTCAGCAAGCCTCGCAGCGACTGCGCGCCCAGCGCGCCCAGCAGCGCCATCGGAACACTAAGCAGGATGATGAACGGCAGCACGAAACTCTCGTACTGTGCCGACAGCGTCAAGTACACGAACAGCAACCCTAAGCCGAACAGGATTACCGACTGGCTGCCCGAACGGATCTCCTCCAGCGAGAGGCCCGACCAAGCATAGTTGAATCCCAGCGGCAGATTCTGCTTCGCTACTTCATCCATTGCCTGGATCGCCTGTCCCGAGCTGTAGCTGGGCGCCGCCGACCCGTCAATCTCCGCCGAGCGGAACAGGTTGAAATGAGAAATGACCTGCGGCGAAGTCGTCTCGCGAATATCCACCACGTTGTCCAGCGGAATCATCGTCCCGGTGTCAGAGCGCACATAAAAATTGCGAATGTCGCGCGGTTGCCTGCGGAAATCCTGGCCTGCTTGCACGTAAACGCGATAGGCACGGTTGTTGAAGTCAAAATCGTTCACGTAAGCCGAACCCATGTACACCTGCAAGGTGTCGCTGATCTGCTGCAGCGGCACCTGCATGCTGCGGGCCTTTTCGCGGTTGATGTTCACCAGGAATTGCGGATCGTTGGCCGTATAGGAGCTGAACAATCCGTTGAGATCTTTCCGCGAATTGCCCGCGCCTACCACTTTTTGTGTGACCTGGTGCAGCTCTTCCAGCGAACCGCCACCCTCTTCGAGCACCTGGAAGCTGAATCCGCCGAACGCTGCAACACCCGAAATCGCCGGGGGCAGGAAGGGAAAAGCTTGTACGTCCGTGATCTGCGACAACGGCCCGCGTAGCCGATCCACGACGGCAGCAGCTGAATGTTGTTCCCCTTTCCGGTTGTCGGCCAGATTCAGGAACACCATCCCACGGTTCGCGCCGTTGCCGGAAAAGCTGAACCCGGCTACGGTAAACGCACCTGTAATGTCTTTTTCTTTGGCCAGCACAGCTTCCACCTGCCGCATCGCATCAGCCGTGTACTCCACCGACGCCCCCGGAGGCCCTTGCACCAGCACCATGAACCAACCCTGATCTTCGTCGGGCACAAATCCCGTCGGCACGCGTTTGTACACAACATACGTCGCGAATAAACCAGCAAAAAACACCACCAGCGCGAGGTACCGTGCGCGAATCACTTTCCGTACCGAGATCGTATACAGCGTCGTGCCCTTCTTGATCACCGTTTCGATTCCGCGGAAGACGACGTTCTTCTCCTCGTGCGCCTTTTCCGGCCGCAGAACCAGCGCCGACAGCGACGGTGTAAACGTAAGCGAATTGAATGCGGAGATGGCGATCGAAAAGGCGATCGTCAGCGAGAACTGCTGATACAGCAACCCCGTCGTGCCCGGGAAGAATGCCACCGGCACGAACACCGCCACCAGCACCAGCGACGTTGCTACCACGGCGCCCGTCACTTCTCCCATCGCTTCCGATGCCGCCACGTGCGAATCGCAGTGCTCCTCGCCCATGTGCCGCTGAATGTTCTCGATCACCACAATGGCATCGTCCACCACCAATCCTGTTGCCAGCACGATGCCAAACAGCGTCAGCGTATTGATGGAGAATCCGAGAATCTTGATGAACGCGAACGTACCGACCAGCGATACCGGAATCGTCACCGCCGGAATCAGCGTGCTTCGCCAGTCCTGTAAAAACAGGAACATCACGATCATCACCAGGATGATCGCTTCCACCAACGTCTTCAGCACTTCTCGGATCGAGTCGCCGACGAAAGTTGTCGAGTCGAACGCCATGGCGTATTTCAGTCCCGGGGGAAAACGCTGCGACAGTCGTGCCAGCTCCGCCTTCACCGCCTTGTCCACATCCAACGCATTGGCTGTCGGAAGCTGCGAGATGCCGATACCAATGCCTTCATACCCGTTGAATCGCAGCTTGCCGCTATAGTCTTCGGCACCCAATTCTGCCCGGCCTACGTCCTTCAGAAGAACCAACGCGCCATTGCCTCCGGGCTTTAGGACGATGTTGTCGAACTGCGTCGGCTCCGATAGTCGCCCCATGGCTCGAACGCTGATCTGGAATGCCTGGTCCTTCGCCGTGGGCTCCTGGCCCACCTGCCCGGCTGCGATCTGCACATTCTGCTGCTGCAAGGCCGACACCACATCCGAGGCCGTCAATCCACGAGCCGCCAGCTGCGACGGGTCCAGCCACAGCCGCATGGAATACTTGCGCTCACCAAAGATCTCCACGTCGGCCACGCCACGAATCCGCTTCAGGGCATTTTTTACGTAGATGTCGATGTAGTTGCTCATGAACTTATCGCTGTACCGGTTGTCCTCGCTGTAAAAGCCCACCGCGCCGATAAACGAGCTTGCCACCTTGTTCACCGTGACGCCTGTGTTCTTGACCTCATTCGGCAACCGCCCGGTCACGCCCTGCACGCGGTTCTGCACATCCACCGAGGCAATGTCCAGGGGCCGCGTTAACTCGAACACTACCGAAATTTGGCTCGATCCGTCGTTGCCGCTGATGGAAGACATGTAGCGCATGCCTTCTACGCCGTTGATAGCTTCCTCAAGAATGGTAGTTACCGAAGTTTCAACAGCCTGCGCGTTTGCTCCTGTATAAAACGAGTTCACCGCAATGGTGGGGGGAGCCAGCTCGGGAAACTGCGCAACCGGCAGCAGTGGAATACAGACTGCACCGGCGATGACAATGACCAGCGACGTCACCGTCGAAAACACAGGCCGTTTGATAAAGAAATCAGCAAACAAACCGCGAACTTCCTCCTGGAAGTTGGGTGCCCCGTTCAAGCGCAGCTTGGGCAGGGATTTTTCTCTCCGGTGCTGAGATTGTGGGTGCCCCCACTCTCTCCTTCTTTGGACAGGGCGGGATTAAGGAGCACCCCTGAAAACCTAGCTGCTAATTACCAATGACTGATTACCGGCTACCAGACCCAGCAGCATTCTTCTTCTCCGTGTCCTCCGGGTTGAAAACCTTTCGCCTTATTGTTCGACCTTGATCTGCATCCCATCCGCCAGGTTCTGCCCACCCGACACGATCACCTCATCCCCCGGCTTCAATCCGCTAATAACGCGATAATTGTTGCCCGAGATTTCGCCCAGCGTCAGCGGAACCTGCCGAGCCACTTCTCTGCCCTTCTCTTTCTCGGCCACAAAGGCGAAGAACTGCCCACCCAGCCGCGACACCGCGACCACCGGAATGGTCACTCCCTCGTGCGACGCCCACGTGATGCGCGCCCGCACCAGTTGGAGATTCCGCAAATTGTCCGCCGCCTGGTCCGCCGGAGCCTTGGCCAGAATCGTCTGCGTTGCCGTGTCCACTTGCGGTGAGATGAAGTAAACCTTGGTGTTCAGAATTACATCCCCATTCGACGCCAGTATCTGCACCGGAGCTCCCATCTTCAGATCGTGCGCGCGCTCCGTAGGAATCGGTAGGTACACCTCCAACCCCTTCCGCTCATCGATCGTGGTCAGCGGCGTCGTGTTCGTGACGCGGTCCCCTACACGCACCGGAATGTCGCCTATGACCCCCGCAACCGGGGCGTGCACTTTGAAGTAGCGCAATTGCACACTCTGTTGGTCGATGGTTGCGTCCATCGCCTTCACATCGGCTGCGGCCGCTTCATAGTTCGCCTCCGCCTGGTCCAAGTCCTGTTTGCTGATCACTCCGGAAGCCGCCAACCCCTTGGCTCGTTCAAGCTGCACCTTGGCCAACTGTAAGTTCGCTTGTTTCGACGCCTTTTGCGACTCGTAGTTGGAGACAGTTGCCGCCTGCCGCCGCGGATCAATCTCCATCAGCGACTGTCCGTTCTGCACCACATCGCCCGACTTCACATAAATCGCGAAAATCCAACCTTCCACGTCCGACATGATGGTGGCTGAATTGCGCGACTTGATCGTGGCCACATATTCCGAAGTGACGCCCAGCTCCTGTGATCCGACCTGCTGCACCTTCACCGGCATCACCGGGGGCCCCTGCGGACCCTCGGCCGATCCCCGATTACACGAAGTCAGCATTGCCACGACCGCTGTGGTCAGCGCAAGACCGACCCCGGCACCCGCCGCCCAGGTCTTCCTGCCGCGCGTGGAATCATTGAGACGCATCGAAATCGTCTACCCATCTCTCAAAGAGGGATTATGTGTTTGCACAACTCCGGGACTCGGAGTTCTCCCCTAGCTTACTAAATTGCCACCTTGGCGGAAGGCAAATCTTACGCTAGGTAGCCGATATATCTCCGGTTTTGGGATATGTAGGTTGCCGGTAGCGGTTGGTGGCTACCCCACCCGGTCCGCGTCTTTGCGGGCAGGGTGGGATTGTCTTTCGCGCTGGTCTCATCCTGAGCGAGGTCGCCGGGCAACCCGAGGCGAACGGGCACCTACCTCGCCGGGCCCGGTCTCGCCTGTCAGAAGGGCTTTTACGTCAAGCCGTCAAGCATCGCTACAACAACCCTAAGCACAATCTGCCACACGACTGCATTCTCATTCACTCCTCGCAGTTCAAGCAGAAGGAAATACATGGGGGGACGGCTACTGGTTCCACTCCTCCCGATTTTTGCCCCACTCAGGCGACGACGGCTCTTAGGCGAGGGCTTCAGACAAGCTTGCGGGGGGCATGTTCCCACTGACGAAGAATCTGGGTGCCCCACTTTGGCGAAGTTGTGGGACCCATTAACTCGCGCATCGCTACTTGCTAGTTGCTAATTCAGTCGTTCCGGTAATTGATCAGCGGCTTCTGGTCCGGAGGAATCGCCGTGTAGTAACTCTTCCCTGCAAGCTGCTTCTTGAAATCGTCCTTCGCCGCCTGTACCAGGGCCGGGTCGGTAAACAAATCAAGGGCCGTCAGAGCGATCGCTTTTGCCGCAATCACCATTCCCTGCTGCCCAATGCTCATGCCGGAAGTAGCGGCCGCTTGCCACGTATGGGCTGCGGTACCGGCAACCCACGTAGCCGCCGAGAACCCAATCGTCGGAGCGTTCCAGCTCACATCGCCCACATCGGTTGATGCCGAGGGCTGGTTGGGGTCGAATTTCTTCAGCGGCTCGATTTGATTCGTCGCGGCCAGGCTCGGCGGAGTGTCTATTACGAATGTCTTCTGCAACACCTCGGCAAACTTCCTCTGCTCGGCATCGAGCGTATAGCCGCCCACTTCTTGCAGATTCTTCTGCGCCACCGCGGCCAACGGGTCATTCGGAATGATGTTGGCGTCGCTGCCAATGTCCCTGATTTCCAGCGTTGTGCCGGTCATCAGCGTCGCGCCTTGGGCAATCTTCTGGATCCGGTCCCACACCTCCTTCAAGGTCGCATTCGACGGGCTCCGCGCCACCAGCTCCATCTCTGCGAGGTCGGGAACGATATTGGGCGCCGCGCCCCCCTTCGAAATGATGTAGTGAATGCGCGTGCTGCTGGGCACGTGTTCGCGCATGAACTCGACACCGCTGCCCATCAACATCACTGCATCCAGCGCCGAGCGGCCCCGGTCCGGCGCCATCGCCGCGTGGGCTGCAACTCCGTGAAACGTGAACTTGGCCGAAACCACTGCCAACATGCCGCCGTTGTTGACCGAATTGCGGTCCGCCGGGTGCCAGTGCAGCACCACATCGACATCTTTGAACGCACCTTCACGGACCATGTAAACCTTGCCCGATCCGCCCTCTTCGGCTGGCGTGCCGTAATAGCGTAGCGTTCCCGGCAGGTGGTGCGCCTCCATGTATTGCTTCAGAGAAACAGCGGCCAAGGCTGCGCCTGCCCCCAGCAGGTTGTGCCCGCATCCGTGTCCCGGCGTCCCTGCTTTTACGGGATCCTTCTCTGGCACCGTCTGCTGCGAGAGTCCAGGCAGCGCGTCAAACTCGCCCAGAATGGCGATCACCGGTTTCCCCTCGCCATAGCTCGCAATGAACGCCGTCGGTTCGTCGGCTACTCCCGCCTGTACCCGGAACCCTGCCGTTTTCAACTGCTCCTGCAGCAGGGCAGAGCTTTTCGTCTCGTGATAGCCAAGCTCGGCATAACCCCAGATTTGTTTCGAAACCTCTTTCCAGACGGGTGCGTTCTGCTCCACGAGCTGCATCAATTGCGCATGGGCACCGGCAGCCTCCTGTGCCGCTGCCGTGCCTGCAAACACCGCCGCAAGCGCAGCCATCCGCAGCAGCATGCTGATCTTGGAATGCAAGGAAGGCGAAACCGGGGAAGACTTCTCCATTAGCAATCTCCTCACACGCTGGTCACGAATACAGCTCTCAAAATTGCACCGAGTGAAAAAATCATGCCACATATGTAGCCCTCGAGCCTAGCCCGCCAAAGCCGCGCCAAGCCCCAGAATGTGCTCTTTGTGAGGTTGGCCTTGATTCTTGAATCCATCATTGTCGGGCAATTTTGTTGACTGCAGCTACTTACTCGTGCAAGCCCTGCAACAAACTATTGAGTACTTGGAACGGAAATATGACCTCCGAGTCGTCCTTGGAAATGAGTTTGCACAGGGAGCGCTTGTAGGGAAGAAGCTGGGCCTCACCAGTTATTACCAACGCTATGCCATAATGCGATTCTCTGGAGTGGGTCCTGTGTCGACACGGTTTCTGCTGTGGACGGTCGCAAGCGCGAACGCTCTCGTCGCCGGAATGACCTATGCGTTGCTGGGGTGGAGTCGCGCAAGTGCATCTGCGGCAACACGGAATACGGCGCGATTTGCCGGTGTGTGCTTCCTGTTTGCGTTCGCCGCTCCAGCCCTGGTGCGCTTCGTCAGGCGATTGCCTTCAGAGGCAACATTGGTTCTCGCCTTTGTCGCAGCGCAGGGTGTTCACTTTGCCACGGTGATTGTGTTGCTATCTGCATTCGAGCGCGAACACGTAGCGCAAAATCCACTGCGCACCGCGCTCGTTGTTGCCCTGGGCTTTGGGCTGGTGTTGACGGCCGCGCTGACTGCTCATTCTCGAACCGCGCGTTGGTTCGCCGTACTTCGGACATTCGCCCTTTACGCGATCTTCCTCATCTTTACCGTGGCGTTCGCCTTCAATCGCCTGAAACCCTTGAGAGTTCTTGCGGTGCTGTTGCTCGCGGCACTCCTCGCCCGTCTGACGTCACGGGTCCAGAGCCCTAATCGCTGGGCCGCTGGCGGTACCGGGACTGTGCGGTGATGCAGTCGCTTTGGTGAGCACGAGAACTTGCGGTCGGGTGTCCCCATCTCGAACTGTTTTAGCTGGCGCGAAGCAGGAAGCCAGCTGGGCGATCGTCCCCGCCGCGACCGACGATTCGGAGGAATTGCGCCGCCGTCCTTGGCGGTACGGGCAAGGAAGCCGGCTGCCCCAAGCATCGCCTTGTTTTGCCACACCTGGGCGTTGAATTAAGGGGCGACCCACATATCCGTGAGCGAGCATCTCTGCTGACATCTGAAAACTGCGACCTGCCAACCTAAAGCCAAATGCTAATTGCGGATCGCTTCTTTACAATCGCAAGGTGAAGCACTGGGACGTCGCCATCATCGGCGGAGGAGTCATCGGACTCTCACTTGCTCTGCGCCTCAAAGAGCAATCTCTCAGCATCATCATCGTCGAGAAGCGCGAGCCTGCCGGCGAAGCCACCCACGCTGCCGGAGGCATGATCGCCCACTGCGATCCTCACACGCCTGCGGCCTTGCTGCCGCTCGTGCGTGCCAGCGCGAAGATGTATCCGGACTTCGTCCATGAGGTCGAGACCGAGTCCGGCGAGAAGATCGATTTCCGTAACACCGGAACCATCGCCGTTTTTGCCGAACCCGAAGTGCCCTTGTGCGAGGGTGCCCGGCCAATCCCAGCTCTCGAACTGACCAACCTTGAGCCCAATCTCTGCCTAGGCGAAGACTCCTGGTTCCTCCCAGAGTCCTGCGTCGATCCCCGCGATCTCGGCCGCGCACTCGAAAAGGCCGCCCGCCATCGCGGAGTCGATTTCGTTACCGGCGCTGCCGTGCGTGAGGTGCTTACGGCTGGCGATCGCACAACCGGTGTCCGCACTGCACATGCCACATATCATGCTGGACTCGTCGTCAATTGCGCAGGAGCATGGGCCGCTCAGATTGCCCCACTTCCGATTCCAACCAGTCCCGTAAAAGGCCAGATTCTGTGCGTGGTGCCACAGCCCGTGGGCGCCCCAAGTATCCGCTCTTTTGGGATACGTGGGAGCGAGCTGCTGCACCACGTGATCCGCACGCCCCACATCTACATCATCCCGCGCTCCGACGGACGAATTCTCCTGGGCGCAACAGTCGAAGAGGCCGGCTTCGACAAGCAAACCGATCCCGAAACCATCAAGGCCATGTTCGAGACCGCTGTCCAAATCGCGCCGGTACTGAAGAACACTCGCATGCACGACGCCTGGGCCGGACTTCGGCCTGGCACGCCTGACCATCTGCCGATTCTGGGAGAAACCTCCATTTCCCGGTACTTCGCCGCGACGGGACACTATCGCGATGGCATCATGCTCGCCCCCGCCACAGCTGAAGTGATGACACAACTCATCACGGGCCGGAAACCCGCGTTCGACCTTGCGCCTTTCTCCCCCCTGCGATTCTGACAACTGACTAACGGGTGCCCGGGCGACCCTCCTCCGGATCGTACCGGCAGCTTTGAGCGTCTTGACTCACAACTCCTCCGGAACCACTATCTGAGCACTCGCGCGCAGTATTCCCTCTCCGGCAACCATCTTCCGTCGCTCCGTCTAGAACCTACTCCAGAGCCTCCGGCTCCAGTGCTATGTCTTTTTCCCCTGCAGCTTTCTTCTCCCAGTACTTGCGGACCCAGGCTTCCCAGCTTTTGCCGGCGGCGGTGTCGCGTCCGGTAAACGCAAGGGCGGCGATGTCGGAATAAGGAATGGAAATCTTCTCGCGGGAGTTCTGCGGGATGACACGCACCACCGAATCGGCCAGCGTAGCGGCGCTGCGCCGGTCGAAGATGTATCCCTCGATGCGCTCGCCGTTTCTGCGCGTGATGGTGACGTCTCCGCGATAGTCGAAGGCTTTCTCGAGGGCATCGCGTAGATCGGCCTCGGAGGCGAGTTCGGGAACCCATCCTTCGATGCGGTGGTGCTCGGTGCCCTCGACTACTTCGAGGTCGTCGGCGGTGAGATGACGTTGGGGTTCGGACATGATGACGGTATTCGCCTTTCGCTATTCTTTGAAAATCCACCACAGAGACACAGAGAAAATTGGGTCTAAAACTCTGAGACCGCCCTGCCTCAATTTCCCTGCTAGTGAAAAATGCGTTTCGCCCTTGGTTAAAACGCTTGCCACAGAGGCGTTGAGGCACAGAGAAAATTTATTAAAACCTCGTAGCCACCTCGACCAGGTTCGCGCACTCGCACAAGACGTCTTTTTTGCGATTATTAGCTTTTTCCCAGTGTCTCAGTGCCTCTGTGGTGAGAATTACTTAACTCTCCGCAGCTCAATCGCCTGCATGCAATGACACCGCTGGCTCATCGATCTGCACCAGTGGGTTGTAGGAATGCACCGGGCGGAACTCTTCGTTGAGCATGGCGGCGGCTTCCACATCCTTATAAGACGTGGAGAAGGTCGCCTTCACCGTGGCCCAGAATCCGTTGAGCGAGCCGAAGGTGTCGTTGACGGCAGAGGCTTCGTATCCGCTGTGCACCATGCAGTTGGCGCACTTGGGATTACCTGACTCGGTGCCGTACTTGCTCCACTCGGTGGCCTGCATGAGCTCTTCAAAGGTGTCGGCATAACCGTCCTGGAGGAGGTAACAGGGCTTCTGCCAGCCGAAGAGGTTGAAGGTCGGCATACCCCACGGCGTGCAGGGGTAATCGCGCTTGCCCATGAGGAACTCCAGAAAGAGCGGCGACTGGTTGAACACCCAGCTCTGCTTGCGGTTCGAAAGCATGGCGCGGAATAGGCGCCGCGTGCGGGCGCGTCCGAGGAAGTGCGACTGGTCGGGCGCTTTGTCGTAGGAGTAGCCGGGCGAGAGCATCATACCCTCGACGCCGAGCTGCATCATCTCGTCGAAGAACGCACGCACACTGTTCGCGTCGGCGCCGTCGAACAGCGTGGTGTTGGTGGTGACGCGGAAGCCGCGGCCGATGGCCTCGCGCATGGCCTCGATGGCGATGTCGTATCCGCCTTCGCGGCAGACGGAGAAATCGTGATGCACGCGTTGGCCGTCGACGTGGACGGAGAATGTGAGGTACTTGCTGGGCGTGAAGAGGTTGATCTTCTCTTTCAGTAGCAGCGCGTTGGTGCAGAGATAAATGTATTTCTTGCGCGCAACCAGGCCCTCGACAATCTCGGCGATCTGCGGGTGCATGAGGGGCTCGCCGCCGGGAATGGACACCATGGGCGCGCCACACTCGTCGACTGCACGGAAGCACTCTTCCGGCGTGAGCTGGTCTTTGAGCACGTGGGGCGGGTACTGGATCTTGCCGCATCCGGCGCAGGCCAGGTTGCAGCGGAACAGCGGCTCGAGCATGAGTACGAGAGGGTAGCGCTTGCGACCTCTTATCCTCTGTTTGAGGACGTATGTCGCCACTGTCCACATCTGCGAAACCGGCACTGCCATAAGTAAGATCTACTCCGCGAACTGCGATTCTGGAACGCGAACCCTGAAACACGAAACGCGAATCGTTATTCGTATTTTTAGCTAACTTGTGACAGAATGTCAAGTTACGAGGTCGGCAGCCGGCAGACGAAACAGTGAGCTATGGGCGAAATCAAGGTATAGCCGCGATGATTGTGACCCTCGTCTCGGTGATTTCCACGCTAACCTCGGAGTGCGCATGCGACGTTGCATTCGGCGGGCGACTGGCCGACGAGGGGACATCCGAATTGACCTGACTTCCCTAGCTTGGGATCAGGGTTGACGAAATCGAGGTGCAAAGGAATCTCAGTGAACTGGTTGAGTCGAAATAGAGGCCGATGATGGTAGATACAACGCGTGCGGAAGCGGCGATCCGGCGGGCGCCGCTGCAGTCGCGGAGCCAGCAGACCGTGCAACGGGTGCTGGATGCCGCGAGTTCCCTGCTTAGCCAAATTCCCTTGGAGGATCTGACGACAACACGGATTGCGGTCGAGGCCGGACTGTCGATTGGCGCCCTCTATCGGTTCTTCCCCGACAAGCAGTCGATCATTGACGCCATTGCCGTGCGGCATGTCGAACAGTTTCGCACATTGCTGGAAGAGACTGTCATACGCAAGCTGGAGCGCGAGCTCGCCGATCTGTCAGCCTTTAACCCAGCCAACCTGCTGAATGATGTGGTGGACGCATATATCGCCTATCTCGATGCTCGTCCGGATTTCCGTGCGATTTCGTTTGGGCGCCATATTAGCGCCGCGACAAAGGAGCGCGAGGCCTCGCCCGCGGTCGGCCTGCCGGCGCTGCTGAAGAACTTCATGCTGCAGCGGCTGGGGATTCCGAACTCGCCAGAGTTGGACCTGATGCTGCGCGTGGTGAGCGAGGCGGGCGAGAGGTTGATCGCCTTCGCCTATGAGCAACCGTCGCGCGAGGAGCGTGACCGCGTCCTCGGTGAGATGAAGAGGATGCTGGCGGGATATCTGTTCGTTACGCCGGCCAGATGAATGCGGCGAAGTTTCGCGCAGTTGGGATGCCGGTGGTGGTTCGCTGCGGTTGGCGGTGTTCGGGCCAGGCGCAGACCAGCTTCCGGAATCGCTTCAGGGTTGGCAACTAGTGCGGATTTCGTCGGATTTGCCGTGGGGAAAAGCGTCGAGCGAGTTAGTCAGCGCCGTTTATGACAACAACGTGCTTGCGATTGTTGCGCTCGACCGGGCTTCGAGCCATCTGGCGGAACAGATCGGCGTAAGTCGCTGGTTCCGGTTGTTGCAGTTTCGTCAGATCACACGCTGACGTCGATTAATATTCCATGGATCTTCCGCCTGACGGAAGGGACGTCGGTACAACGGGCAGTACAA
>Ga0209465_10000714_pt1 | contig 15178 bp, 7 predicted proteins | sample PanSoiPlot1MoBio_FD_188321 | JGI IMG/M metagenome (GOLD analysis project Ga0209465, IMG submission 188321) | Tropical forest soil microbial communities from Panama analyzed to predict greenhouse gas emissions - Panama Soil Plot 1 MoBio (SPAdes)... | ecosystem: Environmental > Terrestrial > Soil...
GGTCGAGCGCAAGGACGGCAGATACGCCGCCACCGCCCATGGTCTCACCCGCGACGCCAACGGCGACCTCTGGTTCGACGTCGATCCGGGCCGCCGCAGCCTCGGCAAGCTCGAAGTGAAGACTGAAAAGGTCAGCGTCTACGAGACGCCGGCTCCGATGTCGCCGCTCGGCGGCGCTGTGACGCTCGACGTCGACGGCAAGGGACGGGTGTGGGCCTCGGCGCCGGACGGCGTCGTCGCCTTCGATCCGGCGACCGAGAAGTTCAGTGACTTCAAGTCGATCCTGCCGTTCAAGAACGCCAAGGGCACGAACAGCACCTACGGCGCCGCGGGCGATCGCGACGGCAACGGCTGGTGGGCCCAGATGGCGTTCGACACCATCGGCAAGGCCGACATGACCACCGGCAAGACGACGGAAATCACGCTGCCATCGCTCAAGGACGAGATGGCCCGCCTGCCGGAAGCCAAGCGCGCCTTCTATGAGAACTTCGCCGACCGCACCAACGGCAACCCGCTGCCGTGGGCGCAAGGCCCGCGCCGCATGGGCACCGACAAGAACGCCGACGTGCTGTGGGTCGGCAATTCGTGGGGCGCCTCGCTCGCCCGCATCGACACCAAGACCGGGCAGACCTCCATCATCCCGTTCCCGGATCCGGCCTATCAGCCGTATCACATCGCGGTCGACCAGAACCACAATGTGTGGGGCAACCTGTGGACCGCCGACCGGCTCGCCAAGTACGATCCGGCCAAGGGCGAATGGACCCTGTTCGACCTGCCGGTGCGCGGCACCGAAATCCGCCACATCTCGCTGCTCGAAAAGGACGGCGTCACCAAAGTGATCGTGCCGGTCTATCGCGACAGCATGATGGGCGTGATGACGCTGCGCAGCGAGGCGGACCTCGCGGCGCTCAAGACGGCGGCGAAGTAGGGGGCGGTGCTGCTGAGGTAGCAGGCGACATCGCACACGCCACCTTTGGGTGAATCAGACCGAGCCCTGGCGACAGGGCTCGGTTTTTTTCGTGTTGAAACCAAGCAGAGTTGCAGGCGTCTATCAATGAGTGGCGATGAGAATTGCAAGCTGCGAGCAGATCATATCGAAGTTCCCAGCCATTTCCGGTGTCATTCCCGCGAAAGCCAGAATCCAGCATCCCACCGGATCGTCGGGGTTACTGGGTCGTCCGCCTTCGCGGGCGACGACACCAAAAGTATGATTCAACTCTGAGCCCGCATGCCGCTCAATCGGGGATCATTGCGAAGTGCCCCCATTTGCAGAAAACGGGTGGCGACTGGCGATTTGACTTCCGAAATAGGATGCGTTGGACGCGGCGAATTCTTCGCCGATCAGCACGTCAATTCGGAGATCATTGGATGAAACCGGAACCCGAAGGACATCGAAATAACGCTGCTGATGAAGGTTGCGGAGCTCGCAACCCGTTTGGCGTCACGGATGTACCCAATCCGAACGACCAGGAGGTCATGGACTTCGCGGCCGATGTCAAACTGGAGGGATCGGCGGACGACGAAAATGCCGGCGTCTGGAGCACACCGGCCAGTCAACACCAGCACGGTGCCATCGAAGGAAATTGGTCCAGCCGCTGGAATGGCGGCGCCGACCCCACGATCCCAGGAGACGCCAAGGATAAATGGAAGCAGGGCCATGCCGAAGCGAGAGTCGCGCGCGAACGCGTCTACTTCCTGTTCGACTGGGACAACGGAGCCCGCCGTGGGCTCATCGATGCGCAACGCGACGGCGCAAAACGACTGGTCGGTAAGTATATCAACTTGACCAATCCAAATATAACACGCCCGTGGGTCGGCTTGATTGTGAGCGATCAAAGAATAGACGGGCGATGGCCCGGAGGACGGTTGGATTTTCGTAGATAGTTGGTTCTCGATTGCATTTGAATCACGTATCGGCGGCGGCGCCGGGCTTGTCCCGGCGACCCCGGTGCTTAACGCACTAAGCGAGGATAATCGAGGTGGAGAGACGCCAAACGCATCAACGTAGGCGAAACCGGCCGCGGCCGACCACATCGTGGCGCGTTCCTGGCCTTCCTTTCCGAGGATATGTCCGCCGCGCCCGGGCGCATCAAGCCGCTCGCCACAACGCGCAGCTGCGCTCAATCCTGGTTATCACGCTGCGGCAAGGAAGCCGCACGGCATTGATTTTGTTTGGAATTCCAAAATTAGTTCGTTTCCACAAAATCCGCACCTAACAGCTTTGATGGTATTATTATACTGAACTCCCGCCGGCGCGGCGATTTCACGCCAGTGTTTTTATACCTCCGTTGAGCGAATAAAACTATAGGGTTCTTGGCACATCTCGCCAGGGAGCTTGGTCTTGCGATTCCTACCTGACGGACCATCGATACCTGATGAACTTCTTGTTGCGCGCGACGAAGGCCGAGTGGTTTTCTTTTGCGGCGCTGGCGTCTCGCGGGCACGCGCGGGGTTGTCTGACTTCTTGGGATTGACGACAGCTGTTGCCGATACGTTAGGCATCCCCGCACACAGTCCGACGCGCAAGTTGATTGATGAAATTGAGAAGTTTTCCCCCATTACCGGGGTTGCCAGCTTAACGTCTGCAGATCGTGTCTTCGGACTTATGGAGCGTGAATTTCTACCCCGCGACATCTATGCAGCTATTGCATCTTCACTAAAGCCCACCGCTTCGCCAGATCTTTCGGCACATCGAACGCTTCTTGATCTTGCAAGGCGGCCAGACGGGAAGGTTAGGTTAGTAACAACAAACTTCGATCTTTTATTCGAGGCTTGTGATCCGAAATTGGTCCCATCGCGCCCGCCAAGACTCCCTGATCCTTTAAGGGATGATGAATTCTTCGGTGTGGTTCATTTGCACGGTCACTTAAATGAAGATTACTTGAACGCTGCTGGTGACGGGCTTGTAATTTCCAGCGCTGAACTCGGACGCGCGTATTTGTCCGAACGTTGGGCGACTGATTTTATTAGAGCGGTTTTGGAGCGACATATTGTCGTGTTTGTTGGCTACGCTGCAGATGATCCCCCAATGCAATATCTGCTTGAGGCATTGAATCGCACCGCGGGGTCGCTCAGCGGAGTATACGCATTCCAATCTGGATCAAAGGAGGATGCAGAGGCACGGTGGATCCAGAAAGGCGTACAATCCATCGCCTACGATGCCAAGTCCAACCACGACGGCCTTTGGAACACGTTAGATGCATGGGCGGCTCGCGCTCGAAACCCAGACGAGTGGTACGATCGTCTGATTGAAGCCGCGAAAGGTGGCCCAGAAGGCTTCCTGCCGCACCAGCGCGGGCAGGTAGCTCACCTCGTCTCAACTTTGGAGGGTGCAAGAAGGCTTTCTCGTGCCACCAATGCTCCACCGGCGACTTGGTTATGCTCATTCGATCCACACGTTCGATTTGCAACGCCATCGCGCCGACACACGGCGTTGGGGCGCGGCTTGTACTTTGACCCATTTGATGCTTATGGCCTTGATAGCGATCCGGTGCCGAAAAAAGTTAAACCCGATAACCCATACGAGAAGAGGGATGTGCCCCCTGGCGTTTGGGATTGTTTTATTCCGACGCGTCAAGATCGTCAGAATGTCCGTGATGACCAATTTGCCGCTTTTCGAGGGCACTATTCACGAAACCTTCCGGGCCTTACGGTCAGGCTTGGACTTGTTGGCATTTGGATTACGAAGGTGGCGAAAGAGCCAGCCGCGGTATGGTGGGCCGCCCGCCAAACCGGACTTCATCCTCACGTCCAACAGCAAATCAAATATGAGATCGCTAGAAATGACGCAGAATTCCCCGCTGTCGTTCGCAAAGCATGGCGATACATATTCGAAGCATGGAGCATTCCACGCAGCGAATTCTACAGCGATTGGTTTGAGCTGGCTGCCGTTATCAAAGCCGATGGTTGGAACCAGTCGACGGTTCGGCAACTCGCGAAGATTAAACGTCCCTACCTTTCGGTTGAAAGTCCATTTAGCGTTGCCCCGCCTGCCGAAGCTAGCAATGATTATGGTCTTGGAGAATAGCTCGAGTAGACGTTAAATATGGAGATATTATTAATGAAAATATTGAGATTCCAAGCCAGTACCTAAGTATGTTTGTGAAAGAGTTACGCAAAAACTTAGAGTTAGCGGTCACGCTATAAAACGAAATAGGCGGGTACGGACTTCAAGTTCTTAACCCGATTGATGATGATAAACAACAAGACCATCCTCACGGAATAAACATGCTTGTGATTCAGTTTGTAAGACTCTTTCGAAGGCTTGTAGGGGAAGACCTGAGCGCAGCAAAGGCTGAGGCTTTGGCGTGGCGAGAGAACAAAGACGAGCTATTTATTCGTCTGGTGGTATGGGCGTGCGGCGATCGACGAATAACAATTGGTGCCGACGCCGGACGTATTCTTTCGACGCTAGATACGCGGGCATTCTGGGACAGCGAGGGCCAACGTGATCTTCTTATCACATTATCGAAGCGTTGGCGCAATCTCCCTCTCGCAGCTCGAAAAGGGCTCGAAAGGAAGCTCTTAAGGGGCCCCTTGCGCTGGAAAGCCGAGAAGTTAGCGGAATTTAAGGAACGCCGGGCCTCGCAGATACTGTCGCGGCTTCATTGGCTTGCGACTCGCGGGTGCAAGTTTGGTTTTAACCTCGAAAAGGAAACGGCTAGGCTTAAAGCTGATGTTGCCGGATGGCAGGAAAGCTTCGCCTCTCACGCCGCAGATTCGATGGCTAGTCGCTCGGGTTGGGTTCGAACCGATACCGAGAGTACCGCTTTGCTACGGGCGTCGCTGTCCGAGGTACTGCCCAAGGCCCAGGCACTTAGCGGCCGTGGCGAAGAATTTTTCGTTGAGCGTGACCCGTATGCGGGTCTGGCAGCTGCCAAGCCCGTCCGCGCTCTCGCCGCCCTTCGTGTGGTGGAGGAAGGATATGACGCTACCTGGGCGTGGGAAACATTTTTAAATGCTCAAGCTCGAAAGGACGACAAGCCACGCCTTATGCTCCTTATTGCGGCAAGACTGTCGCGTTTGAAGGATGCAGATTTCAGAGGGTTGGTCAGGCCAATTTCGAATTGGCTTCTCAGAGCTAGCAAGAACTTGTTGGCCAATGGACGAGACAAGTTCGAGCAACTTTGGGAAAGGTTGATCGCATTTCTGGCGACTGATCGGAAAACGGGCGACACTTCGGCCGTGAACAAGCAGCATGATTGGGCAACTGAAGCTTTAAACAGCCCTGCGGGCTATTTGGCCCAAGCTTTATTCAACGATCTCGGTTCTGGCATCCCGCGCGGGGCGGGGCTTCCTGAGAGGTGGCGCGAACGGGCTGATCAATTGTTGTCGATATCGGGCAATCCCCGGAGGCATGCACTAGCAATTTTCTGTCACAACTTAGTTTATTTCTTCCATGTCGATCCTGAGTGGGCTGACCGGGCGCTTCTCTCTGCCATTGCTGGAAATGACAGCCACGACATGGACGCATTTTGGGTGGGATTCTTCTGGGGTGCAAAGCCGCCTCAAGAAGCGCTGTATTTGAAAATGAAGCCAGCACTGCTTGCGCTAGCCCATGAAGCGCCGTTCGAGAGGAAACAACATGCCCAAATTTTGGCCGGCATTTTGCTCGTCGGTTGGAATGGTCGAGTCACAGCGACCGGTGAGCGCTCGATTGATAATGAAGAGATGCGCGCGGTGCTGATCGAAGCTGATGACGAATTTCGCTCGCAAGTAGTGTGGCAGCTGGACATTTGGTCGAGAGATCAAAGTGGCTCTTGGCCGAAGGAGGCGATCGTTTTTCTCAGTGAGGTATGGCCCAGGCAAATCATCGCGAAAACTTCGGGTGTATCGGCCCGCTTAGCCGAACTCGCGTTCTCACGCGACGAGGATTTTCCAGATTACGTAGATGCTGTGTTGCCGCTGGTCATCCCTATCAATCGGGATCACATGATACTTCCTACGTCGGAAGGATCAAAGGAGCGCAGCGTGATTGAAAAATTTCCTGAGAAGACCTTGGAGCTTCTTGCGGCAATCCTTCCGAACGATGCTCGGAACTGGCCCTACGGTGTGGGAGACGTACTGAGGCGCATCCCGCTGGCTGACGCTTCTTTGGTAAACAACGCGCGTCTTTTGGAGTTAAACCGAATTTGGAATGCTCGATGAGGGCGATGCCCTTGATGGTCGACGATATGGCTGGCCGCGCATATGACGCCAATAGAAGCCGGTGTCAGGAATAGTTCCCTCTGCTTCTTGTGGGTCGGAGGCTCCCTCCTGGAACCGATGCACCTAGCGGACGGGACAATAGCTCTCCAAACGGTAACCAGGACTTGTTCCCCTTGCACCCCTTCCCCTACGCCCCGCCCTGGCTTACTCTCACCCGCAAGGGCCGCAAAGAACCCACCCAGCGGTACAAAAGCAGCGCCTCACGACCATCAGCGTGTGTTGATCAGCGTCTTGTTGATACTGCCAAGCTAATCGCTCGGGCGCCCGCATCGCGGCGTGCATCCCCGGGCAACCCAAGGAGGGAAACACCATGACCCATATGCGAGGTCAATTATTGGCGAGCGTTGCCGGTCTTGTCCTGGTCGGCGCCATGAGCAGCGCTTCGGCCGACCAGTTGCTGACCGGCGCGATCACCTCGGCTTCCGGCCAGAAGCTCGAAGGCGTGCTGGTCTCCGCCAAGCGCGAAGGCTCGACCATTACGACCAGCGTCTACACGGACCAGAACGGCGAGTATTTCTTCCCCGCCATGGCGGACGGAAAATACCAGGTGTGGGCACAGACCCTCGGCTTTAAGACCGCCAAGGGCGCTGTCGATCTCACCGCCACCAAGCACCAGGACTTGCAGCTCGCGGCGATCACCGATCCGGAAGAGCGCATTCGCCAGATGCCGCCCGAGATGCTGGCTGCCGCCTTGCCGGAAGAGACCGAGGCCGACCAAAACATCAAGCGCATCTTCCATAACCAGTGCACCGGCTGTCACACACCGGGCTACCTGCTGCAGTTCAAGTTCGACGAGGCCGGGTGGAACAAAGTCATCAACCTGATGAAGTTCATCCCCAATTACCCGAGCCCCGATCGCAAGCCGAACGCCATCATCGATTTCAACCAGAAGCAGCTCGCGGCTTACCTGGCACGCGCACGCGGACCGGGCGAAAGCTCGATGAAGTTCAAGGACCGTCCGCGCGCCACCGGCGAAGCCGCGCGCGTCGTGTGGAAGACCTACGAGGTCCCGCTTAACCCCGACATCGGGATCGCCACGCAAGGGGTCAAGTACAACACCAATGACGGTTCCGATTGGAGCCTCGGCGTCACCTCCAGGATCGGTCAGCTGCCCCATGACGGCGGCATGGATTTCGATGGCAACCTCTACTACACGGTCAATGCTCCCAATCGGGTGGTCACGATCGGCAAGGTTGACGGCAAGACCGGAGAGGTCAAATACCTCAAGGTCGACAAGCGGGACGGCTCCGGCGCTGCGACCGCCCACGGCATCACCCGTGACGCCAATGGCGACTTCTGGTTCGACGTCAATCCGGGCCGCCGCAGCCTCGGCAAGCTCGAGACCAAGACCGAGAAGATCAGTGTCTACGAGACGCCGCCTCCCATGTCGCCGCTCGGCGGCGCCGTGACCATGGACGTAGACGGCAAGGGCAAGATCTGGGCCTCCGCTCCGGATGGCGTCGTGATGTTCGATCCGGTGAGCGAGAAGTTCACCGACTTCAAGTCGAAGAGGCCGTTCCAGAACGCCAAGGGCACCAACAGCACCTACGGCGCCGCGGGCGACCGCGACGGCAATGGCTGGTGGGCGCAGATGGCATTCGACACCATCGGCAGGGCCGAAGTCGCGACCCGCACGACCTCGGAAGTCACGTTGCCCTCGCTCAAGGACGAGATGGCCCGACTTCCGGACTCGGCCAAGGCGTTCTATGACAGCTTTAACCAGCTTACCAACGGCAACCCGCTGCCGTGGTCGCAAGGCCCGCGGCGCATGGGCACGGATAAGAACGCCGACGTGCTGTGGGTCGGTAATTCGTGGGGCGCGACGCTTGCCCGCATCGATACCAAGACGATGCAGGCCACGATCATTCCGTTCCCTGATCCGTCATATCAGCCCTATCACATCGCGGTCGATCAGAACCACAATGTGTGGAGCAATATGTGGACGACCGATCGGCTTGCCCGGTACAATCCCGAGAAGGCCGAGTGGACCTTCTTCGACTACCCGCTCCGCGGCACCGAGATCCGCCACGTCTCGCTGCTCGAACGCGACGGCGTCACCAAGGTCATCGTGCCGCTCTATCGGGACAGCCAGATGGGCGCGATGACGCTGCGCAGCGAGGCCGAGATCGCCGCACTCAAGGCACAGGTTTCGCGCTGAGGCGCGCAAAGCGCAGAAGTATTCACCCGTCGGTGAAGGTTCCGAGCCCCGGCAACGGGGCTCGGATTTTTTGCATGGGGAGCGCGCTGCGCCTGGGCCATGGAAGCCAGCCGGGTCTTCGCGCAGGCCGCGATCAGCGGACTGCTTACCGCATTGCGGACACGTCGGACCTTCAGCAGGCGCCGGCGACTGGGCGGGCACCTTCTGGAGCAACCCAGGTATCAAAGCCATTGTCAGCGCCAACCGACGCAAGGCCCTTGACACTCCACGCCCCCCCCCGTGCTCATGGACATGAGCGCTCCCGCACGCTGAAATGGGTGATTTCGGCCTTGTCACGCGGTATCGGCGCCGCGTCAGTCGTGCTTTATCAATTCCGAGGACCGTAGAATCGCAAAGTGTGATGCCGATGAAAAATCATCCTACTGGCAACGGATGGTGAAAACAATGCAGCGCGTGACGATCACGATCGATGACGATCTCGTGGCGGAGATCGATGCCTTCATGACCGGTCGCGGTTACGCCAACCGCTCGGAGGCAATCCGCGATCTCGCCCGCTCGGGGCTGTCACAATCAAGCCTCGAAGTGGCCCGTGACCGCAATTGCGTCGCGACGTTAAGCTATGTCTACGACCACGCGGCGCGCGAACTCCCCAAGCGCCTGACCCAGGATTTCCATGCGCACCACGGTCTCGCGCAGGCGACGCTGCACGTCCATCTCGACCACGACAGCTGCCTCGAAGTGACGGTGCTCAAGGGCAAGAGCGGCGAGGTGAAGGCATTCGCTGATCATGTCATTGCGGAGCGCGGCGTACGCCACGGCCATATCGCCTACATGCCGGCAAATCTTGCCGCTCATCCGCATGACCATGACCATGACCGTGCTCCCGCGGGGCGCAAGAAACGCTAGAGCGCGGCAATACCCAGGATGAATCTCGGCCGGCCGCGCCCCGGTTCGATGATTTGGTGCGGCCGGACGCAATGGTTCCCTCCTAATCGCCTTGAACGCGCCGGAAATTATTCACACTATGGTTATATTGTGGATTGTAATGAGTCGTCGACTCATGTCCAATTGCGAGGCAACTGGACGTTGTGGTTCGTGGAAGTTGGTTAAATCGGTGTTCTGGCCAACTGAGCAACCTACCGCAAAGGGGTGTGTGCCCCCTTCTATTGGGAACAGCGGCCGTGCATGGCTGAGATCGTCAATCTCCGCACTGCCCGGAAGCGGGCCAATCGCCAGCGTGCCGAGAAACGGGCTGCCGAGGCAAGAGCTTCCCACGGTATGTCGAAAGCTGACCGTGCGCTCGCCGAGTCGAACAAAGCGAAGCTTCGCCGCGAGTTAGACGAGCACCGTATCGAGACAGGAGAAACCGATGAAATCGCCGGTCGTTAAGCGCTCTATCGTGATCGCCGGACACAAGACGAGCGTCAGTTTGGAGGATGCGTTCTGGGCCGGGTTGAAGGAAATCGCCGCCAAGCGCGATTTGACCTTATCCGATATGGTCGCGGCCATCGATCAGGACCGTCGGCACGGCAACTTGTCGTCCGCCATTCGCCTGTTCGTGCTCGATTATTATCGCGGTGCCCAGCACGCTACGCATGCCGAGAACAAGCCTCCGGTCATTGCGTCCTCCGGCGCAGGCCGCACCGAGCAGGTTCTGCGCGCCGACTGAGTTCAACCTGACGGGCATTTGCGCGTCTCTGGGGGGCGCGCCGAAGGTGCAGGTTTGCAAATGCAAGCGGTGGATGCGTTTCCGACCGGATCAGCGGGTGCCCGCTGGCGGGGATTCCATCAGGTTGAACGGTTTCGGCGACGCCGAGGAGGGCGAAGGAGGCGGCGCGCGGCGGACTGACGGAGCGGTCGATTTGTTATCAGTCGGGGCCGGGTCCTGAGCGCGTCCGGCCGCCGAGGGCTGGGGTTGCGCGGCGGGTGGCAGCGTGCCTATTTGTGGAGGGTTGGTGCCATCTGGCTGATGCTCCGGTTGTCGCCGCAGGGCCTCAACCGCCGCCTCCAAACGTTGCCGTTCCTTTTCTGCCTCATCGAGGCGCTTCGCCTCCTGATCAATGGCGCGCATCGTCGCCCAACCGATGAGGTTTGTAACATCCACGGTGCGCCGCGCCGCCGTTAGCGGCCCCTTTATGGCCACCGCCATCGTGGGACGTTCAGCGGTCGGCGCATTTTTGCGCTGCTGTCCCATCATGGTCAGCCGGGCGTCCAACTGCCAGTCCGCTAAAGCTAACGAGACCGATCCAGAGATGTCGGCGCTTTGTGTTGGCGCCGTCAACTTAACCAGCTGCGCGCGACTGTCCGCGATAACGATTGGTGCCGCCGCAGAAGCAATTTTCAGCTTTCCGACATCGAGCCCGGCATTGGCGATCTGGCCGACTCGCCCGGGATTGCCCGCAAGCCCACGGTCGACTTCCATCGCATTGAGCACCGCGTCGATCGCGGTCGGATCCAGGCCGGCGATCTCGATGTTCTCTGCCGTTACCTTTCCGGAACCTTTGATGGCCCCGACCAAGGACGCCGGACTCAAGCCCTGCCCCTCAAGATCGGCTTCGAGGGAGATTCGCCCCGTCGCCGGCACCCGCAATGCACCGGCCAGCAGCGCTGGCATATCCGCGTTGCTCAGTTTGACGTGGGACCGCAGCATCAAGCCGGCGCGGTCGCGTCGAACGTCAGCGTCGAGCACGAGGCGCCCGTCAGCCAAAACTCCGGTCACCGTAGTGAGAGAGAATCCTGATGGTTCGAATTTGACTGCACCGACCAGGTCCTTCGCGGCCAAGCCCGCAATCCATTGGGCATTTCCGGCCCGGAACTCGACGCGGCCTTCCGCTGTCGGCACGGTGGGCTGTCCGAACGGTTCGGCGACCCATTCCGGCGATCGGCCTGCAGTTTCCGAGCGCGGCGCGCCTGCGAAGACAGCGAACAACTCACCGGCGTCCACGCGATCGGCCTCGATGCGGCCGTTGATCTGCAACGGCTCGCCCAGTCCGAGCGTAACGCCACCTTTCACGGCCGTACCGGCGACCTTGCCGGAAAGATCCGTCACTGCCACTTCGTTTCTGTTGATTGCCAGATGGGCGCGCAAATCGGCTGGGATGGCAGCAGACCCGGCCCGTCGCGGCAGCTTGGTATTGGCGGCGCGGAGCGACACATTAAGCGTACTGTCTCCCGAGGGGATCACGGTTCCAGCGGCTGTCGCATTGAGGTCTGTACCGGTAAATTTCCCATCGACCTTGAACGCATTTTTCTCCGCTGTGTCGGCCACAAACGTAATCCGTGCAGGGCGCGCTTCCACATTCGCGAGGGCATCGAGCCCCGCGAAGGTCGCGAGCGCACGACCATCCGGCGAGTCGAGGCGGCCAGCAATGTGCATTGTCGCGGTCCCAGGATCAGAAATCTCGCCAGTGCCGTTGGCGTCAAGATTAACCTCGATGCCAGCGGTCGTACCATTAAGTTTGAGTTTGGTTCCGATTCGGCCGTTTGCCGTTTTCCCCGACGGTGGCTCCATATCGAGTTTGGCATTCAGCTTGAGCGGCGCGACCCGCGCGCCGTACTTGTGCAGCACATCGGACGCTTGGGGCAAAAATCTATCGGCCAAGCTGCTAATGCCATCCAGCCGCGGTGCGGTCAGCGACATGGCAATCGAGCCGCGCCATGCATTCGCGGCATTTTCGACACGTCCGCTGGCGTCGAGCGAGGCGCCACCGATATCGCCAATCGACAGACGCTCGATCTTCAACCCCGAATGATCGTAGGTCAGCGTGGCTTGCGCCTTGCGAGCCTCAACGCCGTCGTAGGAGGCGCGTGCCACATCGAGGGCCAGCGCGATTTCTCCGGGGCGTTCGAACGAGGTTGAGGCGAACAAGGCGGTTCCCAGCGCGAGGCCGCGATCAAAGTCGAGTTCGGAGCCGCTGAGAGTTGCATCAAGCCGTGCCGGCGCCGCAGCGGTTGCAAACCGATAGGCGACGCGCCCTTCCAACACTTTGCGGTCTATCTCCGCCTTGAGTGCGTCGACAGCAACACGCTCGCGACCAAGCACGATGGTTCCGCTGCCGCGCATCGGACCGAGCGGCGGCCGGCCCGCCGCACTGCGCCCTTCGACCCAGGTGAAGAACAGCGCCGGATCGGTTGAATCGACCCTCACCGGCCCCTGAAACTCGATCTTGCGATCGGCTAAGACGAGCTTGCCGGTGATCCGCATCTGGGTCGCGCCGGGGGCGCGCAGCTCAAGAGCATCGAGGTTCCATCCATTGGCATTGTTCTCGACGTCGCCGCGCAGCGCCGAGACGGTGGCGCCGCCCGCCGTGAGACTGTCGATACCGAGGCTGATGCGGATTGGCAGCGGCGGCACCCAGACCGCGGCGAGATCCTCGACTAGCAATTTGATGGTTTCGAACGGCAGTCGTCTCTGCTGTGAATTGGGGAGCACACGATCGAGGTCGATCTGCCGGGCCGTAAGCGTGCTGGCAATACGCGGATCGCGGCCGAGGTCCATGATGGCTGAGCCGTTCAGTCGGATGAGGCGCGATTCAGGCCCGTAAAGCAGTTCCAACTGATCGACCAATACCGTCTTCGCAGTTGCCTTGATCTGGCCCGATATCTTCCACGGATCGTTGACGGTCGCCTTGCCGCCCGGGAGCACGGTTCCGACAACGCGCGACAGCGTCGCGGCGCCTTCGAAACGCGGTGAACCGCCCTCGATCCAAACTGTTCCTTCGGATTCGAACGCCAGCGCTCGTTCGGCGGGATCGAGTGCAAGTCGTAGCTTCATACCTCCATCGTCGGCGCGGCGGCTCCCTGACAAGCGGTAGGCATACTGCTCGCCGGCTGCCGTGAAGCTGCCTTCGACTTTGAACGGACCGATCAGCGAACCCACTTCGCCGCTCAGGCTCAATCCTTCGAGGGCAAGCCCGGCACCACTTGCGGCGTCCGTAACGATGACCTGGCCGTCCTTGATGGTGAGTCGTTCGATCGCGACCCGATCAGGATCAAAACCGAAATTCAAGCCCGGTGTTTGCACGAAACCTGACCGGTCAAGTCCCACACGCACCTCAGGGCGGTCGAGCGCGACCTGGCTGGCGCGAAATTCACCGCGCATCAAAGTAGCCAGGCCGAACTCGATCGCCAGCCCGCGTGCGCTCACCGCCTGGGCCGATGCTGCGGGTCCAAGCTGCACATCGCTGAGTTTGAGAGAGGGCGTTGGCAGGAGGCGCACGTCGATTGCGCCGCTGACCTGCACCGGAACGCCGACCATTTGGGCGGCCTGCGCCTCGATCTCCTCGCGATACTGATTCCAATCGACGAAAATTGGTCCTACCAGCGCTGCCAAGAGTGCCAGGATAATGGCTATGCCGATACTCAGAAGTGTTGTCTGCACTTAATGTGCTCCGAACCGTGGCTTGAGAGCTGCACCCACCCCGATCGACCCGGCAACTCGATTATGCGCTGCGCTGCCTTTTCGCGACCCCCGATATCGGTTCCGCCGCGAGAACGGCCTTGCTGTGCCCGGCAATGCCGGGCTACTCCACGCAAGCAACATGCCAAGGATTGTGCCAACGAATCCAAACGCGCTTGACGGCAATTATATGTCGAGCGTGCAGCTTTGCCCAAGCGCTTTTACCCCGGCGTAATGATCTTCCCAGGATTCATGATGTTCTGCGGGTCAAGCGCTGTCTTGACGGCGCGCATCGCAAAGAGTGCCGCATCCCCATGTTCAGCCTTGAGATATTTCATCTTACCCTGGCCCACACCGTGCTCGCCCGTGCAGGTGCCCTCCATGGCCAGCGCGCGCTCCACCAATCGTTCCAAAACGCCTTCGGTACGGCGGATCTCGTCAGCGTCCGACATATCGACGAGGATCGAAAGATGGAAATTGCCGTCACCCACGTGCCCGACAATCGGCGCGACGAGTCGGCTCGCTGCAACATCTGCCTGGGTCGCTGTGACGCATTCAGCAAGCCGGGAGATCGGCACACAGACGTCGCTTGCAATCGCCTTGGCGCCGGGACGCAGGCCGAGGGCCGCCCAGTAGGCGTCATGCCGGGCCTGCCATAGCCGGCTGCGATCCTCCGTTTTGGTGGCCCACTCGAACGGACCGCCGCCGAGGTCGGTCGCGATCTCGCCGAAACGCGCGGATTGCTCGGCCACCCCCGCAGGACTGCCGTGAAATTCGAGACACAGCATCGGACGTTCCGGCAGCGTTAAATTCGAATAGGCATTGACGGCCCTGACCTGGAGGGCATCGAGCAGCTCGATGCGGGCGACCGCGATGCCGGACTGAATGGTCGCGATGGTCGCCTCGCACGCGGCTTCGACAGATGGAAACGGGCAGATGCCGCCCGCTATGGCCTCCGGGATGCCATGGAGCTTCAGCGTAATCTCGGTAATGACGGCGAGCGTCCCTTCCGAGCCAACCAGCAGCCGGGTGAGGTCGTAGCCCGCCGCCGACTTGCGGGCGCGGCGCGACGTCGTAATCACCTCTCCGTTGGCGAGCACCGCTTTGAGTGCCAGCACGTTGTCCTTCATGGTGCCGTAGCGGACCGCATTTGTGCCGGAGGCGCGGGTTGCGGCCATGCCACCAATCGAGGCGTCGGCGCCCGGATCGATCGGGAAGAACACCCCGCCGTCGCGAAGATGGGCGTTGAGCTGCTTGCGCGTCACCCCCGGCTCCACCACGCAGTCGAGGTCTTGGGGATGAACCGCCAGCACGCGGTTCATGTCGCGGAAATCTATCGACACGCCGCCGAACGGCGCATTGACCTGGCCTTCGAGCGAGGTGCCGACACCGAACGGAATGATGGGCACTGCATG
>Ga0209465_10000716_pt1 | contig 15160 bp, 10 predicted proteins | sample PanSoiPlot1MoBio_FD_188321 | JGI IMG/M metagenome (GOLD analysis project Ga0209465, IMG submission 188321) | Tropical forest soil microbial communities from Panama analyzed to predict greenhouse gas emissions - Panama Soil Plot 1 MoBio (SPAdes)... | ecosystem: Environmental > Terrestrial > Soil...
CACGGTTATTTGAAATCCACGTTGCGTATCGCAACGTGCATGGGCAGTGGCCCGCAGTTGTACACGTTGTCGGACATTGAAGGGAGGGACGAGAGCCCAAAGACAGCGGACTAGCGGCCCAGTGCTAACCGCTATAGCTGACGTTCTCATTCGTAGCGTAGCGCTACGTTGGGGTCTAGTGCCGGCGCCATACCGAACAATAATCCTGCGAGCACACTGAGGCTGAGCGTAAACAACAGTACCGGCTGATCGATACATACCTCGTGGGACCGCGGTAATTGTTGGGGGCCAAGGCCGGCAAGAGCGAATGTGCCCCACCATGCGAGAAGTGCCCCGGCGACTCCTCCCAGAACTGCCAGAACAACGCTCTCGCTCAGCATTTGCCTCATGAGTCGTGGAGGTCTCGCTCCGAGTGCTGCCCTTACTGCCATTTCCTTTTCGCGCGAACTGGCCCGCGCCAGCGCAAGATGAGCGACTTTGGTGCAGGCGATGAGCAATACCATGCCGACTGCCCCCAGCAGCACCCATAACGCGCTACGAACTCTCCCCACCATGTAATCGCGTAGCGACATCAGAGTTATGACAGTTTTGGGATCGTAGTCTTTAGGATGCTCGCGGACGATTTCTCGCAGGATGCCGTTGAGCTCGGCCCGCGCCTGCTCGACGGTTACACCGGGTTTCATCCGGCCGACAATTTGCAAATGCTGACATCCACGGCATGCCGATGGCTGCTTCAAGTCGTAGCCCAGCGGCGTAAAATCTCCGGCATTTACTGTGCGGTCAAGTCGCGCAAACGGCCGAAACGACTCAGGCAGGACACCCACGACTTTGTATGGCTTGTCGTTCAGGCGGACGCTTCTTCCGACGATGGACGGATCGCCACCAGAGCGCCGCAGCCAGAGACCGTGCGTCAAAATGGCCTCATACCGAGTCTCAGGCTGATCTTCGTCCGCATGAAACGCGCGACCTAGCTGCATGGAAACGCCGAGAGTGTTGAAGTAGTCGTAATTTACGAGCAGGCCTTCGAGAACCTCCGGCTGTCCCTGCTCGACTATGGCGAGGTCGCCATCGCGGAAGAGCGACATGCTCGCAAACGAATGGCTGCGTTCACGCAAGTCATGCGCGGTGGTGAAGTCAATCGTTTCCGGAACAGAATTAGCAGGATCCGACTCGGCGAACTTCACCAGGCGCTCGGGCTCGCGGTAAGGCAGTTGATTCAATAGAACGGCTTTGACCACGCTGAAAATTGCTGTGTTTGCCCCGATGCCTAGTGCGAGCGTGAGCACCACCATCGCGGTATAGACCGGCGCATTTCGCAGTTGCCGCAAGCTATAGCGCAGATCTCCGAACATAATCGCCATTAGACGGGCACAACTGTCCTGTCAGACTCAGTAAAACTGTCGCAACCTTGTGGCCAGAATTCCGATTCGCAGAGTCAGCGGCTTTCCGTGCCCCTTGCAAGAAGCCTTTGTCCGTAACCTGACTCGAGTGGTCGCCAATGGACAAGGTCTGCTGGCACGATGAGTTACAGCAGAAATGCTTCCAAGTGAGTCCTCGGCACCGAAACGGGCCCGAGATGGCTCGTCCGAGCGAAAAGCAAGGTTAGTTGCCGGTTCGTTGCACCGACTCTTTGGCCGGCGTCAACAGGGTAGGCGCGTTGGGCACTGCGGCGAGCACGGCTGGATTCTTGTGGAGGTCGACGAGGAGTAAACGGCTGTCAGACCAGTATGCGTTCCCGGTAGTAGTTTTGGCCTCGGTGATCGGGTTTTTCGACTGAACATAGCGCTGGGCATCGTTTCCGGCGATCTCGTTGCCGACGAAATCCCGTTCGGCGTCGACATTGGGGTCAATGGTGTGATTGACCAGATGACCGGCCTTACCGTACTCGAGTGCAGTGTCATAGCTGGCCGCGCCCGCCCAGAGCGGCACACCGTTTAATGTGTACTGGGTCTTCCAGATACGGATGTGATGGCGACGGCGGATGATGGCCTGAGGATCGGGAAGCGCGTAACCGAAGTCCTGCATGCGGCCAAACATATAAAACTCGGCCATGGGTAAGTGGGTATCGTGGCTGCGATATTTCAAGATGTGCCAGAGCGCCACCGGTTTCCAGGGGTCGGTCGTGACCCATCCGTTGCGGATGAAGGCCGCCTCCAGGTCGCTCTGCTGGGCCACGAAGATGAGGTTGACCATGTCGCCCTCGAGGCCGGAACGATTGACGACACGCGGCGGTAGGTTTTTCAGCATATCGTTGAGCTGGACTGTCTCCTCAGCAGCGGCAGTCAGTCCAGTCGCCGAAACCTCCGAGTTGCACTCGATCTTCGCTGTCAGTTCTGTGCCTTTGAGCGCAACTCCGTTAGTCCCCCGGGTGAGGAGAAACACGGGGGCAGCGGGCAGGAACAGCAGTCCCGTAATCGCCACGCCGGCCAACATGCGACCGACGCGCGAATTTCCCTTTGCTACTTTGCGCGCGTGCGCGGCAATAGTCTCCCCGCTCGATAACGAGATGCTGTTGACGCTATACACCAGCCTGCCACCAATGCCCAAAATGCTGCGGCGCTTGACGCTGAGGACCGTGCCCTTCGCGAGCGAACCTTCGGGTACAACCGTGAGGCCGCTGACATTGACGTCCTTTTCGACTGCAAAATCGAGTGCATCACCGGTTTTTGCCGTTGCCGATGACACGGTGCGTATGAGCCGGAGCTGAACCGGAGTTCCATCGGGAATGGAGACCTGCGCGATGTTGTTCCCGCCTCCTTCGGCGAGGAGCCCGGGCGGCAAAAGCAAGAGGATCGATAGCATGAAGGCGGGGGTTCGGTGATAGGGCAAGAGTAAGGTCCTCGCCAGGTTCTTTCCAACCAGAATCACTGAGGGAAGATAGACGATTTTGTTGAACTGTCTAGATATTCGCCGCCTCGAGAAGTTGGGTCAACGAAAATCTACGTGAATCCCACTTAAGAGGCACTAATTGGATACGTTCTGTGAATGGGCTGTGTCGCAGACCGCGTCGTTCAAATGAGATGATTCAGGGCGTAGTACTCTCATACTCCTGAAAACCCCGCTCGGCGCTATGCGCAGGTTAGTTAGCGCCCGAAAAGAAGGGTGCGAACCCTTCGACAAACTCAGGACAGGCTCCGGGACACGCAAAGGCAGGGCCCTTGAACGAGGGCAAACACCGTGTTCGCCCCTCGGATTGCCTACTCGTAGCGCAACGCCACCAATGGGTCGACGCGGGCGGCGCGACGCGCCGGGATGTAGCAGGCCAGGACTGCCGCGGTCGCCAATATCAGCGCGACGCCGCCGAAAATCAGCGGATCATGGGCGCTGATTCCGAAGAGCAGGCTCGACATTAAGCGCATTGCGGCAAAGGCAATCACCAAGCCCGTGATCAGGCCAATGATGGCCAGCCGCATTCCCTGTTTCACCACTAGACGCAAAACGTTGTTGGTACTTGCACCCATGGCCATGCGAATACCGATTTCCGGAGTCTGCTGAGTGACTGAATAAGAGAGCACGCCATAAACGCCGACGACTGCGAGAATCAGAGCGATTCCGCCGAAGACGCTCAGCAGAGCCGCCCCCATGCGTGGGGCCCACAGTCCCTGATCGAGAAGTTCCTTGACGGTGTTCCAGTTGGTGAGCGCCAGGCTATTGTCCAGTGATTGAACATTGCTCCGCACCATGGGGATCACTCCTTCTGGTCGGCCGTTCGTACGCACTTGCATGGTTGCCAACGGAGAGAAATCCTGTGCCACTGGCAAATAGGCCAACGGCTGAGGTTCTTCGCCGATGTTATTTACCACCGTGTCCCGCACGACGCCAACAACTTCGCGCAGGTCCTTCTCTCCGAAGAAATGGAAGCGCTTTCCGACGGCGTTCTGTCCCGGCCAGAAGTGCTTGGCCATGGCCTCGTTGATGACCGCCACCAGGGTCGTATCCTTGCGGTCGGAGTCGGTGAATTCCCGGCCGCTGACTAGGGGGATCCGCAGGGTCTTGAAGTAATTGGGAGCGATATCGTCAAGCTGTGTCAGAGTTCCTCGATATCCCGAAGCTTCATCCTGACCCTCAGGAAACACGGTGCGAGACAGACCGCCGCCGAGCGGGAAATTGGAGGCAATCGTCGCCGAGGCGACACCAGGCGACCCCTCGGCTCGTTCGATGGCGGAGCGGAAAAACTGCTGACCGCGGCCTTCCTCATAGTGCAAGGCTCCGAGATCGAAGCCAAACACAAAGAGGTTTTTGGACTCAAATCCGGGATCGACACGTTGCGCGTTCTGCATGCTGCGAACGAAGAGCCCAGCGCCGACGAGCGCAACCAGTGCCAGGGCTATTTCGGTTACGACCAACAGGCTGCGGAAGCGGTTGCGCGCCCAACTGACGCTGCCGCCGCGTCCACCGACTTTCAGCACCTCGATCAAATTTGGTCTCGCCAGCTTGATTGCCGGAGCGAGGCCAATCAGCACAGCAGTTACCAGGGAGACGCCTAAGGTGAAGAAGAGCACATGCGAATCAAAGCTGATGTCCACGTCACCATCACGGATGAATGGCGGACGAAACGACCATAGCAGCGCGCGGCCACCGTAGGCGATAGCAATGCCAATGCCTCCCGCGAGAATAGCAAGCACCAGGCTCTCCGTCAGCAATTGCCGAAAGACTCGGCGTCCGCTGGCTCCGAGTGCAGCCCGCAAGGTAAGTTCCTTTTCCCGGCGAGCCGCCTGTGCGAGCAGCAGATTAGCGACGTTTACGCAGGCGATCAGAAGAACCAGGCCCACGATCCCCATCATCAGTCCGCCGATGAGCACGAACTGGTCGTGATTGTTTACGCCCACCGCGGCATCGGCAAGAGGAGTCAGCGCCACACTGCGGCTGGCATTGTCTTTGGGATAGGCCTTCTCCAGTTGCGATGCGATAGTCTTCAGCGATGCTTCCGCGGCGCCTATGCTGATACCGTCTTTTAGGCGACCAAAGACCGTGGTGGTCAGGAACCTGCGGTCGTTAAAAAATTCTTTGAAAAAGCCTGCGAGCACCTGGGGATACATGCTGATCGGAATCCAAATTTCTTCTGCGTTTCCAAAGGTGAACAATCCTTTGAAGCCGGGGGGGCCGATCCCAACGATGGTGTAGGGTGTCGCGTTGAGGGTGATGACCTTCCCGATTATGTTGAGGTCCGAACCGAATTTGTTTACCCACAGGTTGTAGCTCAACACAGCCACGTTGTTGCCGCCCGGCTTTGTGTCCTCGTCGGGCAGGAAGAAACGTCCTGCTATGGGACTCACTCCGAGAAGTTCGAAGTAGTTGGCGCTCACCATTTGTCCCAAAACTTGTTTCGGCTCGGTGCCGCCGCTCCATGTCAAGGGAATCGGACCAACCCAGCAGACCAGCCCGGAAAAGACCTGGTTCTGTCGGATGTAATCCTGACAATTCGGGTACGACATCCCCATTTTCGTGAAATTGGCAGCCGTAACTCGAGTCTTGGTGTCAATGGTGTCCACTTCGACCAGACGAGTGATGTCCTTCACCGGCAAAGGATGGAGCAGAATTGCGTTTACTACCGTGAAGATCGTCGTGTTGGCGCCAATTCCCAAGGCCAGCGACAGAATTGCGATGGCACTGAACCCGGGATTCTTGATCAGCATCCGGAACGCAAACCGAATGTCTTGCCACAGTGTTTCCATAGGTTCTCCAGCTCTGGTCCGGAATAGAGGATCGTTATCCGCCCTAGCGCCAAAGGAAGGCGAAAGGGCGGACACCACAATCAGAACTGTCGCTACTCCGTCCTTAGCGCTTCGTTCACATCCACGCGCGCGGCGCGCTCGGCCGGAAACATTGAGCCGATGATGGTCGCAGCCATCAGCAAAATGACCGATGCGGCGATCGGCGCTGAGCTCGGCGTCTCCAGAGCCGGTAAGAAACGCGCAGCCAACTTGGTCAGCCCATATCCGATTAGCGCACCCGTAAACACGCCCGTTACAGCCATCACGATGCCCTCGGCAATCACAGTCAGCAACAAGTGACGAGGTTGCGCTCCCACCGCCAACCGAATGCCGAACTCGCGAATACGCCCGCTCACGGAAAAGGCCAGTACTCCGGCGACACCCACCACGGCGATAGTCAGCGCCACTGCGGCAAAGCCGCCAAAGACGAATGTATTCAAGCGCTCGGGTGTGAGCACTTCTGCGCGAATTTCTTCTAAGGTGGCGGCACGTTCCACGGGCTGGTCGACAGCCATCTTCCGAATGATCTGGGTTATGGGAGTGATCAGGCCGTGCGGGTCCATGCGCGTATGGACGAATAAACGGCCGCCAAACAGCGGAATTTCCTTGTTGGCCTCCCCATCGGGGATTTGGCCGAATGGATGGTAGATGGTGAGCTCCGCTTCGGGTACAAGGTGGTCATCGTCCATATCGGCTACCACGCCGACGATCCGGCGAGGCCCGGTGTTGACGAAGATGAACTTCATGATGGGATCGGTCCACATGATATGGTGATTGATCGGGTCCTGTCCGGGGAACAGACGTTGTGCCGCGCTCTGGCTGATGATCACGACAGGCTCACCACCGCGCTTGTCGTCATCGTTAAAGTCGCGTCCCTCGATCAGCGGAACGCCGAGCGCTGCAAAAAAACCGGGAGAAATCACGCGGAACAAAATGCGAGGATCTTCCTCGCGCGCGCCCTTGATGTGACCTTCCGCGGCAACCTGGAAGCCGGGACCAAGGGATTGTGAATCGCGCCAGGGAACCTGCGTGCCCAGCGCGACACGATCGACGCCAGGCAGTTGGTTGATGCGACGGATCGCCTCGCGATAGAAGTTGATGATGTCGTCGGGAGTTCTTCCGTAAGAAACCACCGGTACATCGAGAGCAAGAACACGGTGCATGTCGAATCCGGTCTGCTGGTTCCGAAGCGTGAGCAGGGTTTTAATGAGAATGCTGGAGCCGGCCAGCAAGATAAAGGAGGCAGCTATCTGCGTGACGGCAAACATGCGCAGGCGGCGGCTGGTACTACCCGTAATCCGCAGGCTGCTGCTGGTTAGAGTCATGCCGCTGGATGATTCGGTAGAGGGAAGACGCGGAACATAGGCCAGCAGTATAGCTGCGACAACGGCCAACCCGGCTCCGACCCACAGAATGCTGGAATCGACCTTTAGATCGAGGGCACGAACCGAGAAGCGCGAGGCGTAGCCGGAGAGAATTGCCACCATGGGGCCGGCGCTTAGAACGCCAAGCACCGCACCTGCTCCGCACAACAACAAACTTTCGGCCAACAGGGTGCGCCGCAAGGCTCCGTGACTTGCTCCGAGGGCGGCGCGAATGGCCAGCTCACCTTCGCGTCGTACCGAGCGCGAGAGGATGAGGTTGGCAACGTTGGAGCAGGCAATGATGAAGATCAGCAGCGATGCGGCAAGCAATACCAGCAGAACGGGCCTTGCCCCAGAACTGATCTGGTCGCGAAGCAGCACGGCGTGGATCTGGCCTTTTGCTTGGGGCGAATACGCTTCAGGATGCGCCTTTACCATGTTGGCGTAAATCGCTTGCAACTCGGCGTTTGCCTGCTCAAGCGTGGCCCCGGGAGCAAGGCGGCCGAAGAGCTCGGTCATGCGATGCACGCGTCCCAGGACCATCGTGGCGGAAAGGTGATGCGGGCTCGTAACCACGTTGGCGATGATCTCGGTTCGCGCCGGGTAGGGGACCGAGGGCTCCAAGACTCCCACGATCGTCGCGTTACGGTCGCCCAACCGAACGGTCTTGCCGATCACCGTCGGATCGCTGTTGAGCGACGTGGACCAGAAGCGATAGGTAAGCACGCAAGCGCCAGCGGCATTCGGACCATCATCGTGTTCATCCAGCAGCCGTCCCAGTACGGGACGCAGTCCCATGACTTTGAAGTAGGAGCCGCCGACTACTCCGGCGCGCACCTCGCGCGGTTCACCCAAACCCACCATTGTGAAGCCGATGGTGGAAAAGTCTCCAACCGAGCTGATGGTCTTCAGGCTAGCCTTGAGGTCCTGAATTTCCGGCACGGAGAACTGCCAATTCTCCAGCTGGAGCCCGGGCGCGCTCTGCCGGATGTAGATCAGCCGATCCTCGTCGCGATTGACCAAGGGCCGCAGCAATACTCCTCGGATCAAGCTGAAGATGGCGGCGTTGGCGCCGATACCCAACGCCAACGTCACAATTACGGTGAATGCCAGCCCCTTGCTCTTCCATAGCGACCGCAGTGCCACTCTCAGGTCTTGCACGATCAAGTCAGATCTAAGCTTCATCATCGCTTCCCCACCCGCCGGGTGCTTCGAGCTAATTTATCTCAGATTTGCAATCTCCCAGCCACAAACACCACATACTAAGTAATTTGCAATCAATGAGAAAGGGTGGACACCTGCTTGGGTGCAGGAGGTTGTCTGTTCGGCCACGGCGGATAACGTCCGCCAACGAACAGCGGGAAAATCCTAGGTTGCCTGGAGGCGGGAGGCCAAGGCCAGCCCGTCTTCTCTGCAAACTACACAAATCAGAAGTCTTGCCAGAGCTAAGGAGAATTGGGAAGCGAGTGTAAGACCCGCTCGGCGAGATCGCGGGGCAAAGGAGCATACCCGAGCGCAGAACTTTCTTTCTGGCCGGCCGTCAGGACCCAGCGAAGAAGTTCGGCCAGAGCCATTCTTTTTGCTGAATCGTCGGTTTGCTGGGGCAGCAGAAGCCAGGTGAACGTGGCAATGGGATAGGCTCCCTTTCCCGCGGCATTGGTAATGGAGGCAGGCGGTTGGGAAGGCGAGCCGCCGGCATTCTTCGCCGCTATCGCGAGCGCTTGAAGGTCGGCGTGGATGAACTCTCCCGAGGCATTGCGCACCGATCCAAAGCTCAACTGGTGCTGGATGGCATAGACGAGTTCCACATATCCGATGGAGTTTGGGGTCTTTTGCACCATTGTGGCAACGCCACCGTTACCTTCCGCGTTCGTGCCAACCGGCCAATTCAATGTGGTACCGATTCCGACACTAGATTTCCATGCAGAATCAGTTTTCGAAAGGAAATCCGACCACGCATAGGTCGTGCCGCTCCCATCCGAGCGGTGAATCACGGCGATCTGAGCATTGGGCAGCGAAACGCCCTTGTTCGAGGCTTGAATTAGAGGATCATTCCACCTGGTGATCTGGCCGAGATAAATTCCCGCCAGCATCTCGGAGGTAAATCGCAAACTTGAGTCGATGTTCTTCAGGTTATAGATGGGAACGACTCCGCCCAAAACCGTAGGCACGCGCAGAAAGCTAGGTTGCGAGGCGCTCGCGTCAGGTGGGACATCGGAGCCGGCAAAATCGACTTTGTCTTCGGTTAGAAGACGAACGCCCGCCTCAGATCCGACAGCGTCATAGCGAATCTGCACCTTGGGGTGGTTCGCTTCGAATGATTCGAACCACTTCTGATAGAGCGGAGCCGGAAACGTGGCGCCCGCTCCGTGCAGAGCCGTCTGCTCGAGATGTCCGGCGCTTCTGGCATTCGGTCCCGAAGTACCCTTCGCAGCATGCGCGGCAAGCAATTGCTTGACGAGGTTGCCGGATAAGTCATCAGGCGCGCTGCTGCTGGAGAATTTCGTTGGCGTCACCAGATAAGACCACAAAACCTCATTGCCTCGTCCTAATACCTCGACGGAAAGATAGCCGCCATACACCGGCTGCCGGTTGCCGGTGGAGGCACGAGGGTTAACTGAGATGTAGCCTGTAATCCATAGCTGGCCAGTCGCTTTCAGAACGGCATCCGCCTGCGACGGATTTTCGACAATCTGGAATTTACCCGCTTTTGCTTTTGTCAGTTGCTTGATCAAACTCGCACGCAGCTCGTTCGTCCCGGCGCCTCCCGATAGCGGCGCGACGTACAGCTTTTTGACCTGAGATAACTCTTGTGCCGTCTGAGCGAACGATGGTCGCAAAGCGATGATCATCAGCGCGAGGGTAAACAACCGAAATGCAGCACTGAGACCTGGGATGACGAATTTCGCCTGTTTTGCCATCAGTTCGTCAAAAGTCCAGATGCACGCGGAATGAAGGAACTACCACCGGGCCTCGCACCTGGTTGTAGCCCGGATTCACAATGTACTGCAGGTCGGGGCCAAGGAATAGTCCGCGCCATACATGGCCGGTGTAGTACGTCTCGAAGATGGTTTCCCGGCCGTACGTCAGGCCGCCGTCACCGAGGATGAAGCCCAATCCACCGAACGAAAGATAGCGTGCGTGTTCGCTGGAGATGCCGTTGGAAACAAATACAACTCCGGCACGGTCGTATGATCGCTTCCACAGACGCCCGACGAAGCCTGCTCCAACTTGGACCGTCTGGTCGATTTCCGTGTAGGCCCAGGACTCGGTTTTCCCGTTGTTCCATCCAAAGCGGCCGTACATCAGTATGTTCTTGGCTAAAACCTGTTCGAAGTTGAATCCAAACCCATACTTGGTTGTGACCTGCGGAGGATGGTTGGTGATGTCAGGTGGTGCGACGGGATTGGCGAGGTATTCGTCGTTGGCAACCTGATAGATGCCCATATTGGCATTGTTGACGAAGGCCAGCACTCGGATGATTCCGTCTTTCTTTTTCAAAAATCCTCGATGCAGCTCGAATTCGACGTTGGAGGCATTGGCCTTGCGTAGATTCCAGTGCAAGTCCTGACCATTCGCCACCGTCGGTAACAACGCCTCAGCAAAGCGAAGGCCCCACTTTGGACTCTGGTATTCGAGAATCACTCCAAAGGTGTAACCACGAGTGTCGGCAGCGTAGTCGTAAGCTCCATTCTGATCCACCGCCCAGTTCATGAATTGCAAATGGCTGTCGCCACCCACCGAATTCAGATCGAAGAAATCGCTCATGCCGAATTTGCCGAAACGGAGCTCCAATCGGCGCGTCGGCAGCTCGGAAAATGTGGAGAGTGGGCCCCGCGCCGCCTCGGTCTTTTCTGGACTGAGCGCGAACACCTGGTGATACATGTAGCGGCTCAAATAAGGGGCCTCGCCCAAGGTTGGATTTCGCACCACATCGAGATTGGTGAATCCTGCCAGACCGAGGGCCTGGCTCAGTCCCTGACCGCCCGCCTCTTCGACATCGAGCAGAACCTCAATTGATTTCGTGATCTGATACCCGGTGTACAGCGTGAGAACCCGAGAGGTCGCTTTCTCATAGTAGGGCTGCAGACTGTTTGTCCCCGAGTAGAGGGCGTAAAAGGGAGGATGGGTCTGAAAAATGAAATTGGCCTGTCCAGAGATCCAGTACCGTGTCTCACTGGAGTGCGGGAACATGGTTTGTATTGCAGGAGTTTCCGCAGGGGCGACTGCTTCGTCGGCCATACTGCCGGCGTCCTGAGTGAAGGCAGGGACAACGGCAAGACCCGCAGCCCAAAGCGCCAATAGCAGCACGAACGCCAGCTGCTGTCCTGACCTTTTCGATACACCATGGACTTTGCGGCCGCGGTCTCGAGTGCCAATCATTGCGTGTAGCTAAAGTAACAACCGAAGTTCAATGAATTGTTAATCACAGGTGAATGGGGACTGAAGACACTGGTCCGGCGTTTTTACAACCAGACAATCCTAAGCTAGGATTCTTCGCAGCCACTCGTCGTGTCCGTCACCCGGCCCAAATCCACACCCCGAGGTCAATGACATGCCAGACGAGAATCCAGGCGCCGAGATCATGCCCGTGCTAGGAGTTGTTCCAGCGCGAAGAGCAGTGGAACGCGCCGCCGCTACGCCGGGCCAGCCAGCCTTTCCGGGTTTCGTTTACAACGGAGGAGCCGTCATCACCAGTCCGGTGGTGTACACCAGCTTCTGGGGAGCGCTGTGGAGCGACACGGATCACCAAGCGGCGGCGCAGCGGCTCAATCTTTATGTGCAAGACCTGCTGGCCAGCAACTTCATGAACGTCCTCAGCCAGTATGGAGTCGGAACTGGCGCGGGTAGCGGGCAGTTTGCGGGCGACTCATTCGTGGAGAACATAGCGAACCAACTGACCGATGGCGATATTCAAAGCATCATTCAACAGGCCATCGATGATGGAGAGATTCCTGAGCCCCCACCCAACAATTCGTCGCAGGTGCTGCTCATTTTTCTTGACGAAGATACTGAGGTAAACGATCCGAGTCTCGGCATCGTGATGTGTGAGCCGCAGGGCGACACGGCGTTTGGATATCACAACAACTTCACCACTACTGCCGGCAATCCTTTTTATTACGGAATGATTCCCGCGCTGGATGACGCTTGTTTGCAGAATTCCTGCGGAAACAATCCCTGCTCGCTCAATCCCAGCCTTTCGCAGGAGCAGCGCCGCACCCAGGTCACCAGTCATGAATTCGCCGAGATGGTGACCGACGCTGCACCACCCACAGGGTGGTACGACCAGAACGATCCGAACAGTGGTGAAGTGGGCGACATTTGCAATGGGGAATCCGACACCATTAACGGCGCCAGCGGAAATACCTGGACAGTACAGCGCATCTACAGCGCTTATGACGATCAGCAGAGCGGCGGGGCAAATTATTGCCTAAGCCAGGCCGGCAGCCCTGAGCCTTTGCTCCCGGGGGCCCCTTGATCTGGCGGAAGGGAAACTGTGACCAGATAGCAGCCAGCTGCGCTGAGACGTAAGATTCGCAGCCGTTACCTTTACCGGCTCTCCTCCTATGACGATAGGTAGATTCGAAGCTGGATCGACTGTCGGTTCTGTTGGGTTGGAGGCGGCTGCTGTGAAACTAAACAGCCAAACGCTGAGGAAGCGAGTGACCCCGCATGGCCGATCATTTTCTGCCCCACACCACCGACTGGCAGTGTGGGGACCTTCAGCGTTGATGGCAACCTTTACTGCGGTTGGGTCGTGCGGTAAATGTCACCGTTTTTGAGCACGATATACACATAGCCCGTGGAGGGATCCACCTGTATGCCTTGGGTGTTCGCGCCACCTAGGGTAGTGCTGGGATCCAGAGGAAGGCCAGTGTTGCAGGCCTTCCAGTTCACACCGTCATCGCTGTAGACGGGCTTCGTGCCGCGGTCACCATAGTGAATAGCGATGGCGCGCGTACGCGCCAAATTGATCACGATGCCGGTCACGTCGATCGCCATCTGCCCGGCGTACTCGTTGTTGCCGCAGAAATGCCAAGTGCCGTTAGGCGCAGCTTGCGGACCGTAGCACCAGAAGCCCGTGCCCGTCTTAATTTGGGCTCCGGCATTTCCGGCGAAGACCATCAGATAGCCCGCATATGGCCCTGCCGGTGCGGTTGCCATCGCCCAGACATCACCATTCGTCCCGTTTCCCGGAGGATATCCGAGCTTGGTCCAGTGATAGCCATTGTCCTTTGAGTAGAACACTCCGCCTTTCGCGAAGCCCGCGTAGATCGTGCCATCGGGCTGCTTGAAGGTGTCGATGCCTTCGGCAACGTTCTGACCCGGTATCGGTCCTCCGGGAGCCAGAAACCAGCTACGTGCGTTGTTGGTGGAGAGCCAAATTCCGCTATAGGTAGCTGACACGATGGTCTTCCCATCGTTGGCGATGACCGAGCCGTTGATCTGGCCGCCACCGTTGGAACCCGGGGTGCTCACAGTGCTCCATTGCGTGCCGCTGCCGCTGACGTTATTGAGCCAGTAGAAGTGGTTCGAGCCCTGGTTGTAGTTGTTGCAGTAGTCATTGCCCACAAATAATGTGCCGTCCGGTGCCAGTCCCATGCCGCGATGAAGGTGGCACGAGAACCCTGTGTTGATGACGGTCCAGTGAAAGCCCTTGTCGGTAGATTTGGAGACGCCGCCGGCCGAAGGATTATTGCTTGATACATACATGTTGCCCTTTTTATCGAACTGGATCCACCAGTTCTGTGTGGGCAGGCCGGTGTTGCCGATCTTTTGCCAAGTTGGGGCAGGTTTGGATGTGTTGTAGGACGAGGTTTGAACAGAATTGTCGAATGTCTGCCCATCAGGAGCCTCCTGCGAAAATACCAGGCGGCAAAATGCGACTAAGTACAGAAGGCAGCACAGTACACGGGCGGAGTTAGTCTTTATCATTACCAGCTTCTCCAAAGATTGAAACTATTTGGGTAAAGGCCGCGTGGGCGAATGAACTGAACGACCCGGCGACGATGCGGGCTACATCGGAAAGAATTGCCGGGCTGACTTATTTGTGTGAGCGTTGGGGCCGATGGGTGACCGTGGCCGCTTAGTTTCCGTCCCTAAGGTGCGAGCGGACGAAAACCTAAGTTAAAGAATCGGTTCCCCTCCTCTTTCGAGTGATTGCAGTAGACATGCTGCTTTGCGCAGCCGGTAATGCAGTTTTGCTTCCGCTTTTTGCCGCGTTTTTTCAGCCACTTAAGGGCTACAACCAATAGGGTACTCGTGTAGGAATTGCAAGCCACGGTGGAATAACTACACCTCACCCAAGAGTTGTAGAGGACGGAAGAAGCTTTCGAAAAGTCGCGCGAAGGGATCAGTTTGCGAAGCCGACTCTCAGTCGACGCGCCAACCATCCGCAGCCAATCAGCAGCAACCCCAAAGTGCCCGACTCGGGTACGGAATCTGCGATTCCGATTGCAACGTTTCCGTGCAAACGAACATTCTGATATCCGGCTTTGAGGTTCAAGGGCACAACGGTTTCGCCAGGGATACAAATGTATGGTTGGGACGAATCGCAGTAATAGTGCATTCTTGTGAACGGTCTCGGTGCAAACAGCAACGTTCCGTAGTCGATGCCGCTGAAGTTGAAGAAGAGAGAATTGTCGAAGGCCGCGACATCTTCTCCACGGAGGAATACCTGTGAGTTGTTTCCGCTCAGAGGCCCGGTCAACCGGAATGTATTCTTGCCATCATTGAGCAGCAGGTCCCAGTTGATGAAATCGCTGCCGGTGAGAACTCCGGTGGTGCCGTTGGTTTGGATGAAGCAGGTGACGCTACCTTTCCCTATGGTCTGGTTGACAAGGTAGGTGATCGGCTCGGCATGGCTAACTGCACCCGCCCCCACAACTAATGAAGTAAATACCAGCCCAGCCCTGAACGCTCTGCATAACCGTACTCGCTCGATTGGACACCTCCTTGGGTAACCAGTCGGTCCGTGACCAACGGTCTTGCGATGCGAAGAGGCGAGACGAAGATGTCAGCAGCGTGATGCGGCAGCGGCGCGACTTCATCAGACAGATTGATGAGAGCTATTATTCCGGA
>Ga0209465_10000724_pt1 | contig 15123 bp, 11 predicted proteins | sample PanSoiPlot1MoBio_FD_188321 | JGI IMG/M metagenome (GOLD analysis project Ga0209465, IMG submission 188321) | Tropical forest soil microbial communities from Panama analyzed to predict greenhouse gas emissions - Panama Soil Plot 1 MoBio (SPAdes)... | ecosystem: Environmental > Terrestrial > Soil...
GGCGGTGCCTCCCACCAGCCGTACCGGACGCGTATGCGGCACCTCGGCGAGGAGCGCGCCCAGGGTCAGCACGAGCGAGGCGTGCACGCGGTGGGCGAGATCGAGCACGGCGCCGCAGTACGTGCGCCAGCGCAAGTGCGGCTCCGTCGCCACGCCCACGATCAGGTCGTGGGAGAGGACGGAGTTGCGGGACAGTGAGAAGTCCGTGGAGGGCCAGATGATCTCGCGCTCGGTGCGTGAGCCGGTCTTGAATCGCACGTGCGGACGGGACAGCCCGAAGTGGTAGAAATCCTCGGGGTCGATCGTGGCCAGCGGTTCCGAGGGCCAGATCTGGCCGATATACCGGGCCGCGGTGGTAGCGGATTCCGCTGCGTCGTTCCAGCCGGAAAAGGCAAGAATCAGGATAGGTTGCCGGAGCCCGCCCGGCTCCTCGAACACCGTCAGGGGATCACTCGAGGCCATCGACCTGTCTCCTGCCGGCAGGATGCCTGAGGGCCGTCACCCCCGCAAGGGCAAAAGCCAAAAGCAGACGGGCCCCAAAATCGGGCAAAACAAGAGTTGACTCGGCGCGCGAGGGTTCCGTATCATTATCGCCGCTAAACGGGTCCCCTATCCCACGTCGTCACAGGAGGTCACGGTTATGCGTTCCAAGATCGCGACGGTTGCAGCGCTCATCGGGGTCGCTTTCCTGGCTGGCGCTTGCGCCACGTCCGAGCAGTGGGCCGAGTGGCGCTCCCACACAACGCACTTTGCCTCCGGTGACCACGCGTCGTTCTCGCTCGCCAACAACATGCAGGGCTCGAACCCCAAGGTGACCCGACTCGACATCGACAAGTCGCGTCAGGAGAATTGGTGGGGCCGGACGATCACCGTCGAGCCCGGCCAGGTCATCCAGAACTAGGCGGCACCTGACGTGATGTCGCGTCGATCCATCGCCACGGCCTTCGCCGTGGCGATTGTCGCTTCAGCCGTCGCCTTCGCCCACGCGGGACCGGCAGACTATCTCATGCCGGTCGACAAGCACAGCACCGCGAAAGGGCGCGCGCTCGCCGCCAAGTACCGCCCGCAGCTGCTCGAGCTGTCTGACTACGTGTATCACTGCCTGCCCTATCTCGAGATCCGCAACGGCCTGGGCTTCAAGCGGGTGCCCAAGGAGACCGTGGACAACCGCTATGCCGCGGTGTGGGTGCGAGCCGAGCAGGCGCCCGACGCCACCTTCACCGCCATGCCGCTGGAGCGGCAGGCCTCGGCCATGTTCTCACGCTACGGCGTGCCCATGCTGAGCCGGATGGCGGCCTTCCAAGGCATCGACGCCGACCCCGACGTGTACGGCTACGCCGTGCAGGTGGAGTGGATCAAGCCCGGCAGCAACCCGAACGGGCCCACCATGGAGATCCTTTCCGTGTTCGCGGACAAGGCGAGCACCAAGGCCTTCCTGAACAAGACGCTGTCCTCCGCCGACTACGTGCAGGGGGTGAAGCTCAACTTCTTCGACGGCGATAAAGAAGTGGGACGGCTGCCCATCGAGATCTGGGACGACAACTTCACCTCCACCTACAAGGTCCCGGGGTACGAGCTCGAGAAGGGAAAGGTCTGCTCCTAGATCGGCCATAGCCGTCGCATTTCGCTCCGAATCGCCGTTGTTTGACAGCCCTCGCAGCCTCCGCTAGCATGACTGCGAGGGACTGTTCATGAAACTCCCCGTGCGGCAGAAGACTCAGTTCTCGCTCGTTTATCTGCTCATTGCCGTCCTCGTCCTCTCCCTGGTGCAGAGCTGGCTCCTCGCCCCGCGGACGGTCGAGATTCCCATGAGCAAGTTCCTCACGCTCCTCCGCGAGGACAAGGTGGAGCGGCTCTCCATTACCGATCGCGAGATCCGCGGCACCCTCAAGCCGGGCGCGCTCCCCGCCCCCCAGCCCGGACCCGGCGACAAGGTGCGCAGCCTCGTGGGGGCGGAGTCGCAGGTCACCGCCTTCACCACCACGCGCATCCCCGGCATCGACGACAGCTCTTTGCTCAAGGAGTTCGAGCAGCACAAGGTCGAGTTCTCCGGGCGCGTGGAGAGCACCTTCTGGCGCGACTTCCTCTTCGGCTGGATCGTCCCCCTCGCCCTCATGATCGGCTTGTGGATGTTCGTCATGCGGCGCATGGGGGGCGGGCCGACCCAGGCCCTGTCCTTCGGGCGATCCAAGGCCAAGATCTACGACCGCAAGGAGCTCAAGACCACCTTCGCGGACGTGGCGGGGGTGGAAGAGGCCAAGGACGAGCTGATGGAGGTGGTGGACTTCCTCAAGAACCCCAAAAAGTATCAGCGCCTCGGCGGTCGCATTCCCAAGGGCGTGCTCCTCGTGGGTCCCCCCGGCACGGGCAAGACCCTGCTCGCGCGGGCGGTGGCCGGCGAAGCCGACGTACCCTTCTTCTTCCTCTCCGGCTCCGAGTTCGTGGAAATGTTCGTGGGGGTGGGCGCCTCACGCGTGCGCGACCTCTTCGAGCAGGCCAAGGAGAAGGCGCCCTGTATCGTGTTCATCGACGAGCTGGACGCCATCGGCAAGACGCGGGCGGGCGCCACCGGCTTCGCGGGCGGCCACGACGAGCGCGAGCAGACCCTCAATCAGCTCCTCGCGGAGATGGACGGGTTCGACTCCTCCAAGGGCGTGATCATCATGGCGGCGACCAACCGCCCCGAGGTGCTCGACCCGGCCCTCCTCCGCGCCGGACGTTTCGATCGCCAGGTGGTGGTGGACAAGCCCGACGTGAAGGGCCGTGAGGCCATCCTCAAGGTGCACGCGCGTAACGTGATCCTGGCTCCGAGCGTGGACCTCCACGTGCTGGCCGCGCGCACCCCGGGCATGGCCGGGGCGGATCTCGCCAACATCATCAACGAGGCGGCGCTCCTGGCCGCGCGCAAGGGCAAGGACGCGGTCGACATGCTCGACCTCGACGAGGCCGTCGATCGCGTGATCGGCGGCCTCGAACGCAAAAGCCGCGTGCTCTCGGAGAAGGAGCGCGACATCGTGGCCCACCACGAGATCGGGCACGCCCTCGTCGCCTCCTCCCTCCCCGGGGCGGATCCCGTGCACAAGGTGACCATCATCCCGCGCGGCGTGGGTGCCCTCGGAGCCACGTATCAGCTCCCCCTCGAGGACCGCTATCTCCTCACCCGCAGCGAGTTCGAGGACCGCATCGCCGTGCTCCTGGGTGGCCGCGCGGCCGAGGAGGTCGTGTACGGCGAGATCTCCACGGGCGCTCACAACGATCTCGACCGCGCCACCGAGATGGCGCGTCTCATGGTGATGCAGTACGGCATGTCGGAGACCCTGGGGCCCATGACCTTCGGAGGCGGGCAGCAGGCCCTCTTCCTCAAGGGCTCGGGGCTCGGACACGAGCGGGAGTACAGCGACGAGACGGCCCAGGTCATCGACAGCGAGACCCGGGGCATCATCGACAAGATCTACGACCGTGTGCGGGGGCTCATCACGGATCGCAAGCCCGTGCTGCTGGCCGCCGCCGCAGAGCTCAAGGCGAAGGAAACCATCGAAGGTGACCGCCTGCGCCAGCTGCTGGCCGGCGACCCGGCCGAGGAGACGCGATGATCCTGGTGAGGCGTGGAACGCTAGCAGTGATGCTCGTGATCGCGGCAGCCCTGGGGGTGGGGCTGGGCTCGTGGGGCGCCAACGCAGTGGATCTGGCCAAGCAGCCCCAGGTGCCCGCCCCTCCCACTCCAGCGGTCGCTCCCGTGCAGACCACCCCACTCCAGGCCGGGCGGTCGGCGCCGGTGGTGCCGGCTGCCATGCCCGTCACGGACGGCAGCTTCGCCAAGGTCGCGGAAGCGGTTAGCCCCGCCGTGGTCAACATCAATACGTTCGCGCGGGGCGGGGCGGGGCGGACGCCCATCGAGGAGTTCTTCGGCGACGAGTTCCTCCGTCGCTTCTTCGGCGGCGAGCCCGAGCGTCAGCAACAGCAGCGCAGTCTCGGCTCGGGGGTGATCGTGGATCCCTCCGGCATCTGCCTCACCAATGCGCACGTGGTCGAGCGCGCTACCGACATCGAGGTGGTGACGGCGGAGGGCAAGAAGCACAAGGCTAAGATCGTCGGCCTCGACAAGCGCACCGACCTCGCCGTGCTCCGCCTCCAGGGCGGTGCCCCCTACCCGTCGGCCGCCCTCGGCGACTCGGACAAAATCAAGGTGGGCGACTGGGTGCTCGCCATCGGCTCGCCATTCGGTCTCCAGCAGACGGTGACGGCCGGCATCATCAGCGCCAAAGGACGCTCCATCGGCCAGGGGCCCTTCGACGATTTCCTCCAGACCGACGCCGCCATCAATCCCGGAAACTCCGGCGGCCCCCTCGTGAACATGTCGGGCGAGGTCGTCGGCATCAACAGCGCCATCCTCTCTCGCTCCGGCGGGAACGTGGGTATCGGCTTCTCCATCCCGTCGAACATGGCGAAGCGGATCTATACCGAGCTCGCCACCAAGGGCAAGATCACCCGCGGCTGGATGGGCGTATCCATCCAGGAGCTCACGCCCGAGCTCGCCAAGAGCTTCGGGCTCAAGGAGCCGCGCGGCGTGCTCATCGCCGACGTGGTCAAGGACAGCCCCGCCGATCGCGCCGGGCTCGCCTCCGGCGACGTGTTGATGGAGTTCGACGGCAAGCGCGTGGACACGCCCCAGGACCTGCAGAAGATCGTGGCGGCCACCGCGCCGGGCAAGGGCGTGCCCGTCCGTGTCTGGCGAGACAAGGGCGAGCGGGCATTCGAGATCAAGCTGGGCGAGACGCCCGAGGAGACGGCCCAGGTCGTCGAGCCGGGCAACAAGGGCAAGAGCGTTCTCGGCCTCGACACCCGCCCCATCACCCCGGAGATCCAGCGCCAGCTCAATCTCCGAACCTCCGAGGGCGTGATCGTAGCCCGCGTGGAGGACGAAAGCGCGGCGGCCGAGGCTGGCCTGCAGCGGGGCGATGTGGTCCGCGAAATCAATCGGCAGCGCATCCGCAACATGCAGGACTTCGAGCGCGCCACTCAGGGGATCAAGCCCGGCGATCGCGTGACCATGCTGCTCCAGCGCGGCCCGCAGCCGCTCTACGTGGCTTTCACCATCGCCCGGGGCTGATTCCGCTCCGGACTCAGTCATCCTGCGCCCCGGCTTCCCACCGCGGCGCAATCCATCTGCTACACTTACGTTGAGTGGGAAGCCGACTCCAGGCTTCCCGTTCTGCTAAACACCATGGAATACAAGGACTATTACAAGATTCTCGGCGTGCCCAAGGACGCCGACGACAAGGCGATCAAGACCGCCTATCGCCGGCTCGCCCGCAAGCACCACCCCGACGTCTCCAAAGGCAAGGAGTCAGCCGCCAAGTTCCAGGAAGTGGCCGAGGCCTACGAGGTCCTGAGCGATGCGGAGAAGCGGAAGCGCTATGACACGCTCGGACCTGACTGGCAACGCTACGCCGAGGGGGGATCAGGCGGGCGCGGGCCGTTCGATGGCTCACCCTTTGGACGGACCGAGGTTCGCTTCGAGCAGGGCGGCGAGGGCTTCTCGGACTTCTTCCGCACGATCTTTGGAGACCTGGCCGGCGGACGGAGATCGGGCGGCTTCCGCGAGCCTCAGTACGTCGACCTCAGCGATCTCATGGGGGGCGGCGGGGCTGGCGTCGGAGCGGAGCGCGGCGGGGACGTCGAGGTCGCCGTCGAGCTCTCGCTGGAGGACGCCTTCACGGGGGTGAACCGTCCGCTGTCGCTCGAGCTGGACGAGCCGTGCCCCGCCTGCGGTGGATCAGGGCACATCAATCGAAAGCCCTGCCCGGAGTGCCGGGGCACGGGGTGGGCCAGGAGGCGGCGCAACCTCGAGGTGAAGATCCCTGCCGGCGTGGATACGGGCTCTCGCATCCGTGTCGCCGGCGAGGGCGCGGGCGGCATGCAAGGCGGCGGGCGGGGCGACATCTATCTCCGGATCACGGTGCGGCCCGACCCGCGCTTCGAGCGCAAGGGCGACGACCTGTACGTGACGCTGCCCGTAGCCGCGCACGACGCCGCCCTCGGCACCGAGATCTCCGTGCCCACCCTCAAGGGGCAGGTCTCGATGAAGATCCCGCCCGAGACGTCGAGCGGCCGCACCTTCCGGCTTCCCGGGTACGGCATGCCGCATCTCAAGGGAGGCGGCAAGGGTGACGAGTATGTGCGGGTGCAGCTGACCATTCCCTCCGGCCTGAGCCCGAAGGAGCGGGAGCTGTATCAGGAGCTCAAGAATCTCCGGACAGAGAGGACGCCATGAAGTTCGACAAGTTCACCGTGAAAGCGCAGGAAGCCGTCCAGGCCGCGCAGTCGCTGGCCGTGGAGGGCAGCCATCAGGCCATCGAGCCGGAGCATCTCCTCCTCGCTCTCCTCCAGCAGCAGGAAGGGGTGGTGGGTCCACTCCTCGGCAAGCTCGGCGCGCGGCCGGAGCCGCTGGTGCGCGAACTCAAGACCGCCCTGGGCAAGCTCCCCACCGTCAAGGGCGGGGGGCGGCAATACGTCTCGGACCGCCTCGAGGCGGCCCTCAACCGGGCGTGGGACGAGGCGCAGCGACTCAAGGACGAGTACTGCTCCACCGAGCATCTCCTGATCGGCATCGCGCAGGACAAATCGGGGGAGGCTGGACGCATTCTCGCGAAGGCCGGCGTGACCCCGGAGGCCATCTACAAGGCCCTCGTGGATGTGCGCGGCTCCCAGCGCATCACCGACGCCAATCCCGAGGAGAAGTACCAGGCGCTCCAGCGCTACGCCAAGGACCTGACCGATCTGGCCCGCAAGGGCAAGCTCGATCCGGTGATCGGGCGCGACGAGGAGATCCGCCGCGTGGTCCAGGTGCTCTCGCGACGGACCAAGAACAATCCCGTGCTCATCGGCGAGCCCGGGGTCGGCAAGACAGCCATCGTGGAAGGCCTCGCCCAGCGCATCGTGGCAGGCGACGTGCCGGAAGGGCTCAAGGGCAAGCGCCTCCTCGCCATCGACATCGGCGCCATGGTCGCGGGCTCGAAGTACCGCGGCGAGTTCGAGGACCGCCTCAAGGCCGTGCTCCGTGAGATCACAGAGAGCGAGGGCGAGATCATCTGCTTCATCGACGAGCTCCACACCCTGGTGGGAGCGGGGGCGGCGGAGGGCGCGGTGGATGCCGCCAACATGCTCAAGCCCGCCCTCGCCCGCGGCGAGCTGCGCTGTGTGGGCGCCACCACCCTCGACGAATACCGCAAGCACATCGAGAAGGACCCCGCGCTCGAGCGGCGGTTCCAGCCCGTGATGGTGAAGGAGCCTTCGGTGGAGGACACCATCGCTATCCTCCGCGGGCTCAAGGAGAAGTACGAAGTCCACCATAAGGTGAAGATCAAGGACGCGGCCCTGGTGGCGGCGGCCGTGCTCTCCCACCGCTACATCGCCGACCGCTTCCTCCCCGACAAGGCCATCGACCTCGTGGACGAGGCGGCCTCGCGGCTCCGCATCGAGATCGACTCCCTCCCCGCGGAGATCGACGAAATCCAGCGGCGCATCATGCAGCTCGGCATCGAGCGCGTGTCGGTGGCCCGCGAGTCGGACGCCGTCTCCAAGGACCGGCTGGCCCGGCTCGACGCCGAGCTCGCCGAGCTCAAGGCCCGCTCCGACTCGCTGAAGGCGCACTGGCAGGCTGAGAAAGCAGCCATCCTGGCCATCGGCAAGATCAAGGAGGAGACGGAGGCGGCGCGCGCGGCCATCGAGGATGCCAAGCGGCGCGGCGATCTCGAGAAGGCCTCCGCTCTCCAGTACGGCACCCTCATCGAGCTCGACCGCAAGCTCGAGACGGAGAACGCCAAGCTCGCGGAGCTCCAGAAGAGCCGCCGCATGCTCAAGGAAGAAGTGGACGAGGAGGACGTGGCACAGACGGTGGCCAAATGGACGGGCATTCCCGTGACCCGGCTCCTCGAGGCGGAAGTGCAGAAGCTGGTGCAGATGGAGGAGCGGCTGAGCCGCCGCGTGGTGGGACAGAGCGAGGCCATCGTGGCCGTGGCCAACGCCGTGCGGCGGGCGCGCTCCGGGCTCTCCGATCCCAATCGTCCGATCGGGTCGTTTCTCTTCCTGGGCCCCACCGGAGTGGGCAAGACGGAGCTGGCGCGGGCCCTCGCGGAGTTCCTCTTCGACGACGAGCGCGCGATGATCCGCATCGACATGTCGGAGTACATGGAGAAGCACACGGTGTCGCGCCTCATCGGCGCGCCGCCCGGCTACGTGGGGTACGACGAGGGCGGCCAGCTCACGGAGGCCGTGCGGCGGCGTCCCTACTCCGTGGTGCTCTTCGATGAGATCGAGAAGGCGCATGGGGACGTGTTCAACGTGCTCCTCCAGCTCCTCGACGACGGTCGTCTCACCGACGGGCATGGCCGCACGGTGGACTTCCGCAACACCGTGGTCATCATGACCTCGAATCTCGGCAGCCATCTCTTTGGCGAAGAGCAGGATCCCAAGCGCCTGCGCCGGGACATCATGGACGTGCTGAAGCAGTCACTGCGGCCGGAGTTCCTGAACCGCATCGACGAGATCGTGGTGTTCAAGTCCCTCGGCCGCGAGGAGATCGCCCGCATCGTGTCGATCCAGGTCGCGCACCTCGTGAAACGCCTGGCCGACAAGCGGATCACCCTCACCTTGACGCCGGCCGCGGTGAACCTCCTGGCTCAGGAAGGCTACGATCCCGTGTACGGCGCTCGCCCCCTCAAGCGGACCATCCAGCGGCTGGTCCAGGATCCGCTCGCCCTCAAGCTGCTCGAGGGCACCTTCAAGGAGGGCGATGCGGTGGTGGCGGACGCGAAGAACGGCGAGATCGTCTTCGCCAAGCAGGTCGAGGGGCAACCCGTCTGATCCGGCTCACCTGTGGCAGTATGGGTCTCCCATGTGGGAGACCCGCTGCCGCGGATGACTGAGCCCTCCGCCTTTTTCGAGCAGGACGGTGCTCGCTTCATCCCCTCCGTCCTCACCCGCGGACCCTGGGGTCCCGAGCACCAGCACGGAGGGCCGCCATCCGCGCTGATGGCCCGCGCCATCGAGGACGAGGCGGAGTCCTTCCAGCTCGCGCGCTTCACCATCGATTTCGTCCAGCCCGTTCCCATCGCGCCGCTCACCGTGCGCGTGGAGCAGGTGCGGGCGGGGCGCCGCGCGCGCAACTACGTGGTCGAGCTCTCGAGGGACGACCACCTGGTGGTGGCGCGAGCCACCGCGCTCGTCCTCCGTCCCGCACCCGCCGCGTCGGACGTCGCGATCCCGCGCGAGCGACTGGAACCGCCGCCCGAGCAGTCCGAGCCCTTCGTGTTCCCCTTCTTCCGCGCGAGCGTCGGCTATCACACGGCCATCGAGTCCCGCGTGGCGCGCGGGCGGGTGGGTTCGGGGCGCGCCGCACTGTGGATGTGCCAGCGCGTGCCTCTCCTGGTCGGCGAGGTACCGTCGCCCGCCCAACGCATTCTTCTCATGGCTGACTCGGGCAGCGGCGTGGGCGCGGTGCTCGATCCCGTGAGCTTCGCGCCCTTCATCAACGCGGATCTAAGCATCGCGCTCCACCGCCTTCCCGAGGGCGAATGGATGGGCCTCGAGGCAACGACGACCATCGAGCCCCACGGCATCGGGCTGACGCGCACACGCCTCCACGACTTGCATGGGCCAATCGGAGAGGGATTGCAGTCGCTGGTGGCTGGTCGCATGCCCGCGGCTTGACGAATCCCTGCCCGCGGTCCGGACATCTCAAGCAGGGAATGGAGACGGCCAAGGGAGATCCCGTGACCCGGATCCGCAGCCCGTTCTACTACGGCTGGATCCTGCTCATCGCCGTGGTCTTCGTGATGCTGGCCGGCTCGGGCATCCGCGCGGTTTTCGGCGTCTTCATCAAGCCCATCGAGGCCGAGTTTGGGTGGACTCGTCAGCAGCTCTCGGGCGCGGCGGCGCTGTCCCTCTTCGTGCTGGGCGCGGTCGGGCCCGCGGTGGGCTGGCTCGCCGACACGTGGGGCCCGCGGCGTGTGATGCTCCTCTCCTCCGTCGTCCTCGGCGTCGGCACCGTGCTCGCTTCGTTCGTGGGACATCTCTGGCAGCTCTACGCGAGCGCGGGGGTGCTCATGGCCATGGGCTCGGGTGGGCTCGGCATGGCCACGTCGTCGAGCATCGCCGCCCGCTGGTTCGTGGCGCGGCGCGGGCTCATCCTCGGCATCCTGGGCGGCGCCATGTCCGCCGGCCAGATGCTCGTGGTGCCGCTCTCCATGATCCTCATCGGCTTCTACGGTTGGCGCGCGTCGTTCCTCTGGCTGGGCGTGGGTGTCCTCGTCCTCGCCATACCCGTGATCGTGGCCTTCGTGCGCGACGATCCCAAGGACAAAGGTCTCGAAGCGTACGGGGCGAACACCGCCGCCGGCAAGGCCTTCGGCGCCGCCAGCGGCGAGCGGCGCGTGTCGGTGGCCGAAGCCATGGGCACGCCCGCTTTCTGGCTCCTCGCCGTGACCTTCTTCGTGTGCGGCTATACCTCCAACGGCCTCGTGCTCACGCATCTCATCCCGCACGCGGCGGAACACGGCTTCTCGGAGATACACGCGGCGCAGGCCCTCGGCCTCATGGGCGCCATGAACATCGTGGGCACCATCCTGTCCGGCTGGATCTGCGATCGCTTCGGTCGCAAGGGCCCTCTCGCCTTCTACTACGCCGTGCGCGGGCTGTCGCTGATCTTCCTCCTCTACGTGTGGAACGTGCCCTCGCTGCATATCTTCGCGGCCATCTTCGGCCTCAACTACATCTCCACCGTTCCCCCCACCACCACGCTCACCGCCAACATCTTCGGTCGTCTCTCCGTCGGCGCGCTCTCCGGCTGGATCTACTTCTCGCACCAGGTCGGCTCGGCTATCGGAGCCTGGGCGGGCGGGGCGATCTTCGACGCTACCGGCTCCTACTCATGGGCCTTCCTGTCCGCGGCGGTCATGGCCTTCATCGCCGCTGCCCTCTCGCTCCTGATCAAGGAAGTCCCCGTGAGCGCGCGGCCCACGCGGCGGGCCACCCCGAGCGGCGCGCCCGTTCCCGCGGGCTAGAGAGCGGCTCGCCCCTCGCAGGCGAGCGAGCAGATGGCGGGCGTGAGTGAGCTCGACCGGCATCGCTATCTGAGCCTCGCCACCTTCCGCCAAAGCGGCGCCCAGGTCGCCACGCCCGTGTGGTTCGCCGCGGCGGGCGGTAGGCTCTACGTGTTCACGAGCGGCGAGTCCGGCAAGGTCAAGCGCCTTCGCCGTTCACCACGCGCGCGAATCGCGCCCTCGGATGCGCGCGGCCGCGTCCGCGGCGAGTGGCACGAGGCGAGCGCGCGCCTCCTCACGGAGCTCCGCTCCATCGACCGCGCCCACGGAGCGCTGCGATCGAAATACGGCTGGCAGATGTGGCTCGCCGATGCGTTCGCCCGCCTCAGCGGCCGTCTCGGCCGCCGCGCGTGGATCGAGATCGAACTCTAGCCTGGATTGCTCATCGATATACGGAGCGCGAGGCAGCCGGGTCCTGTCGTCGGGGGAACGGGTGTGCTCAGGCTACGTCACCTGCTCGCCTGATTCGCAGCCCTGCGGGCTGCGCGCAGGACGAGGCGGTCCCACTCCGCCTGAGCACACCCCTCCCCCCGCCGCCACCCGGCCGGGTGCACGTGCCATCCGCGTGAATAATCCAAGCTGGACGGCCGCGCTCACGCCTTCAGATACTTGTCGAAGAAGGCGACGCAGCGCTTCCATCCGTCCTCCGCGGCGTTCTTGTTGTACACCTGGGGGCGATTGTCGGAGAAGAAGGCGTGGGGCGCTCCCGGATAGAGGACGAACTCGTCCGCGGGGTTGCGCTTCTTGAGCTCAGCCTCGAAGCGCCGCACATCGTCGGACGGAATGCCCTGATCCGCGTCACCGTAGAGGCCCAGTATGGGCATGGTGAGCTTGTCCGCGAGGCTGAAGGCGTCGACGCCCGGAGCATCGGGATAGGTCCGCTTCACGTGCCCATACCACGGAACCGCCGCCTTCACTCCGGGATACTCGGCGGCGAAGTGGAGGGTGAGGCCGCCGCCGCCGCAGAATCCCGTCACGCCGAGGCGATCCGCCTGCGCCCACGGCTGCTGCTTCGCGTAGTCGGCGGCGGCGCGAATGTCGCCCAGGTATTGCGCGCGCGTGACCTTGCCCGCGATCTGGCCCATCTCCTGGAAGTTCTTCCCCTGCATGCCGCCTTCTCGATGGTAGAGCTCGGGGGCGATAGCGTAGAAGCCGGCATGGGCAAAGCGTCGCACGACGTCCTTGTTTTGGTCGTCGTTTCCCGTGAAGCCGGAGATCACCACGATGATGGGATAGCGGCCCGCTTTCTCGGGACGCGCCTCGTAGGCGGGAATGCTCGTGCCCCCCACGCTCAGCTGGACGTCGCGAGCCACGATGCCCTTGGTGTCCGTCACGATGGCCTGGGCCAGCGAGACCCCCGGGGTGAGCACACCCCCCACCGTCGTAAAGGCGCCGAATCTCAGGACTTCCCGGCGGCTCAGCGGATTGAACATGGTGTCCCCTCTCACGGTTTGGTGGACGGTTGGCAAATCTTGTCGAATCGGCGGCCGCGATTCTACAGTAGAGAAAACCAGCAATGAAGCTTCCGGGTTTCGTGTCCAGGGCGATGAGCCTGCACGAGGCGGCCGCCATCATCTTCGTCCTGGTCGCCCTCCTGCCTCTCCTCGTATTCGTCGCCGTCATCTCGCTTTCCGGCCTCCTTTCGAGGACGGAGGCGCAGTTCGCCGCCTTCATGGCCGTCGTCATCGCCTGCCTCGGTCTCGTCGTCTTCCGCCGGCTGGTCGACCAGATCGTCCACCTCGCCGCGCGCGTGCAGCGGGCGCCCGCGGAGGACAGTGCAATGCTCGACTCCACCGGAGTGCCCATGCCGGTGCCCGCCCTGGGCCACGTGGCGGAGGTGGGCCAGCTCTCCCAGGCCTTCCTTGAGAGGCGCGGCGATCTCCGGGCGTCGACCGAGCGCCTCGAGGAGCTCGGCTCGAAGCTGGGTACCCTCCACGAGCTGGTTAAACTCTCCGCGCGCACGCCTCGCGGGGAGGACCTGCTCCCCGCTTTTCTCCAGACCACCATGGGCGCGGTGCAAGCTAACGGGGGCGCCATCCTCCTCCTCGACGACGCGCAGAGCCTCCTCCACACCGCCGTTTCTCGCGGCCCGCTCGCCGACGTGCTCGGGTCCGCGCCGATTCCCTTCGGGTCGGGCGTGGAAGGACGAGTCGCCGAGCTCGGCGATCCCGTCGTGGTGGACACCCTCGAGCACGACGTGCGCTTCGCGGAGGCAGGACCGTCCACTTCCACGCGCGGATCCTTCATCTGTCTGCCCCTGCGGGCGGGCGAGCGGGTGGTCGGGGTGGTCGACCTCGTGCGCATGGACGACACGAGCGCGGCCTCGCCGCTCGCGCGCCCATTCAGCTCGTCCGATCTGCAGTTCCTCGCCACCCTCCTCGTCTACCTCGGCTACGCGGTGGACAACGCTCGTCTCATCGAGGAGGCGCACCAGTCCTCGCGTCAGCACCAGACCGTGGTCGACAGTTTGCGGGCGACCCAGGCCCAGCTCGTGCGCGGAGAGACCCTCGCCGCCATTGGCAAGCTCGCTTCGGGCATGGCGCATCACCTGAACAACCTCTTCGTGGTGATGCTGGGCCGGCTGGAGACGGTGCTCCCCACCCTGCCCGATCCCGATGCGCGCCGCTACGTCGAGATCGTGCAGCGGGCTGCCCAGGACGGCGCGGAGGTCGTCCGCCGCGTGCAGCGCTTCAGCCGTGTGCAGCCAGTGTCGCGCGCCGCTCCCGTGGATCTCAACCAGCTTGCCGAAGACGTGCTGGACCTGACGCGCCCGCGCTGGCACGACGAGGCGCAGCTCCGTCAGATCCGCATCGATACCGAGCTGGCCCTTGGCGTCATCAAGCCGGTGGCGGGGGAGTTGGCGCCGCTGCGCGAGGTGCTGACGAACCTCGTGCTCAACGCCATCGACGCCATGCCGGGCGGCGGGAAGCTCACGCTGCGGACATGGTCCGACGGCCAGCAGGTGCACGGCGCGGTGTCGGACACGGGCTCCGGCATGTCGGAAGAGGTGCGCCAGCGCGCCTTCGAGCCCTTCTACACCACCAAGGGGCCCAAGAGCACCGGGCTCGGCCTCTCCGTCACCTACGGCATCGTGCAGCGACACAACGGCCGCATCGAGATCGACACCGGGCCGGGCCGCGGCACCACCGTGCACATCATCCTGCCCGCTGCGCCTCCCGCCACGCGGTCGCAGCCCGCCGCGGCGCCGGTCGCTGCGAACACCTCGCCGCTCCGGATTCTCGTCGTCGACGACGAGCCCGAGGTGCGCTCCACGGTCGCCGACATGCTCGGCACCGCGGGCCATACCGCGTTTCAGGCTTCCGGCGGGCGCGAGGCATTGGCCTGGCTCGACGGAGGGCAGCCCGTAGATCTCGTGCTCACGGATCTCGGCATGCCGGGGATGACGGGCACCGACCTGGCGCGGACGGTGCGGGGCCGCTGGCCGCACCTGCGACTCGGGCTGATGACGGGTTGGGACCAGGCGGAAAGCCCGGTGGGCGAGGCGAACGGCGTGGTGGACTTCGTGATCGCCAAGCCCTTCAAGCTCAGCGCGCTGCTGTCCGCCTACACCACCCCATCGTGAGCGCAGCGAGGCGGCCGACTACCAGCCGATAGCGAGGGCTCCGCGGCGCGGGTCCGCCCCGCCCGATAGCACCCCGTCGGGTCCCACCATCACGCAGCAGACAGCCCCGGCGCGCCAGTCCCAGTCGGGCCAGTCGGCCACGTTGTGTCCCAGCGCAGCCAGCGCGTTGCGCGTGTCCGGGCTCAGCCTCGACTCGGCCTCCACCACGCCAGGCGCATGCGCGTGCGGCCAGAACGAGTCGGGGAAGCTGCGGCTGGCGATGCGCGGGGCGTCGATGGCCTGCTGCGGCCGCATCCCGTGCGCGATGACGTTGAGAAAGACCTGCAGCATGGCCTGCTGCTGCACGTCGCCGCCTGGCGTACCGATAGGCATGAACGCGCGCCCGTCGCGCAGGGCGAGCGCGGGGGCGGGCGTGAGGCGAGGACGCTTGCCCGGACC
>Ga0209465_10000728_pt1 | contig 15052 bp, 17 predicted proteins | sample PanSoiPlot1MoBio_FD_188321 | JGI IMG/M metagenome (GOLD analysis project Ga0209465, IMG submission 188321) | Tropical forest soil microbial communities from Panama analyzed to predict greenhouse gas emissions - Panama Soil Plot 1 MoBio (SPAdes)... | ecosystem: Environmental > Terrestrial > Soil...
ATTGCCGGGATCGAGGGTAATGCGGAAGATATCGGCCGTGGCACTGTCCTGGCGATCGGGCCGGTCGCCGGCGCTGGGCGTGATGTTGACGATGCGAGAAAGCCCGAGATCGGGCCACAGAATTTTCGACCCAACCATCTGGTAGTGCGGAACGACGATAAGGCGATCGATCTGCTCGTCGCTCGAATTGGCCAGCGCAATCATAGCCCAATTGGTACCGACCTCGCGGGCCGGCACTTCCATTCGGCGCACAATCCCGTCACTGCCCGGCGCGGTCGAGACCTGGATGCGACCGCCTTCGCTTTTCAGGAGTTCCGCCGCGTCGGTAAGATCGATTGCTGCAATGTCAACGCGCACATTGACAGCCTCGACGGCGCAAGCCGGAGACGCACTCAGCGACGCGATTAAGACAGCCGCCGCCAACGCGACGTGCAGAACCCTCAAGGGGCAATCCTCCGTGCTTGACTCCCCACGCTTAGCCGCCCCGCCCCCGACTCGTTCTGAGTATCGGACTGGGCGGGCAAGCGCAAGAATCTCACGCCTTTAGCGCACATTTGCGGGATGCACGAATTGACGCGGCATCATGCCGCCACTGGCTGCAGAACAGCGGCCCGGTCTTTCACATTCCGAGCACGATCTTGCCGATATGGACGCTCGATTCCATCCGTGCATGTGCCCTGGCGGCTTCCCGGAACGGAAAGGTCTCGTCCATCACGGGGCGCATCCTGCCGGCCGCGATCAGCGGCCAGACATTGCGTTCGACCGCCTGTGCTATCGCTGCCTTGTCCGGGATGCTGCGTGAGCGCAGAGTCGAGCCGGTGTGATGCAGTCGCTTGAGCATAATGCGGCGGAAATCAACATTGGCGCGCGGCGAACCTTGAAATGCGATCTGCACGATGCGCCCCTCGACGGCCGCCGCCTCGTAGTTGCGTTCGATGTAGTCACCGCCCACCATGTCGAGGACCACGTCTGCGCCGGCGCCGCTGGTCGCCTTTTTCGTGGGCGGAACGAAATCCTCGGTCCTGTAATTGATTGCGACATCGGCGCCGAGACGACGGCACGCCTCGCATTTATCGGCGGTTCCGGCTGTCGTAATGACACGTGCCCCGAATGCCTTGGCGAGTTGGATCGCAACGGTCCCGATTCCCGAACTGCCGCCATGCACCAGCAGCGTCTCGCCGGCCTTGAGGCCACCCCGTTCAAACACGTTGTGCCAGACCGTGAAGAATGTTTCTGGAATCGCGGATGCTTCGGCAACGGTGAGGCCACCTGGAATCGGCAGCGCGTGGGTCTCGTGCGCAACGCAGTACTGCGCATAGCCACCGCCGCTGACCAAAGCGGTAACCTGATCGCCCAGGTTCCAGCGCCGGACTCCGGCGCCGCACGCCACAACACTACCGGCAATTTCAAGCCCCGGAATATCCGTAACCCCGGGCGGCGGCGGATAAACACCCTTGCGCTGTGCGACATCGGGACGGTTTACGCCCGCGGCGGCAACCTTGATAAGGATTTCGCCCTCACCCGGCTGCGGTACCGGGCGTTCCTGCGGCGCCAGCATCTCAGGTCCGCCCGGAGACGTGATGCCGATTGCGGTCATGGTGGCGGGAATCGATATCATGGCACCCTTGTTGGCGTATAAATCGACTGCGCCTGTTTAAAGCGACCCCAGGCGTGTGACAACCGCGCCGAACTTAGGCCTGACAAGCCGAATAGCCACAGCTACGTTTTGCGCCCCACGGAGCAGAGAATGGCGGTAACGGAAGAGGACGACCGGCCCAAAAGGAAACCCGTCCACGAGATTGGACAGGACTTGGCGCTGCTGTCGGTCGAAGAACTCAACGATCGCATTTCGCTGTTGAACGACGAGTTGGCCCGCTTGCAGGACGCCCTCGCAAGGAAGCGAGCATCGCGTTCGGCGGCCGATCAATTCTTTAAGCGATAGAGCACTTTCATGCGAAATGGCTCCGGTTTCGCATAATGGCATGCGGCTGCAGTGCGTTCGACCACTAAAGCGGTTTCCGGACCGATTTGGGCCGTCGCTCGCCCGTCCCCCGTCGTCAGCCCCCGGCTTGACCCGCGGGTCCGTCTTTTTGAGGGATGCGCGGGTCAAGCCTGGTCAAGCCCGAGCATGACAAACCGAACGGATCAAATCGACCGGGAACCGTTTAGCAGATTGCTATTTGTGGCGGGAAACTTTCGCCTCAAGGCCATTCCGTCGCCGCAGCTGTTAAGTTTGTCAAAAAAACGGCGGCAATTTACGACCTGTTAAGATTTTTCGTCCATTATGTGGATCGTCCATTCTGTGGACACCGAGTGGCTCCTGTCCACTCTGTTTGACGCCTCCCTGTTATTACTGAGCCGCCTCTCGAGGCGGCTCTTCTTTTTGGCTGCTCCAAACAAGAGGTACATTGCATTACGTGGGGCGCCGGAAACCATCTCTTAAAGATCTTGTCGTGACAGCTAGACAGAAGTCGCGTCCGAAGGCATGATTTTGCGGTCGTGAGGCGTAAACATGTCCGACCGTTTGATTGATGGGCTCCAGCCGGTTTCGTTCGGCGAGCGCTTGGCAGCTTCGCATAATTTTTATCAACTGTTTCGCGACGGCATGAAGCTGGTGGAAGAGACGGCAACCTATCTCGACGGCCCTGGCCGTCGGGAATCCAAATTACTCGACCGCGTTACATCGCTCGCTTATGCAACCGAGAGCATGCGGCTGACCACCCGCCTCATGCAGCTTGCCTCCTGGCTCCTGCTGCATCGCGCCGTCAATGAGGGCGAAATGTCGCTCGCGCAGGCCAATAAAGAGCGTATGAAGGTCAAGCTCTCCGTTGACGAGCGCCCGGATGATATGGCCACAGCCCTGCCGGAGCGGCTCAGGGCGCTGATTGCCCGGTCGAAAAAGCTGCAAGACCAGGTTCGGCGCCTTGACGCCACCATTCACGCGCCACCGCCGACGGCGCCACTGGACCGTAATCCATTTGAGTGTCAGCTCGGGATGTTGCGCGCCGCCTTCGAGCGCCGCCCCTTATAGCTTGGGCCCGCGGCGGTCAGTCCATGCGAGCGTCATCTTGGCCCGGCCAATATGGCTGGCAGCAGCGCTTATTTCTTCTTCAGACCCAGGCCTGAAAACCTCTTCTGGAACCGCGACAAGCGGCCGCCCCGGTCGACCAGCTGCTGGGCGCCGCCGGTCCACGCGGGATGCGACTTCGGGTCGATGTCGAGGTGCATGGTATCGCCCGGTTTGCCCCAGGTCGAACGGGTCTGGAACTCGGTACCATCGGTCATCACGACCTTGATCGTATGATAACCGGGATGAATGTCAGGTTTCATGTCTCTGCTTCCAGCACCCTCGCATAGTGCGCCGACAAGTCGCGGCAAGGAACGCCGGCTCTATACTCCACGGCTCCCGGAGATACAAGATGCAGTCCTTAACGCGTCGATTGCATGGTTGTCAGCGCAACATAGGCGCGGCATTGTCCGGCCCGACCGCGGCATGGCGGGAGCCGCGCCGGCGGACGGGTAGCCTTAATGAGCGTTGTAACCAAATCCGAAGTTGAGCTGACCATCGAGGGATCGCGTCAAGCTGTGCTGCCGGACACCCAGCGGCAGCGCAGCGTCCGGCCGCTCCTTGGTCTCGTGCCGTTTGTGGCACGGCATCGGGGGCGCGCTATCGCAGCCCTGGTCGCGCTGATCGTGGCGGCAGTCGCAACGCTTGCAGTGCCGATCGCCGTGCGGCGCATGATCGACAATGGCTTCGATCCCACCCGCGCGGGACTGATTGACGAGTATTTCGGCGTTATGATCCTGGTGGTCGCGATTTTGGCTGGCGCCAGCGCCATGCGTTACTATCTCGTTACCACGATCGGCGAGCGGGTGGTTGCCGATCTGCGCAGCGCTGTGTTCGAGCGCATCACCATTCTGTCGGCAGCGTTCTTCGATACCGCGAAAACCGGGGAGCTGGTTTCGCGGCTCGCCACCGACACGACCCAGATCAAGTCGGCGGTGGGCGCGTCGATTTCGGTCGCGTTGCGCAATCTCGTGCTGTTTTTCGGCTCCGCCGCGATGATGGTGGTAACGAGCCCGCGGCTTTCCGCATTCGTGCTTGGCGCCATACCGGTGATCGTGCTGCCGTTGGTTGGCTTTGGCCGCATGGTGCGCCGGCGTTCTCGCACTGCACAGGACACCCTCGCCGACGCTTCCGCCTATGCGTCCGAACTGATCGGCGCCGTGCGTACTCTGCAGGCCTTCACCAACGAGAAGCTCGCGGTGAGCCATTTTGCGGACGCTGTCGAACGGGCCTACGCGGCGGCGGTGTTTTCGACCCGGGCGCGCGCAGTATTGACGGCAGTGATCATCTTTCTTGCCTCGTCGAGTGTCGTCGTGGTGCTGTGGATTGGCGCACAGGATGTGCTGGCCGGCCGCACCACCGCTGGAACGCTCAGCCAATTCGTGCTGTTCGCCGTATTCGCGGCGAGCGGATTGGGCCAGCTCAGCGAGGTTTGGGGCGAGTTGTCCCAGGCTGCGGGCTCGGCCGAGCGGCTCTCCGAGCTGCTTCGAAGCGAACCCAACATCAAGGCGCCAGCGAACCCCGTGCGGCTGCCCTCGCCGCCGCGCGGCGAAATCGGCTTCGATTGCGTGCGCTTTGCCTATCCGACGCGACCCGACCTCGACGTCCTCGACGGCGTGAGCTTTACGGTTCGCGCCGGCCAGAAGGTGGCGATCGTCGGGCCGTCGGGCGCCGGCAAGAGCACGATCTTCCATCTGCTGCTGCGCTTCTACGATCCGAAGGCGGGCGCGGTGAAGTTCGACAGCGTGCGGATTGCGGATACCGACCCTGGTGCGCTGCGCGCGCGAATTGCGCTTGTGCCCCAGGACACCGCGATCTTCGCCGCCACTATCGCGGAGAACATCCGGTTCGGACGACCGGACGCGACCGCTGCCGAGATTGCGCATGCTGCCGAACAGGCTGCCGCTGCTGAATTCATCGCTCGCCTGCCACAAGGGTACGACTCGCTTGCTGGCGAGCGCGGCGTGACCCTGTCAGGCGGTCAGCGCCAGCGTATCGCCGTTGCCCGCGCCATCCTGCGTAATGCCCCGCTCCTGCTGCTGGACGAAGCGACCTCTTCACTTGATGCTGAAAGCGAGACGTTGGTGCAGGTCGCCCTGGAGCGGCTCATGCAAAAACGTACCACGCTGGTGATCGCCCATAGGCTTGCGACAGTATTGTCATGCGATCGCATCCTGGTGATGGACCGCGGGCGCATCGTGGAGGAAGGCACCCATGAAAGCCTCGCCGCCCAGCATGGGCTCTATGCGCGGCTCGCGCGGCTGCAATTCCAGAACACGTGAGCTGATCGCTGATCTCTCCGCGAGCACGCGCCGGCAAAACCTCATGGTCGCCAGCTCATGTGATAGATCGGCTTGCCGGAACGGGCGTTGACATCCTTCCCGCCGATCGCAAAGCCGTGTTTCTTATAGAACGCAATGGCCCGCGCATTGTCCTGGTTGACGTCCAGGTCGATGCGCGCCGGCGCAATTTGCTTTGCGGTGTCGATGAGAGCGCGCGCGACCTGCGAACCCCATGCTTCGGGCGCCACCACGAGTTGATCGAGATGTCCGGTCGCCGGATCGACTGTAACAAAGCCGATCATCCGGGCGGGTCCCGCGTCCGCTACCACACTGCCCGTCTCGGCCACCATGATGGTGCAGGCCGGCACCAGTTCGTTGCGCCAGCGTTCGCGCCACCATGCAATGCGCGCCGAAAAATCTATATCCGGATAGGCGGTCTGCCAGGTTCGTCGCCACAGCTCTATCGCGGCGGCTTCATCGGCGGCCGCATAGGCGCGCAGCACAAAAGCCTGTGACGTCACCGCTCCGTCAGCTTCAGCTCGAGCCGGCGATTGCGGCGAAATGCCTCTTCAGTCCGATCGGGATCGAGCGGCTGAAATTCGCCAAATCCGGCGGCGACGAGACGCTGCGGCGATACGCCCTTGGAAATGAGATATTGTACGACCGAGATCGCGCGCGCCGCCGACAGCGCCCAGTTGGAGGGGTACTGCGAGGTGACGATCGGCCGTATGTCGGTGTGTCCGTCCACGCGCAGCACCCAGGCGATTTCTGGCGGAATCTGCTTTTCGAGATCAAGGAGCGCGACCGCGAGCTTGTCAAGCTCGTTGCGGCCCTCCTGGTTCAGAACCGCCGATCCGGAGTCGAAGAACAACTCGGACTGGAAAACGAACCGATCGCCTACCACCCTTATGTCCGGCCGCGTTCCAAGAATCTCCCTCAGCTTGCCGAAGAAGTCGGAGCGATAGCGCGATAGTTCCTGTACCCGCTGCGCCAGGGCGACGTTGAGCCGTTGGCCGAGATCAGCGATGCGAGTCTGGGCCTCCTTGTCCCGCTTTTCCGAGGCGTCGAGCGCTTGTTCGAGTGCCGCCAACTGGCCGCGAAGCGCCGCAATCTGTTGATTGAGGACTTCGATCTGAGCGAGTGCCCGTGCACTGACGCTTTTTTCGGCGTCGAGTTGGCCGGTGAGCGAGTTGATGCGGTTTTGCGACTCCGTTATGATGCCTTGGATCGAGCTCGCATCGGCGCCGGCGCCCTCGACCGCCGCTTTGAGGCGGTCGCGTTCGCTTTCTGCACCGGAGAGACTTGCACGCAGCCGGGCGATCTCCTCCTCCATGTCCACTTTGCCGGTTTTTTCCAGCGCCAGAAGGTCGGTGAGCTGGGCGATCTGCGCGTTGAGGCGAACCAGTGCCGTATCCTTGCCGGCGACTTCCTGAGACAGGAAGAACTGCACCACCACGAAGACGGTGAGCAGGAAAATGATGCCAAGGATGAGCGTCGACAGAGCGTCGACGAATCCAGGCCAGTAGTCGACACTGCGTTCGCGTCGGTTCCTTGCCGTGGCCATGGCGTTCAGTCCCTTTGTATGGGGGCGCGCGCCAGGATTTCCAGCAACCGCCTGATTTCACGGTGCTGCACCGCCTGGGCGTCAACCCATTCGCGAATCAATTGCTGTTCGCTGCGCATATGATGGACGAGGCCCTGTATGGCCTCAGCGAGGTTTGCCATCGCGTTGGTTGCACCCTTGCTGGGGCCACTATCCGCCATGACGTCGCGCAGACGTTCGATCACGGCGTGAATTTCACCCGAATGCCCTACCGGGGACGGAACCATATCGACCGACTCGACCGCGAGATCCCGTACGGTGGTGGCGAGCCAGTCTTCAAGATCAGTGTAGAAACGGTTCTGTGCCTGGCTGGTCTGCAGGTCGAGAAAGCCCAGCACCAGCGATCCGGCGAGACCGAACAGCGAAGACGAGAACGAAATCCCCATGCCGGCAAGCGGCGCCGCCAATCCGTCCCTGAGGGCATCGAACATCGTGGCGGCATCCCCCCCGACCTTCAGCCCCTTGATGACGTTGCCAACCGAGCCCACGGTTTCGATCAAGCCCCAGAACGTTCCAAGCAGCCCGAGGAATATGAGAAGCCCCGTCATGTAGCGCGACATGTCGCGGGCCTCTTCGAGCCGCGTCCCAATGGAATCGAGCAGGCTCTGCATCGTCTGCGATGAAATCGCCATGCGGCCGGCCTGGTCGCCCAGTATTGCCGCCATTGGCGCCAACAGCACCGGCGGGCGCTCGACTGCTAGCCCCGGGTCGGCAAGGCGGAAACTGTTCACCCACGCAATCTCCGGAAATAACCGGATCACCTGACGAAACGCGAGCAGGATGCCGGTGAGAAGCACCCCGATGATAAGGGCGTTGAGCCCCGGATTCGCCAGAAAAGCCGTCCAGATTTGACGATTGAGAATAACGACAAGTAGCCCCCCGAGAACCAGAAATACCAGCATTCGCACCAGAAAGATGCGTGGGGATGATACCTTGAATGGATCGATGTCGTGTTCGCGCCGCTGCATATAAAATCCCGCCCCAGCCGTGACCTTAAAACCTAATATATATGCCACAGCTCGGATTAAAAATAACGGATAAGGACCGAGTTGAGGACCAATTGCGGTGCATTTAGGGCTTGCTCGCGGTACTCATGTCCGCGCTTCCTTGAGGACCTGGATCAATGCCTTGTGCAGGAACTCGTTGCCGCTGACGATCTGACGTTTGGCAAAAATACCGTCTTCGCCGTCGAGGTCAGTGGCGAACCCCCCGGCCTCCCGCACCATCAGCATGCCGGCCGCCATGTCCCACGGTGAAAGGTCGCGTTCCCAGAAGGCGTCGAACCGCCCCGCCGCTACCCATGCAAGGTCGAGTGCTGCGGCGCCAAACCGTCGCAGGCCGGCAACCCGCTCCTGAACGGCGGCGATTTCACTGCGGAACAGGGCGAGATCGCCGCGACCGAAATGCGGCATTCCGCATGCCACAACCGCGTCCGACATCCTTCGCCTCGCCGCGACCCGCAAACGCTGGTCGTTCAGAAATGCACCCTTACCGCGTTCAGCCAAGAACAGTTCCTCGTTGGCCGGATTATAGATGACGCCGGCAACGATCACACCTTCACGCTCGAGCGCAATCGAAATCGCGAATTGCGGGATGCCATGCAGGAAGTTGGTGGTGCCGTCGAGCGGGTCAACGATCCAGCAATGCGACTTGTCATCGCCGTCGCGGCGGCCGCCCTCCTCGCCGAAAAAACAATAGCCTGGCCTCGCCTTGTTCAACTCCGTGTGGAGTATCTCTTCGGCACGACAGTCGGCCGCGGTGACGAAATTCGCCGGGCCTTTCATTGAGACCTGCAGGTTAGCGACTTCGCCGTAGTCGCGCTTGAGGCTGCGACCGGCTTTGCGTGCTGCCGCCGTCATGACGTTGAGCAGTGCGGAACGGAGCATGGACGGTTCTTTCAGCACATAATCGCCGCAAAATCCCGGAAACATCAGACAGGATCATGCCAACGATCGAGAACATCGGAGCGCCATCCAAGGCAAACGAAACCGCACTCCTATGACGAGCGTGCACGTGATGTGCATACGCAAAGCCGCGTCGTCAAGGTGCTGCCGGCGTTCGGGCTCCGAAAGACCGGTCGACCGCTATCAGGATTTTGGCGACAGGACCGCGAGCCACGGCCGCGCTGCCTTTTCGGCCGCAGCGCGGACCTGCGGCGTCTGCTGCGCGGCGAATTGATCGAGATAAGGATCGCCGTTACCGCCAGCTTTGGCGATGAGGTGCCACTTGATCGCTTCGGTCGGATTGGCCGCAGCGCCGTGGCCGACCGTGAGCAGTCGGGCCAGGCGATTCTGAGCGATTGGACTGCCGCGCAAAGCGGCCTTGCGAAACAGCGCAGCCGCCTTAGCCTCGTCCTTGGGGACGCCGGTGCCGTTGAACAATGCGATGGCATATTCCACTTGGGCGTCCGAATTCTCGGCAATCGCCGCGGCGGCGAGCAGGCGCGTGGCTTCCACCGGATCCTTCTCGACTCCCTTGCCATCCTTGTAGAGTGTCGCAAGCGCGTATTGAGCCTCCGAATTGCCCTCCTGGGCCGCGGTCCTGAACAATTCAGCAGCACGAGCGAAATCCTGCGGGAATTGCTGGCCTTCCAGGTACAGCAAGCCGAGATCGTAGGCGGCGGCGGCGTGGCCCAGCTTGGCGGCGGATGCAAAGAGCCGCGCCGCCTCGGCGCGGTCGTGCAGACCGCCCCGGCGCGACATGTGGAAGATCGCAAGCGCGAACATGGCATCGCGGTCACCGCGGTCCGCCGCGAGCCGGTACCACTGGACAGCCTTGGCATCATCCAGCGGCACGCCAAGACCGTTGGAATAAAGCTCTCCGAGCAGCGTCATGGCGCGCACATCACCCTTCTCATCGACACGACGCGTAGCCTCCGCAAAGGCCGTGAGAAAATAGCCGCGCTGATAGGCACCGTAGGCAATATCCGGCTCGTGGCCGCTTCGTGTCGGCGACGCAACGCTCGACGTCGCGGCGGGCGGCTTGGCGCCCGGCGAAGGGGTTTGAGGCTTGGCTGCGACAGGCGGCCGGGCGGGAGGCACGGGAGTCGGCGCCTGAGCATTGAGACGATCGGTCGCCAGCAATGCCGCGAGAAATGCCAACGCCGCCAAGGTGCGCGCAATGGAAATGCGATCGATCACGCCGTCGTCTCCGCGATATCGAGGCGGGTTGCCGCAGCGGCGGCCGCCGCCTTGGGGCCGCGCGGATCTGCAAACACGGCGTCGCCGAGCGCAACGAAATCGGCGCCGGCCGCCGCCAGCGCCTCGACGTCGTCGAGCGCGGCCGCATATGCGACGCAGGGGACCTCAAACACCTCGGCCCACCAGCCAACCCGGTCGATGACCGCTTGCCGCGAGGGACAATGGCCGGCCGCGTCGGGTTCGCCGAACATGACGTATTCGGCGCCTGCCTCCGCCGCCACCATGGCATCGTGGCGACTGCGAAGCCCGCCGGCGCCGGCGATATAATTTGGCCTGAGCATCCGAACGGCGGCCTTCAGGGTGTCCGGACCGGAAAGATGGGCGCCATCCGCACCGGCACGCGCAACGATCTCGGGACGCCCATCGATGAGAAGCGCCGCACCCGCGGCCTGTACCCCGGGCGCTACCGCCTTGACCCACTTGATCAGACGGCCCTCATCCGCATCGGGCAGGCACAACAATACCGCCGCGACATCGGCGACACGAGACATCTCGGCCACATCCTCCGAGAGCGTCGCCGGATCGCTCACCGCCGGGGTGAGGACGTAGAGGCGCGGGGTCGGTCTGATGCCGGATCGGAGGGTCATCGGGTCGTCGATGATGCGTTATTCGGGCAAATTAGCGGCGCCTTGCGGTTTGCCCCGGCTCGAATCCCCCCGCGGCCAAGCCGTCGCATGGCTGAGTCGTTAATATCTGGTTGGCGGCGCCGCAAGGTGCGTGAAGTCGCATCCGCCGCGAGGATGTTGCAGCTTGAAATTGAGTCGGCGACACATGCTTCAATCCGGGTGACTGGTGGATTGACTTTGAGTTTTGCATCATTTGGCCGTGTCATTCCGGGGCGCAGCGAAGCGGCGAGCCAGGAATGACTCGGTTGAGGTTGCGCTAGGCGTATGATCGGTTCCATCGAAATCGGCCTACCGGCCACGATTGGCTTCGGGCTCCAGATCGATTGCGAGCGCCTTCATGACACGGTTGTGCATGATGTACGTGCCGATCAGCACCGAAAGTTCGACGATCTCGCGGTCGTTGAAGTGCCGGCGTACCTCGGCAAAGACATCGTCCGGCACCGACGTCGCGAGCGTCATCGCCTCCGCATAGGCGAGCGCGGCGCGCTCGCGCGCATCGAACAGGTCTGTCGCGCGCCAATTCTCAAGCGCTCCGCATTCTGCGAGGGTCAATCCCTCGGCGACAGCGAGTCCGGGAACGTGCTGGGCCAGCACATAATCGACGCCGTTGAGATGAGCGACACGGATGATCACGATCTCGCGCAGCCGGCCGGTGAGCAGCGTCTTCCACCGCACGGCGCTGTTATGATCGAACCAGGTTTGCGCCAGCGCCGGGCTATGCAACAGCAGCTTGTAGACGTTGAGAAGCCCGCCGCGACGGCCCGCTTTGATGCGTCCGATCATATCGGCAAGCTCCTGATGCTCGGCCTCCTCGATCAGCGAAATACGCGCCATGAAACTCACTTCTCCGGCAATGGAATGAACTCGATTTCGTCGCCCGGCACCTTGCCGAAATGACCAGCCGCCCATTCGGCTTTGGCCTGCTCGATTCGTTCCTTGCGCGACGACACGAAGTTCCACCAGATGTGCCGTGGTCCGTCCATTGCGGCGCCGCCCAGGATCATCAGGTGCGCGTCGGTGAGGGCCTTGAGCGTGATGCGGTCGCCCGGGCGCAACACCAGCAACCGCTCGCGACCGAAGCGGTCGCCGCTGATGTCGATCTCGCCATCGATTACATAAATCGCACGCTCCTCGTGCTCGGCGTCGAGCGGGAGCACGCCGCCGGCCTTGACGGTTGCGTCCGCGAATACTGTCGAAGACGCAGTCCCAACCGGTGAACGCTCGCCATAGAGCGATCCCACGACCACGCGCACCGCCTTATCGTCGTCGCGCACGACCGGGAATTCCTCGACCCCATGATGCGCGAAGGCGGGCGCCGTCTCCTCCTGTACAGCCGGCAGGGCCACCCAGCATTGCAAACCGTGCAAACTGTCTCCCCTGGCGCGGCGTTCGGGCCCGGTGCGCTCGGAATGCACGATGCCGCGACCGGCGGTCATCCAATTGATTTCGCCGGGTCGGATCGGGATGGCAGTGCCGAGGCTGTCGCGGTGCATGATCTCGCCGTCGAACAAATAAGTCAGCGTCGCAAGACCGATATGCGGGTGTGGGCGCACGTCGATGCCGGTGCCGGACCGGAACACGGCCGGCCCGAAGTGATCGAAAAAGATGAACGGACCGACCATGCGGGAACGCGCCGAAGGCAGTGCGCGGTGTACGGTGAAGTCACCGAGATCGACCGAGCGCGGTACGATCACATGCGCAATAGCTTCTGCTTGGAGAGCGTCGCCGGCATCGGGGTCTTGGCCGCGAAAGAAACTCATGGTGTTCTCCTTATACGAACAGCTGAGGCTCGTTATACGAGCAGCTAAGGCTCGTTTTGTCTGCCAGACGATCGCGGACAGTCTATACGCGACTGCGCGCTTACTGCCAATTACGACGCGCTCTTTCGCATATGCGGCGGGACAAGTATCATGGGCCGTATGGGCGGACATTCTGATGACGCCTCGGCCGTCGGGCGCGGACGCGCCGCTATCACCATCGACCCGCGGCCGCGCAACGCGCAGCCCGATCAGTACCCAGCCTGCCCTGTGATACCGAGGGGCCGGTATTTCGTGAGCCATGGGAGGCCCAGGCGTTTGCCATGGTGGTAGCGCTGCCAGAGCGCGGGCTGTTCGGCTCGGACGAGTGGACCGCGATGCTGGGTAACGAAATCAAGGTGCGCAGCGTGCCGGCGATCTTGACACCGGCGAGACCTACTATCGTCACTGGCTTGCGGCGCTTCAAACGCGTAGTCGCCCACAAAGGCATCGCCGATCGCGCCACACTGGCGCGCTATCACGACGCTTGGGATCGCGCAGCGGAGCGCACTCCGCACGGCGCGCCGATCGAACTCACGGCAAGAGATTTCGCAGCGAAGTGACCGCGCGTGTCAGCAGCGTGCCGACGGACGACTCCTCGGTGGGGGGCTGCTTCGGACGCATACCTCGATCATGATCGGCGACCATTGCGGGGCGGCGTTTGGCTTCCTTGTGCCCGATCACCATTGCCCAGTAGGCCTTGTAGCGGGTGTTCTCATTATAGGCGACAGCGACGCCGAGACTGTCGGCATCGGCCCGCAGCAAGTTTGCGTTATGGCCTGCAGAGGCCTTCCAGATTCTCAGCGTGTCAGCCCACGTCTTGGTGCCGGCCGCGACGTTTTCCGCGGCCGAGTCCGTGTTGGTGCCCGCGATTCGGCTTGCGAACGAGCCGGCCACATCATGACCCAAGACACCGGCGCTGGCCATCGCCTGCGCTTGCCGCACCGCGACCGCGGTCAATTTGGCGTCCGTCTTTACAGCGGGCAGCCCATGCTCTCGCCGATACTGCGAGATCATGGCCGTGATGTCGTCGGCGCGCGCGGCTGAAGCCGTTACGACCAATCCAAACAGGACGCAGATGAGCCTCACTTGCCACCCCCAGCCCCTTATGCGGGAGGAATTACCGCTATTGGGGCAGGATGGCAATCTGGATCGGGAGCGGCCTTTAGCCGACGACTGGCGTTTATCAAAAGTTAATAATAATTAAATTTATGTTGCCATGATCGTTGCAATAGGATAGCATGTTTATGCTAAATTTATGCAACCATCAAGGGTGCATATACAACCAGAAGCGAGGGAGTTATCATGCACAAGTTGACAATTGTGGCCGCGACGATTGCCTTTGGCGCCATGTTGGGCTCGGCACAAGCTGAGATCCTTGGCGGCGCGCCAAACAAGAACGGCAATCAGTGCTTCAAATATTCGTCGGGCAATGAAAGGGATGGACGGTTCGGCAGCTGGGGCGCTTGCCCGCAGGCTGCGAGCACGCCTGCGACGCAGCAGCAGCAGCAGAGGGCCCGTCGTCCCGCATCGCGCTGACGCGCAGCGAAAGCATAATTCGAGCTGACGAATTCAACGAAACGGACGGAGCAGGTTTTCTCAACGAGGCCGCGCTTGCAAATATGCAAGGAAAACGCCGGCGGTGTTCCCTCAGCCCGGCGGCGCACATCCCCGCCGCCTCCCGGGAAGGGGGAAGATTCTCAAGGTCACACAAGAAGCCTCCTTGGCCCCGCGTCGGCACGCGGGGCTCTTTTTGCCGATGAGCGGAAAAACTGCGGATTCGGTTCTTTCGGCCTATTACTCAAAGTGGGCGGGCCGCGCGCCGCGCCGGGCGCGAAGTCTCTTGCGCGCCGTCAGGCAGTGAGGATTCGATGACCGAATTCCGGCGACTGAAGATGAAAATCGGCGAAGCCGAGTTCGAGGCCGATGTGCCCGAGAACAAGGTCCAGCCGATGTATGCGCAATTCCTTTTCCTGCTTGAGCGGCGCAACCAATCGGCTCGGCCCGTTGCGGCGAATGCCGAGGCGCATACGCTGGAGCCCGACGTTAAAGCGAGTTTTGCCGTCGGATCGCCCACCGAGCCTCCTCTTGGCGTAATATCTGATCAGGCGTTGCTCACACGTATTTTCGCCCTTCGCGAGGACGGAGCCGTCACGTTGAAGATACTCCCGAACAGCGCCGATAAGAATGCGGACGCCCTGTTGCTTCTGCTGTACGGATATCATCGGCTCAAAAACGAAGAATATGTTCTGGCGACCGAGCTTTTCCGAGCTGCCGAATGGTCCGGCATCATGCTTCGGCGCCCCGCCAAGGAGCTGGTGAGAAACGGCCGTTTCCTGATCCGGGGCGGCCAACGAAAAGGCAGCCACTATTCGCTCAACAGCCGCGGACTCGCCATGGCAAAGGAAATCGCGGCGAAAATGGGTGAGTAGAGCGGACCAGTCGCCGACCCTTTTGGCCCCCGTCGGGGCGGATGAG
>Ga0209465_10000729_pt1 | contig 15050 bp, 14 predicted proteins | sample PanSoiPlot1MoBio_FD_188321 | JGI IMG/M metagenome (GOLD analysis project Ga0209465, IMG submission 188321) | Tropical forest soil microbial communities from Panama analyzed to predict greenhouse gas emissions - Panama Soil Plot 1 MoBio (SPAdes)... | ecosystem: Environmental > Terrestrial > Soil...
GCTTGTCGCAGACCGAATCGACGCGCGACACGAAGAAGCTGGCGACGGACGCCAGGCCGGTCAGCGAGCCGCCCGCCGCGACGCGGTCCTCGAGACCGGCCAGGTAGGCCTCGACGACCTCTTCGTACTGCAGCAGCGAAAAGATCAGCGTCACGTTCACGCTGACGCCCTGGGCGGTCAGGGCGCGGATGGCCGGGATCCCTTCCGGCGTGGCCGGGACCTTGATCATGACGTTGGGCTGGCCGACCTCGGCCGCCAGGCGCAGGCCTTCCGACACGGTCTTGTCGGTCGCGGTCGCCAGCTCGGGCAGCACCTCCAGCGAGATGCGGCCGTCGACGCCGCCGCTCTCCTTGAACAGGGGCAGCATCAGCTCGCAGGCGCCGCGGATGTCCTCGATCGCCAGCTGCTCGTAGATCTCGATCGTGCTGCGGCCGTCCGCGACCAGCTTGCGCAGCGCGTCCTCGTAGTCGCCCGACGAGCCGATCGCCTTCTCGAAGATCGTCGGGTTCGACGTCATGCCGCGCACGCCTTGCGCGATCAGCTTCGCGAGGCCGCCCGACGTCAGCAGGCTGCGGCGCATGTTGTCGTACCAGATGCTCTGTCCCAGCTCGTGGGTCTGGTGCAGGGTGGTCTGTTTGCTTGCGGTCTTCATCAGGGCCGATCCTCTTGCTTGGCGCGCGCGCGCGCTTCTTCGATTTCCAACGCGGAGATCTTTCCTACCCGGCGCAGGTGCCGCCCGCCCTCGAAATCAGTATCCAGCCAGGCATCGACGATCGCGAGCGCCGACGGCTCCGGCAGCAGGCGCGCGCCCAGGCACAGGACGTTGGCGTCGTTGTGCGCCCGCGACAGGCGCGCCGCCTCCACGCTCCAGACGCAGACGGCGCGCACGCCGTGGATCTTGTTGGCGGCCATAGAGGCGCCCATGCCCGTGCCGCAGATCAGCAGCCCCAGGCTCTTGGGGTTGGCGCGCACGGCGCGGCCGACCGCGGCGGCCCAGTCGGGATAGTCCGACGATTCGGCGGACGGCGATCCGAGATCCTCGACCTCGCACCCGAGCGCGCGCAGGTGCGCGATGAACCGCCCGCGCAGCTCGAAGCCCGCGTGATCACTGCCGGCGAAGATCTTCCTGGGTCCCATCGGAACGACCCGCCCACTATAGCGCCTGGCGGGCCACGGTCTATTATCTCCGGCACCCCGAAGACCGGCCCTGCGCGCGATCCCATGCTACGGTCGCGGCCGCTTGAACACCCCCATCCCGGGCCTGTCCGGCCATTCCGTCTTCCTGCTGCTGGTGCAGCTCGCGCTGCTGGTGGCGGTGGCGCGGCTGGGCGCGGAGATCGCCAAGCGCCTGGGCCTGCCGGCGGTGGTGGGGGAGCTGACCGCCGGCATCGCTCTCGGGCCGTCGCTGCTCGGGCACTACTACCCGCACGCGTTCGCCACCATCTTCCCGCCCGATCCGCAGCAGTTCCACCTGCTGGACGCGTTCGGCACGATCGGCATGAGCCTGCTCCTGCTGCTGACCGGGCTGGAGACGGACCTGCGGCTGCTTCGCAACCTCGGTCGCGCGGCGCTGATCGCGTCGGTGATGGGGATGGTGCTGCCGTTCGGTCTCGGCTTCGCCCTCGGGTACTACATGCCGGTCGAGTACCTGGCCGACCCAAGCAGCCGGATGCTGTTCAGTCTGTTTCTGGCGACCGCGATGTCGATCTCCGCGATGCCGGTGATCGCGAAGATCCTGATCGACCTCGATCTCACCAAGCGCAACATCGGCCTGGTGATTCTGTCGGCGGGCGTCGTCGACGACACGGTCGGGTGGCTGATCCTGTCGCTGATCGCGGCGGCCGCGACCCACGGCGTGGTCCGCATCCAGGATCTCGGGCTGACGGTCGCCTACCTGGCGATCTTCATCCTGTGCGCGATCTTCATCCTCTATCCGTTCCTGCGGGTGGCCGTGCGCGTCGCGACGGAACACTTTCGGACCAGCGATTCCGATCTGGTGCTGGTGATCGTGACGACCTTTCTGTGCGCGGCCGCGACCGAGCGGATCGGCGTCCACCCGGTGTTCGGCGCGTTCGTCACGGGCATCGTGCTGCACCAGACGCCGCGCCTTCGGAAGGAGACGATCGCGCGACTGGAATCGGTCACCTTCGGCGTCCTGGCGCCGATCTTCTTCGGCATCGTCGGCCTGCGCGTCAACCTGTGGGCGCTGGGTGGCGGCAACATGCTGGGGATCGTCATCGCCGTCGCGTGCATCGGCAAGCTGATCGGGTGCTCGCTGGGGGCGTACTGGGGCGGGCTGCGGTTCTGGGAGGCGGCGTCGATCGCCGTGGCGATGAACGCGCGCGGCGCGATGGAGATCGTCGTCGCGACGATCGGTCTGTCGCTCGGCATCCTGACGCCGCAGATGTTCTCGATCATCGTCTTGGTCGCCATCGTCACGTCGTTCCTGGCGCCGGTCGGTCTCCGGCTGACGATGCCGCGCGTGCGTATCACAGAGGACGAGGCGCGCCGCATCCTGGCGTCCGAGTCGACCGGCGCCTTCGATCCGACGCGGTTGCGCGTGCTGCTGGCGGCGGGCGGGGGGCCGAACGCGCTGGCGGCGGCGCCGCTGGCCCTCGGCCTGGCCAGCAAGAGCAGCGCCTCGGTCAAGATCGTGCACGTGTCCGCCAAGCGATCGTGGTGGCGGTTCTTCCAGCGCCGGTTCTCGGGCAGCGCCACCGAGCAGGTCGAGAAGATCCGCGAGCTGGCGAACGGCGGTCGGTCGCCGGAGATCGTCGAGGTGGGCGGCCCCAGCATCGCGCGGGCGATCTGCGACGAGGCGAAGCGCGGCTGCGACGTCGTCGTGCTGGGATCGGGTGAAGGGCCGTCGATCGGGGGGCCGGTCGTCGAGCAGGTGGTGGGGGAGGCGCCCTGCCACGTCGCGATCATGAAGGCGCCCACGCCGGGCGCGGAATACCGGCGGATCCTGGTGCCCGTCGACGGCAGCGTCGCGTCGCGGCTGGCGGTCGAGCTGGCGCTTCGCTATGCCGAGGCGACAGGCGCGGAGCTGGCGCTCGCCGTGCTGACCGAACGGCGGCCGCAGGTGGCCGCCTACGCCGACATGAGCGGCACCCACGTGCCGGCCGAGGTGCGCGCCACCAGCGACGACGAGCTGCAGCGGATCTCGATCGCGTTCCGCGCCTCCGACGTCAAGCCCAACATCCTGCACCTGGCCTTCGATCCGCGGTCGAGCGCGATCGCCGAGGAGGTGGATCGCGGTCATTACGACCTGATCGTCGTCGGCGCCGAAAACCGCGCTATCCAGCACCGCCTGTTCTTCGGCTACGAGAACGAACGGTTGATCCGCGGCGCCCGCACCCCGGTGGTGGTCGTGGTCCCGAATCTGTCCAGGCTCGGCGCGAGCGGCGCATGAGCGGGGATGCATTGCCGCCGCGTCTGATCCTGATCGGAGGCGGCGCGCGCTCGGGCAAGAGCCGGTTCGCCCTGGCGCGCGCCGGTGCGCTCGGCGCGCGGCCGCTGTTCATCGCCACCGCCGAGCGCAGCGACGACGAGATGCGCGACCGGATCGCCCATCACCGCGCCGAGCGCGGCGATCGCTTCGAAACGCTGGAAGAGCCGCGCGCGCTCCCCGAAGCGGTGGCGGGCGACACCGGGCACGACGTCGTCATCATCGATTGCCTGACGATCTGGATCTCGAACCTGCTGGTGGGCGGCGCCCCGGCCGAGACGGTGCAGGCCCGGCTGGGCGACCTGCTGGCGGTGCTGGCGCGCCGGCGGGCGCACGTCGTCATCGTCAGCAACGAGGTCGGCATGGGCCTGGTGCCCGAGACGCCGCTCGGACGGCTGTTTCGCGACCTGACCGGCCAGGCCCACCAGCGCATCGCGGCGGTCGCCGACGAGATCTACCTGGCCGCGATGGGGGTGGTTCTCAGGCTTCGTCCCGGGCCCGTCGATGAAGTAGACAGATGAGGGCCGTCGTCGCCGCGTTCGCGTTCCTGACCCGGCTGCCGGTCTGGCGCGGGCCGCTGCGCGACGCTGACCTGGGACGGTCGGTCAGCTTCTTCCCGCTGGTGGGGCTGGTGCTGGGCCTGGCGCTGACCGGGCTGGCGGCCGCGCTGGCGAACACCGTCGCGTCCCCCCTGATCGCGGTGCTGCTGGCGACGCTGCTGGCGGCGCTGACGGGCGGGCTGCACCTGGACGGCTTCGCGGACGTCTTCGACGCGCTCGCGGGTGGGCGCGGCGATCGCGCGCGCACCCTCGAGATCATGCGCGACAGCCGGATCGGCGCGCAGGGCGCGGCGGCGCTGATCCTGCTGTTGATCGCGAAGGTGGCCACGCTCGCGCAGGTGGCCGACCGGCACGATCTGCTGGCGCTGCTGGCGTTCCCGACCGTCGCGCGCTGGCTGGCCGCGCTGCTGATCGTGTTGTTCCCCTACGTGCGCGCGGAGGGCCTCGGGCGGGCGTTCAGCGGCGCGGCCGGGCGGGTCCAGGCGGCCGTCGCGACGGGGATCACCGTGGTCGTCGTGGCCGTGCTGGGTCCGCCCCTGATCCTGCCGGCGCTCGGCACGGCCGCGGGTGTGCTCGCGTTCGCGTTCTGGCTGCACCGGCGGCTGGGCGGTCTGACCGGCGATGTCTACGGCGCGGCCGTGGAGCTTGCCGAGGTGCTGATGTTGTTGCTCAGCTGCATGCGCTGACGCCCGCGGCGGCGTCACTCGGAATGGAGATTTTCGCGGCATGCTGCTACGGTCCTCGGGAATGGCCGGTCCCGCGATCGTTCACATCGAGTTCAAGAGCTCTGACTTCGCTCGTACCTCGGCCTTTTACGCCAAGCTGTTCGACTGGCAGACGCAGCAGAACGCCTCGAACAGCTACATGAAGGCGGACAGCGCGGACGGCCCGAGCGGGGGCTGGGTGCGCGCGGACCTCGTGCAATCGCCCGGTCCGATCGCCTACCTGGTGGTCGACGACCTGCCGGGAAAGCTCGACGCCGTCGAGCGGGCGGGGGGACGCGTGCTGGTCCGGAGCATGCCGTTCGCAGGCGGCGGCGAGGTCGGGCTGTTCGCCGACCCGGACGGCAACGTCCTGGGGCTGTGGCAGCGGAAGAACGCCGGCGGCGAAAGTGGAAAAGACGCCAAGGTGGCCGCGGCCCCCAAGCCCGTCGCGGCCAAGGCCGCCAAGCCGCCGAGCAAGCCCAAAAAAAAGAAGTGACGAAGAAGTAGCGAGTCGTGCCTTGAAGAGGCCCCCGGCGGTGGCCGCGCTGATCGGCGCGGCCCTCGTGTTCGCGTTGATGGCGCTGGCGACGAAGGTCGCGTGCGCGCGGCTGCCCGGCCCGCAGGTGGCCTTCGTGCGCTTCGTGATCGGGCTGGGCGCCTGTGCGATCGCGGGCCTCCGCGTGCGGATGCGCGCCCGCAACAAGGTCGGGCTGCTCCTGCGCGGCGCCTACGGCGGCGCGGCCGTGCTGTTCTATTTCATCGCCATCGCCCACTTGCCGGTCGGGATCGCGACGCTGCTCAACTACACGGCGCCGGTGTTCACGGCGATCTACGCGGCTGTCTTCCTGGGTGAGGCGATCACGCGCGGCACCCTGTTCGCGCTGGCGCTGACCAGCGTCGGCGTCGCGCTGGTGATCGGCGGGACGGCCCCGGCGGGATCGCTGGCCCTGGGACCCTGGCAGCTGATCGGTCTGCTGTCGGCCATGCTGTCGGGCGCGGCGGTCGCGACCATCCGTGAGGTGCGCAAGACCGACGGCTCGTGGGAGATCTTCGCGGCGTTCTGCCTCGCCGGCGCCGTGATCTGCGCGGGCCCGGCGCTGCAAGGCTGGGTGCGGCCGCGGCCGCTCGAATGGAAGATTCTCGTCCTCGTCGGCGTGCTGTCGGTGATCGGCCAGCTGCTGATGACCCACGCGCTCCGTTACGTGCGCGCCGCGGTGGGCGGGATCATCGCGCAGCTGACGCCGGTGACGTCGATTGTGCTCGGCTGGATGATGTTCCGCGACCGGATCGCGGGGCTGGCGCTGGCGGGCGCGGCGCTGACCTTGGCGGGCGTCAGCGTCGGGGCCTACCTGGCGTCGGGTCGGGAGGCCGATCCCGTCGACGAGTGATGAAGAAGGTCGTCGTGGCCGCCGGGGCGGGCGTACCAGTAGACGGTCGCGTCGACGCCGATCGAAGTCTCCGCCCAGTGCCAGATCTCGAGATCGAAGCGCAGCGAGCGCGAGAACGGGATCGGATCCAGAACGTGGAAGCGGTTCATCGACCAGGCGCCGCCGAAGCCGCTGCCGGCCACCGCCGTCTGGGCGTGGTAGGCGTGCTCGAAGCGCTCGGGCGTCGACCAGGCGTAGCCGAAATAGTCCTCGGTGCCGGTGCCGAACAGGCTGGGGAACGCCTCGCCGTCGACGTAGATCTTCTCGTCGCCTTCGCCCCACCAGGCCGTGTCCGCGGGGTTGTCGACGTCGAGCAGCGTGCCGACCTGATGTCCGACGCCTTCGATCCGCGCGATGTGCCAGTCGCGGAACGGGCGGGTCGGGATGACCTCGCGCGCGCGCCAGCCGGCGTGAAACAGCAAGCCGTCCTTTCCGAACGGCGCGCCTCTGACGGCGATGTGCCCCCAGATGTCGATGGCCCCGGGATCGTCGCGGGCGATCGTCACGACGGCGCGCTTCGCAAACGGCATCCGGAAGCGGCAGACCAGCAGGCCGTCCCCGGCCACCGTCATCGGCAGCGAGTTGTAGCTGTTCCACGCGGGGCCGGTCCCGAAGAAGTCGATGAGCGGCGCGTCGACGGTCGTCTCGCCGTCGAAGGCGATCCTCAGGCGCGTCGACCGCAACACCGGCGGTCTGCGTTCGGGCGTGGCGATCTGCAGCTCGGCGATCTCGGCGCCTCCGGGACGCGCGATTGTCGTCACCGAAGGTCGCCCGGCCTGGACGGCGGCCCGCTCGATCGCGATCGGGCCGTCCTCGCTCTCTGGAAGAGGCGGCGGTCCATCGCGAAGAGCCTTGGCGACGCGCCGGATTGTCGGGGCCGCGCGGGTCAGCTCCGCGGCCGAGTACGGGCGCACGCGGGCGGCCTGCTCGGCGCCGTAGCGGCGGTATCCGATCTGGTAGTAGAGCTTGGTCATCGGCTGGCCGGTGAACGGATCCAACGAGCGGATGTCGTCGACGGTGACGACGCAATGGCGGGCGAACGGGAAGGGGAAATAGAGGTTGTGCCCGCGCGCCGTCACCTGCGCGAGGGGCGGCGCGAAGGGCGGAACCTCGCCGCGCAGCAGGGCGGCCATCGACGCTTCCAGGACGGGCGTCGCGCCGTCGTCGATGTAGAGGCGCAGCGTGCCCGAAGGCGTCGCGGACCAGATGCGGACGATCGCGCCCGGCCCGGCGACGTCGGCCAGCACGTACACCTTGCCGCCGCCCGGCGCCGGCTCGACGCGCACCAGGTTCGGCAGCGTGTCGGTGACGAAGTCGTCGTTGGCGAACCACGAGTCGCCGTCCTCGGGGCGCCGCGAGCGGCGATCGGTGCTGGCCGTCATGCCCGCGGAGAAGCGCGCGCGGGGCAACCGCGCCAGGCGCTCGAGGTCGACCATCTCTGCGAGCAACGCGAGCACGCTGATCTCGCCCGGCGCTGGCGTCGCCTCGGGGCCGACGGGCTCCGGCGCGGGAGGCGGCGCGGGGGCGGGGGGCGGCGCGGACGCGACCGAGGGCGGCGGGGCCGCGCCGCCTTCATCGGCGCCGCGACCGCCGTTCAGCCGGACGATCGCGACGAAGCCCGCCGCCGCGAGCAGGGCGATGACGATGCTGACGGCGCGGGCGCGCACGCCGCGATGGTCGCACATCGCGAGGACCCGCGCGCCCCGTCGCCCCGTCACGGGAAATTGAGTTGCGGTCCGGAGGTGCTTCGCGCATCATGGTGTTGCGCGAACGCGCTGGTGGACGCTCCGCAGTTTTTGCGGGGTGCAGCACGGAGGTACGTCATGTCCGCATCCACCAAGCACGTCCCCTGGGGCAGCATCGAGCTGCTTCACAACCTGGTCGCGACGCTGGGCCACCTGAACGGGCTCGGCCAGCCGTTCCCGGTGGTCGAATACCGCGCCAAGGTCAAGCTGCACGGGACCAACTGCGCCGTCCAGATCAACGACGGTGGCGTCTTCGCCCAGAGCCGCACGGCCCTGCTGTCGGCACAGGCCGACTACAAAGGATTTGCGGCCTGGGTCTTCGCGAACCGCGACTACTTCGCGGGCCGCGCGTCCGGAATGGTCGTGTTCGGCGAATGGTGCGGCCCCGGCGTCGAAAAGGGGATGGCGATCTCGCAGGCGAAGACGAAGCTGTTCGTCGTCTTCGCCGTGCGGCGTGACGACGGGACGATCGTCCACCAGCCCGAACAGATCCGCGCGCTGTTGCCGGCCGCGAACGCGCCGGCGGAGCTGCACGTGCTGCCCTGGGAGGGATCGCCGATCACGATCGCGTTCGGCGATCGCGCGCGCCTGGAAGAGATCGCGGCAAAATTGAACGCGCGCGTCGCGGTCGTCGAGCGCGAGGATCCGTGGGCCAAGAGCGCGCTCGGCATCTCGGGCCTGGGCGAGGGGCTGGTCTTCTACCCGGTCAGCGTCGACGGCGCCGCGCCGCCGACCGAGCGGTTCGAGCAGCTGATGTTCAAGGCCAAGGGCGAGAAGCACCGGACCGCCGGCACGAGGACCGCCGTGCAGGTCGATCCGTCGGTGGTCGCGTCGGTGCAGGACTTCGTCGCGTTGATGCTGACCGAGGCGCGGCTACGTCAGGGCCTCACCGAGGCGTGCGGCGGCGCGCGCGATCCGAGGTGGACCCGTCCGTTCCTCGAGTGGGTGGCGGCCGACGTTCGCAAGGAGTCGGGCGCCGAGCTGGCGGCGTCCGGCCTCACCTGGGGCGACGTCGACAAGGCCGTCCAGACGCGGGCCCGCGAGTGGTTTCGCCTGCCGGAGGCGGCGTCATGACGCTGCGAAAGGTCCTGTCGAGCGGCGCCAAGCTGAGCCCGCCCGACTGGCTGGCCGACAACCTGATGTACGAGACGATCATGGGCAGCGAGGCGTACGGCGTCGCGTCGGACTCGTCTGACGTCGACGTCTACGGCATCTGCATTCCGCCCAAGCACGTCGTCTTCCCGCACCTGGCCGGCGAGATCTTCGGTTTCGGCGCGCAGGTCAAACGCTTCGAGAGCTGGCAGGAGCATCACGTGGCGGCGTTCGGGAAGAGCTGGGACTTCCAGGTGCTCGGCATCGTGAAGTTCTTCCAGCTGGCCATGGAGAACAACCCGAACATCATCGATTCGCTGTTCACGCCGCGGCGGTGCGTGCTGTCGTCGACGGCGATCGGCGAGTACGTCCGCGAGCACCGGCGCGACTTCCTGCACAAGGGGTCGTGGCACAAGTTCAAGGGCTACGCCTACAGCCAGCTGCACAAGCTGCAGATCAAGGTGCCGCAGGCGGACGGCAAGCGCGCGGCGCTGGTCGCGGAGCACGGCTACGACGTGAAGTTCGGCTATCACGTCGTCCGGTTGCTGCTGGAGGTCGAGCAGATCCTCGTGCACGGCGACATCGATCTCGAGCGCGATCGCGAGCAGTTGAAGGCGATCCGCCGGGGCGAATGGCCGCTCGCGCGCCTGACTGAATGGGCGCAGGACAAGGAGAAGGCGCTGGAGGCCGTCTACCACACCAGCACCATCCCCTACGGGCCCGACGAGCCGCTGATCAAGCGACACCTCTTGCACTGCCTGGAGGCGCACTACGGCGATCTGTCGTCGGCGGTGGTCATCCCCGACGCGGCCGATCAGCTGATCGCCAGGATCGCCGAGCTGGTGGGGCAATACCGCGGGCGCGGGTGAGCGGGCGCCCCGGCGCTACAGCCACTTCCGAAAAGCATAGGCCAGCCGCTCGAGCAGCCGCACCAGCAGCGGGCGGCGGCCGAACGTCTCGCGCGTCAGCTCCTCGCCGGCCGCCATGTCCGTCGTCAGCATGGCGGCGGCGTCCCGCGCGGTGCGTTCGTCGATCACGTTGACGACCATCTCCAGGTTGTAGGCCAGCGACCGGTGATCGAAGTTGTAGCTGCCGATCGACACGAACAGGTCGTCGACCGACAGCATCTTGGTGTGAACGACGGCGCGGCTCTGCCAGATCCGCACGCCCGCCGACAGCAGCGGCCCCAGCACGGCGCGCGCCGCCAGATCCAGCACGGTCGAATCGCTCTCCGCCGGCAGCAGCAGGCGCACGTCGACGCCGCGGGCGGCGGCCCCCTGCAACGCGCGCAGCACGCCCCGGTCGGGGACGAAGTACGGATTGGCCAGGGCGATGCGGCGCGTGCTCTCGCGGATGGCGTGGAGGGCGGCGCGTCGGATCACGAAGCGATCGCGCAGCTCGCTGTTGGCGACCACGGCCAGCGGCGTCGGGCCGGCGGCGGGCGGCGGCGTCAGGCGCGCCGGGTCCAGGCGGGCCCATTTCTTGGCGCGGCGGTTCCAGGTGCGGAGGAAGGTCGCCTCGATCGTGGCGACCGCCGGCCCCTCGACCTGGATGGCGGCGTCGTGCCAGTCGTCGCCGCCGTCTTCCTGCGCGACCCACTCGTTGGAGATGTTGAGGCCGGCCGCGAACGCGATCTGGCCGTCGCAGACCAAAGTCTTGCGGTGGTTGCGGCGCAGCAGCGCCCAGAAGCGCGGCCGCCAGAAACGGGTGCGGTGGTAGGCGATCACGTGCACGCGGTGGGCGCGCAGTCGGTCGAAGAATTCGGTCGGTGTCTCCCGGCAGCCGACGAAGTCGTAGAGCAGGCGCACCTCGACCCCGCGGCGGGCCGCCGCAATCAGCGCGTCCGCGAACCGACGCCCGATCGTGTCGTCGCTGAAGATGTACATCTCCAGCGAGATGCGCACGCGCGCGCTCTCGATCGCGTTCAACCAGGCAGGGAACGTCTCGGTGCCGTTCCGGAGCAGCCGGACGGCGTTCCCGCCGACGAGCTCGCGGCGATCCTCCACGTAGCGTGCCGCCGCGGCTGCGACGGGGCCGGAAAGCGCTCGAGCTTCAGGGAATTCGTCAGTGATTACCGCATTCCCGGAGCGATCGACGGGCGATGTCATTGTTGACCTACCCCACCATAGCGCGTAAGGTTCCGCCCGCCGATGGGTCGTGAAGAGCACATAGAGTTCCAGGGGCGCGTCATCGAGGTGCTCCCCGCGGGAAATTTTCGCATCGAGCTCGAGAACGGCCATCAGGTGCTCGCCCATCTGGGGGGCAAGCTGCGCAAGCACCGCATTCGCGTGGTTCTCGGCGACAAGGTGACCGTCGCCCTGACGCCTTATGATCCGACGCGCGGGATCGTCGTTTATCGCGGTTAGCCTCGCGGCCGCGCTGTCGGCCGTCGTGCACGCCGCGCCGCCGCCCGGCGCCGCTGGATCCGGCGCCGAGCCGGGGACCGTCGCGCCGCTGGTCGACCGCGTGAAGGGCGCCGTCGTCACCATCCAGAGCACGAAGTTCATCCGCCGCTTCGCCGTCGAGGATCCGTGGAGCCGGATGCTGCGCGAGCAGTTCGGGATGCCGGCGCCGCGCGCGACGCGCGAGAAGCAGGAGGCGCTCGGGTCGGGCTTCATCGTCGATCGGTCGGGCATCGTGCTGACCAACAACCACGTCGTCGCGGGCGCGGACGAGGTGATCGTGCGGCTCCCCGACAACCGCCACTTCACGGCGCGCGTGCTGGGCAGCGATCCGCCCACCGACGTGGCGGTCGTGCGCATCGACAAGCCGCCCGGGGATCTGCAGACAGTGAACCTGGGCGATTCGGACCGGGTGCGGGTCGGCGACTACGTGCTGGCGATCGGCAACCCGCTGGGTCTCGGGCAGACGGTGACGATGGGGATCGTCAGCGCGAAGAACCGCGTCATCGGCGAAAAGCTGGGCGACATCGACCCGCGCTACGAGGACTTCATCCAGACCGACGCGGCGATCAACCAGGGGAACTCGGGCGGGCCGCTGTTCAATTTCAAGGGGGAGGTGATCGGCATCAACGCGGCGATCATCAACCCGGGCGTCGCGATGAACGTCGGCTTCGCGATCCCGATCAACGTCGCGCGCCGCATCGCCGAACAGATTCGCAAGTCCGGGCGGGTCGCGCGCGGGTATTTGGGCGTCAGCGGCGAGGACTTCACGCCCGAGCGCGCGGCCGAGATGCGCGTGCCGTACGCGGCCGGCGCGCTGATCAACGCGGTGGGGCGGGGGACGCCCGCGGCGGCGGCGGGACTGCGCCCGAACGACGTCGTCGTCGAGTGCGGGGGCCAGCCGATCGACGGCTACCGCCGGCTGATCGCGACGATCGCGCTCTTGCGCCCGGGCGAGAAGGCGAAGCTGGTGCTGTCGCGCCAGGGGACGCGCGTCGAGACGACGGTGACGCTCGGGGCGCCGGGTGGCGGGGGCGAGGCCGTGCTGGGCGTCGAGCTGCGCGCGCTCGACCCGCGCGAGTCCGCGTCGCTCGGGCTGGCGGCGGGGGAGGGGCTGGCTGTGATGTCGGTCGATCCGCGCGGGCCGGCCAGCGGCGTGCTTGAGGAGGGCGACCTGCTGCTGGCGCTGGACGGGCGCGGGATCACCCTCGCGCGGCTGAAGGCGCTGGTCGCCCGGGCACAGCACGGCGCGCACGCGACGATGGTCATCCAGCGCGGGCCGGATCGATTCGCGCTCCGGTTGTAGACTGTTTCAGTTGTCTGAAGAGCGTCCCGAAGGCTTTCGAACGGTCTCGCCGATGCCACCCTCGGGCGCGCTCGCGCGGGCCCGGCGGATGCTGCTCGGTCTCATGCCGCTGCCGCTCGGGAACGCGTTCGCCGACTGGGAGTCGCTGGCTGGCATCTGCGACACCGGCTGGCTGCTGGGGGCCCGCCGGCCGACGGCAGCGACCGAACGCGTCGCGCAACGCCGGCTGCGCGCGCTGGCCGCGCGGCCGATCGCATTCCCCGCGTTCGCCGCCTTGCGCCCGGGCCACGGACCGGTCCACCTTCGTGGAACCTGCAACCCGCTTCCGGGCCGCGACAGCGCGCGCGAACTGTGGCGGCTCGACGTGTCGGAGCAGGCCGACGTCGGGCGCGTCCTCGTCGAGGAGGCCTCCGACTTCCTTTTGTCCGTCGACGGCGGCGAGGTCTACGTTCTATCGAAGGGCGGACACCTGGTGAGCGGCGCGCCGGTGCGGCCCGGCGACGTGGTCTCCGTGTTCGGCTTCGCGGATGCGATCCCCGACGCGATCGGCCTCGGCGCGTCGCCCAGCGGCCGAGGCGGCCTGATGCATGCAATCAGGTCCGGCTCGGAGCTGCCGCTGCTTGTCGCGCACGTGGTACGCTGAAAGGGCGTCAATGTCGTCACCCGATAGCAAACTGGCCGTCGTGTCGGCGCCCGAAGGCGCCGCGCCGGCGTTGAAGCCGCCGGTGGCGCCTGCCACCCTGGCGCACCGCGACCTGCTGGGCGGCGACTTCTGGCGGCGCATTCCCGCCTACGCCGGCGTGAGCGAGGCGGAGTTCCTCGACCACAAGTGGCAGGCGAAGCATTCGATCACGAACATCGGCAAGCTGCTGGCGGCGCTGGAAGGGCTGGTGTCGGAAGGCTTCATCGCCGACGCGCAGCGCGGATTCGAGCGGGCGCCGATGTCGGTGCGCGTGTCGCCGTACCTGCTGTCGCTGATCGACTGGAGCAGCCCCGAGCGCGATCCGCTCCGGCTGCAGTTCATCCCGCTCGCGTCGCGCCTGCTGCCCGACCACCCGCGGCTCGACCTCGATTCGCTGCACGAGCGCGCCGACATGCCGGTGCCCGGGCTGACCCACCGCTACGTCGACAAGGCGCTGTTCCTGGCCCTGGACACCTGCCCCGTCTATTGCCGGTTCTGCACGCGCAGCTACGCGGTCGGCATCGACACGGAAGAGGTGTCGAAGTTCCAGCTGAAGGTGAACGCCGAGCGCTGGCAGCGGACGTTCGATTACATCCGCTCGCGGCCCGAGCTGGAGGACATCGTCATCTCGGGCGGCGACTCGTTCCAGCTGCGGCCCGAGCAGATCACGCAGATCGGCGAGACGCTCCTGTCGATCGATCACGTCCGCCGGATGCGCTACGCGACCAAGGGCCCGGCCGTGATGCCGCAGAAGATCCTGACCGACGACGCCTGGACGGACGCGCTGACGGCGGTGGTCGAGCACGGCCGCAAGCTGCACAAGGAAGTGGTGCTGCACACCCACTTCAATCACCCGCGCGAGATCACGTCGATCACCAAGGCGGCGATGGACAAGCTGTTCGAGCGCGGCATCACCGTGCGCAACCAGAGCGTGCTGCAGCGGCAGGTCAACGACAGCGTCGAGACGATGACGCTGCTCTGCCGGCGGCTCGGCTACGTCAACGTCCACCCGTACTACATCTACATGCACGACCTCGTGAAGGGCGTCGAGGACCTGCGGACGACGCTCGACACGGGCCTCGAGATCGAAAAAGGGATCCGGGGCGCCACGGCGGGGTTCAACACGCCGACGCTGGTCGTCGACGCGCCCGGCGGGGGCGGCAAGCGCGACGCGCATTCCTACGAGCACTACGATCGAACGACAGGCGTGTCCGTCTTCGAGGCGCCGGCCGTGCACTCCGGCGAGATGTATTTCTACTTCGACCCGATCCACCTCCTGCCGCCCGAAGGTCAGGCCCGCTGGGCCGACCCCGCCCAGCACCAGAAGATGGTCGAGGAAGCACGGGCCGCGGCGAACGCGTCGCCGCACTGAGGAGCCCGGCTACTTCAGCTTCGCGAGCAGCGTCGGCATCAAGCTCTGCGCCAGCGCCTGCGCGCGACGCTCCTCGGGTGCGTCGTAGCGTCCGGGCACGGCCGCGGCGACCTCGTCGAGCAGGCGCTTGGCCTCGATGAACCGGTCGCTGTCGATGTACGAGCTCGCCAGGTAGACGCGGGGCCTCAGCGCCGACGGGTTCAGCTCGATCGCCTTGCGCAAATGCTCCTCGGCCTTCTTCCGATCCCGCTTGGGCCACGGCAGCTTGTCGAAGAAGCGGCCCCACGCCACCTCGGCGGCGCCTCCCTCGTA
>Ga0209465_10000732_pt1 | contig 15041 bp, 10 predicted proteins | sample PanSoiPlot1MoBio_FD_188321 | JGI IMG/M metagenome (GOLD analysis project Ga0209465, IMG submission 188321) | Tropical forest soil microbial communities from Panama analyzed to predict greenhouse gas emissions - Panama Soil Plot 1 MoBio (SPAdes)... | ecosystem: Environmental > Terrestrial > Soil...
TTTCAGAACAAAAGGGCCGCCGGCTGGCAGCGCGTGAAGACGAACACTCCAACGGCCGGCGGAATCCGCAGCAACGGAACCGCTGCTCCCGGCGAGGGTCACTATGATCTCTTCTTTCGGATCCGCGGTGCCCCAGACGTGAATCTCGCTTCCTTGCTGCAACACCATGTGGTCGCTGAAAAGATGAGGAAGGGAGGGGTCGGCGAGCGCAAAAACAGAGCAGAAGAGGAGAAGAGCAAAGAGCTGTGCCAGGAACGGCCAGCCCTTCGACGTGAAACCGCAAATAGATTCTGAGTTCATGGCTGTAGTGTGAAATCGCCTTTGAGTTCGATTTTGTCGGATGCGCTGCCGACGAGAATGCCGAACTGTCCGGGTTCCGCGCTCCAGTCCTTCTTCTTCACGTCATAGAAGGAAAAAGCGCGGCGATCGAGACTAACAGACACCGTCTTCGACTCGCCGGGCTTGAGGTCAACCCGCGCGAATCCTTTCAGTTCTTTGACAGGCCGGGGCACGCTGGCATGAGAGTCTCCGACATAGACCTCGGCGACTTCGGCACCCGGCCGTTGGCCGGTATTCTTCACATCGAACGATACGGTGATTGGCTGAGCAAGATTTCCATTTGCGGGTGAGACTTTCAAATTGCTGTAAGCGAAGGTGGTATAGGACAAGCCGAAGCCGAAAGGAAAGAGAGGCTTGACGGTGGCCTTGTCGAAGTGGCGGTAACCGAGGAAAACACCTTCAGAATATTCGATCTTTTTCTCGCCGGTCTTCGGATAGTAGCTGTGATAAGTCGCATTGTCTTCCCATTGGCGCTCGAACGATGCAGGTAATTTACCGGAGGGGCTGTATTCGCCAGAGACGATTTGAGCGAGTGCAGCGCCTCCTTCTTGTCCTGGATACCAGGCTTCAATCACGCCAGCGACGCGCTCGATCCATCCAGTCATATCGACGCTGCCGCCGGAGGTGATCACGACGATCGTGTTCTTGTTTACGCTGGCGATCTGGCGAATGAGTTCGTCTTGCCCAGCCGGAAGGTGGAACGTCCGGTCAAATCCTTCACCTTCGGCGTTCGGATCGAAACCGACACACACAATCGCGACGTCGGTTTTAGCAGCAAGTGCTTTCGTCTCTCGGCCGACAAATTCTGTTGCGGCGGCGATACCGAAGCTGACCGAGGCGCCGCCGGTCGCTTCGAAGTACTCCAGCCGGATTTTATAAGGACGTCCAGCTTCGAGATGACGCACGTAAGTATTCAGGGTGTCGCCATGTCTCTGCCAATCGTTGATGACACGTTCATCGTCGATGTAGAGGCGCACGCCGTCGTCGGAGGAGGTGTAGAACCTGTAATCGTCGGTTGTCTTGGGGATGTAGTAGCCGGTCCAGCGGGCGGAGAAGTGATCGACGGGTCCGCCGGAGACATAACTGCCAGACCCCCAGCTGAAGGCAACAAGCGAATCGGTGCGGCTCAAGGCGGGAGGGCCATTGAGCTCTTCGTTGTTGAAATATTCGCCCTTGAGGCCTGCCTCGCCGCCTGGGGAGACGACGTAACCTCCGCGCTGGAAGATCTCCGCGACGGGCGGAGTATCGACAGCATAGAGTATGTTCATTTTTGTCCCGTAATAATTGCTAAGGCCCTCCATAAAGCTGACTGCATTAAAGGGTTGCGTTTGCGAGCTGCCGCCGCCGCCAGGAACGGCCGGGAAAGCATTCGGACCGACGACCGCGATCGTCTTCATCTTGGCGGAATCGAATGGCAGCAGGCCGCCGGAGTTCTTCAGCAACACCATGCTTTCGCGGGCTTCCTGGCGCACTAGTTCGCGCCCGGACTGACTATAGGACGGAATCATGAAGTCGGTTTGAGGATGATCGAAGAAGCCGAATTCCATTGCCGTGCGCAGGATTCTGCGAACCTTTTCGTCGATCGTTGCTTCAGTGACTCTGCCATCTTTCACCGCGGGAACGAGAGTCTCGGTCTTCATAAAGCGGCCGCTAGGCATCTCGAGATCGAGCCCGGCATTCGCAGCCGCCACGCCGTCATAGGTGGCGTCCCAGTCGGACATGAGAATTCCGCTGAAGCCCCATTCTTTTTTGAGAATTTGGTTGTTGAGGTAGTCATGCTGCGTCATATGAATTCCGTTGACCAGGTTGTAGGAATCCATGACAGCGGCAACCCTCCCTTCTTTCACGGCCGCTTCGAAGGTGGGCAGATAGATTTCGCGCATGGTGCGCTCATCCATGTCGGAGCTCATGTTGTTGCGGTCGAACTCCTGGTTATTGCCCATGAAGTGCTTGATCGTGGCGATCACGTGGCGGCTCTGAATGCCTCCGACGATCGAGACGGCCATGCGCGAGGCGAGGAACGGATCTTCGCCGAAGTATTCGAAATTCCGTCCGCACATCGGTGCGCGATAGATGTTCACTCCGGGGCCGAGAATGAAATGAACGCCGCGGGCGCGAGCGTCATCGCCCATCATCGCGCCAACACAGCGTGCAAGTTCGGTGTCCCAGGTCGCCGCCAGCGCAATTCCCGCGGGATAGGCGGTCGTCGGTCCATAGTCGTGAACGCCCATCGGGCCGTCTGACATTTTGAATTCTGGAATTCCTACGCGCGGCATCGGGCGGATAAAGAAATCGTTAATACCGCCGATGTAGGTGATCTTCTCCTCAAGCGTCATTTTGCTGAGGATGGCATCGACGCGCTTGTCGATGTCGGAAGAAGGTTCTTGAGCAAACGCCGAGTTTGAAAAATGGAGGACGATGGAAAGAAGGACGACAATGCACAAACGGCGAGTTCTGGTCGAGTTCATAGCGATGAGTTCACCTACCTTCTTCAATGATGACGAGATCCCATGGTTTGAGGGTGACGGATTGCGCTGCGGAAACAGCGGTCTCCATCAGCAGTTCTTTTCCGGCTTTGTACGGATATTTGAAAGATTGCGGATCGCTGGAGTAATTGAGGTAGTAGTGGATTGTCTTGCCGTCTCGATTGATGCCGTGCTTGACCCTCACGGAGGCAGGCAGTTCCTGGTCAGGACCAGTGAGTCCGGCGGCTTGCAGAATGCTGAGCAGAACTTTCCTCTGCAGAGCGTCTGAAAGAACGGTGCCTTCGTAAGTGAAGGTTCCTTTGCCGAAGTGGTTTTGTGTGATCGCGGGATACTTGCCGAAAAACGGGTGTTCATAAAACGCCAAGGGCTGAGCACTCTCCAAAACCAGCATGTCGGCCCAGGCGGAGACGGTGTTGCCTTCGGCGCCTACTTTGAATGGGTCATCCTTCAGCGCAAGCGGTTTGGCAAGATCCGAGAATTCCTGATAGCGAAAGCCGGCAGCTTGGCGGAGCGGTCCGGGCGCCATAGTCCAACGTACGGTGTCGTATTCGTTGGCGAAACCGCTCTTGAACGCCATCACAATGTGTCCACCACCGCGAACGTACTCCACCAGCCTTTTCAGCAGCTCATCACTGGCGATATAGAGTGGAGGGACCACGATCACTTTGTAGTCTGCGAAGTCCGTGCTGTCCGGAAAAACAAAATCAACGGCAACATTTTGACGGTACAGCGAGTCATACATCTGGTTCAAAATGGTCCGGTAATTCACGGTGTCGCTGAACTTCATGAACTCAATTCCGTGGTGCGAATCGTTGCTGTAGAGGATGGCGACCTGGTTGTTGCGTTTGAAATCGACGATCTCCGGTCCTATCCGCTGTAACTCGCGGGCTGTCTTGCTCACCTCCGCGTAGGCGCGATTCGGTTCCAGGTCATGCGAGAGTACTCCCCTCCAGTAAGTCTCCTGCCCATAGTGAATGGAATGCCAGTGCCAGTACTCGACCATGTTTGCGCCCGTGGAAAGATGTGTGTAGACGTCGAGCCGGAGTTGACCATCGTAGGGCGGGAATTGCCGCTTCGAATCCCAACCAATGGCTTGGGCGTTCGTCTCGGTGACCAGATAGTTCGACTTCTTCAGCGAGCGTGTGTAGTCGCCCTGCATGGACGAGCCCTGCCCATCGAACTGGTCTTGGGTGGGGTGATATGGGTTCACCGCCATGATGTCGGTCGATCGCGCGATATCGCGTTCATTCACCTCCGAACGCGGCGGGCCGGCTAGATCGTGGGTGGTGAATTGGTCTGGGCGCTTGTATTCGCTAACAATGGCAGCCTGCCAGGCGATAAAATCAGTTGTTATCCATTCCTGGTAACGTTGCCATTCCAGCTTCCATCCGGGGTTGAGGATGCCTTCTTCGGGAGGAATTTCTGTCCAATCATTCAGTCGCTGGCCCCAGTAGTTGAGACCCCAGACCTTGTTGAGTTGATCGACGCTTCCGAATTTGTTCTGCAGGTAGCCGACAAAGCCGGCCTGGACATCATGATTCGCCGCTCCGCCCGATGACGTTTCATTGTCGATTTGCCATCCGATAACGGTTGGGTTGTTCTTATAGTGGTCAAGTAGCTTGCGAATGATTCGTTCGCAGTAAAAGCGATAGGTGGGATTCATCAAGTCCGTGTTCTGACGGTATCCGAACGTGACCGTCTGTCCCCCGAACCGGGTGATGGCAATCTCAGGGTGCTTTTTGTACATCCATGCAGGAATGGAGTAGGTCGGCGTGCCGAGAATCACTTTGATGCCAGCCTTCTGCATGCGCTCGACGACACGATCCATCCATGCGTACTCGAATTTACCGTCCTGCGGCTCCCACAAGCCCCAACTCGACTCGCCCATGCGGACCACGCTGATCCCGGCCTGTTGCATGAGTTGAACATCCTGCTCAAGCCGTTCATATGGCATGTACTCTGGATAGAAGGCCGCGCCGTAGAGAACGTTCTGCATTTTGTCGGCAGCGAAGGAGGGCTTCGTCTGGCACTGGACCGGAGAAACAACGAACAGCGCAAAGAAAGCCGATAGCAAACCGAGCAATCGTTTCATAATCGCGAAGTTCCAGCTTTTGTCTGTTCAGTTCGCGCTCAATACACCATGTTCGGTGCGCGCAATCTGGATCAATCTGGGCAAAACTGCTCCGAACTCTCCCGTTCCTTCTCCGAAACCAAAATAGACACTCCGGTAGAGCAGAAAGAGTTCGTCATAGATTTTCTGCTCGGCGACGTTGGGATTGAAAACCGTGTGTGACGGGCAGATGTGCTGTTGAGCTTCCTCAATCGTGCGAAACGTTCTGGCCGCGAGAAATGCGAAGATGGCTGAGCCGATTCCGGTGACTTTGCTGCTGGGCACGAGCACCGGGCGTCCGAGAACGTTCGCATATACCTGGTTGAGCACCGGGTTGTTCTGGGGAATACCTCCGCCGTTGATCACGCGCACAGTCGGTGCGCCGTACTCGCTCATGCGATCGAGGATTACGCGCGTGTGGAATGCCGTGCCTTCGATGGCGGCGAAAAGTTCGTCCTGGGCCGTGTGCTGAAGATTCCAGCCGATGGTAATTCCGCCGAGATTCGGATTGACCAGCACGGTGCGGTCGCCATTGTCCCAGGTCATCCGCAACAGGCCGGTCTGCCCTGCGCGGTAATTTTCGAGACCTCGGCTCAGGACGGCAACCGTGGTGTTTGCGCGGCGAGCGATGGCGCTGAAGATGTCTCCAGTCGCTGAGAGTCCAGCTTCGACTCCGGTGTACTGTGGGTGAACGCTGCCCTGCACAACACCGCACACGCCCGGGATCAATTCCGCCTTCTTGACGTAGGCGATGATGCAGGTTGACGTGCCGACCACGTTAACGACGTCGCCCTCTCTGGCGCCCGCGCCGATCGCGTCCCAATGCGCGTCAAATGCGCCGACGGGAATGGGAATACCAGCACGCAGGCCGAGTTTGTCGGCCCAATGCGGGCTGAGCATGCCCGCCACTTGATCGGAGGTTGCGTAGTGGCCGTCCAGTTTCGATCGCACTCCGGCCAGCAGCGGGTCGACCTTGACCAGAAAGCTCTCGGGAGGCAGTCCGCCGAGCGCCGGATTCCACAGCCACTTGTGCCCCATCGCGCAGACGCTCCGCTTGACCTGAGAAGCGTCCATGATGCCGCAGAGCGTGGCCGCAACCATATCGCAGTGTTCGAATGCCGAGACAAACTGGCTGCGTTTGCCGGGATTGTGCCGGAGCCAGTACAGCAACTTGGCGAAGCCCCATTCGGAGGAATAGACTCCGCCGCACCATTGGATCGCTTCCAGCTTTTCCTGGTGCGCGAGCGCTGTGATTGCGGCAGCTTCCTCTTTTGCGCGATGGTCGCACCAGAGGTAGTAGTCGTCGAGCGGCTTCAGACCGTTGCCGACCGGAATTACGCTTGAACCGGTTGTGTCGAGCGCGATGGCTTCCACACGGTCGCCCGGGGTGCCGGCTTGCTTAACAGCCTGCTTCGTGGCCTCCGCAAGCGCGCGCATGTGATCTTCATGCGACTGCGTCGCGTAGTCGGGATTCTCGCGCTTGCGTTGCAGCGGATATTCCGCCACGGCAGAAGCAATCAGGCCGCGTTCGCTGTCCACCAGGGAAACGCGCACGCTCAGAGTGCCGAAATCGACGCCGGCTACGATCGCCATTCCGCCCTTTTTAGTTCCGATGCCAGTACATTTGCCAGCCCAGATAGCGCGAAGCCGCCTCGTGCGTCGCAGCCGCGACGGTCGAAAAGTTTGCTGCGACATGATGCTCGAAGCCGTTCTCGCAGATGTAGTGCAATAGGTTCTGCAAGTGTGGTATTTCGACGACGCCCGCGCCGCCGAAAGTATTCAGCGGATCGTTGGTGAAGGCACCTTCGCCGACATATCCGCGCATGACTCCCGCGGTATCGTCGGTCGAGAAGCGCGCGAAGCTCATGGCGCCCGGCTTTACGCGGCCCACGCAGGTTCCGAATGTATTCTCCTTGCCTACCGTGCCGGCGATGATTTCCTGAAAATCCATCCGAACATCCTGGAAGAAGTGCTTCGGAAGATTACTGCAGTGGAAGCAGACGGCCTTATTCGGGTCGTCGCCATAGTTATTGTTCCAGTCGAGCAGAGCGCTGGGAGTCTCCGAGGCCAAGCGCAGGGCGTGCATGCTAAGCGTGCCGCAGACGTCGACTTCGCAGGCACTAGGAATCAGATTATCGCTCATCATGCTCATGATGGTGCAGGGCACAACACCGAGGAACTCTTCCATCGAGGTCCAGCACTGCACGGCGCTAACTTTCACATCGGCCGATTTCATCCAGCCATCGATTACTGCGCCCAGCTTGGCCATCTTGATCAAGGCGGGCTCAGGCACGCCGCCGGTGGGGACATATTTGCGAATCTCGGCCAGCTTGCTATCGACAGCGGACTCGGTGTCCTTCAGACGTCCGATTCGCCCGAAGATTTCCGACAGGTCGATGGTTTCGATCGATATGCCATTTGCTTCGAGCAGTTTCTCGCTGTAGCGGACCGTGTTGAAGGCCGCAGGACGGGCGCCGATGCTGCCGACCCGCAGATCGCGAAGGCCGTTCACGATGCGGCAGACCGCCGCAAACCACGCGAGATCCCTTTCAAATTCGGCCGAGGTTGGATCGACCGTATGCAGCCGCGTCAACGAATAAGGAATTCCATACTGGCGTAGATTGTTGCAGGCCGACATCTTTCCGCAGAAGCTGTCGCGTCGCGAGGCAATGGTCATCTTCGAAGGAGTGTCGGGCGTGGCCTGCACCAGGATTGGAACATCAAGCCGGGCGAGTCGCAGCGTGTCGGCGACGGCCCGCTCGTCTCCAAAATTTGGAAGCGAAACGATGACGCCGTCGATCTTGTGGCGATGCTCCTGAAAGAGCGCGGCGCAGCGCTTGGCCTCTTCGTGCGTCTCGACTGCGCCATATTTGCTCTGCTCGGGCGAAAGCACGATGCCATCGATGCCCGCCTTGGCGAGCGTCTGCATCATTTCCTCTCGGCCCGTCTTTGCCAGATGATCAGGAAAGAAGCCGCGGTTCCCCACGATCAGCCCGAACGTCATTTTCTTGGTTGACATAAGCTCCTCGCGCTATTGGCCGGCTTTCATGCGGCCGGGAGAGAATCGCACACAGTAAAAGGCGCCTGCCGCAAACAACAGCGCGCCCCACCAGATGCTGGCGTGAAGCTCATACAGCACAACCGGAAACGCGGGAGGATGAATGAGTTCGTAGATGCCGGATGCAAGGATGAGTGCTCCGTTGACCAGCAGAGAAATGCCAATGAACAACCAAATCGAAAGAGATCCACCAACCTTCATCGCGCTCTCCTACCAGAAAATGATTTGCAGAATGAAGAATGCAATCGCTACCAGCACGCCCCAGAAGCCGGGACGAAGAAAAATGGAAACAGGCGGCTCGGGCGGAATGGGCGTCAACCCGTACACGAGGCCTGTCAATTCGGCGTCCGGTTTGGGCTTGGACAGCATGCTGACCACAAACGTCACCCCCACGCAGATCAGCCAACACCACAGCGCGCGAAACATGTTCTGCGCCTGATCCTGCGCGTGCGGAGACAGGGCCACGTATTCGACAGCGCTCGGGTCCGCCTTGGCCCACGCGTACATACCGATCGACGAAAGTGTTCCGGCAAACAGGCCCCAGAAACCGCCCGCTGGCGTCGCGCGCTTCCAGAGCATGCCGAGGAGGACCGTGCCAAATAGAGGCGCGATGAAGAAGCTGAAGAGCGCCTGCACGTAGTCCATGATGCTCTGCGCCTGCATGACCAGGTATGCCGTGCCGATGCTGACGGCTACGCCTATAAGGGTGCACCAGCGGCCCATCTTGACCTTCAGTTCGTCGGAGGCATTTTTGTTGATCAAGGCTCCGTAGATGTCATAAGTCCAGACGGTGGCAAAGGCGCTCACGTTACCAGCCATGCCCGACATGAATCCTGCGATCAGGGCTGTAATGCCGAGTCCGAGCAGGCCCGGCCCGCAGTAGCGCGCCAGCATCAGCGGGAGAACTTCATCGAAGCTGTGCAGGCCCTGGGCGCGTCCGGTATCGGACCACGCAAGATCGCCGGGCACGAGACGAAGTAAAGTCCCAGTGTGGGGATCGCGCAGGAGAGCGAGTCCGAGCAGGCCAGGAAGGATCACGATGAACGGCACAGCCATCTTGAACGCCGCTCCGATAATGGGAGCCAGCTTGGCGGAGCGTAGATCTTTCGCCGAAAGGACACGTTGTACGACCAGGAAGTCGGTGGTCCAGTAGCCCATGGAGATCACCGCGCCCAAGCCAAAAACGATGCCCACCCAATTGATACCCATCGGGTTCTTGCTGAAGTCGCCCAGAGTCGACCACAGATGCGTATAGGCCCCCGGGTTTGCGACATTCTGCGCGGTGAGGTTCTGAAGGATTTTCGCCTGCAGGCCGCTCCAACCTCCGGCCTCGATCAATCCCAGAATCGGGATGAGCAGAGCTCCTGCCCAGATGAGGAAGAACTGCAGAACCTCATTGAAGATCGCTGAGCGCAGCCCTCCGAGCGCAACATATACCGCGACCGTAATCGACGATACCCAGATACTGAAGTGAATGTCCCATCCGAGAACGACCCGCATCACCACCGCCATGGCGTACATGTTGATGCCGCTCATCAGAACGGTCATGAAGGCGAAGGAAATAGAAGAAAGGGCCTGGCTGCCCGGTCCAAAGCGCAGCTTGAGATAGCCCGGCACGGAGTGGGTCTTGCAGATGTGGTAGAACGGCATCATCACGAGCGCGAGGAAAAGCATGGCGGGAATGGCACCCACCCAATACCAATGCGCTGCCAGAATGCCGTACTTGTAAGCGTTGCCCGCCCAGCCCATCAGTTCGAGCGACCCTAGGTTGGCTGAGAGGAACGCCAATCCCGCGACCCATGCAGTCATCTCTCGTCCGGCCATGAAGAAGTCTTCGCCGGTATTGGCTTGCCCCTTAAGGTAGAGGCCGATCGCCAGCACCAGTGCGAAATAGAAGACGATGATGGCGAGGTCCACCGTCGACAGGTGAACCAGGGACGGAGCGGCAATCAGAGCGAGTGCAAGGGTCATTTGGCTTTTTCCTGGCCATAGTAAGCGTTTACGCCGTGCTTCCTAAAAAAATGCTTGTCGCGGAGTGCTATCGGCAGCTGCTGAGCGTCAGCGGAAATAGTGAGCGTGTAGTACGCCGTTCGGGCAATCGACTCGAGAATTACAGCATTATGGGCGGCTGCAGAGGCGGTCGCTCCCCAGCAAAATGGACCATGCCCAGCCACGAGGACCGCCGGCACTGCATCCGGATTGTGACTCGAGAAATAGCGGCAGATCGCGGCACCGGTGTTCTTTTCATAATCGTCCGCAACCTCTTCTGGAGTCAGATCAGGCGTGACGGGCACCTCTCCATGAAAGTAGTCGGCGTGCGTGGTGCCGAAGCAGGGAATCGGCTGGCGAGCCTGGGCCCAGGCCGTAGCAAACTCGGAGTGTGTGTGCGCAACGCCGCCGACGTTTGGGAAATGGCGGTAAATCTCGAGATGCGTGTCTAGGTCGGAGGACGGCTTCAGGTCTCCTTCGACGATCTGGCCGTCGAGCCTAGTGATCACCATGTGCTCCGGACGGAGGGTTTCGTAAGGTACGCCGCTTGGCTTGATGACGATAAGGTCGTCTTTCCGCGAGATGCCGCTCGCATTGCCGAACGTGTAGAGCACGAGTCCGCGCCGGACCAGTTCCAGATTTGCGTCCAGGACCTCTTCGCGCAATGACTGTAAAAGCATAGGAAATTCGAATAACTTGGAACTGCAAGAAAACCACTCTCACGAGCGACTGCCGATTTTAACTGAAGTAAGCTGCTGGATGAACGCCTTGTCTCAGTTGCCGCCACGATATAGCTGAAAGGGCGCCCAGTAAAACGGATTGCGAAAATTCCCACGAAGCAACGATAGTTTGGCAGCGCGCAACGCCGTGTCAGGCGTCTCACCTTTGTCGAGTTCGTCGTAGAAGGTGTTCATCAGTTGTTCGGTCGATGCGTCGGTCGCTTCCCACAAAGCCGCGACGACGTTGCGAGCGCCTGCCCGCAGGAATGCCCATGACAGGCCGACGAGGCCCTCGCCTGAGTAGGCGCGGTCGCCGGCGCCGTAACAGGCGGATATGGTTACCAATTTTGCGTGCAAGGGGTACTGGATAATGTCGCGGGCGTAAAGCTTGAAAGAGTCGTCCTGGGCGCTGCTTTTTGAGAGGACGATCGCGGAGTCAAGCGGCGTCAGGCGGCTGGCAATGCCGTGCGCGACGAAATGGATATGAGAGAAGTCGCCCGGCTCGCTCTTCAGGTAAGCCGCGGGTGTCGCCTTCTCCCGTTGAAAGACCTGCTGCTCGGATGGGGCAAAATGGCGGGCAACGCCCTCCATCTGAACCGATGCTTTGGGGAGCGCGGGATACTGCGGGTTGGGAGGAATGCTGTCGCCCAGGAGAAGCAGTTTTCTTTTGTTCGGCTGATTCGAAGAGTGCGCCGCAGCCAGCACGCGCAGGGAACTCGCGCTGGCCACCGTGGCATCTTCGATCCAGTAATGAAGTTTCGGTTCCGGCACCAGCAAGGTATCGAAGTTCAGGTTGTTCAGACTGCCGTCGGGAATGATAAATACCCTGCCATCTTTGGGAAGGAACGCATTGACTGGAGCGACCAGCGTCAGGTAGAGCGACCGGCCGTCGCTGTTCGCGGAATCGAGTACATCACCTAGGCCTGTGATCGCCTGGTTGTAGCGTCGTACAGCGGCGTCGATTTCTGTCGCGGCCGGCAGGGCGAACAGTGCGGTTTTTTGCCCGGAAATGGCCCACAGATAGGACTGCTTCTCGCCAAGCCAATAGAACAGAATGGTTCCATTGGAAAGTCTCGCGATTGATTGCGCGTTCAGGGAAGACGGTTCGACAGCTGCGTTTCGGGCGAGAAGTCCCAAGCCTTCGGCCAAGGTTCGCGCCCGGCTATGGTCTGCCCAGCGAAGCGCGTCGTTGGTCCTGCCCCGCGCGACAAGGAAGTGGATGTAGTCATCGTAGATGCGCCACCCGTTAGTGAGGAAGGAAAGCTGAAAGTCCTGATGCCGCACGTCGGAGCGGGCGGCTTCGAATGTGGCGAGAGCGGTGCGATATTCACGGCCAGCAGCAGCCGTTCGATGCACAGCCATACGGTGGCCAGCCTTATGGCGAGCAACCCTACCAGGGTGACGCCTACCCGCCCGGCGGCTACGACCCGATGATGTATCCTCAAGCCGCCGCGCAACAGGACGAATACCAGGGTGGCCCCTATTTTGGTAACGGCAGGCACGATCGCGATCCCGATGACGATTTTGATGATCGGTCATCGTCCGGTGGCCGCAGCGGGTTCTTTACGATCGTTGCCGTGCTCTGCCTCGCGGTGGTGGGGACCGCCGGTGCCTTCGCCTATCGGTCGCTGTTCGCCGGCGACGGACAGGCGCGGGTGATCTTGGCTGACCCCAATCCAAAAAAGATCGTGTCCGCCGCCGTCGACAATTTCAGTCAATCCGCGCCTGATCGACCGGATCCCGGCCAGAGTGAGCGCGTGGTGTCCCACGAGGAGCGGCCGCTGAATCCCCAGGGAATGGCCGCCGCAAGCCCACGCATCGTATTTCCCGGAGACAATGGACCTCCCCCGATCCCGAATAACGCGACGGCTTTGGCGCCGGTGAATCCTCCGACTGCGTCGAGCGATCCGAAGCGGGTGCGCACGCTGACCATCAAGCCTGAGCAACCGCCGGATCCGTTCGCTCAGGCGCAGTCTGCGCGTGTTGCGAGCGCGGGTGGGCTTCCAACCGGATCAACTTCGGCCACGCGCAGTGCCGGCCCGCGGTCGAACGCTCCGCCGCCGCCTGCGCCCGCCGAGGCGGGCGACCCGCCATTGCAGCTCGTGCCGCAAGGGGCTGCTCCAGCCGATCCGCCGACCGCGAGCCTGGCATCGGTGGGCAGCCGGCCGGCCCGCGTCGCGCCGACCCCGTCCGCGGCAGCCGTGGCAGCTGGCAACTTCTTTGTGCAAGTGTCGGCGCAGAGGTCTGAAGAGGACGCGCAAACGACGTTTCGCGTGGTCCAGACCAAGTACCCCAGCCAGCTGGGCGGGCGGGAACTTGTGGTCCGCAAGAAGGATCTCGCAGAGAAGGGCACCTTTTATGGCGTGCAGGTCGGGCCCTTTGCGTCGCGTGACGAGGCGGTCAAGCTGTGCGAAAGCCTCAAGTCTGCGGGCGGTGCTTGTATGATCGACACCCATTGACCACGTCTGTGTGCCCGGGCTAAGCCCCGAGCGTGGCGGTCAGCGCATTCATCACCGGATTGGCGGGTACCAAGATAACGGCGGCGGAACAGGCGTTCCTGCGCGAGAGTTCGCCGTGGGGGCTGATCCTGTTCAAGCGCAATATTTCGACACCGCGACAGGTCGCGGCGTTGGTCCAGCATTTTGGCGAGATCGTTGGCCGCGAAGATGCACCCGTCCTCATTGATCAGGAGGGCGGACGGGTGGCAAGGCTCGGATCTCCCCATTGGCCCGACTATCCGCCCGGTGTGGCCTACGGGCGGATCTACGAGCGCGACGAGGAGGCGGGACTCGCCGCGGCGCGGCTAGGCGCGCGCTTAATGGCCGCGGATCTGTGCGATCTCGGCATCAGCGTTGATTGCGTGCCGGTCGCCGACGTACCGACAGTGGGTGCCGATCCGATCATCGGTGATCGCGCCTACGGTTCAACCGTCCGCCAAGTTGCAGCCATTGCGCGAGCGGTCACGGAGGGATTGATGGCCGGAGGTGTTCTGCCGGTGCTCAAGCACATCCCCGGTCATGGGCGCGCAACCGTGGACAGTCACATGAAATTGCCGGTGGTCGAAACCGATCGCAGCACGCTGGCCGCTACGGACTTCGCCGCCTTCCGCGCGCTCGCCGATTTACCGCTCGGCATGACGGCACACGTTGTATACGCCTCGATCGATGCCGATCATCCGGCCACGACTTCGGCCATAATGGTCAGCGACGTGATTCGTGGTGACATTGGATTCGATGGCGCACTGATGACCGACGATATTTCGATGGGAGCGCTGTCCGGCTCGATCGCCCAGCGCACGCGCGCAGCCTTTGCGGCGGGTTGCGACCTTGTTCTTCATTGCAATGGAAATATCCAGCAAATGCAGCAAGTTGCGGCCAATGCACAGGGCCTTGAAGGCGCCGCGGCGCAGCGTGCCGAACGGGCGCTATGCGCACGACAGCGACCTGGCCCGTTCGATCGCACGGCGGCGCGAGCGGATTTTGCGCGTATGATGGATGGAGTCTGGCCGGCCGACGGAAGAATGGGCAGCGCATGACCGCGGACGTCGTTCCGTTTTCGCAAGCGAGCGTCGAGAGGGCGTCGGACGAGCCGGCGCTGATCGTTGATGTCGAAGGGTTCGAGGGGCCGCTCGACCTGTTGCTGACGCTCGCCCGCCAGCAGAAGGTTGATCTCGCCAAGATCTCGATCCTCGCGCTCGCGGATCAGTATCTCGCCTTCATCGAGGAGGCGCGCCGCCTGCGCCTCGAGCTCGCGGCCGACTATCTGGTCATGGCGGCGTGGCTCGCGTATCTCAAATCGCGGTTATTGCTGCCGGAGCCGGTGGGCGCAGAGGGCCCGAGCGCCGCCGACATGGCGAATGCGCTCGCGCTTCGACTCAAGCGTCTCGAGATCATTCGCGAGGTCGGCGGCCAACTGTTCGATCGAGCGCAACTTGGTCGTGACGTATTTGCACGTGGCAATCCGGAGCCGATTGCGGAAATCAAGCGACCGCAATGGACGGCGACGCTCTACGATCTGCTGTCGGCTTACGCTGCCGATCGGCAAAAACTTGCGCTGTCGCACGTGCGCTTCGCCAAGCGCACGGTGTGGTCGCTCGCCGAGGCGCGTGCGGCGATTGAGCGTCTGATCGGGACGACCAACGACTGGAGCCGCCTCGACGAGTATCTGATCATGTACGTGGTAGAGTCCTCCATGCGCGCGACGGTCCTTGCCTCGAGCTTTGCCACGACTCTCGAGATGGTCCGCGAGGGCGTCATGGAGATGCACCAGAAGGCGGCCTTCGCGCCGATCTATGTTCGCAAGCGCGGGGAGACGGGTGACGGCGCGGCCGGGTCGGACGG
>Ga0209465_10000733_pt1 | contig 15035 bp, 11 predicted proteins | sample PanSoiPlot1MoBio_FD_188321 | JGI IMG/M metagenome (GOLD analysis project Ga0209465, IMG submission 188321) | Tropical forest soil microbial communities from Panama analyzed to predict greenhouse gas emissions - Panama Soil Plot 1 MoBio (SPAdes)... | ecosystem: Environmental > Terrestrial > Soil...
AACGCCGCGCTGCTGGTCGCCGGCGACACCACCGAGAAGGCGCTGCGCAGCAAGCTGGAGGCGGCGTTCGCGAAGTGGAGGACCAAGAGCGCGTCGGCGCCGAAGCTGCCGTCGCCCGAGGGGGCCGCCGCCGCCACCCGCATCTTCCTGATCGACAAGGCCGACGCCCCGCAGTCGTCGGTCCGGGTCGGCCTGGTCGGCATCGATCGCAAGAGCCCCGACTACTTCCCCGTCACGGTGATGAACCTGATCCTGGGGGGCGGCTTTTACCGGCTGGACCTGAACCTGCGCGAGGGGAAGGGCTGGACGTACGGCGCCCGCTCGACGGTCGACAGCCGGCGCGCGCCCGGGCCGTGGTCGGCGGGCGGCGAGTTCGTCGCGCTCCACACGGCGGACTCGGTCACCGAGATCCTGAAAGAGCTGGCCAGCATGCGCGACGCGGACGTGACCGACGTCGAGCTCGCGCGCGCGAAGGACCAGATCATCAAGTCGTTCCCCGCGCGCTTCGCGACGCGCGCCAACGTCGCCGCCCAGCTGGCCGAGCTGGCGGTGTTCGGGCTGCCCGACAGCTACATCACCGAGTACACCAAGAAGATCGCGGCCGTGACCAAGGACGATGTCCGGCGCGTCGCGCGCAAGTACCTGGACCCGAACCACCTGACGATCGTCGTCGTGGGCGATCGCAAGTCGCTCGCCGAGCCGCTCGGGAAGGTGGCCCCTGTCGAGGAGCGCGACCTCGACGGCAATCCGCTCGCAAGCGGGCCATAATCCCACCTATCGCTCGTCCATGACGACGCTCATCGATGACGGTTGTGCGCATGCCGAGCCGATGGCAGAGGTCCAGCGGCGGGCGGACGAGCGCCGTGCGGCCGTGCGACGCGTCTTCCTGCTGACGCTCGGCTTGAACGCGGCGGTCGCGATCGCGAAGGCGACCTACGGCTATATGTCTCATTCACTGACGCTCGGGACGGATTCGTTGCACTCGGTCCTCGACGCGTCGTCGAATGTGCTCGCGCTCTTCGGGCTGCGCTGGTCGGCGGCGCCTGCCGACGCCACCCACCCTTACGGCCGCCAGAAGATCGAGATCCTGGCCGCCCTCGGCATCGGCGCGCTGATCGTCGTCGGCCTGTTCGAGTTCGGCGCGGCCGCGATCCACTCCCTGATCGACCGTCACCCGGCGCCGCAGATCGGCGCCGGCGGATTCGTCATCGTGATCGCCACTATGGTGGTGAACCTGTTCGTCACCCGCTACGAGCAGCGCAAGGCGCGCGAGCTCTCGAGCGCGCTGCTGGGCGCCGACGCCAAGCACACGCAGTCGGACCTGTACGCCTCGACGGCGGTCGTCGCCTCGTTCATCGCGGCCCGCGCCGGGATCGCCTGGGCGGACGGCGTCGCCACGCTGCTGCTGATCGTCCTGATCGGACACGCCGCCTGGGACGTCTTCCGGGAAAACGTTCCCGTCCTGATCGACGCCGCGATTCTGGACCCGACCACAGTCGCCGCTTTCGCGGGCTCACTCGCGCCCGGCGGTTCCATCCATCGCGTACGATCCCGGGGCGTCCGCAGCGCCGTGGAGCTGGATCTGCACCTGGAGGTCGCGCCGGACATGAGCGTCGAGGAGGCGCACAGCCTGGCACGACAGATTGGTGTCGAATTGAAGGTTAAGTTCCCGGAGGTTTCCGACGTAATCATCCACATCGAACCCAACACCCGCACAAGTGCACAAAAGACGCCTGGAGGAGACTCTAAGTGAGCGGCCGATGGCTTGACACCCTTGGCCATACCGATAAGATACCGGCCGCACTGAAGTAATTGGCCACGGCCAAAGGAACTGCAGAGCCACCGGCAACAGCCGTACAGAGCCCAGCCGTTCGTAAAGGCACCCTTTCCCGAAGAGAAGCTGCCCTACCCAACCCGAGAGTCGAGAGCGGCCGGAAGCCGCGCGCGAGGAGATACGAGATGCAAGGACTTGCCCAGTTCCTAGAGCAAGGCGGCACCCTGATGTACGTGAACTTGGTGGTGTCGATCATCACCTTGGCCATCATCATCGACCGCGCCATCTTCTTCCTGGGTAAGGGTTCTGTGAACGCGAAGGCGTTCCTCGAACAGATCAGGAAGCTCGTCCTGGCGAACAACATCGACCGCGCCGTCAAGCTCTGCTCCGCGACGGAGGCGCCGGTCGCCCAGGTCGCCCGCGCTGGTCTGCAGCGCGTGCACCGCGGCGAGATCGCCATCGCGCAGTCGATCGAAGAGACGCTGGTCGACGTGACGCCGCTCCTCAAGAAGCGCGTCCAGATCCTCTGGTCGATCGCCAACATCGCCACCCTCGTCGGCCTCCTCGGCACCGTCATCGGCCTGATTCGCGCCTTCGGCGCCGTCGCCGCCGCCAAGCCGGAAGAGCGGTCGGCGCTGCTCGCGAAAGGTATCTCCGAGGCGTTGAACAACACCGCCATGGGTCTCGGCATCGCCGTCACCTGCATCATCGCCCACGCCTTCCTGTCGTCGGCGTCGAAGAAGCAGGTTGGCGACCTCGAAGGCTTCGCCCTGAAGCTCGAGAACCTGCTGGCCGAGTCGGCCCAGGGCGCGAAGGCCTAGCAGATGACGAGAAGCCAGGTCCGCGCGGCCATGCGCCGCATGCGTGACCACGTCGAAGAGGCCGAGGAAGAGGCGGGCGAGCTGAACCTCGTCCCCTACATGGACATCGTCACCAACATCATCATCTTCCTGCTCGCCTCCGTCGTGAATCAGGTCGCGCTCGGCAACATCAACGTGTCGTCGCCGACCATCCAGGCGGGCGGCGGGCCGTCGGACCAGGACCAGCAGGACCAGAAGCCGCCGCTGAACCTGACCATCACGGTCGGCGCGACCGGCTACATCGTGGGCGCCTCCGGAGGCGTGCTGCCGCCGATTCCGAAGCTCGGCAACGGCCAGTACGACTACAAGACGCTGACGACCAAGCTCAAAGAGATCAAGTCGAACCCGGACAACGCCGAGGAGACCAAGGCCACGTTCAACGCCGACGCGATGATCCCCTACGACATCGTGATCGCGACGCTGGACGCGATGAGGCAGGCCGACGACGGCAAGGTCCTGTTCCCGGACGTCAACTTCGCAGCGGGGATCCAGTAGATGGCCGGCGCGCTCACGCCCGAGATGTCGCGCCTCGCCGGCAAGAAGGCGATCCGCTCGTTCGCGCGGAAGCTGGCCGAGCCCGAGGTGATCAAGGACCTGAACATCACCCCGATGATGGACATGATGACCATCATCCTGGTGTTCTTGCTGAAGTCGTTCTCGTCGTCGACTTCGGCCATCACCTTCGATTCGAACCTGCAGGTGCCGAAGTCGGTGACCCAGCTGAAGCCGAAGCTGGCCGTTACGGTGACCGTCACGAAGAAGGTGATCCTGGTCGAGGGCGACGCGATCGCGCCGATCAACGCGGGCCGCGTCGACCCGGCGGTCAAGCGTGACGGCGAGAACGGCTACTACATCACCCCGCTCGTCGAGATCCTCGAGAAGCACGCCCGCCGTGAAAAGCGGGTCGCCGAGATGACCGGGCAAAAGTTCGAGGCCCAGTTGATGCTGGTCGCCGACCAGACGACGCCTTACCGCATGCTGACGGAAGTGATCTATTCCTGCGGCCAGGCGGGCTACGCGAACTACCGACTCCTGGTCCTGAAAGCCAAGGGCGACTAGTCGCTCCGCTCGGCTAACGTCGAGGGCGGCGTGGGACGGTGAGCTCCTCGTCCCCCGCGAGCAAGCTCGGAATCCCGTCGGCCGCAAACGATCGGAGCCGCCTACGCTCCGGCCGAGGAGCTCCCCGTCCCACGCCGCGCCTTTGCGTTGCGCCTCGACTCCGCTCCGGTGGGCTTCCGGACGGAGCGAAGGCATTGCTCCTGGACGAACGGGAACGCCCCGCCGAAGAGTTGCCCGAGCTGCCCCGCCCCACCCGTTACCGGCGGCGCCCCCGCGTTCCGCACCGACCGCAGTCAGTTTGATCGCCGGGGCCGAATCAGGGAATGCCCCAAGTGCCGTCGGCAGGCGCGTCGCGGGCCCCGAACCGGGCGTTCACTCCCTTTACTTCGGGGGCCTATTGGTTTAAACAGCCCGCGCGATGCGTAGAACTCGTGTGCCCTCAGTCCTAGGTCTTCTGGCCGCGGCGCTGGCTTTCCTGGCGGCGCCGGCGGCGTTCGCCCAGCACGAAGGCGGTGAAGCGTCCCTCGTGCTGCCCGATCTCGGGAGCGTGAAGTTCCTGAGCAACACCCCGGGCAGCACGCTGCTGTCGATCGGCATCATCGTCTGCCTGCTGGGCCTCAGCTTCGGGCTGGTGATCTTTCGCCAGCTCAAGAACATGCCCGTGCACAAGTCGATGCGCGAGATCTCGGAGCTGATCTACGAGACCTGCAAGACGTACCTGGTGACGCAGGGCAAGTTCATCCTGCTGCTCGAGCTGTTCATCGGCGTGATCATGATTTTCTACTTCGCGGTCCTGCGCGAGTTCGACTCGTTCAAGGTCGCGGTCATCATCCTGTTCTCGCTGATCGGCATCGGCGGCAGCTACGGCGTGGCGTGGTTCGGCATCCGGATCAACACGTTCGCGAACTCGCGCACGGCCTACGCCAGCCTGAAAGGCAAGCCCTACCCGATCTACGCCATCCCGCTGAAGGCCGGGATGAGCATCGGGATGCTGCTGATCAGCGTCGAGCTGGTGATGATGTTGTGCATCCTGCTGTTCCTCCCCCGGGACTACGCGGGCGCCTGCTTCATCGGCTTCGCGATCGGCGAATCGCTGGGCGCCTCGGCGCTGCGCATCGCGGGCGGCATCTTCACCAAGATCGCCGACATCGGGTCGGACCTGATGAAGATCGTCTTCAACATCAAGGAGGACGACGCGCGCAACCCGGGCGTCATCGCCGACTGCACGGGCGACAACGCGGGCGACTCGGTCGGCCCCAGCGCCGACGGCTTCGAGACCTACGGCGTCACGGGCGTCGCGCTCATCACCTTCATCCTGCTGGGCGTCCCTGACGCGGAGGTGCAGGTTCAGCTGCTGGTCTGGATCTTCGCGATGCGCATCATGATGATCGTCGCCAGCGGCGTCTCGTACCTGGTCAACGAGGCGATCGTGAAGGCGCGCTCCGGCAACGTCGACAAGATGCACTTCGAGGCGCCGCTGACCCAGCTGGTCTGGGTGACGTCGATCGTCTCCGTCGGCATGACCTTCCTCGTCTCGTACCTACTGGTGCCGCGGCTGGGCGCCGGCGGCAGCAACGACACGCTCTGGTGGAAGCTGTCGCTGATCATCACCTGCGGCACGCTGGCGGGCGCGATCATCCCGGAGGTCGTCAAGATCTTCACCTCGACCCAGTCGAAGCACGTCAAGGAGGTCGTCACCGCCTCCCGCGAAGGCGGTCCGTCGCTGAACATCCTGTCGGGCCTGACCGCCGGCAACTTCAGCGCGTACTGGATGGGGATCGTGATCGCAGGGTTGATGGGCATCGCTTACGGCGTCAGCACCACCGGCCTCGAGGAGATCATTCCGGCGGCGCCCGCCGTGTTCGCGTTCGGCCTGGTGGCGTTCGGCTTCCTCGGCATGGGCCCGGTGACGATCGCGGTCGACTCCTACGGCCCGGTGACGGACAACGCGCAGTCGGTCTACGAGCTGTCGGTGATCGAGACGATCCCGGGCGTCAAGGACGAGATCAAGAAGTCGGAGGGCTGGGACGTCGACTTCGAGCGCGCCAAGCACATGCTCGAGGAGAACGACGGCGCCGGGAACACCTTCAAGGCGACGGCGAAGCCGGTGCTGATCGGGACGGCGGTGGTCGGCGCCACGACGATGATCTTCTCGATCATCATGAACCTGACCCAGGGGCTGTCGAACGCCTCCGCGAAGGAGAACCTGTCGCTGCTGCACCCGCCCTTCCTGCTGGGCCTGGTGATGGGCGGCGCGGTGATCTTCTGGTTCACCGGCGCGTCCACCCAGGCGGTCAGCACGGGCGCCTACCGCGCCGTCGAGTTCATCAAGCGCAACATCAAGCTGGACAGCGGCGCGACCAAGGCGTCGATCACCGACAGCAAGCGCGTCGTCGAGATCTGCACGCAGTACGCACAGAAAGGGATGTTCAACATCTTCCTGACCGTCTTCTTCAGCACGCTGGCCTTCGCCTGCCTGGAGCCGTTCTTCTTCATCGGCTACCTGATCTCGATCGCGCTGTTCGGCCTGTTCCAGGCGATCTTCATGGCGAACGCGGGCGGGGCCTGGGACAACGCCAAGAAGCTCGTCGAGGTCGACCTGAAGGAGAAGGGGACCGAGCTGCACGCCGCCAGCGTCGTCGGCGACACCGTCGGCGATCCGTTCAAGGATACGTCGTCGGTCGCGATGAACCCGATCATCAAGTTCACGACCCTCTTCGGCCTGCTGGCGGTCGAGATCGCCGTCGGCATGAGCCGCGGCAAGAGCCTCGCGCTCGCCGGCGTCTTCCTGGCCCTGGCGCTGGTGTTCGTCTACCGGTCGTTCTACGGCATGCGCATCACGACCGCCAAGAACACGCCCGCCGCCGCCGCCAAGCCCGAAAAAGCCGCCTAGCGAGGCGGATCCGATCCGGTCCCCTCGCCCCGCGCAGCGGGGACAGGGCTAGGGAGAGGGGCGCCCTACTACGCCGAGCGCCGCAGGAACCGCGCGACCGGCCGCACGAACGGGATCACCGCGGCCATCAGGAACACCACCGCCAGTTGCGGCGCGGCGATGACCGAGGTCTCCAGCATGTGCCCGGGCGCGTGGTAGAGCAGGTCCGGGTGGGTGCAGATCGGCGCGAAGAACAGCGCGCCCGTCACGGCCAGCGCCGCCGCGCCGCCCAGGGCGACGACGCCCCAGCTTCGCAACCGCACCAACCCGCGAAGTCCGAGAACCGCCAGCACGAGCACGGCGAGCCCCCCTGCCGTGACCAGGGCCTGGTCGCCGTCCTTCGGTCCCAGCGCCCACATGATCATGCTCGGCAGCGACGCTGCGGCGCTGGTGACGGCCTTCCGCAGCCGGGCCACGCCGTATTCGTCGATCTTGTAGCGCGCGCGCCAGGCCTCCTGCAGGTCATAGCGGGCCGCCATCTTGTTGCCCATCAGCGTGACCGCGACCAGCAGGTGCAGGCCGCCGAACACCGCCAGCTGCGTCACCCAGCCCAGCATCGCCATCACCGCGATTGCCATCATGACGCCGGACCAGGCCAGGCCGGTCGCGAACCAGCGCCCCCAGAACCATTCGGCGACGACGCCGAGGAACCCGACCGCGTAACAGACCGACAGCGCCAGGAACACGCGCCCCAGCCCCTCGGGCAGGTCCGGGTTCAACGACACCAGGAAGTACAGCGTGACGAAGGCGCTCAGCGCCAGAGCGGCCAGCGCGCGACGGGTCCGCTCGAAACCGAACTGGCTGAACCGCTCAGACAGCGCGGCCAGCCGGGGAGGTAACTGCATCGGCATGGCTCCATTATAGCCATGGCTCACCCCTTCCGCCCGCGATCCGGGGCGGTCCCCTGCTCTACTGCTGCACGACGACCAGCTCGACCCGGCGGTTCTTGGCCTGGTTCGTCGGTCCCAGGTTCGGGACCAGGGGGGCCTCGACCCCGACCCCGACGGCCTCGATCCGGTCGGCCGGGGCGCCCTTGGAGACCAGGAAGTCCTTGATCGCAGCGGCCTGCTTGGCCGTCATGGTCTTGGCGGCCACGCCCTTCTTGCCGCTCGCCACGCCGCTCCAGTGCGCCTCGATGCGCAAGCTCTTGATCTCCGGATGGTCGGCCAGGATGTCGGCCACCCCTTCCAGCTCGGCCTTGATGGGCGGCAGCAGCTTCGGGGTCCCCGCGCGGAACTTGATCGGCACGCGCAGCACGACCGCCTGCGGTGTCAGCGTCACGTCCGGGTTCGCGGGCCGCAACGTCACGTCCAGCTGCGAATCACGTCCGGCGGCGACATCCAGCGCCACGTCGCGGGCCGGGTAGCCGGCCGCCTCGACCGACACGCGATAGGGCCCGGCCGGCACCACCGCCGAGAACGCCCCGCCCGCGTCAGACTGCGCCTCGAAGTTGCTCGAACCGTGGAAACGAATCGCCGCCGCCAGCGGGCGGCCGGCGCGATCGGACACCTTCCCCCGCACGTTGCCGTTGACGACCTTCGGGATCAGCTCGACGGCGACCGTGGCGGTCGAACCGGCCACGACGTTCGCCTTGCCAGTCGCAGGTTCGAACCCGGCGGCGGCGACGGTGATGGCGGCCGGTCCGGGCGGCAGCGGGAGGCTCTGGAACGCGCCGTCCGGGTCGGTCGCGACCCGGGCCCGCGGCTGCGCGCCGAACGACACGACCGCCTCGGCGATCGGCTTGCCGTCCGCCTTGTTCTTGACGGTGCCGGAGACGGCGCCCGTCGACGGCGGCGGATTCTTCTCGACGGTGCGCGTGACGACGACCGGGCGGCTGAACGCCGCCGTGTCGAAAGGAAAACCGAGCCCGAAGATGAAGTCGTACGGCGGCAGGGGCGGACCATACTGGAAGCCGACCGAGCTGATGCCCAGGTCCACGCCGGCGTCGACGGTCAGGCCCTTCCACGCCCGCGCGCGCAGCCCGAGGGTGAACCACTGCTGCACCCGGCTGTGCGAGTCGCCCGAGAGGTTGGCGAACGCCGGATCGGCCGACGAGGTGACGACCTCCGCGTGGTACTCCGCGAACGGACGCAGCGGCAACTGCGCCGTGTACCGCTCCAGGGGCGCATCGAGGCCCAGCGCGAACCGCAGCCGGCTGCCCTGAATGCCGTAGGCGAACATCGCGACCTCTTGGGTCTGCGTGGTGCGGCCGCTGAAGTTGTAAAGGTTGCTCGAGTTGTCGAGGTAGTAGCTGACGTTCGCGTGGAGGCGAAGCGGCGCCGCGGCGAGCTCGCGCAGGTCCAGCGTCGCCACGGGCCCGATCCACAGCGACGTGGAGCTGGGCGACACCGACAGGTCGGAGATCCCGGACAGGAAACGGAAGCCGAGCTCGGCGCCCGCGTTGAACCCACGGCTGACCGGCACGACGGCCTTGCCGCCCAGCAAGAGGTCGCCGAACGACTTGATCAGCTCCGGGTCCGTGCGGCCGGCCTCGGGACCGCGCTCGTTGCGGTTGCTGGAGCTCGTGATCGCGCCGAACAGCTCGATCGACTCGTGCGGCGTGAAGCCGAAGGTGAAGGTGCCGCCGATGCGTGTGTTCGTGTCCGTGGTTCCATCCATCTCCTGGATCAGGAACCCTTCGGACCGGAAGTACTGGCCGTGCAATCCGAAGCGCAGGTGGCCGACGGGACCGACCTCGGCGGTCGACAGATGGTAAAGGCCGATCTGTCCGGTCAGCGAGGTCAGGTACGAATCCGGGTCGCTGGCGCCTGCGGCGAAGCCGCGCCCGGGCATCGGGATGTACCGCGCCTCGACGCCGACGGGCGTCGCCGACGGCGCAGCGGGATAGCCGACGGGCGTCGCGGGCGGCACGCTGCGAGACGGCGCTGGCTGCGGGGGCGGAGGCGGCGGCGCGTACGTCGCGGGCGGCGGCGCGGCTTGCGGCGGCGCGGGCGGTGGACTCGGGGCCGCGAACGGCGGCGGCGCGGGCGGTGGCGCCGTCGGGCGACCCATCGCCGGGGGCATCGGCTCGTCATCGGGCGCGGACTGGCCCAGGGCGTCAGGGCCGAGCGCAACCAGACCGGTGCCCAGGACGCCGGCGCACACCAGAAAACGCAGGCTGGATTGGGGCATTTCGAACAACACACTATCAGGGCCTCCCGCCCCTGAAAATGCCCCGCGGCGACCCACCGCCCCGGGCGGCCCCACGGCCTCGCGGCCCTTGCCCTCGGGCGGCAGCCGTGGGAAATAGACCGGCCAGTGGACGCGCCCGACACGCCCCCGCCGACCCTCGAGCAGCTCAACGGTGAGATTCGCGACGTGGCGCTCCAGGTTCACCTCGCGGAGGAGCGCAAGGACGAGCGCGACGTGGTCGCCGCGGCGCACGCCGGCGTCGACCGGATGTCCCGGCGCTATCGGGAGCTGCTGCAGTCGCTGTCGCCCGGCGAGCAGATGCGCGCCGAGCGGGCGCTCGGCCGGCGGGTGATCGATCTCAAGCGGCTGGCGTCGCTGTTGCCGAAGATCCCGGCGGCGGTGACGCCTGAGAGCACGCCCGACCGCGCCGCCGGCGGCGGCGCCCCCGAGGACCGCCGCATCACCGGCGTGTCGTGGTCGCACGAGCGCCGCACGGTGACCGCCGGGCTGCGCGTCGGGTCGGACGTCGAGTCCTGGTGCGGCAAGTGCGGCGAGAGCACGACCCACAGCATCGTCGCGATGGTCGGGCAGGACCCGAAGCAGGTTCTCTGTCAGGTCTGCGGATCGCGCCACACGCACCGGACGGGTCCGGCGCGACGGCCGACCGGTGGCGCGACCGCCGGTGGCGGCGACGACCGTCCGCGCCCCGTCGACCCGGAAGCGCTGAAGAAGGCCGCGGAGCTGCGCGCGCTGGGCGAGGAGGTCGCCTCGGCGGCCACGGTCCGGGTGTTCGATCCGAAGGAACGCTACAAGGCGGGCGAGATCATCGTCCACGCCGAATTCGGGCGCGGCAAGATCGAGAACGTCCTCCGTTCCAGCCTGCTGGTCCGGTTCCCGATCGGCGGCTTGAAGTCGCTGATGCTGATCTGATTTTACGTGGGACCCCGGCCGCGCTATTTCGCGTCGATGTCGTCGAGGAACCGCTTCAGCAGACCGTCGACCATCAGGTTGCGGCTGGCGGCGTCGTAGCGCCCGGCGCGGTAGCCGCCCTGGGCCTCCTCGAAGCGCGTGCGGGTCTCGGTGATCAGCGTGCGGTAGGCGCCGACCTTCTCGCGGATCTCCTTCTGGTGTTTGATCACGTAGCCGGCCAGCGACACGGCCGCCGCGCCCGTCAGGATGATGCCGAGCGGGCCCGACAGCGCGTAGCGCAGGCCGATGCGCAGCGCGACCACGCCGGCCGCGCCGAGGGCCGCCTTCTTCAGCCCGCTGCCGTCCTTGACGGAGTCCACCGCCATCGACATCGCCTGCCCGGACGCGATGATCAGCGCCACGAAGTTCCCGCGCCGGCTCTTCCAGCTGCGATCGTAATAGTCACGGATCGCCTGCTTCATGAACGCATCGAAGTCGTCGAAGACTTCGGGGCCCAGCTCCGTCGGTTTCGTGTTCGTTTTGCCGTCCGCCTCGCTCGCCATGGCTGGATCGTACCATGGACACGGGGGAGACTAAGGGCGATGAGATTCGTCGCCGCCGCCGTCAGCTCCGCCGTCATCGCGGCGGCTGCGGCGTCCGCCTACGGCGCGCCCCCGAGAGGCGACGCCGAGCAGGCGCTGCGAACCGGCCACTACGAGGAAGCGCGCCGCCTGGCCTGCCCCGGCGGCCGCGGCCACGCGCGCGGCGACAGCGCCGCCCTGCTCTCCTGCGCGAAGGCGGAGCTGGCGCTGGGCCGGACGGACGACGCCCGCAAGCGCCTGGAGGCCCTCGCGGACGCGCGCCCCGACGATCTGGCGGTGCGCGACGCGCTGATGCGCCTGTACGACGCCGTCGGCGATCGCGGCGCGCTCGCTCCCCTGATCGACGCCAGCTACGCCGACTGGAACGGCGGCAAGGTGGCGCGCACGCGCCCCGCCGATCTGATCGCGATCGCGACGGCCGTCCGCCTGGACGGAAACTGGAAGGACGCCAACGACGTCCTGCGCGACGCCGTCCGCGCCAACGCGCGCGCGACCGCCGCCAACCTCGACTGGGGCGACGTGCTCTTGCAGAAGCACAACGCGGCCGACGCGGAGGCGTCGTTCCGGGACGTGCTGAAGGTCGACCCCGACAACCCCGACGCGCACGTGGGCCTGGCGCGCGTCGCGATCACGGATCGGTACGACGGCGCAGCGGCGCTCGAGGAGCTGGGCCGCGCTCTGGCGGTCAACCCGGCGCACGCGGGCGCACTGCAGTTGAGGGCGGCGCTGGCGCTCGACGCCGAGAACTGGTCCGCCGCCGCGGCCGACGTGGCGACGATCCGGCGCACGAATCCGCGGGACATCGGCGCGGCGCGCGTCGCCGCCGCGGCCGCGCTGCTGCTCGGCGACCGGGCCGGCTACGAGCGCGAACGCGCCGCTGATCTCTCGGTCCGCGCGAACGACGGCGCCTTCTTCGCGTTCGTGGCCGAGACGCTGACGCATCACCGGCGCTACGACGACGCTCGCGACGTCGCGCGCGAGGGCGTGGCGGCCGATCCCGATCACGCCGACTGCCTGGCCGAGCTGGCGATGACGCTGCTGCGCCTGGGCGACGAGACCGAGGGCCTCGACACCCTCCGGCGGGCCTGGAAGCGCGACCCCTACGACGTCCGCACCTACAACCTTCTGAACCTGTACGAGAAGGCGATTCCAGCCCGGTACACGACGCTCGCCGCCGGACCGCTGCGTTTCCGCGTTCCGACCGCCGACCGCGCGGCGATCACCGAGATCGTCGGGCCGTATCTGGAGGAACGCTACCGCGACTTCGTCAAACGCTACCGCCTCGATCCGGCCGGACCCGTGATGCTGGAGCTGTACGGCGATCCGCACGAGTTCGCGGTGCGCACGACCGGGCTGCCCGCCATCGGCGTCGCGGGCGTCTGTTTCGGCCGCGTCATCACCTCGCAGGCGCCGACCAACCATGCGTTCAACTGGGGGATGGTGCTGACGCACGAGCTGGCCCACGTGTTCGCGATCCAGCTGTCGCGATCGCGCGTTCCGCGCTGGTTCACCGAAGGTCTGTCAGAGGTCGAGACGATGCGCCTGCGTCCCGAATGGACCCGGCGCGACGATGCGGCGCTTTACACCGCGCTTCGCCGGGGCGAGCTGCCGCCCCTCGTGTCGCTGTCGAACGCGTTCGTCACCGCCCGCGGCGACGAGGCCGTGCGGGCCTACGCGCACGCCGCCGTGGCCGTCGACTTCCTCGAACGCCGCTTCGGATTCCCGGCGCTGCGGGACGCGCTGGCCGCCTTCGGCCGCGGCGAGACGGAGGCGAACGTCATGCGCAAGCTGACCGGATTGGCGCCGGACGCCCTCGAGCGCGAATTCCGGGCCGAGCTGGCCCGCCGCTTCGCGCGCTACGACGGCCAGTATCTGCCCCCCGCGCCGCCGCGCGCCGGCGACACCTCGCCGGTCAGCAAGACCGGCGGCGTGCGCGACTGGGTCGCGCGCGGCCTCGGGGCGCTGCGGACGGGCGACGTCGCGGAAGCCAGCCGGGCGCTCGAACGCGCCCGCGCCGTGCCGCACCCGTCGCCCGACGATCAGGCCGACACGCTGTTCCTGGCCGGAGAGATCGCCCTCGGCCGCCGCGATGCCGACGCGGCCGTCGCCGCGTTCGAGGGCCTGCTGCTCGGACCGCCGCCGCGGGACGGGTACGATCTTCGCGTGCGCCTCGGGCTGGCTGAAATTCATCGCAAGCGCCCGGCCGCCGCCGAGGCGCATCTGCGGCGCGCCATCGAGCTGGATCCGTCCCGCGTCGAGCCGCACGCCCTGCTCGCCGAGCTCTACAAGGACCAGAACCGGACCGCCGATCGCCTCGTCGAGCTCGCCGCGGCCCTGCGCCTGGATCCGCAGACCGACCGGGTCGCCAAGGAGGCGGTGCTGGGCGAGGCCAAGGCCGGCCGGTCGTCGCGCGTCGTCGAGCTGGCGCCGATCGCCATCTTCATCGATCCCGCCGCCGCGGATCTGCACGCCGCGCTGGGACGGGCGCTAACCGCCACGGGCAAGACCGCCGCCGGCGCGGCCGCCCTCGAGCGCGCCCTGATCTTCGGCGCGGCCTCCCCCGCCCAGCTGCACCTCGAGCTCGCCAGCCTTTACGACACGCTCGGGGATCGAAGCCGCGCCGCCGCCCACCGCGCCGCCGGCACCGCCGCCGGCGGTCACTGATTTCGAACGGTCGGAATCCCCGACGGGCAGCGTGATCGTGAAGGTCGTCCCCGCGCCCGGCGCGCTCGCGACTTCGATCTGCCCGCCGTGATCGACGACGATCTGCTGCACCAGCGCCAGCCCCAGCCCCGTCCCGCGCTCCTTCGTCGAGAAGAACGGGTCGAAGATCTTGCCGAGGTTGGGCGCCCCGATCCCAGGTCCCGAATCGCGCACGGTGACGACGATCCGGCCCGCCACCTCGCGCACCGAGATCTCCAGCTTGCGCACCGTGCTGCCCGACAGCGCCTCGCGCGCGTTGCGAATCAAATTGATCAGCGCCTGCCGCAGCTGCGCCTCGTCGGCGCCGATGTCCGGCAGCCCGGGCGCGATGTCGACGCCGAGCTCGACGCCCGCCTGGGCCAGCTCGCCCCGCGACATCTCGACGACCGAGGTGACGATCGCGCCGATGCTCTCGCGTTCCAGCTTGGGCCGCGGCAGGCGCGCGAAGCGCAGGTACGTCTCGGTGATCTCCGTCAGCCGGTCGACCTCGCCGATGATCGACGTGACCAGCCGCCGCGCCTCCTCGCCGCGGTCGACGATCTCGTCGCCCAGCAGCTCGGCGTTGAGTCCGATCGAGGCGAGCGGATTGCGCACCTCGTGAGCGATGTGGGCGGCCATCCGCCCGACGGTGGCGAGCCGTTCCGATCGGATCAATCGGTGCTCGCGCTCCTGGATCGCGTCCGCCATCGCGTCGAACTCGCGCGCCAGATCGCCGATCTCGTCGTTCGATCTCACGCCCGTACGCTGCGAATAATCGCCGCCGCCCAGCCGGCGCGCGTGCCCGCGCAGCACCGACAGCGGCCGCAGCGTGCGCAGCGTGAAAAGGAAGGCCGCGCCCGCGACCGCCAGCCCGGCCGCGCCCAGCGCCAGCGCCGTCGCCAGCGCCGTCTCCTCGTCGTCCGACAGGCGCTGCGCGATCTGCCCGCTCTCGCCGCGCAGCGGACGCCGCATGCGGTTCAGGCTGTGGGAATTGAAGCCCTACACGTTCCCACGACCGGTGAACTGCAAGTGATCGCGCAGCGTCCTGACGGCGCCATCGAACCGCTGATCTGGATCGAGAAATT
>Ga0209465_10000734_pt1 | contig 15029 bp, 10 predicted proteins | sample PanSoiPlot1MoBio_FD_188321 | JGI IMG/M metagenome (GOLD analysis project Ga0209465, IMG submission 188321) | Tropical forest soil microbial communities from Panama analyzed to predict greenhouse gas emissions - Panama Soil Plot 1 MoBio (SPAdes)... | ecosystem: Environmental > Terrestrial > Soil...
GGCCGCGAAGAGGCCGGTGCCCAGGTCGGCCATCGGCAGCCCGCTGCGCAGCGGCGGCCCGTCGGGCTCGCCTGTCACGCTCATGCCGCCGCCCATCGCCTGCATGGCGATGTCGAAGGCGCTGCGCTGCGACAGGGGGCCGGTCTGTCCGAACGCGGAGATCGAGCAGTAGACGAGTCCCGGGTTCACGCGGCGCGCGGCCTCGTAGTCCAGTCCGAGGCGGGCGGTGACGCCGGGCCGGAAGTTCTCGATCAGGACGTCGGCAGCGGCGGCGAGCCGGCGCACCAGGCCTGCCGCGCCGGGCGCCGCCAGGTCCACGCCGATGCTTCGCTTGCCGGCGTTCATCTGCGCGTACATGCCGCTGCGGCCGTCGGTGACGACACCGAAGTACTGGGTCACGTCGGTGCGCGGACTCTCGAGCCGCAGCACATCCGCGCCCAGATCCGACAGGATGCGGGCCGCGTACGGCCCGGAGATCGCCTGAGACATGTCCAGCACGCGCCAGGCCGGCAACGGAGGCGGAACGATCAGCACCGGTCTGGGCGGGCAGGGGGCGGGGGGCGCCGCCGGGAGCGCCGGCGGCGGGTCTGGCGAATGTCCGCGGGCGCCCGCCACCAACGATCCCGAATGTCACCCCGAGGATGAGGGCCTCTGGGCCGCCGACCTCCCGGTGCCTGCCCTCGGCGGCGACTGCACGCCCGGCCTCACCTGCGAAATTCCGGTCGGGGTCGGCAACAGCTGCTTCCAGGCTCTCGGGTTGCAGACGTACGTCTGCTGTCCGGCTGCCTTCGCGAACGTGACGGCCGGCTTGATGCCGCCGCCGCCCGGCGGTTTCGTCCCCGGCGGGACCGTCGACGCGTGCCCGCAGCCGCTCCCCGGTCAGGATCCGTCCTGCACGCTGCCCCTTCCCAGCACCTGCTCCGTCGACGGTGTCATCTGCGTCTACCAGGCGACCTTCGGCGCCGGAGCCGACGCCGGCTGCTTCTCGTGCACCACGCACACCTACCAGGTCCGCTGCTGCCTCGGCGTCTGGACATCGGGCGACGGCTGTCCGGCCGACGCGGGCATGGACTGACGCGCGCGCGGTGAGGTATACGCGCCGACGTCCAGATGGGCCCGTCCAGTGACACAGCCGGCGCGCCGCCGTCCACCGTGGTCGTCGCGGCGACGCGCGCCGAGCAGTCGGGCGCCTCGATGCGCGTCGCCGGGCTGACGATCGTCGAGCGGGCCATCAAGCAGCTGGCGCAGGCGCCGAACACGAAGGTGATCGTCGCCAGCGACGGCTCGGTGCCGCTGCCGGCGGGGTTGCCCGCCAACGCCGAGGTGCGGGCGGTCGCCGACGGCGCCGGCGTCGCGGAGATCGCGGGTGGTCTGGGTGCGACGGTCGTCGGTGCCGACGTCGTGCGCGTCGCGCGCGCGGACGCCGGCACGCGCGTCACCGACGAGCCCGGGCGCCGCGCGGCCGAGGACGCCGTGTTCGCGGCGCTGTTCCGGTCCGACCTCGGGTTCGTGGCGCGCCGGCTCAACAAGCCGATCTCGGTTCGTTTCACGCGGCGGGTGCTGGTGGCGACGCCGATCACCCCCAACCAGATCACGCTGGTCGCGGCCGCGTTCGGCCTGGTCGGGTGCGCGCTGATCGCGGTCGGCGGCTACGCTGCGATGGTCGCGGGCTTCGCCTGCCAGCAGCTGCAGTCGATCCTGGACGGCTGCGACGGCGAGCTGGCGCGCGTGCGCCTGCAGCAGTCGAAGCTGGGGGCGTGGCTGGATACCTTCGTCGACGACGTGCTGAACGTGCTCATCACCATCGCGATCGGGATCGGGCTGTGGCGCAGCGGCGCCGGGACCTGGGCGGCCGCGGCCGGCGTCGGGGGCGGCGCGATGCTGATCGCGTCGAACCTGATCATCATGCGCGACATGCGCCGGCAGAAGGCGAGCGGCGATCTGATGGACATGGTCTGGTGGTTCTCGGGCGGAAAGAAGCTGGGCGCCACGGCTGCGCCAAAGCCTGACAGTCGCCCCGGCATCGGCGACATCCTGTTCACGATGGGCCGGCGCGACTCCGCGCTGCTGCTCTGGTTGCTGTTCGCGCTGGTCGGCCTGCCGGTGCTGGCCCTGATCATGGCGGGCATCGTGGCCCTGGCCTGGTTCGTCGCCAGCGTCGTCCAGCTGATCGTCGCCCCGGCGGCGCCCGCCCCGACGAATTCCGGTTGACGGCAATTGGTGGGTGCCCCCTTTGCCTTGCGTGCCGAGGGACCGCACAATAATGTCTACCCGCGTCGTCGACTGACGGCGTCAAAATGATCAGCTACGTCGCAAAGAAGATCTTCGGGACGAAGAACGCCCGCGTGATCAAGGGGATGCGTCCGATCGTCGAGCACATCAACTCGCTCGAGGCCGGGCTCAAGGGCAAGTCGGACGCCGAGCTGCGGGCGATGACCGCCACGTTCCGGGGGCGGCTCGACCAGGGCGCCACGCTGGACGATCTTCTGCCCGAGGCGTTCGCCGTCTGTCGCGAGGCGGGCCGGCGCGTGCTGTCGATGCGCCACTTCGACGTTCAGCTGATGGGCGGCATGGTCCTTCACCGGGGCGGCATCGCCGAGATGAAGACCGGCGAGGGCAAGACGCTGGTCGCGACGCTGCCGGTCTACCTGAACGCCCTCGCCGGCAAGGGCGTCCACGTCATCACCGTCAACGACTACCTGGCCCGCCGCGACTCCGAGTGGATGGGCCGCATCTACAAGTTCCTCGGCATGACCGTCGGCATCGTCGTCCACGGTCTGTCCGATCAGGAACGCCAGGAGAGCTACAACTCGGACATCGCGTACGGCACGAACTCCGAGTTCGGGTTCGACTACCTGCGCGACAACATGAAGCTGTCGATCGAGAACTACGTGCAGCGCGACCTCAACTACGCGATCGTCGACGAGGTCGACTCGATCCTGATCGACGAGGCGCGCACGCCCCTCATCATCTCGGGGTCGGCGGAGCAGTCGGCGGATCTGTACCAGAAGGTCGACGGCATCATCCCGGGGCTGCGCAAGGACATCGACTACACCGTCGACGAGAAGGCGCACTCGGCGATGTTGACCGACGCCGGCATCGAGCGCGTCGAGCAGCGGCTGGGCGTCGGCAACCTCTACAACCCGGCCAACATCGAGTGGCTGCATCACGTGACGACGGCGCTGAAGGCGCACACGCTGTACAAGCGCGACGTCAACTACCTGGTCGACGAGGAAGGCAAGATCATCATCGTCGACGAGTTCACGGGCCGGAAGATGCCGGGTCGGCGCTGGTCGGACGGTCTGCACCAGGCGATCGAGGCCAAGGAAGGCGTCGAGGTCCAGGAAGAGAACCAGACGCTGGCGACCATCAGCTACCAGAACTACTTCCGCATCTACAAGAAGCTGTCGGGCATGACCGGCACCGCCGACACCGAGGCGGAGGAGTTCCACAAGATCTACAAGCTGGACGTCACCGTCGTCCCGACCAACAAGGACATGCAGCGCCAGGACGCCGACGACGTCGTCTACAAGAACGAGAAGGGCAAGTTCCGCGCCGTCGTCGACGAGATCGTGGACTGCCACACGCGCGGACAGCCGGTGCTGGTCGGCACCGTCAGCGTCGAGAAGTCCGAGGTCGTCGCGTCGTTGCTGCGCAAGAAGAACATTCCTCACAACGTGCTGAACGCCAAGCAGCACGAGAAGGAAGCGTTCATCGTCGCGCAGGCGGGCCGCAAGGGCGCCGTCACGATCTCGACCAACATGGCGGGCCGCGGGACGGACATCATCCTGGGCGGCAACGCCGAGTTCATGGCGCGCGCCGAGGTCGACCCGGAGAACGCCGGCAAGCCCGGCCACGAGCTGGAGCCCGACAAGGAAGAGCCGTTCAAGGCGGCGTTCGCGAAGTTCAAGGCCCAGTGCGATCCGGAGAAGGTGGAGGTGATCGACGCCGGCGGGCTGCACATCCTCGGCACGGAACGCCACGAATCGCGGCGCATCGACAACCAGCTGCGCGGCCGCGCCGGCCGCCAGGGCGACAAGGGGAGCTCGCGCTTCTACATGTCGCTGGAAGACGACCTGATGCGCATCTTCGCGTCGGAGCGGGTCGCGAAGATCATGGACTTCCTCGGCATGGAAGAGGACGTGCCGATCGAGCACGGCCTCATCAACCGGGCCATCGAGAACGCGCAGAAGAAGGTCGAAGGCCACAACTTCGACATCCGCAAGAACCTGCTCGAGTACGACGACGTCATGAACCAGCAGCGCAAGACGATCTATGCGCTGCGCCGCCAGGTCCTCGAGGGACGGTACGTGCCCGAGCCGACCGAGGACGAGAAGAAGAAAGGCAAGACGGCGGCGGACATGCCGGCTCCCAAGGAGTCGGGCAAGCACACAATCGAAAGTCTCGCCAAGACGGTCCGGCCGGTGCTGGCGCGGATGTGCGAGGACCTGACCGTGGCGCGCCAGCCCGATCCGGCCGCGCCCGACGGCTTCTCGATCGTGAAGATCGAGCTGCAGCCGGCGTTCCTGCGGTCCGCCATCTACCGCCAGTTCGGCGCCTACCCCGACCCGAAGGGCGTGCTGGAGGATCGGACCGCGACGCTGGACCGGCTGGCCGACGAGGTGGCCGCCTCGATGATCCAGCAGCGCGAGCGGCTGCTCGATCTGTGCGAGGAGATCCTGCAGGGGATCGTCGACGACACCTGCCCGCCCCACGCCCACGCCGAGGACTGGGACCTCGATGCGCTGCGCGCCGCCGGCAAGGAGCGTTTCAACTTCGAGCCCGACATCGACGAGTCGAAGCTGATGGAGCGCGAAACGCTCGTCGAGTCGCTCTGGGCCGACGTCGAGAAGATCATCGAGGCGCGCGAGGCGGAGTTCTCGCTGCCGGGGCTGCTCTACTACGAGCGCCGCTTCTACCTGCAGGAGATCGACGAACGCTGGATCGATCACCTGAAGGGGATGGAGGCGCTGCGCGAGGGGATCGGCCTGCGCGGCTACGGCCAGAAGGATCCGAAGCAGGAGTACAAGAAGGAAGGCTTCGTGATCTTCGGCGAGATGATGGGCCTCATCGGCCGCAACGTCTGCGAAAAGCTGTTCCACATCCAGGTGGTGCAGCAGGAGGGCGCGGCGCCCCAGCAGCAGGCGCAGCCGCAGCGGAAGGCGCGGCGCACGATCGAATCGGGCGGCGGCGCCGAGCCGCGCGCGGCCAGCGGCGACGGCAAACCGGCCCAGGACGAAGGCAAGCCGATGCGCCGCGATCAGCCCAAGGTCGGACGAAACGATCCCTGTCCCTGCGGAAGTGGTAAAAAATACAAGAAATGCCACGGCGCCGTAGCGGCCTGACCGATCGGACGTTGGGCACCGCTGCGGCCGGTTCGGCCGCCATCGTCCTTGCCGTCGCTGCAGCCGCCGGTTGTCAGGCGGGTCAGACCGACATCGGCTGCCAGATCACCCGCCAGATCGTCCTGCCCGACACGACGCCGCTGCCCCTCTTGTCCCAGATCCGGATCGATCGCCTGGGCGACGGCCTGGTCATCTTCGGCGCGGACGCCACCGCGGTTCGCTGGACCGTGATCGACGCCGCCGGCACCGTCGGCGCCGAGCAAGCCGTCGCGCTGCCGGCCGGGACGCTGCATGCGTACTACGCGGCCGCCGGCGCCACCGCCCCGGGCGACACGGTCATCGTGGGCGCTCTGGTCCCCGCCGCCAACGGCACCGACGCCGACCTGCGCTTTTTCGCCTCGCCGATCGACGATGGGACCGCCGCGGGCGTGCTCGGAACGCCGGTCGTCACCTTTGGCGGCGGCGCGGATCCGCGGAACGCGCTGCCGATGATCGCGATGGGCACCTCCGCGACTGCGATGTACGCCGGCGCCGCCTGGTTGGACCCAGCGTCTGGCCTTCCTTCGTACGCCTTCATCGACGGGCAGGCGCAGACCGTCGGCCAGACCGCCTTCGTCGAGAGCGAGGCGGCCTCCAGCTACAGCTGCCTCGGCTTCAGCCCCGGCAAGCAAGAGCTGACGATCAGCTACCAGAAGGGGCCGGTCGATCCCGTGACCGGACCGACCTGGCTGATCGCCGACGTGCAGGTCGGCGGCGTCGTCAGCCTCCTGAAGCTCAACGTCGCCCAGCCGAACGGGACGATGGGGTGCGCCCATTCGGTCCTCTACGACCCGATGACCACGGGGGCCTCCCCCGAGTACGCGATTGTCTGGCAGGATCCGTCAGGGAGCTGGCTGTCGGTCTATTACGGGGCGGCGACCGGGGTGGTGAAGAGCTTCCCGTTCGCGTCGTCGACCGACTTCGGTGGTCCGGATCTGCAGCCGCCGCTGGTCGGCGTGGCCGCTTTCAACAGCGATTTCGGCGTGTTGGTCCAGCGCCCACATTCGGTCGAGATGTGGCGGGTCGACCGTGCCGGCAACCGCCGGTCAGGCTCGCTGATCTACCCATCCCTCGAGGGCAACATCTCGGGCGCCTCGGCCGTCGCCCGGCCCGATCCCATGGTGGCGGGCCAGAACCTGCTCAGCTCGACCTATGCGGACCTGACCGGCATGGGAATGGGCCGGCGGCTGGTCGTCGACGCAGCCTGTTACTAGTCAGTCTCTGCCTTCGCCTTTTTGTCGCGGGCCATGGAATAAACTCAAGGGGCATCCGGGTTTCCGACCATGGACCGCGAGACGTGATGAAGCGACGGCCAATCAGAGCGGACTTCGAACGCGAGGCGCTGCCTCACCTGTCGGCACTCTATGGCGCGGCGCTGCGCATGACGCGCGATCCGAAGGACGCCGAGGATCTGGTGCAGGAGACGCTGCTGCGCGCCTACCGGTTCTTCGACACCTTCGAGGCCGGAACCAACTGCAAGGCTTGGCTGTTCCGGATCCTGACCAACGTCTTCTGCAATCAGTACCGCGAGCGCGAGCGTGAGCACGTCGTGATGACGGAGGCCGAATCGTCGTCCGCGAACCTCGAACAGTTCCTGGCCGGCGCGGGCGGCGACGGGCGCGATTCGGAGACCGCGCTGCTCGGGCGGATGGTCTCCGCCGACGTCGAGAAGGCGCTGGCGGCGGTGCCGCCCGACTTCCGGCTGGCTGTCGTTCTGGCCGACCTGGAAGACTTCTCATACAAGGAGATCGCCGAGATCATGGACTGTCCGGCCGGTACCGTGATGTCCCGGCTGTATCGCGGGCGCAAGATTCTGCAGGGCCTGCTCTACGAGTACGCGGTCGAGCAGGGGATCATTGCCCCCGGGAACGGGGCGGAGACGCTGGACCTCGAGGCTTTCCGTCGGCAAAAGCAGGGCGAGGGTGGGGGAGGGGACGAATGAATTGCGTCGAGACGACTGCGACGGTGCAAGCGTACGTCGACGGTGAGCTCGACGGCGTCGATCGCGAATCGGTCGAACGGCACCTGGCCAGCTGTCCGGGGTGCGCGCGGCGCGTGCACGTGCAGACGCGCTTTCGCGCGGCGGTCCGCGCCCATCTCCACCGGCCGGAGGTCCCGTTCACGTTGCGCAGGCGCGTCGAGGAGGCGCTCGGGTCGCAGCCGATCGCGCCGCGCCGCTGGCCCGCCTGGATGTCGCTGCCGCGCATCGTTCCCGCGGCCGCCGCGGTGTTCTTGATCGTCGCGATCACCGGGACCGTGCGGCGCTCGAACTCGATGGTGCTCGAGCAAGCCGCGAGCATGTTCACGCGTCAGCCGCCCCCCGACGTGACCGGCTCGTGTGGTTCGATCGCCTCGTGGTTCCAGGGCAAGCTGGAATTCCCCGTGCACGCGCCAGCGCTCGGCGGCGGGGCCACCTGTCAGGGGGGCCGCCTGGTCAACCTCGGCGCACGGCCGGCTGCCTACCTCGTCTACCAGGTCTCCGACGGACATCGCGTCACGTTCCTGGTGTTCGATCCGCGCGACGAGCCGATCGAAGCGCGCGAGCACCGGGTGGTGAACGGCCGCGAGATCTATCTCGGCACCGGGCCGGGCATCTCGACCGCGGCTTACCGCGACCGCGGCCTCGGCTACGTCGTCACGGCTGACTACGACGAGGACACGCTGGCCCGGCTGGTGACGACCTCTTTCGGCCGGTAGAGCCGCTTCGACGGCTCCCGGTTAGCCCTGAAGTTCTGGTAGGATGGGCGTTCTCTGTTCAGAGATTGAGGCTCCGTAGAGGGCTAAGGCCCCAGGTCAGGAGACGAGATGGCCGATCGAATCGCGCTCGCAATCGAACCGGATACCGACACGGCAAACCAGATACGCAGGTTGCTGGAGCCGAAGGGGTTCAAGGTCGAGAACATCTCGAACGGCGACGACGCGATGGAGTGGGGCCGGACCAACAAGCCGTCCGTCATCATTCTGTCAGTCGAGCCCCGCAAGGTCGGCTACGCGATCTCGAACAAGCTGCGCCGGAGCCCGAGCCTGCGCGAGGTGCCGCTGGTGATGATCTCGTCGGAGGAGACGCTGGCGACCTTCGAGCAGCACAAGAAGCTGAAGTCACGGGCCGACGAGTACCTGCTCAAGCCGCTCGACGAGGGCGCGTTCGTCCACAAGGTCGCGGGCCTGGTCGGGCTGGAGGTGGGCGAAGACGAGGTCCACGAGCTGGACGCGGATTCCGACATCGTGCTGTCCGAGGACGACGAGGACGTGATCGTCGACGGCGACGAGGAGGAGCGGACGACGTTGATGGGCGACGGCGTCGTCAAGGACGAGACCCCCACGGAGGAGCCGCACGACACCGGCGCGACGCCGTTCGAGGGCGAGAAGTTCGATCCCGACACGCAGGCCGCGTTCGCCGCGCTGGAGGCGGGGGGCGGCGAGAGCCTGTCCAAGAACGACGACATGGTCGATCTGCGCAACCTCTGGTCCGACGACGACTTGCCGCCGAACCTCGGCTGGGAGCAGGGGCCGGGCAAGAGCGAGCCTGCCGCCCCGGAAGATCCGGATAGTTACCGGACCGGCGAGACGCTGGGACCGGAGGTGATCGAGTCGGCGTCGGCCGTGCCGTCGCCAATCCCGGTCCTGGAAGAGGCCGTTCCGCCCGGGCCGGAGGAGATCGAGTTCAACGACGTCGCGACCGACGCGAACGCCGCCATGGTGCTGGGTGAAGGCTTCGTCGACGAGCGGCGGGTGAAGGAGGCGGAGGCGCGCAACTCCGAGCTGGAGGCGCGCATCCACTCGCTCGAGAACGAGCGGCAGACGCTGCGCAAGGAGATCGAAGAGGCGCGCGAGCGCTTCACGCAGTCGGCGACCTTCTCGAAGGAGCGGGAGTTCCTCGGCCTGCGCGAGATCATCAACAAGAAGGAAAAGGACATCCTCGACCTGCGCGACGCGCTGGACGCGAAGGACCGCCAGATCCTGGACCACAAGGACAAGATCCGGGAGCTGGATCGGGCGCGGCGCGATCTCGAAGAAGCGTCGCTGGGCTTCGAGCGCAACCTGGTCGCCGCCAACGAGCGCGTCGCCGAGCTGGGGCAGGACGGCCAGAAGTCGGCGGAGCGCGAGAAGGCGTTCAAGGCGCGTCTCGACGACGCCCACGAAGAGCTGCGCAAGGCGCGCGAGGAGATCGACGGGCTGAAGAAACGGATGGCCCAGGAGGACGCGCGCGCGCGCGGCGAGAACGAGCGGCTGCGCGCCGACGGCGAATCGCGCCTGGCGGAGGCGGAGGAGACGCACCGGGCCGAGGTGGCGAAGCTGAATGACGAGCATGGGCAGGCGGTGGCGGCCGCCGAGGGCGCCCGGCAGGCCGAGCTGGCCCGCACCGAGAGCGCGCACCGCGCCGAGGTCGACGGGTTGCAGCGGCGCATCGCCGAGGAGCAGGCGACGGGCAGCGAGCGGCTGTCGTCCGAGATCGGCAAGATCCGGAGGGAGCACGAGAAGGCGATCGCGGCGGCGCGCGAGGAGCAGGGGGTCCAGCTGGCCTCCGAGCGGCAGGCGTACGAGGCGCTGACCGAACAGAAGGAGCGCGATCACCGCAACGAGATCCTCGCCATGCGGCGCCGCCAGGAGGAGGAGCTGGCGGGGGCGGAGGAGCGGCGCCAGCGCGACATCGCCGAGCAGGAGGCGCGGCGGGTGGCCGAGCTGGAGGCCGCCGAGACGCGACGCCGGGGCGAGCTGCAGGGGCGCGACGAGGAGCACCACGCGCGCGTCACCGACATCGAGCGGCGGCACCTGACGGAGAAGACAGAGCTGACCGAAAAGCACCGCGCCGAGTACGACCAGGCGCTTGGGCGCGCGGCGCGCGCCGAGGGCGAGCTGGCGGCGCGCGTGCAGGAGATCGAACAAGCGTACCGCCGGCTGTCGGGACTGGAGGCGGATCTCGACGCCGCGCGCGTCGAGCTCGGCAACCGCGACGTCAAGCTGGCGCAGCAGCGCGATCGCATCGCCGAGCTGGAAGCCAAGGTCGCCGACTACGAGGACCAGATCGTGCGCGCGTACCAGCGCATCCGCGCCGACGACAAGACGACCGAGAAGACGCGGCGGGCCCTGGCGGTCGCGCTGGCGCTCCTCGACGAAAAGTCGAACGCGCCGGCTGCCCCGGCAGCGCGCCAGCCGGCCGCGGACGAATCTTCCGAGCTCAAGACCTGATCCGTGCCGCCCCAGCGGCGAAAGCGAGCGGCCGGCAAGCGACGGCGCGCCAGGCCGGCGGCGTCGTCAAAGAAGCGGCCAAAGCGGGGCGAGCGATATCCCGCGCTCACGCCCGATTACGTCGAGTGGATGCTGGGGCAGGTCGAAGCCGTCCGCGATCAGGACAGCTTGATGACCTACCTTTACATCTTCATGCCGTCGACGGTGATGAGCCTCGATCGCCTGTGGCGGTTGAAGCCTCTCTACGTCCCGTGGGAACGCCTGACGCCGCCGCTCGACGATCTCGCGAAGCAGCAGATCCTGGTGTTTCTGATCATGGACGCCAAGGGGAACAAGCCGGGCGCGAAGACGCGCATCGAGATCAACGACATCCCGCCCGACCTGGCCGAGTCGCTCACCAAGTTCGTGGCGGATCATCCGTCCTATTCGTTCCGGCAGTTGGAAATGAAGGCGTGACCCGCCGTGCGCGGCCGCCGACGTAGCTGGTTGCACTTCGCCGCCTTCGTCGTCTCGTTGGCGCCCGGCTGTCGAAATCCGCCTGGATCACCGAACCACGTCCCATATCTGGATCGCGGTAAGGTCGAGGCGATGGATTTCCATGGCTGGCCGGCGACCGCGCTGCGCAATGGGCGCCTGGAGGTGGTGGTCGTGCCCGCCATCGGGCGGATCATGAGCCTGGCGTTCGCGGGCGACGGGGGCGCGTCGGATCCGATCTGGCAGCACGGGCAGCTCGGGCCGGCGCTGGCGCCCGACGAGAACGGCTGGATCAACTTTGGCGGCGACAAGGCGTGGCCGGCGCCGCAGTCGGACTGGGAGCGGATTGTGGGAAAGGGTTGGCCGCCCCCCGCGACCTTCGACGCGAAGCCGTACACGGCGCTGGAGGGCGATCCGGGCCAGATCGAGTTGGTGTCGCCGGTCGATGCCGCATACGGGATGCAGGTGCGTCGGACGGTGAGGCTCGAGAACGATCTCTTGTTCGTCGAAACCGCCTACAAGAACGTCGGCGGCGCGCCGGTCCGTGTCGCGGTCTGGACAATCACGCAGCTGACTTCGCCGGACAGGGTGTTCGCGCTGCTGCCGCGAACATCCTCCTTTCCGGGCGGTTACAAGAATCTGATGCCCGCGACGCCGAAGGATCTGCGGGTCGACGGCCGGCTGCTATCGCTGGCGCGCGACCCGGCCGAAAAGACCATGATCGCCAGCGACGCCGATGCGCTGCTCTGGGTCGGGCCGGGTCGTGATCTCGCGATCGAGAAGGTGGAGACGCACGTGGATGCCGGCTACATGGTGCGGACGGCGGCGCCCGGCGCGCCGCACGTGGGTGGCGCGCACGCGCAGATCTACACCAGCTCCGACGCCGCCGAGCCTTACGTGGAGCTCGAATTGCTGGGCCCCCTCGTCGACCTCGCGCCTGGCGATCGCGCCGTGATGAACGTCCGCTATCGGTTGATTCGACGTCGGGAGGCCGATCCGCTCGCCGAGGCGCGGCGCGTGTTCGCGACCGAGCTGGGCCCGCGCTGAGGCGCCTAGGGCGACTGGAAGTTGACGAAGTTGCCGGTCATCAGCATGACCGTGAACAGCGCCCAGGAGCGATCGTAGTAATTCGTACCCGCCGCCTTGGCGTCGGCGGCGACGCGCGCGTACGCGTCGGCGACCAGCTTCGTCTGGTTCGAGGCCATCCCGGCGGCGCCGGCCGGACCGATGAAGGTCGAGTTCTTGTTGCTGCCGCTCGCGGCCCCGCTGCTGACGGTGTAGCCATCGACGATGTTGGCGGCGCCGATGCCCGCGAAGAACGTCCCGATCTTCTGCGAGAAGGTCTTGGCGTCGGCGTCGCCGCTCCAGCATACGTCCACCGCGACCCGGAACGGCGTGCGGGTGGCGTCGTAACCGTAGTTCGTGTTGGTGCGGTTTCCGACGGACCAGTCCGGCACCAGGCCCGTCGTCGCGTTCTGGGCCGATGCCAGCAGCATGTACGACTTGTTCAGGATGGTCGTCCAGCGCGTGTTGTCGCCATAAGCGGCGAACACCCGGTAGAACGCGGGCGCGATGTACGACGGGTTGACCGCGTTCGGGTAGGTGTCGCCGCCCTGGATCGAGCCGTCGGTGGCGAAGTCGGCCATCGCGACGGTCGTCAGCATGGCCGTCGCCGTCGTGGTGTAGCCGCCCCACTGCTTGTCGGCCATCACCAGCGCGAACGCCATGTCCTCGTCGGCGTCTGTCGCGGAGTTCATGCCCGCCGTGGTGCCGCTCGAGTTGATGTGCCAGTTCATCAGGCCCTTCGCGTCGAGGTGCTTCTGCTCGTACTTCCAGAGCGCGTCGAACGTCGTCTTGTCGTTCATGTAGACGGCGAACAGCATCCCGTACGAGATCCCTTCGGAGACGGTGTCGTTGCTGTTCTCCGGGCGCGAGACGCGCATCGATCCGTCGGTGCCATCGGCGACGATCAGCGCGGCCTTGTACGCGACCCAGCCCGCCATCGCGTCGGCGTCGCTGCAGGTCGTCGGGTAGATGCAGTTGCTGGAGGCGCGGTGCTGCGGAAACGGGAAGCTGGCGCCGCCCGACGGCTGGCTGGGCTGGCCGGCGCCGCACGTCGTCGCGACCACGGTGCCTCCGGTGCCGGTCGTGCCGCCGCCGCCCGTGCCGCTGCCGCCGCTGCCCGCGGCCGCGCCGGCGCCGCCGCGACCCGCGGCGCTGCCCGCGGTGCCCGTCGTGCCCGCGTTACCCGCCGAACCCGCGCTTCCAGAGGTCCCGCCGTTGCCCGCGGCGCTGCCGCCGCTCGAGCCGGCGCTGCCCGCCGTGCCTCCTCCGGTCCCGCCCCGTCCGGTGGTTCCCGCCTGGCCGCTCGCGCTGCCGCCGGTCCCCGCCGCCGCGCCCGCGCTGCCGCCGCCGCCGGTCGTGCCCGCGTTGCCCGCACTGCCGGTCGTGCCGCCGCCGCTGCTGCCGGCCGTCCCCGAGGTGCCGCCGCCCGACGAACCGGAAGCGCCGGCCGTCCCGCCGCCGGCGGACCCGGGACCGCAGGCCGGCGCCAGCGCGAGCGTCAGGGCGGCGGTGACGATTCCAAGCGATGAGACCAGGGGCCGGGGACAAGCGGGCCGGGGGCGGCAAGCCAGCATGAAGACCTCCAAAGTTAACGATCTGGCGATCTAGAGTATTAACCGGACAGCGGCGGCCCAGATAGCTGGATCGACGCTGGATTGACGGCAGCACCGAAGATGGCGATGTTGGTGCCGCGATGAGTTGGCGCCCGACCGCCGACCCGATGGAGACGCCGATCCCGGAACCGGTCGAACCGGACGTGGAGGCGATCCTGACCCCGCGCGACCGCGATCTCGGGGGCTTCGTGGTGCGGCGCCTGTTGCCGGCCGGCCGCCATCGCGCCGTCGGGCCCTTCGTCTTCTTCGACCACTTCGGACCGACCGGCCTCGCGCCCGGTCAGGGCATGGACGTGCGCCCGCACCCGCACATCAACCTGGCGACCGTCACCTACCTGTTCGAGGGCGAGATCGTTCACCGCGACAGCCTCGGCTCGCAGCAGCCGATCCGCCCCGGCGACATCAACTGGATGACGGCCGGGCGCGGGATCGTGCACTCGGAGCGCACTGCCCCCGCCCTGCGCGCGACCGGCTCGACCGTTCACGGCATCCAGCTATGGGTCGGCCTGCCGCGCGCCGACGAGGAGACCGCGCCCGCGTTTCACCACCATCCCGCCGCCACGTTGCCGGTGCTGCAGGCGTCGGGCGTCGACGTCCGCGTGCTGGTCGGCGAGGCCTTCGGCCGCCGATCGCCGGTGGCGACTTTCTCGCGCCTCGCGTACGTCGACGTGCGCATGGACGCGGGTGCCTCGCTCGATCTGCCGGACGACGCCGGCGATCGCGGCGCCTACGTCGTCGACGGCGAGGTGATCTGCGGCGGCGAGCGCGCGCCGCGCTGGCACATGCTGGTGTTCCGTCCGGGCCACCGCGCGCGGCTGCGGGCCGAGGCCCCGAGCCGCTTCGTGCTGCTGGCGGGCGACCCCTTTCCCGAGCCGCGCCACATCTGGTGGAACTTCGTCTCCAGCTCGGAGGCGCGCATCGAACAGGCGAAGCGCGACTGGCGCGAACGGCGCGGCGCGCCCGACGGCCCGTTCCCGCTGGTTCCAGGCGACGACAAGGAATTCATTCCGCTGCCGGAGTCCTGATCCCGCCTTCATAAATCGGGAACCCGTTCGCTGGCGTCGTTGTCCTTGCCATAGGAGGCACCCAATGCGGCGACCGCTACCGAGATGGGAACCCTCAAAGGGTTCCCATGCCCTCCCGCGACGGTACGCGGCGAGCAGAGCTCGCCGGCTCCCCACGCGACTCGCGGTGCTGCCGGTGCTGGTCGCGGCTGCGCTCGCGTCCGGGCACTCGGCCGCACAAGGCCCGAGCCATGCCAACGCCAAGGGACCGGTGAAGAAGCTGGAATCGGTGATGGCAT
>Ga0209465_10000736_pt1 | contig 15015 bp, 13 predicted proteins | sample PanSoiPlot1MoBio_FD_188321 | JGI IMG/M metagenome (GOLD analysis project Ga0209465, IMG submission 188321) | Tropical forest soil microbial communities from Panama analyzed to predict greenhouse gas emissions - Panama Soil Plot 1 MoBio (SPAdes)... | ecosystem: Environmental > Terrestrial > Soil...
CACGACGACGCACGCCGCCGGCATGATCTCGTTTCTCAATCCATGGGAGATCGTCGAGCACCTGTGGACCGACGTCTCCGGCGCGCTGACCCGCTGGGGGAGCATGACGATCGTGCCGGCGCTGCTGCTGCCGTACTTCGCCTGGAAGCAGCGGCACGTCGTGCGCCCGTTCTTCACCGTGCCGGCGGTGGTGATGCTGCTGGTGGCTCACGCCCTCCTGCCCGAGATGCTGAGCAACTGGTACCACCTCAACTGCCGCTTCGTTCCGTTCATCTGGGCCGGGATGGCGGTGCGGCTGCCGACCACCGTGCCGCGACCGGTCGCGATACTGCTGGCCGCCTGCGCGCTGTCGTTCTCCGCCGTCACCGGCGTCGATTACGTGCGGCTGGATCGCGACCGCGCCGAGTTCACCGCCGGGATCGACGCCGTTCCCGAACGCGCCACGCTGCTTCCGTTGCTGTTCAAGAAGAAGAAGACCGGAGAATTTACCGCCAGCCTGACCCACGCCTGGGCGTACTACACTGTCGCGAAGAACACGTCGGCGCCGCTGGTCTTCGCGATCGAACGCTCGTATCCGATCACCTATCGAGAATTCCCGCCCGCCGCGCTGATCCCGCCGTTTCTCGATCGGGCCGCCGAGATGAGCGGTACGCCGGCGCGGCTGTGCAAGAAATTCCGCGAGATCGAGCTCGACGAAGCGTGTCCGATCATCTGGCGCGACCTCTGGAACGCGTTCTGGCGCGAGGCCGAGCCGCGCTTCAGCCACGTCCTGACCTGGGCGATGCCGCCCGAGGCCCGGGCCATGATCCCCGCGCGTTATCGGCGCGTGTTCGCCGCGGGCGACCTGGAAATTTACGCCCGGGGACCGTGATGGCGGGCTCATCCACGCCAAAAATGAGAGGGATTTCCGCCCAACCGAGATCCTCTGGCGCGCGCAGGGGCATGTAAGATGAGGCCCTTTTCCTCAATGCGACCTCTGCGCGTCGGCATCGTGGCCGAGAGTTATTTTCCGAACCTGGGCGGCATCCAGGAGCACGTCCGCCACCTGCGCAATCTCCTGTCGCGTCAGGGGGTGGAAGTGACCGTCCTGACCGGCCGCCCGCCGCGTTCGTCCGCGCCTGGTCCCGCCGACGCCGAGCGCGGCGTCATTCGCGTCGGCCGCGCCCGCACCATCGGCAGCGGCGGCACCTTCTTCCAGGCCACGATCGGCCCGCTCGCCGCGTACAACTTCCATCGCGCCCTCCGCAAGGGCCAGTTCGACCTGCTCAACATCCACGGTCCGTGCGACGTCGGCCTGGCGTTCTGGGCGCTGTCGCTGTTTCGCGGCCCGAAGGTGCTGACGCTGCACTCCTGTTTTCCCGACGCCGCCTGGCGGCACCGGATCGCACCTTACTACCGCTGGGTCTTCCGGCGCGCCGCGGCGGTCATCGCGGTCTCGGAGGCGACCGCGCAGTCGATGGGCCGCTACGCCCACTTCCAGCCGACCATCATCCCGAACGGGATCGACGCCGCGTACTGGCGCGTCGGCCCCTCCGCCCGCTACCGCCGGCCCGGGCTGCGCAACCTCGTCTTTCTGGGGCGGCTCGAGGAGCGCAACGGTCCGGACGTCGCGATCGACGCCTTCGCCCGGATCGCCCCCCAGCTGCCGAACGTGCGCCTGCTGATGGCGGGCGACGGGCCGCTGCGCGAACGGCTGCAGGCCAAGGTGCCGGCGGACCTGCGCGAGCGTGTGGAATTTCTGGGCGCGGTCTACGACGAGCGCCCGGAGCTCCTCGCGTCGTCGTCCGTGTTTCTGCTGCCGGCGCGCACCGTCGGGTTCTCGATCATGGTGCTGGAGGCGTTCGCCGCGGGCCTGCCCGTCGTCGCGCTGCCGGCCTTCGGCGCCGATCGGGCGGGCGAGCACTGGTCGAACGTGATCGTCGCGAAGGACGGCAGCGCCGAGGCGTTCGCCGCGGCCGTGCTCGACACGGTCCGCAGCGATCAGAGCGATCGGATCGCGCGCGGGCGCGCCATCGCCGAGGCGTTCGACTGGACCCGGATCGGCGGTCGGATTCTCGACGTCTTCGAACGCGCCGCGCGGCCGCCCGCCCAGCTGACCGCGGTGGGCGCCAAGGCCGCCGCCTAGTCATGGGCGCGACGCGCGCGTCGTGGGTGAAGCGCGTGCTCGCGCTGCTCGCGATCGGGGCGGGCGTCGCGCTGGTGCTCGCCCTGCCCGCCGTCGCCGTGCCCGCCAAGATCGCGATCCTCGGGGCGGCGGCGCTGGGCGGCGGCGCGATCGCGTTCCGGGAGATCCCCGCGTTCGATCCGCTCGGGCGCGTTTGCTGGCGTCTGCCGCAGCGGCCCGAGCGGGCGTGCGCCATCACCTTCGACGACGGCCCCAGCGCCGGCACGGCGCGCGTGGTCGAGATCCTGAGACGCCACCAGATCAAGGCGACCTTCTTCGTGCTGGCGGCCAACGCGCGCCGCCACCCCGACATGCTGCGCCTGCTGGTCGACGAGGGGCACACCGTCGCGATTCACGGCGTCACCCACCGCAAGATCCACCGCGACAGCCAGGCGGCCGTCGAGCGCGAGCTGTCGTCGGCGATCGGCGAGCTGTCCGCGCTGGGCGCCGAGCCCGCCCGCCTCTACCGCCCGCCGCACGGCCTCAAGAGCGCGGCGGCGCTGGCGGCGGCGCGCAAGCTCGGCTGTCAGCTCTGGGCGTGGAGCCGCGGGATCTGGGACACCGACCGGCCCGACCCCGATGTTCTGGTGAGCCGGGCGACGCGTTTCGCGCGCGCGCGCATGGTCCTGCTGCTGCACGACGGCCGCGGCGACGAAGAGCGCCCCGACATCGAACCGATGCTGGCCGCGCTGCCCCGCGTGCTGGAGCGGCTGCGCGCCGCGGGCTTTTCGTTCCTGACGCTGGATCGCGCGTGACGTCGCGGTATTTGAAGATCGCCCTGCGGTCCCTGCCCCTCGCCTTGCTGGCGGTGGTCCTGTGGCGAGAGAAACCGTGGACCGTTCAGCTATCCGCGGGCGCTCCCTGGGCCATCGCGGCGTCGATCCTGATCAACTTCGCGGTCTTCCTGCCGCTCAAGGCGGCGCGCTGGCGCGTGGCGCTGCTCGACCCGCCGCGGTTTCGCGCGGTGCTGGCCGCGACCCTCGAAGGCCTGCTCGCGAACGCCGCGATCGGGTTCGGCAGCGGCGATCTGGTCCGCGCGGCGCGGCTGCGGCCCCGCGAAGGGCGGCTGGCGCTCGACTACGCCAGCTCGTGGGCCGAGCGCGCCGCCGAGCTGCTGGCGCTGGCGCTGCTCATCCTCGTCGCCGCGCTGGTCGCGAGACTAGGCGCGCCCGCCCTGGTCCTGTCGGGCATCCTGGTGGCGGCGTACTTCGCGCTGTTGCGGGCCGGGCGCCGGCTGGTGCCGAGGCTCGGGCGCTGGCCGCGCGCGCAGCAGGCGCTGTCGTCGGGACTGGAGGCGTCCACGCCGCGCCGGGTGGCGGCCATGACCGCGCTATCGCTGGTCGGATGGTCGGCCGAGATCGCGATGCTGCTGCTGTTCCAGCGCGCCTTCGGTCTGGAAGTCAGCCTCGGGACGGCGCTGCTCACGCTGGTGGGCATCAACGCCGCCATCGCGATCCCGGCGGCGCCGGGAAACTTCGGAACGTTCGAGGCCGGCGCCGCGGCCGCCCTGATCATGGGTGGCGTGCCGCGCGACGTCGCCCTCGCCTACGCGCTCACCTACCACCTGACCCACGTCGTCCCGGTCGCCGTCGTGGCGACCGCCGTCTTCCTGGTGCGCAGCGTGCGCGGTGGCCGCATCCTGCCCGCCCCGCGATAGCTCACTCGCGCAGGTGTCGTCAGCGACAGGCGTCGGTGGCGACAGCAACTTCGGCGTCGCAGCCTTGGTTGGCGCAGGTCTCGCTCGCCGTCCGGGAAGCCACGCAGTTATATTGTTCGGTCAGCGCGGACAGGCATTGCGCCGAAGCCCCCGCTGGAGGCTGGCAGGTCATTTCGCACTCGGCCATCGAGCTGAAGATCGGGATCGGGCAATTCGCGGCCAATCCCCAACCCGAGAAACAATCCAGCGCATAAGCCGAAGAGGGCCCGCGTTCGAGTCACGACTCCGTCATGATGCCCGAATAGCGCCGTGAGCGGAATCGCGCACCGGCGAGAGGTTTCACTCAGGGCAGCCGGCGATAGAGGACGACGCCCGCGCGTACCCCGACTGGCCAGTAGTGGCGATCGACGTACGCGCGCAACCGCGGGTAGCGCGCCACCGGGAACTTGTCGTAGCCGTCCCAGCCGGCGGCGGCCGCATCGACGAGCAGCGCGGGGCGACGACGGTCGAGATCGGCGAACAGCATTTCCCAGGCGGCGGGGAGCTGGTTGGCGTCGGCGTTCCACTGCCCTGTCTCGGTCGGGGTGCCCGGGCTCTCGCCGGTCATGTAGTTGCAGAAGGAGAACCGCGCCCCCATGGGACGCCGCGCGAGCACGTAGAGCTGAGGAGAATTTCCCCAGACGAAGATCCGTTCATCGGCGGCGGTGAGCTGGTCGATCGACGCCGCGACTTCGGCATAGGGCGGCTCGCGCTCGTCGAGAGCGCCGGCGAGCGGCCGGGCGAAGGTGGCGAGCGCGAAGAACGCCAGCGCCGGCAGCGCGCACAACAGGATCAAGGACGCGCGGCGCGAGGCGCCCTGGCTCCAGAGCCGGCAGAAGACGGGCGCAGCCAGCAGACACAGCGGCGCCAGCACCAGGTGGAAATAGTGGCCGAAGAAACGCCCGCCGGCCGTCACGGCGACGGCGGACGTGACGAGCCAGAGCAGGCCCAGCACCGCCGGTGCGGGCGGCGCGTTGGCGTCGAACCCGGGCGCGCGCCGGTGGCGGATCACGCGCGCCACGCCGACCGCGACCACGATCGCCGCGGCCAGACCGAGCGCGTACGGGACCAGGGCCGCGCCGCCGATCAGCAACGTCCGGCGGAGACCGCGCGCGATCGCCGCGAACCCGCTCAGGCCGGCGCCGACGTACGAGAAGTTGAACTTGAACCAGTAGAACGCCGCCGCGGCGTTGCCGGCGCGCGCGCACCCGAGAAGGTAGAGCGCGGGCGGGACCAGCGCGCCGGCCAGGTGGCAGAGCGCCGCTCCGACGGCCCGCGACCAGCGCGCCTGGCGGAGAAACGACCACCACGCCAGGAAGCCGATCGACGCGCCGAGGAAGGTCAGGCCCTGGACCTTGAACAGCGCCGACACGCCGATCAGCGCGCCGACAGCGAGGTGGATCGCCCACTGCCGGACACCGGGCGACGGACGATCGAGCGCGCGCAGCAGCAGCCAGGCGGCCGCGGCCTGCGGCGCCAGCAGGAACAGCTCGCAGTTCGCCGCCAGCGCGTCGTAGTCGTGCCAGGTGGTGGAGAAGATCAAGAACAGGCCGGCGGCGGCCAGGCCTTCGCCTCGCGATCCCGGCGATCGCCCGCGCCCCCCGATCGCAAACAGAAACCCCGCCGTCAGCAGCACCGACAGGACGACCAGCGCGTGCGCCCCCTGGGTGCCGTACCGGCCGAAGGCCGCGAAGCCGAGCCGGTACATGGAATAGATGAGCGGCGGCTTGTGGTCGACGACGTCGCGGTAGAGAAGATCGCCGCGCGCCATCGCGTCGGCGGTCGTGGCGTAGATCGCCTCGTCGTCCGACAGCAGCGGGCGCGCGAACGTGGGCGCGCGCAGCAGCGCGCCGAGGGCGAACGTCGCGATGACGAGCGCCTTGAACGTCCGCGTCGTGGGTCGGGGGGGTCCGGTGGCTCCGGGCACGGGACCCGATGATATAAGGGCCGGGATGGAGGGTCCCGTCCTCTCGTTGGTTCTTCCGATCTACAACGAGGAAGCGATCATCCCGGAACTGGACCGTCGGCTGCGCGCGTTCCTGGCCGAGGTCGGGAGCGGGGTCGGCGATTCGTGGGAGGTGATCTTCGTCGACGACGGTTCGAAGGACCGGTCGCCGACGCTGCTGAAGCAGCTGGCGACGGCCGAGCCGCGCTACAAGGTGCTGTCGCTGTCGCGCAACTTCGGCCACCAGATGGCGATCACGGCGGGCCTGGACCGCGCCGAGGGCCAGGCGGTGGTGGTGATGGACGCCGACCTGCAGGACCCGCCCGAGGTCGTCGGCCAGATGCTGGCCCGCTGGCGCGAGGGCTTCGACGTCGTGTTCGGCGTGCGCTCGCGGCGGCACGGCGAATCCGCGTTCAAGCGGCTGACCGCGGCTGTCTTCTATCGCCTGCTGCGCGGAATGCTCGGCAGTGCGTCGATCCCGGCCGACGCGGGCGACTTCCGCCTGATGAGCCGTCCGGTCGTGCTGACCCTGCGCGCGCTGCGCGAGCACCACCGGTTCGTGCGCGGCCTGGTCTGGTGGGTCGGCTTCCGCCAGACCTCGGTCGCCTACGAACGCCCGGCCCGGTTCGCGGGCGAGACGAAGTATCCGGTGCGCAAGATGCTCCGCTTCGCGATCGACGGCATCACGTCGTTCTCGACCGTCCCACTGCGGATGGCGACCTGGCTGGGGCTGCTGGCCGGGCTGGTCGCCGTCGCCGGCGTCGGATGGGCGCTTTATTCGAAGTTCTTCGGCGGGGTCGTCCGCGGCTGGACGACGATCATGATCCTGGTCGGTCTCGGATCGTCAGCGCAGCTTTTGATGACCGGGATCCTCGGCGAGTACGTGGGCCGCATCTACGAAGAGGTGAAGCGCCGTCCGCTCTACATCGTGCAGGACGAGATCAACTTGCCCGAGCGGCCGCCTCCTGGCGGCAGCGCAGATTCACTGCGCCGGTGAAGTCACCGCATCGGTGCGATTGGCCTTGATGACCTCGTTGCACCAGTCCTGCCAGGGCTGACCGTCGTCGCCCAGATCCTTGCCGCGCAGGCCGACCAGCACCTCCCACAAGATCGCCTGCATCTCATCGCTGTCCTTGCCGTCGCGCAGGCGGTACAGCACCGCCATGCAGGCGGTCGGCCCGATCGCGATCAGCTTCTTCTTGTCCGCGTCGGGCGACCGATGCTTCTCCAGATCGAACGCGATGCCGCTCATCAACATCATCGCGTCGTGCTGCGCCTCATTCATCTTCTGCATCCCGAACAGCTCGGAGAAGAGCTTCGTCACCATGATCACCTGCAGATCGGTGTCGACGCCGGCGATCCCGTCCATCGCCTGGTTGCCGCGGCGGCAGGCCGCGGGCGTCGGCTTGCCGAACTTGAACGCCTTTCTGACGTTGTCGCAGGAATCAGCGGCGAACGCGCACAGCCGGTCCTCCAGCTTCTTGCAGGCGTAGGCCTGCATCGACCACCAGACGAACACGCCCGCCCCACCGACGACCAGCACGACCACCGCCCGGCGGACCCACTTCATCCCGCCCAGGATACGCCCGTCACCCGTGGCGCGGAATCTCGACGGTGAAGACCGATCCGTCATCGAGCTGGCTGCGGACGGAGATCGTTCCGCCCATCGCCTCCGCCAGCTGCCGCGAGATCCAGAGGCCCAGCCCCAGCCCGGCGTAGTTGGCCGCGGGCGCCGCCCGCTCGTAGCGCTGGAAGATGCGGGCCTGATGCTCGGGTGCGATGCCGATGCCGCGATCCTCGACCCAGAAACGGGCGGTCTCGCCCGCGCTGGCGACGCCGACCACGATCGGCCGGCCGCGCCCGTAACGGATGGCGTTGGACAGGAGGTTGCTCAGCACCTGGTCGATGCGGGAGGCGTCGAAGGCGCCCCAGATCGGACCCCGGCTCTCGAAGTGGAGCGAGGAGCCGCTGCGCAGCACCTCCTCGCCGAAACGTTCGACGACCGACCGGAGCACCTCGACCAGGTCCGCGGGCTGCCGCTCCACCTGCACCTTCCCCGCCGTCACGCGCGAAACGTCGATGAGCGTGGTCACCAGCGCCGCCAGGCGATCGACCTGTCGCCGGGTGACCTCCAGACGCCGCGAAACTTTCTCGGACGATTGGCCCGGGACTGGCTCCCGCATCAGACGGGTCAGGCCGTCGACCTGCAAGGCCAGGGTCGTGATCGGCGTTCTGAGCTCGTGCGAAGCGACCGACAGGAATTCGTCACGCGCGCGGATCGCGTCCCGCAGCTCCTCCATCAACGCGGACTGGCGCTGCTGAGCGTACTCGAGGTCCTCGTACAGCATCAGCAGGCCGGCCAGGATCTCCTGCGCGGCAGGATCGGCCTCGGCGGCGATGCTGTCATCTGTGATGGAACACTTGCCGGTGCTGATTTCTGCGATGTGTTCCAGCACCTGCTCGACGAGCCGCACGTCACCCGAGGGCACGACGGCAGGCCTCCACTGCTTCGTCGACCGAGACGTGAAAGCTGAACGAGCGGAACCCGGTGGCGAAGGCCGCCAATTTCGCGACCGCGCGGATGACGGCGCTGCCGCCGATCACGACGCCGACGTGGACCAGCCGCGGGTTGATCCGCCCGACCCTCTGCCGCAGCTTCTCCCGAACCCGAGCGTCCGGCCTCGTGACGCCGGTCAGGTCGATCACATACGCGAACCGGTCGAGCCCGGCCGCCAGCTCTTCGAGCCGATCGAACAGCGCGTCCAGGGTGAACGGCGTCTGGACCGGGACCTCCACCATCATGAAGAGGCGTTCGTCGATCGGCCAGACGCGCTCGCGCAGCTGGGCGCGGAGATCCCCGACGCCGGCCGGCTCGTATGGTCGCGTTTCCCCGTTCACGACGCCACCTCGGCGCGGTCGCGCGTGCTCGCTCCGCGCCTCAGGGTTCAACCTGCGCCGGCCCGTGCGGGCCCGCAAGCTCGGCGCGCGGCGGTCGATCGCCGCGCGATCAGCCGGCGGCGCATTGTGCGCGCCGCCGGGCGCTGCCACCATTCGCCTGGGTGAGCTCGCAGCTGGGCCGCGGGGACGCCGACGGTGCGCCGATCGGTCGGGGCGGCGGCCGCCTCCGGCGGGTCGCCGCGCACCTGCTGGCGACGCTGGGCGTTCTCCTGGTGGCGGCGAGCGCGGCGCTGGGGCAGATCCGGCGCGGCCTGTTCGACAGCGACGCCTTCGCCGACCGCCTCGCGGCCAGCCTGACCGATCGACGCGTCTCCGCGTACGTGGCCCACGAGATCACGCGCGCGATCCTGCGCGAGAAGCCCGATCTCGTCGCCGTTCGTCCGATCATCCTGGCGACGGCCCAGAGCGCCGTCGCGACCGACGCCTTCCGGGGCCTGGTGCGCGTCACCGCCCGCCAGGCCCACGCCACCGTCCTGTCGAAGGGCGGCCGCAACGTGCTGCTGTCGATCCCCGACGCCGGCGTCGTCCTGCGGGGCGCGCTGACCAACGCCAGCCCGACGCTGGCCGCGCGGATCCCCGGCCGGATCTCGGCGGCCATCGCCACCCTGGGCGACAGCGGGGCCAGTCGGTTCATCGTCGACGTGTGGCAGATCGGGCGAAAATTGGCCTGGGCGGCCCGGGCCGGGACGATCGCCGGACTGGCGCTGCTGATCGCGGGGATCGCCCTGGCGCCGCGCCGCGCGCAGGCCCTGCGCCGCGCCTCGATCGACGTCGCGCTGGCCGGCCTCGCGCTGCTTCTCCTGATCCCGGCGGGACGCGCGATCGTGCGGGTCGCGCCCGCCGGGCCGCTCGCGCAGCAGGCGGCGGCCGGGCTGTTCGACGCCTTCACCCGCGGGCTGCGTGGGCTCGGCCTCGGGCTCGGCGCGGTCGGCATCGCCCTTTCCGCGGCCGCGCATTCATTGACGGGCCGTGCCTGGCTGCCGGACAGGGCCCGATCGGCCTGGATGTGGCTGACGCGCCCGCCCCTGTCGACCGCGCAGCGCCTGACCCGCGGCGCGCTCCTGCTCGGCGGCGGTGTCTGCCTGATCGTCCGCCCTGCCGCCACGCTGTCGGCGCTGGCTGTCGCGGTCGGCGTGGTCCTCTCCTTCGCGGGTCTGCAGGCGCTGTTCCGGCTCGGGCTTCGCGCCCTGCCCGACGAAGTGGCGGTGGAGCGCGGCGCCGCCGAGCGCCTGACCGATCGCCGATCGTTCCTGCTGCTGGCGCTCGCGGGCGTGCTGGCGGCCGCGACCGCCTGGGTGACGCGGCCGCGCGAGCCGTCGATCGTGCGCCTGGGCGCGGGCTGCAACGGCGATCAGCGCCTGTGCGAGCGGCGGCTCGACGAAGTCGTCTTCGCGGGAACGCACAATTCGATGTCCGCGGTCGACAGGCGCGGCTGGATGTTCGCGCAGCAGGAGCGCGGCGTCGCCACCCAGCTGGACGACGGCGTGCGCGCGTTCCTGATCGACGTGTTCGCGGGGATCCCGGTCGCGGGGCGGGTCAAGACCGAGCTCGGCAGCGGACCAGGGTTCATGCGCGAGGTCGAGAATGCCGTCGGCAAGGAGGGGCTGGAGGCGGCGTTCCGGATCCGCGAGCGGCTGGTCGGCCCGCCGGAGGGACCGCGCGCGCTCTATCTCTGTCACGGTTTCTGCGAGCTCGGCTCGCAGTCCCTCGTGCCGTGGCTGCGCACGATGCGTGATTTTCTCACCGCCCACCCGCGCGACGTCGTGATCCTGGTGATCGAGGACTACGTCCGCCCCGACGAGCTCGCGGCGGCGTTCGCGGACAGCGGCCTCGCCGCGCTGGTCTTTCGCGGAGCGCCCCGGCCGCCCTGGCCGACCCTCGACGAGATGGCGGCGTCGGGCCAGCGGGTCGTCACCTTCCTGGAATCGGGAAAAACCGGCGTCGACTGGATGTACCCGGCGTTCGCCTCCATCCAGGAGACCCCGTATCGCGCCTCCGCGCCGGCCCAGCTGTCCTGCCGTGTCAATCGGGGCGCGACGACCGGATCGCTGTTTCAGATCAACCACTGGATCGAGACCCCGCCGACGCCGCGCCCGTCGAACGCAGCCATCATCAACCGCTATGACTTCCTGCTCGAGCGCGCCGAGGCGTGCACGCAGGAGCGCGCGCACCTCCCCAACATCATCGCCGTCGATTTCTATCGCACCGGCGACCTGTTCCAGGTCGTGAAGCACCTGAATGGACTGGACTTGCCCCAGGCGGATTAAAGCGAGAAAGTTCCCCGCGTGCCGGGCGAGGAAGAGCTGAGCGAGAACGAGGCGCAGCTGCGATTCGCAGCCAACGCCGTTCCCGCGCTGCTCTCGTACATCGACGCCGGCGCGCGCTACGTCTGGTGCAACGAAAGTTACCGGCGCTGGTTTGGCTACGCGCCCGAGACGTTGCGCGGGCGTCACGTCAGCGAGGTGCTGGGCCCGACGGCATGGGCGCAGCTCCGGCCCCACGTCGAACGCGCGCTGGGCGGCGAGATGGTCACCTTCGAGGACCGCATCCCTTACAAGAACGGACCCGTCCGCGACATTCGCGCCTCGTACATTCCCCACGTCGACTCCGGCGGCCGCGTCCGCGGCTTCGTCGTGCTCTCGAACGACGTCACGGCCATCAAGGCCGCCGAGCGCGCCCTGCGCCGGAGCGAGTCCATGCTGGAACGCTCGCAGTCGACGGCCCACGTCGGCAGCTACGAGGTGATGATGGCGGACGCCAACGGCGTACGCGCCGGAACGGTTTGGTGGTCAGACGAGACTTATCGAATGTTCGGCTTCGAGCCGGGCACCGTCGAGGCAACGCCAGCCGGCTTCTACGCGCTGGTCCATCCGGAGGACCGCGAACGCATGCGCAACACGCGCCCCAACATGCTTCAGCGGGGCGAGGCGTTCGAAAACGAATTCCGGGTCGTCCGCCCCGACGGAACGGTCCGCCACATGCACACCTGGACCGACTTCGAGCGCGACCTGAGCGGAACGGTGATCCGCATGTTCGGGACTTGCCAGGACATCACCGAACGCAAGATCGCCGAGCGGGAGCTGCGCGAGGCGAATCGTCACAAGGACGAATTCCTGGCGATGCTGTCGCACGAGCTGCGCAACCCGCTGGCGCCGATCCTGAACGCCATCGAGATCATCGAGCGGGTCGGCCCGAACGACGAGCCGCTGCGGTCGGCCTATCAGGCGGTCATCGCCCGGCAGGTGCAGCACATGAAACGGCTGCTCGACGACCTGCTGGACGTCTCGCGCGTCAGCCAGGGAAAGATCGAGCTTCGGAAGCAGAACGTCGAGCTGGCCGGATTGCTGATGCAGGCCGTCGAGGTGAGCCGGCCGCTCATGCTCGAGAAGCACCAGCAGCTGACGATGACGCTGGCCCACGAGCCGATGCCGCTGGAGGCCGATCCGACGCGCATCGTCCAGGTGTTCGCGAACCTGGTCAACAACGCCGCCAAGTTCACCGACGCCGGCGGGCACATCACGCTGATGGCGAGCGTGCAGGACGGCCACGCGGTGGTCAGCGTCCGCGACGACGGAACGGGCATGAGCTCCGATCTGATCCCGCACGCTTTCGATCTGTTCGTGCAGGAGAAGCGTTCCTCCGACCGCGCCCAGGGCGGGCTGGGCATCGGCCTGACGCTGGTACGTACGCTCGTGAAGATGCACGGCGGGTACGTGACCGCGATCAGCGAGGGGCCCGGACGCGGCAGCGAATTCGTCGTGAGGCTGCCGCTCGCGCCGGCGGTCGCTGCGGTGGAGTGGGTCGCACCGCCCGCGCCCCGCAACGGCCAGACGACCCCCCTGCGCGTGCTGGTCGTCGACGACAACGTGGACGCGGCGGATGCGCTGCAGTACGTGCTGAAGCTGAGCGGCCACCAGGTCACCGTCGCCTACGACGGACCGGGCGCGATCGCGGCCGCGGCGACGGCGCGGCCCGAGCTGGTGCTGCTCGACATCGGGCTGCCCGGGATGGACGGCTACCAGGTCGCCGAGCGCCTGCGCCAGGCCGGGCACGACCGCGCGGCGCTGATCGCGATCAGCGGTTACGGGCAGGAGGAGGATCTGAGTCGCTCGCGCGGGGCCGGCTTCCATCACCACCTGGTCAAACCGGTCGACGGCGCGACCCTGAAGAAACTGATCGCCGAGCTGAGCAGCCGCTAGCGGCGCTCCGCTTTACTCCGCGGCCGGGATCTCCACATTCACGGTATGAGCGTACATGCCGTGGCATCGCAGCTCATCGAGGCTGCGCCCGAGCAGGTGAGCGCGATCTACCAGGACTACGGGCACTGGTCTCGGCTGTTCCCGGCCATCCGGGGCACGCGTCTCATCCGCGAAAACGACACCACCAAGGCGATCGAGGTCGAGCATGCCAAGGCGGGGCGGGTGTTGAACCTGCTGACCGTCATCTCGCCCGGCGAGATCCGGCTCGAAGAGTTCAAGCCCTTCTACGATGCGCGCTTCACCAATCGATTCGAAGCCGACGCGCACGGCACGCGGTACACGGTGGAGGCCGACGTCCAACTGAAGGGACCGCTCCGGCTGCTGACGCCGATCGCCCGACCGTTCGTGCGCCGGCGAATCGCGAAGTTCGTTCTTGGTCCGATGAAGGCCATGGCCGAGGCCCAGGGCAACGCGTGACCGCGCCGCGCCAGATCAAAAGACGGTCCGATAACCGACGCCCAGCAAGATCTCGTGCTGCCCGAGGGCGCGCCCGTGCGCGCCCAGCGCGGGATCGGTGAAGTCGCTCGTCACCGGAAACTCACGAAATTCGGTCGACAGCATGATGCCGCCCAGCTCGCGATCGAACGACGGCAGCTCGAAGACCTGAAGGTCGACGCCGCCGCCGTATCCGAGGCTCCTGGCCAGAAAATACTGCCCGCGATCTTTCATCGTGCCGATGAGACCCACCGCCTCGACATATGCGTCGACCCAGCGATTGATGTCCGGGCCCAGCAGATAGAGCGGTCGGTATTGGATTCCGACCTCGCCCATCACCCCGGTCCCGTCGGGCCAGTCGACGTTGTCGTCCTCCGAGCCCGGCGGCCAGGCATCGGGCGGCGGCGGCGTGTTGAACAGAAAGTCATAACGAACGCCCACCACCGGCGTGATGCCGTACCAGCTCCGGTTGATTTTCGCCTCGACCACCCCGTTGGCGATGCCGTTCGCGCCGATCCCCAGTCCATACGACATCTTGAACTGCTGCTGGTGCAGGGCGGGCGCCGCGCGCTCGACCGCCGTCGCGGCGCGGGCCGGCACCGCCACGAGCAGAAACGAAGCGCAGGCAATCGTCGCGCGCAGGATGCGCACCCCGACTGCACATCCGGGACCAGCGGAGGCGATGCGCGATTTCCGACGGTTAGCGACTCGCCGATGCGCGGCGCGTGCGTCGCAGCGGTGGCGATGCGAAGCGCGGTGCGCGCCCCGTGATCCGGGTCGCGCGGCCGCCTACCTCAATGCCTTCCGGCACGACGCCGCGACGCCCTTGCCGACCTCCTCGATCACGCCGCGCAGCCACGCGTGAGCGGGCGAGGCGGAGGTCCGCTCGTGCCAGATCATGTGAACCGTTGCGGTCGGCACCTCGAGCGGCATCGGCAGCAGTTGCAGCGAGAGGCCGGCCGCCATCGGACGCGCCACGATCTCGCTCAGCGCCGCGACGTAGTCGGTCGCGGCGATGATCGGCGGCACCAGCAAGAAGTGCGACACGCGCAGCGCGACGTCGCGCTCGAGCCCGCGCTGGGCCAGCACCTCGTCGACGATGCCGCGCGCTTTCGGCTCTTGCGACACCAGCACATGCGCCAGCTTCGTGTAGGTGGCGAGCTTGATCTTGCCGCGCACCAGCGGATGCCCCTTGCGCGCGACGAACACGAACCGATCGTCGAACAGCGGCGTGCCCTGGTGACCGGCGGGCAGCCCGCGGTTGAACCCCAGCATCAGGTCGGCGTCGCCGCGCGCGAGATCGGAGGGGACGACGTGCTCCTGCCAGGCGCGGACCTGCAGGTGCACCTGGGGCGCCTCCAGCTGGAGGCGGGCGAGCAGGCGCGGCAACATGGCGAAGGCGACGAAGTCGTTCGTCGCGATCGTGAAGTCGCGGCGGGCCGCCGCGGGGTCGAAGCTGGCGGACGGCTCGAGGCCCTGCTCCAGCGCCAGCAGCGCCGCGCGCAGCGGTCCCGCCAGCGCCAGCGCGCGCTCGGTCGGCGCCATGCCGCCCCCCCTG
>Ga0209465_10000739_pt1 | contig 14964 bp, 14 predicted proteins | sample PanSoiPlot1MoBio_FD_188321 | JGI IMG/M metagenome (GOLD analysis project Ga0209465, IMG submission 188321) | Tropical forest soil microbial communities from Panama analyzed to predict greenhouse gas emissions - Panama Soil Plot 1 MoBio (SPAdes)... | ecosystem: Environmental > Terrestrial > Soil...
GGAAATGACGTCAGACTCCCATCAAATCCGCGAGGTGCAAAAAATCATTGGCGACGAAGTCGTATTTTCCTGGTGGCGGAATCTCTGAAGCCCATTTAGGTCCATGCTCATGGGGGCGATGGACGAAAGCTGTGCGCAAGCCGTGCTTTTTGGCGGATTGGAGATCGTTCTCATGGGCTGCGACTAGCATTACTTGCTCGGGTTTGATATCGAAGAGGTCAGAAATCAGCAGGTAAATTTCGCGGTCAGGTTTGTAGTGGCGAACATTCTCCGCGGAGAGAATACAGTCCCAGGGGAGGCCGGCATGCTTGGCCATGTTCGTGAGCAGAGAAATGTTACCGTTGGAGAGCGTGGTTATCACGAATTGTGTTTTCAAGCGCTGCAGTCCCGCAATCGCGTCCGGCCAGGGTTTGAGGCGATGCCAAACGCGATTGAAGTGATCTTTCTCTGCTTCACTGAGATGGTCGATCTTGAATTGCTTCAAGATCTTTTCCAGCGACATTTGGTGAAGAAGATCGAGCTTCGTCCACGGTAGCTCGCCTTTCTGGACTCGATCCAAAGACGGGCGGTAGACGGCGCGCCAGGCATCCGCGAATGCCGGCCAGTCAACCGCAAGACCTTTCGCTTTGCCAAGCTGCTCGCCTTCAGCGATCACGCTGGAACGCCAGTCGACGACTGTCCCGAAGACATCGAAGCCAAGGACCTTAATTGAGACTACAGATGGATGAACCATTTTCCCTCCTCACTCCTTGAGGTCTTGATCCACAATTCCGTGTTATCGAACGTCATGCTGTCGAACTGCTTGCCGCCGCGCCTGAGGAGATAAAATTTATCCTTGGAGCCGCGCGGTCGGGCGGGTCGAGGGCGGTGAAAAGCGCGCGGCCGTCGGGCATGGCAGAGAATTGTCCGTTCTTAAATAAAAAAGGGCCGCCCCACTGTAGATGATCGCCTTCCTGCTTGAGTTTCTCCACGCCCTGATAGATGGGCATGACTCTTGCCATTTCTTCGCGAATGCTTTGCGTGTCACTGAATGGGAACAATAAATCGCCATTGGGCATGCTCTTGCGTCCGATGATAGCAGGTATTTCCCATTCCGGCAGTGACTCGCCGATGGCATGGCCGGGAATCTCCGGCGTAAAGCGAATGCGCCGCTCCGTGCTGGTTGACGTGCCGCCGCTACGCTGCTCGTAGCGGGTTTGGCCTGGGAGAATCAAAACGATTTCGTTAGGATCTAGCAGCATTGAGCTGTTGAGGAGGATGTCTTGGTGCACTCGCACGGGAACTTTTTGCACAGCCTCGGCAACAAAATTCCGGTCGGGCATCGTTTCCAGCGGGTTGCCGCCGATGGCATAGAGAAATTTGACTTTTCCTTGATCGGCGGCCGCGATCATTTGTGGCACTCTAAGTCCCGGGTTCGACGGAACCGGGTGACGCCAAAGGTTGGAAAACCTCCTGGCGTTCTCATCGTTGACAGCAAATCCACCGGGAAATTTATCCGGTTCTGCGCCACATTCCTCGCCGCCCTGGACGCCGCTGTGTCCCCGGATGGTCATGATGCCGCACTTCAGGCGCCCGAGCATGCCTCGCGCCAACGCGAGATTGACGACGGCCTTGACGTTATTGACGCCGAACTCGTGCTGCGTAAATCCCATGCCATAGACGAAGACAGCGCTTCGCACCGTGCCATAGAGCCGCGCAAATCGCACCATCGCTTCCCGTGAGAGACCCGAGCGCTCCTCGAGCATCTCCCAGGATTGCAATTCCAATGCATGTTTCAACGTCTCAAATCGCCGGGTGTGCTTGGCGATGAAGTCGCGATCTAATTGATCCGCGGCGATTAATGCCTTGAGAGCGCCGTTGATGAAAGCGATATCGCCCCCTGCGCGCACCTGAAAAAAATCGTCCTTGAGTTTGGTACCGAATAGACCACTGCTCCAAACCGACGGCGCCCAGTAACGCTCCGGCTCCAACCCGCGCGCGGGGTTGATTACGACGATGCGCGTCCGTTGTTTCCTGGCGTAGTGCATGTACTTGGTCATCACCGGTTGATTGTTAGCGAAATCGGATCCGAAGATAACGAGCAAATCGGTGCCGATGAAGTCGGATAAAGAACCGGTCGGCGCGCCTACCCCTAAAGTACTTTTTAGGCCGGAGACGGTGGCGGCATGACAGAGACTTGAGCAGAGATCGACATTGTTGGTTCCCAAAGCACGCGCTAATTTTTGGAAAACGTAATAGACCTCGTTGGTCAGGCTCCGCGATGTGGCAAAGAACCCCATCTCATGAGGCGGCGTATTGCGAATCGCCTTGCGTACGGTATCGAATGCCTCATCCCAGGTGATGCGGGAAAATCCCGGGTCGCCTCGGCGTCGGATCATGGGGCAGGGTAAACGGCCTAGCGACCTCAATTTCTCCGGTCCGAGTTTCTGCAACCGGGCGGCGTCGCGCAGCACCGACATATTTAACTCGCTCATCGTATTCAGCCGGAGGAGCTTGAGCCGCGTCAGGCAGAGGTGCACACTGTCAAGAACGTTGTCGCGCAGTCCGTAGGGGCCGAGGGAGCAGCCGTCGCAGACGCCGTGATTTAGGATTTTCCACGCGTAGGAAAGCTCGGTCCTGTTTTCCCACAACGCGCCTAACACTTCGCGGTAGTAGTGCGGTTTTGTCTGCTCGAAGGGCCCGAAAGGAAGCAAGCGGGAAAACCAATTATCGCTGGATTTTTCGCCAGTCATACGTTTGATAAAGTCAGGTTTTCTTCTCGCGAATCTCTGCCAGCACGGCGAAAAAATGTTCAGGATCGCTTTTTGACACCGCCGTCTTATACAAGGCATACCGCTGATGGGATTTCCAGCGCTTCCACTCTTCGGAAGTTACGGACTGTCCTCTTTCTCCGCTTTTCTGAGCAACGGGTTCCGCAACTTGGTTCGGATTATCCCAAAGGGAAATGCTCATGGCCTGGGTCATTGCCGCCGGTGCGCCGCGGTGTTTTTGCGAGAGGAAGTGGAGATAATTCACAAATGCTTGTTGCTCTTCTTTCGCCTGCACCGGCAGATGGCACAGAACCGTGCGCTCCTCAAAGCTGAAGGACAGCCAATCACCAAGAGAGATCTTGACGCCGGTCAAATCGAGCTTCATGCGCACATGTAGCGGCACACGACTCAACGTCGGATAAAATTCAGACTCGTAGCGGAAGCGGTAAAACATAGAAAAAGAGTTTGCGTTTTGGTCTTGTGAAAAGTTATTTTCCTCATCAGAGGGGTCCAGGTCAACCGCTTAAGTAGTGAGCGGGAGCGGAGCAGGGGAGCATGAAGCAAAGAGGTAGCGAGCTTGGGGCACGGAGCAAGGAGGGAGATTCTTGCCAGAGTTCTGACTTTTCGCGGTTCGCTCTAGGATCTAACAGATGATGCAAGCAAAGTTCCTTAGTGTTTTGATAGGGACGGTGAGCTTGTGGTCCGTCGCGGCTGCGCGGCAGCCGCCGCAGCGCGAGATTACGCGCATCAAGACGTGATCTATATGATTCTAAGTGCGATCCCGCCGGAGGGGTTTCCGTTCGGCGGCAGGACTTGGATCGGTGACGGTATCCCTAAGGTGCCGCGCTGGAAAAAAAGGTAATTTCAGCCAAGTGCGGAGAAATTGCAGCTTAAAAGTGTGACGCTTGGGCGGAACATCCGGTTTGAGAATTTTACGCGGAGATGGCATCCCAATTCCTTAGCCATAGTTAGGAATCGGTTGCGCATGGCGCAGCTTTAATCTTTAGAAGCAATTCGGCGAAGTCCTGTCCACATGCAATCCGATCCACGACAAACCGGCGCACCGCACTTGCCTATCGAGCCTGCGGGGTTCTTCACAGGGGTACAGATCCGGCCCGTGATCCTCGGTGTGGTGGTCGATTACATAGCGACCTATGCGGGGATATACGCATATTTTTTTGTGTACTTGGCAAAGGAGTTGTCGAAAGAGGGTGAAGTCTCTGGAGACGCGCTTACGAAGTACATGTCCTCCAATGAAGGATTGATGATCGGGTTTGTGATCGGCGCGCTGGGTACGGCTGTGGGAGGATTTGTTGCGGCGCGAAAGGCCGGAAAGTTTGAAATCAAACATGGAGCCTTCGTTGGGCTGGGGTCGCTGATCGTATCGTTTATCGAGCTGTCTTTGCAGGAAGAGGTCGCGCCGGTGCCGGAGTGGTTTGGCTTTATGTCGGTGATTGCAGTCATTCCGGCTGGGGCGCTGGGCGGATACTTCGCCGAGGTGTTCAAGGGATTTGGTGCGGCGAAGCCACCGGGGGCCAGTTTGCCGGGTCGCTAGTCTGCATTATTCACTGCGACAGGATCGAGCGACGAGCCCTGCAGAGCGAAGGCAATGCCCTTTGCCTCGGAGCGGCGCGCAAACTGACTTGGTGGAGCGAATGCCGGGGAAACTTCGACCGGCGAGCCAACGCCAAATAGGGCATGAGACTGTTCGTGTCCATGCCTTTCCAATAGGGGGATGGCCAGGATCGCAATGGACGATTTGGCTGGACAAAGAGATCGCGCGGATTTATTTCGCCGCCAGACGTTGCGGAAGCGTGCCGAACTAGACAAACATAGATTATACGATCCCAGCGTAACCGATTTCCACGATCTCTCTTGCTATTGCAAAGAAAGGTCCCAGAAGTTTGCCCCAAAGGACCATCGATGGCCCTCGCGTTCCTAAATCGTCCTACGATAGACTATTGAAGGATTGCAGATTACTTGCACCAGAGGAAGGCAAGAGCGTTGGATTCGTGGAATATCTCAAAAGTTGCTTCAATATTTCCGCGCCGCGAAAATTAGATTTTGCTTTATGGGGTTTGGCGTAGTTCGGTTTTGACTAATTCTCAAAGAGCTTCGATTATTACACGGAAAGCCCCAATCGCTTCAACTTTTTAATCAACCCCTGCCGGCTCAGGCCTAGTACTTGAGCCGCTTTTTGTTTATTTCCTGCGGTTTCCCGGAGCGCATTTTCGATCATGCAGCGCTCCAAACCCTCTACGGCGGCCGGTAAAGAATGAAAAGACGATGCCTCCAGCGCGGGCGCTCCATCTCTGGCGGGAGGTTTTTGCACAGAAGTCTCAGCTGTTCGAAGGGTCGGATCCAAGTGATCTTCGTTTATTGTTTTGCCTCGCACCGAGGCGATGAGACGTTTCACTTCGTTCTCCAGCTGGCGCGCATTCCCAGGCCATGGGTAGCGAAAGAGAGCTTGCAGGGCGGCCGGGGCAAATGCCTTTGGCTCGATGTTCATCAACCTGCAGTGTTTGGAGAGAAAGTGGTTGGCCAACAGCGGGATGTCTTCGGCGATCTCACGCAGCGGCGGCATCTGAATCTGAATGACTTTTAGCCGGTAGTACAAATCTTCGCGAAAGGTTCGTTCTTTAAACGCTGCATCGAAGTTTTTGTTTGTCGCGGCGATGACGCGTACGTCGATGGGCACAGGCTTGCCGCCGCCGAGCCGATCCACCGCTCGTTCTTGAAGAACCCGCAGGATCTTCGCCTGGGCATTGAGGCTCAAATCGCCGATCTCGTCCAAAAATAATGTCCCGCCGTTGGCGGCTTCGAATTTTCCGGTGCGGCGGTCGACTCCTGTGGCCACGCCTTTTTCGATTCCGAACAATTCCGCCTCCACGAGATTGTCCGGTAACGCCGCGCAGTTAAGCGCAACAAAGGGCCGGTGCGCGCGCGGGCTGTTCTCGTGCAGGGCCCTGGCGATTAATTCTTTGCCCGTACCCATCTCACCCTGAATGAGTACGTCCACGGAGGATTCACGAATCTGATCGATGAGCCTGATGATCGCTTCGATCTTGTGGCTCATGCCGACGATTTTCTGAGTAGCGAAAAGGGTACCGTTGTCCTCTTCACTGCTTCTGTCGTGAACCAACAGCTCGCGGAACAACCGTTCCCGGAAGGGCATGTGCTCGATGGCTTCGGTGACGCGGGCCGCCAGTGCTTGCAATGTCGCTGCATCCTCATCGGTAAAACGACCTTCCGCCTTGTTGATCGCTTCGCCGACACCGATGATTTCTCCTTTGAGATCTCTGAGCGGCACAGCAAGCAATGTCTTGGTGCGATACCCTGTCTGTAGGTCCACCTCTTTGTAAAATAGGGGATGCTCGTAGGCATCGGGGACATTGATCGTCTGCCCTGTCATGGCGACGCTTCCGGCGACCCCTAGCCGCGCGTCAAAGCGCATAATCTTTTTCTCTTGGGAGATGATCGACCAAAGCTCGCACTTAGCGCGGTCGAACAAAAAGACACTCAAGCGATCTGCCTTAAGGCGCTCCTTGGTCTTGAACGCGATTTCGTCCAGGACTGCACGAAGCCGTTCCAGCGGACAGGCTTCTGGTTTGGCGCTGTCGGGTGGGCCTAAGGTCGTGGTTTCTTCGGTCATTTATCCCTCAAGTAGCATATCAGCGAAATCAGTGTCAACGAAGTTGACGCTGGGGTCACCATGGATACATCCGACAGAGAGGCACAGATCCTCGCCAGCCCGGAAGCGTCTAGCCTGCCATCCGAGCGCCTCAAAAATCGCAGGAAAAAGGCCGCGCAAACGATCGGTGGACACAAAAGCCGCCGGGACAAGGTTGTCCTATGATTGGCACGGCCGCTGCTTAGGGTATCGAAAGGGAGTACGAAATAAAAAAGAGGAGGTGAAAATAATGAAAAGCAATATATCACTTCTTACAAGCCTACTCTTGTCGTCCACGTTGTTTTGGAGCGTGCCGTCTGTAATGGGAGAAGTCGTGGGCGGACAGGAGCCCATCGTTAAGGTCCCAACCACCGATGGTACTTACTGCCACATGAAGTTTCCCCCGATCCGCGAAGAGACGTTGTCGTGGGAGCGACCGGTTCTCGATGAAGCCGCTGGCAACATCATCCATTTTTACGGTCCATGTGACTACGATCCGACCGGAAAAGATGCGGTCGAAATTCAGAGGCGTGAGATTCTTCATGGGACATCTCTCGATGGCGACTAAAAACAACTGCACTGGACGACGGCCGGCCTAGGGGGGCTCCTCTAGTGCGGTGAATTTGGTGAAAGGATTGCGAACGTTAACTCAGGGAACGGCGATGAAGACAGGCGATTCACTCAGGACCATCACCCTTATTCGGTCGCAAAAAACGAGTGTTCTTTTGCCGCGCCAGGGAACGTTTGTCCATGACATAGAGAATCTGGGGCGGAAACTGATTCTGGTGAATTTCGGTCCGGCGGGCGAAGCGTACTTATTTCCGCATGAAGTAGCGGAGACGCAACAGCCCAACGGGGAAGCTTTTATTCAGGCATAAGAGTGAGGCTGATGTTTCATGCCGCCATTGCGACGGCGAGGAGCGACCAGATGAAAACTGGCGTTTTGGTTTTAATGACGGCGTCTCTTTCGACCGTTCTCGTATTTTCACCAACCGCTGACGCTCGACTTTTCACGGCTCGCCTAATGGGGGGAAGACCAACAAACTTTAACGCCGGCTCAACCGGCTGACTCAACCGATTCGATTGTTGCTGTCGACCAGGACGATGAGCTCAGTTCGGAATCGGCCACAAGACTCGCTGAACTTGCTGATCTTTACCGCAGGAGAGGGCTCTACTCTAATGCGGAAATCATTGTCAAAGATCTGGTGGCAATGCGCCAAAGAGTGCTTGGCGCCGACAATCCAGAGATTGCCGGCTATCTCACCAAGCTCGCCGACATTTATTGCGCTGAAAAAGACTATGCGCGCGCCGAGCCGCTCTTTCTTCAATCCCTGGCCATCAGGGAAAAATCTCTCGGACTCCATCATCGCGATGTCGCCACTAGTGTGAAAAAACTAGCTGACCTTTACCGGGAGCAGGGCCGTTATCAGGAAGCGCAGCCGTTGTACGCGAGGGCGCTGGCGATTTTGGAGCAGGTTCTCCGGCCGGATCATCCGGAAATCACCGCCGTTCGAGCAAGTTATACGGCACTGTTTGCAGCTTGGGCGCGATCTGTTGTCAATATGCGGGAGCCCGACATGAGCCCGGGCAACCGCTAAGAGTGCCCCAGCGAAAAACCCCTTACTGTCCCGAGCGGGATAGTAAGGAGGAGCTATGGAAGGCAAAATCTTCGAGGTAAGGAATAATCTCTACTCGGCTGATTTGGTCAGGCTCAGAACTGCTGCAAAGGGCAAAGAGGCAAAGGGCCAGGAGCAAAGCAAAATTGCTTCGTGTATGCGCTTAGCTCTTAGCTCCTGCAGCCGAGGCGCTCGCAGCCCTCAGCTCGGTGTAATTTTGCAGCCCGAGTTGCCGCTTCTTCGCTTCCAACTCGTGGATCATTGTCAGCAGCTTTTCACATAACGGCGTGGGAATATGTAATCTGTGTCCTTCTCTCGCCACATGGGCGAGCGTGTAATCGACCTCGGTTTTGATCCCTTTTTGAAGCTGCCTCAACGGACCTTTGCGGTCCTCGAGCTTCCAATCCTTGGCCATGGCATTCACAGCGGCGAGACGTTTATCGAACGCGATATTCGGATGAAAGTCCGGCGGATTGTACTCAGCCAAGGGAATAAAGCGCGCGCCAGCAGCGCTGCCGACGGCGATCACTTCGGCGAACAAATCGGTGAGGACGCGACGGTCCGCCTCGCCGGCGCAGCTGATTGCCAGCGGCTCGTTCGCCAAGGATCCGAAATAACCGAGACAAGTGTAAGTTAGTTTGCTCCAGAGGACACCCAGAATGTTGTCAGAGATCTCGCAAGGAATTACCGAATCGAGCAAAGCGTTGAGTTTTTCGAGTTGCGGCGTCCTGTTGCCGTGCAGATGGCCAACATAAAGGTGGCCACGGGTGGCGGTTTGTACGTGCCCCGGGGCGATTTTGCGGCATCCCATGCGAATAGCAACGCCGATGGCGCGATCCGAACCGACTTTTTCCTCAAGCAAGGGCGGGTTAATGCCATTTTGCAGCGAGACCAAGGTACCGTTTTGTTCGAGATGAGACATCGCGGTGGCCAAAGCGTCGGGAGTGTAGTTCGAACGCACAGCGATGAAGCCGCAATCGAACTTTCCCTCGATTTCTCCCGGGCGAAAATTTTGATTCTTACGTTGAATGCGCCGTCGGGCACATCCACCTGCAATCCCTTTTCGCGAATGGCAGCGATATGTTCCTTGTCGACATCGACAAATGTCAGATCGTGGCCCGCACGCGCCAACCGGCCGCCAATAATCCCTCCGATGGGCCCGGTCCCAATGACGATCATTCTCATAGGCAGTGTTCTCCTGGGTTAAGCAGTAAGCCGTGCCAACATATTTGAAGCGGGAAATCAGGTCAACTTGTAGCACATCCCATGGCGTGCCCCTACTTGAAGAATCGCTGTTCCTAGAATATTACGGCAGAAGCGATTAAACTTCGCCAAGTACTCTTGGAAGGACAGAATATGAAGCGATTTGTGTTTGGGCTTGTCATCCTCTTATGGGCAACTCATGTTGGAGCTGCTGATAGGATTCGAATCGGCTACAGCTCCATCAGCGGCGCTTACACCCCGATCTGGGTGGCGCACGACGCCGGATATTTCGTCAGAGAGGGTCTCCAGGACGACATCATTCTGATCCCAAGCGGCACTCAGTTAGCACAGGTGACAGTCGCAGGCGAGATCGATATCGGCTCTTTGAATGGCAGCTCCGCCATTGCCGCTGCGCTGCAAGGCTTCGACCTTAAAATCATCGGCAATTCCGGCAACAAAATGGTTTTTTCTTTGTTTGTCCGGCCTGAGTTCAAAACGGTTGATGCACTCAGGGGGAAAAAGATCGGCATCACGCGTTTCGGCTCAGCCCCCGATATTTCCGTCCGCTACGCACTCAGGAAGTACAACATAAATCCGGATAAGGACCTTACCTTGATTCAGCTCGGCTTTATGGCCACAGTCGCGGCTGGACTGCAGGGCGGATCCATCGAGGGCGGAGTGGTTTCGCCACCGACACAATTCGCTGTGGAAAAGGCCGGCTTTAAAGAATTGATCAATATCACGGATATGGATTTGGCTTTCCCGAATCCGGCATTGGTGGCGGTGGGCTCGATCATCAAAAGCCGGCCTGAGGTAATCAACCGGTTCATGCGCGCCTATGCGCGGGGCGTTCATCGAGCGCGCACCGATCGTGAGTTCACCTATAAGTCGATGGCAAAATACACCAAGATTCAGGACCCAGTGGTTTTGCAGAAGGCTTATGATTTTTATATGAGCAAGGTTTTAGAAAAGGCGCCCTATGTAAACATGACCGGAGTACAAAACGTCCTGGACGATCTGGCCAAAACGGTTCCCGCCGCAAAGACCGCGAAGCCTGAGCAATTTGTCGATCACCGCTTCCTCGACGAATTAGAGAAGAGCGGACTCTTGAAGGAGTTGTATCCCTAAGCGCGCCATAGGGTTTTTGGTGCTTTTGAAAATTGATCTATGGCTTCCCAAATGAACGGCGCGCGCCAGGCTATCTTTGAGGGGGACAAACTCCTCTCGCTTTTGGTTTTTTCTCTAGCGCTGTTGGTTTTCCCTGCCGGTGGCGCAGATGCGCAGCAGCGCATCGCCGCCAGCTATCCCGGGATAGCTGGCTACAATATTCCTTTCTGGGTAGCTTTGGATGCGGGGGAGTTCAAAAAAGCAGGATTGGAAGTCGATCCGGTTCTGATCTCCGGCGGATCCAAAAGTATGCAGGCCCTGCTAGCCGGAGGGCTCGACTTCGCCCATACCAGCGGCGGGGTGTCCGTGCAGGCGGCTCTCAGCGGCGCGGATGTGACCATTATAGGCACAGGGTCCAACTCCATGTCCGCAGGTGTCATTGCCGCCAAAGAGATCAAATCGTATCAAGACCTTAGAGGCAAAAGAATCGGCATTGCCAGCTTCGGCGGCAACAACGATATCGGCTTGCGGTATGCTTTCAAAAAGAATGGCATCAACCCCGATAAGGATGTGACCTTTTTGCAGCTTGGCGGCGAGAGGAATCGACTGACCGCATTGGAGCGGGGTGGGATATCCGCTACCATAATTTCGCCCCCAGGCCTTTTTGTTGCCGAAGCGCAGGGGTATAGCCGGTTGGGCGATTTGAACGCCATGGGGATGCGCTATCCGGAGTTATCGATCGTAGCGCGCAAGCGCGATATGAGAGAGCGCCGCGACGTCGTCCGCCGCTATCTACGCGCGTATCTAGATTCGGTGCGCCTCATGAAGAGCAATCGCGACATGACAGTCCGACTGATCGAGAAATATATTCACGTCGGTTCCAAGGCCGAAGCCTTAAAAACCTACGATTACTTTGCCCGAAGCATTTCCGACACGTTGCGCACCGAACGCGAGGGAATCAGCGAGTTCCTCATAACCCTCGAACCGAAAATGCCCGGGGCAACCAAGCGCAACCCCAATGATTTTATCGACGAGTCGGTGCTGGAGGAAGTTTTGAAAGGGCGGTAGGGGCACGGCATGCCGTGCCCCTACACCTGTGCGCGAAATGTCAGTTTGAAGACCTATGGAGGCATTCGATGGCCGGCAACAACGAAACCTATGATATGCTGCTTAAGCTGGTGAAGACGCGGATGAGCGTCCGCAAGTTTCGCTCCGATCCGATTCCCGAGGAAACCATCGATAAAATCCTCGAAGTTTCACGTTGGGCGATGTCCGGCGCGAATTCGCAGCCATGGGAATTTATCGTAGTCACCGATCCGGAGACCAAAAAACAACTGCGCGATGCTTACTCGGAGTACAACACTGATTTCATTTTCTGGATGGAGCAACAGCGCGAGTATAAATTGCGCCATCCTTCGTATCAGGTGAAAGACAATCCCCATGAATCATTGAGATTCAACAAAGCCAAGGCCAATTGGCATCTGGCGCCGGCGGTCATCGTCGTGTTGGGTGACGGTCGCCGCCAATGGGGAACGGTGATGGGCGCGCACACTTTTGGGCGGGATCAGTCGCATCTCACCGACGGTCTGGCCAACGCTTCGTTCTTGCTCCATCTGGCCATCGCTTCCCTCGGCCTTACCTCTGAATGGGTATCGATTCATATCCAAGAGCCGTACAAGCGCATTCTCGGCATCCCGGATCTGTTGATGGTCTATCTCATTGTTCCCATCGGCTATCCCGACGTTCCGGCGCGGGAAGGGGTGCGCCGTCCGCTGCAAGACATGGTTCATCGCGAGCGCTATGACATGAGCAAGTACATGAGCAACGAAGACGTCGTTCGCTATCTCTATTCCCTACGTGAAGCCACCGTACCGATTCACTCTTCTTCACGGGGTGTAAAAACCGAGGAAAAATAAGTGCCCCCCGCCGCCGTCAATCCGATCACCCTGGAAGTGGTGCGCAACGGGCTGGCCCATATCGCCAACGAGATGGCCACCGTGTTGCGCAAGACATCCTACAACATGATGATCTACGAAGTGCGGGATTACTGCGTCGGCATCGTCGATCCGCAGGGAAATATTTTGTCGCAGAACTTCGGCGCACTGCCGATCTTTCTGGCCGACCTCGGCCCGGCCATCGTGGACGGTGTGCGCACGTATGGGGAAAATGGTTTTCGACCCGGCGACGTGCTCATCATGAACCATCCCTACGTCTGTGGGCAGCATCTCAACAACGTCGTGGTTTATACGCCATTTTTTCACGGAGAAGATCTGGTGGCTTTTCTCGCCGTACGTGCCCACTGGATCGACATCGGCGGAACGCGCGTCGGTTTTGGCTACAGCGGCACGCGGGAGATTTACGAGGAAGGATTGCAGTTCCGCTCGCTAAAACTCTATCGTGGCGGTGAGCCCAACCAGGATCTCTTTCAGTTGATCTCCGATAACGTTCGGTTTGCCGAATCCTGCCTGGGCGATTTGCGCGCGCAGATCGCTGCATGTCGGATCGGCGACCGCGGCCTCGGCGGGCTGGTGCAGCGCTATAGCTTAGCTGTTTTCCTGGATTGCGTGAGAACGATTTGGGATCAGTCCGAAGCGTTGGCGCGGGAACAGGTGGCGCGCATCCAACCCGGCAACTACGAGGCCGACGCCCTGTTCGACAGCGACGGCGTGAATCTCAACCAGCCTGTGCCGCTGAAGGTCAAGATCGAGATTGTTGGCAGCGAGATGACCATCGATTTTTCCGAGGTCAGCGATCAGGTGCAGGGCTCGATCAACTCCGGTGAATCCGGCGCGGTGGCCGCGGCTCGCGTGGCTTTCAAATCGTTGGTAAGTCCTTTCTCGCCCATCGATGAAGGTTGTTTCCGTCCTTTGAAGATCGTCATTCCCACGGGAAAGATTCTCAGCGCCACCCCGCCGGCGCCCGTCGGAAACTGGAGCCGCACGTTGCCTACGGTCGTCGATCTGATTTTAAAGGCGCTGGCGCCGGCCATGCCGCATAAGGTGGCCGCGGGGCATAAAGGAGACATGGGTGGGTATGCGTTCTTCGGCACCGATCCGCGCACCGGGCGGCGGTTTCTCTGCCAAACCATTATGGGCGGAGGCTGGGGCGGGCGCGCTCATGAGGACGGCGAAAACGCTACGGTATCGATTTGCCAGGGCGACGTGCAAAACGCTCCCGTCGAGCTGCAGGAGATTTATTATCCCGTGCTGGTGGAGCATCACCGTTTGCGTGAGGGGAGCGGCGGCGCCGGCAAGTTTCGCGGCGGATTGGGGATTGAACTTTCCGTCCGCGTTTTGTGCGATGCGTTCACGAATATCAACGTGGAACGGCAGCGCACATCGCCATGGGGACTTTTCGGCGGAAGTTGCGGCGATTCCGCCAAAGCATGGGTCAAACAGGCGCCCGACGATCCTGGCACCTGGCTTACCAAGCGACCCAACTATCATTTGAAGCAAGGTGGCAGCGTGACTTTTTTCACAGCGGGAGGCGGAGGTTATGGTCACGCCAGCGAGCGGTCATTGGAACTGATCGAGCGCGACCGAAGGCTTGGCTACGCATAACCCACTGTGTAAGATGCTATTTTGCAAAAAGTTCCGTTCAAGCCGTTCAAGTAGTTCAAAACGTCATCCCCCACCTCTTTCCTCCGCCGCGTCGCGAGGGAGGACGAAGGAGAGGGCTTGAACTGCTTGAACGGTTTGAACGATTGGAACCGCGCCGCTCGCGCGGCGAAGGAGATGTCATGAACGCCCAACAAGAGTTTGACAGTCGTATGGCGAAAGTCCGGCAGGCCATGCGCGAGCAAGGGCTGCAAACGCTGCTCGTCTTCGATGCGGGCCGCCACAATTTTCTGCGCATGAATTATGTCGCCTATCTCACCGACTTCATCGATGTTGGTCCGGAGACGGTATTGGTATTGCCGTTGGAGGATGCGCCGGTTTTATATCTGGCGCCGGTTTGGGACATTGCCCGAGCCAAGGACGAGTCCGCGGTAGCGGATGTTCGACCATTCAATGAGTTGTGGGACCGATTGCCGAAGCTAACAGGAACAACGGGTCTCGTTGGCAGAGAGGCGATGCACGTCGATTTATATGACGAGTTTATCAAAGCGCTCAAGCAAGTTCCGGTGAACGCGAAGGACATCATAGAAAACATGGCGCGCTGCAAAAGTGCCTTTGATCTGGAGCGGCTGAAAAAAGCAGCCGAGATCGCTGATGGCGGCGTGCAAGCATTGCACGAAGACGCGCGCATTGGCCTCAAGGAGTTCGAGCTGGCGGCGATTGTTGAGTACCGCATGCGAGCACTAGGCGCTGAGGATAATTTCGGCATGGTGGTCGCCAACCAGCACAACCAGGCGCTGCATCCGCCGACGGACCGAGTGGTTCAACCTGGCGATATCGTCATTGGAGAAATCACACCCTGCGTGGGCGGCTTGTTCGTGCAGATTTGCCGCACCATGGTGATGGGAGAGCCTGCGCCCGTGGTGCACGAGAAGTACGTCATTCTTAAAAAAGCGATGGGCTTGGGACTAGACGCTGCAAAGACCGGCGCGCCGGCGAGCAACATCGCCGCCGCGATCAACGGAGCGCTTTGCGATGCCGGCTATGAAAAATACTGCCGC
>Ga0209465_10000741_pt1 | contig 14961 bp, 11 predicted proteins | sample PanSoiPlot1MoBio_FD_188321 | JGI IMG/M metagenome (GOLD analysis project Ga0209465, IMG submission 188321) | Tropical forest soil microbial communities from Panama analyzed to predict greenhouse gas emissions - Panama Soil Plot 1 MoBio (SPAdes)... | ecosystem: Environmental > Terrestrial > Soil...
GGTTCTCTCGGATACACAAGGTTATACGGCGCACATCAGAACGGCCGACGACCTCGACGGCTATGTCGCTTTGAGGTATCTCGCGATAGGCGAACGCGCTGCCGACGCGCCCGAGCAGCACGCTCCCAGTGCGATCCCCGTCAACGGCGTTGTGCGCTGGCATGCGGGAGCGCCCGGCTGCGATGAGTTCATGATCCAGGGCCGCCTCGTCGAGTCGATCATATCAAACGGCATCACCGTTCAGGTTTCCCTGCAGGACACCGGGTGGAAGTACAGCGCGAGCATCGCAGTCGCGAACCAGGGAAATGACACGGTCGAAGTAATTCCCGGCATCGTGACTCTCGACGAGTTGCAACCGAACGTGAAGTCCCTGACCGCAATCGACCCCGAAAAACTCGCCCACAACCGCACACACCAGGTACTCTGGAGCATGGCCAACGCCCAACCATCGTCGAGCGCCGTGGAACCGCATTCAGCGAATTCCACTGCTCTTTCCGCAATGTCTTACCGCACCAACCCGGCCCCCGATTATCTGAGCCCCCAGTTGGTTCCGGCATCGGCCCACCCGGGTGCATTCGGGCGCACCGAATCGGTCGACGTCCTCAGGATCGCGTTGAAGAACGTCTCGCTGCCGAGCGGTCAGATCACCGCCGGCATCATGTGGTTCAACCGCGATTCGAGCGCCCGGGAACTCTCCCTCCGCGTCCCGGCCGGAGATCTGGTGTTTGACTTCCCGCTTTCCTTCGAGCCGAAAAGGTAAAACCTCTCGGCAAACCAGGGAAAGACCGCGGCCCGGACCTCCCCCACCGGGCCGTTTGCTTTCCACCTTTGCTCGCTTGGGCACCTGGTCTTCGGCCCAGATCGGGCCTCGGCCGCCCGCAAGCCGGGAAAAGGCAGGCGTGTTAAACTGAATACGACATTTAGGGGAGAGGTAACCGACGTGGCGGACCACACTGAAGATGGCTTCAAGGTAGTTGACCGGCGGCCGTTCACCGCGGACGGGGAGCTGCGGCCAGAGGTTGTGGAGGAGCAGGAGCGCGAGGCAAAGCGCGAGGAAGTGAAGGAAAAGGCCGAAATGAAGCGTGCGCCAGCGGAAGAGAAAGCGGCTGCGCCGGCCTCGGGAACGGCGAAGAGGTCGCCGGCCTTTGAGAATTTGATCAGGATGATCGGAAGCAACGCGGCGATGGTGCTGGGAGCGTACGCGGATCCGAATACGGGCCAGCCGATGTTTGATCCCGACGCGGCCCGCGAGTTAATCGACATGCTGGACGCGTTGCGCGAGAAGACGAAAGGGAATCTGGCACCGGAAGAAGACAGTATGTTGATGGATTTGCTCGGGAAATTGAAGATGACGTATCTCGAAGTGAACAAGGCTATGGCCGCGGAGATGGCGAAAGTGTCCGCGCAGGCTCGCGGGGGGAAGAAGTAGCAGAGCCGAGATTTCGAGATTGGATTTAGGAGAGCGGCACGGCGCGAGTCGTGCCGTCTTGCTTTTTTGCGGGGCGGGTCATGGAGAAACGGAGATAGCGCCGGGAGGTGTAATTCCGGTGCGTGTCCCCAAAAGCGACCGCAAGCCACGGCACTCCAAAGTACAATAGGCCCATGGGAGCTGAACCGATACGTCTGACAGTGCTGGGCTCAGGCACGTCGATGGGGGTGCCAACGCTCGGGTGTCACTGCGCCGTGTGCGAATCGGCCGACCCACACGACCATAGATTGCGCCCTTCCCTGCTGCTTTCCCGCAATGGACAAAATGTGGTGATCGACACGACCCCAGATTTCCGGACGCAGGCGCTGCGCGTGGGGCTGGATCGCCTGGACGCAGTTCTTCTGACGCATTGCCACGCCGATCACATTCTCGGGTTCGACGACTTGCGGCCTTACAACTTCCGGCAGAAAACGGCGATTCCTGTCTATGGAACGGACGATACCTTCCGGGTGCTGCGGCGCGTGTTCTCCTACGTGTTTGACAATAAGCCGACGCTGAGCGCCATTCCGAGCGTGAAGCTGCATGAAGTGAGTGGCCCGTTCCCGATGCTGGGGATACCTTTTATTCCTGTGCCGCTGCGGCACGGGGAGATGGAAGTGCTGGGCTACCGGTTCGGCCGCGCGGCGTACCTGACGGACTTCAGCCGCTTGCCGGAATCGAGCGTGCCACTGCTCGAGGATCTGGACGATCTGATTTTGGATGCGCTACGGGACATTCCGCATCCGATGCATCAGACGGTGGAGCAGGCCCTGGCGCTGATCGACCGCTTGCGGCCGAGGCGGGCGTGGTTCACACACGTCGCCCATGATTTGCCACACCAGGCTACAAACGAGCGTTTGCGGAAGGCTGGCTACCAGCATGTGAATTTGGCCTATGACGGGTTGCAGTTTGACGTGGGTACGGAATCGCCGGCCGTGGCGCGCGCCGCGGAAGCGCTGGCCGTGCACGTACATATCCCGAGCGGGGGAACCACCGCGTTTTACTCGGCGACGGATTGGGCGGCGCGTTACGGTGCGAGCGGGCGGGGAAGCGTAGTTGCCATCGGGACGTTTGACGGTATCCATTTGGGACACCAGCGATTGTTGGAATTCACGATTGCGAAGGCCAAGGACAGCGGGGCGGTGGCCACCGCGATCACGTTTGAACCCCCGCCGTTGAAGGTTCTGCGGCCGGAGGCCGCGCCGCCGCGGATCTCGACCAACCAACAGAGAATGGATTGGTTCGGCGCCGTGGGGATGGAAGCAGTGGTGGTGCTGCCGTTCACAAAGGAACTCGCGGCGCTCGGGCCCGAGGATTTTGTGGACCAGATTCTGGTGGAGCGATTACGCGCGCGGGCGGTGGTTGTCGGAGAGAATTTCCGGTTCGGACACAAGCACGCCGGAGATGTGGGGCTCTTGCGAGAACTCGGCAGGAAACACGGATTCGAGGTGGTAGTACACGAGCCCGTGAGGCTGAAAGGCGAAGTGGTTTCGAGTACGCGAATCCGCAGATTTGTGGCCGACGGCGACGTTCGCCACGCGGCACGACTGCTCGGGAGGGCGTTCGCGCTGACCGGCGAAGTGGTCAGCGGGACAGGCAGGGGAAGAAAGTTCACGTTCCCGACGCTGAATCTGAAGCCGGAGCAGGAGCTGTTGCCAGCGCGCGGCGTGTACATTACGCGGACGGTGCTCGATGGAGAGACCAGCAGTCACCGCAGCGTGACAAATGTGGGAATGCGCCCGACCTTTAACGGGTCGGGATTGACCGTGGAGACCCACCTGCTCGACTATTCGGGCAATTTTTCGCCGGAACGGATTGAGGTCAGATTCTGGAAGAAGCTGCGGGACGAGAAGAAGTTCTCGGGCGCGGACGAGTTGAAGGCGCAGATTGCCAGGGACATCGCGGCGACGAATGCGTATTTCGCGCGGTTGAGAAAGGTACGGGCGAGAGGCATGCGCATGCCGGCCTATTAGTGGCCCGCGACCGGTGGCGAGACTCGCCGATGAAAGCCCAGAGCCGATTGAAACCACCGAGCACCGAAGCCTCGGAGGCTCACAGACTGAACACGGATTACTTTCTTTCAGCGGCGAGGCAGTCGTTGCAGATGCCGCCGACTTCGGTGCGCGAGACAGTTACCCGGATGTCACAATCACGGGCAATCTGGTCTTTGAGCTGCTCGTAGAGGCGGGATTCGAATTCGCGGACCTTGCCGCAGCGGAGGCAGGCCACATGGATGTGATCGCGAGGGCCGTGGGTTTCGTAGTAGTGGCGGTCACCCCGAAGGTGGAGGAGGTCAAGCTCGTCGATGAGACCTTCCTTTTTCAGCAGGTCGATGGTGCGGTAGACGGTGACGAGATGGACTTCGGGGCTGATTTTCTGGGCGCGATCGAGGATTTGGTCGACGTCGAGGTGCTGTTCGGCAGCGTCCATGACCTGGAGAATCACGCGACGCTGGCGGGTAAGGCGAATGCCGCGCTGCCGCAGGGCGTTTTGGAGATGGCCGGAAGATTTGGCGACGTTGATGCGTTCGCCGCTCGAGACGCGGTGGGATGGCATAGTGACCATGAGATTATTCCTAAAGGGAGTTTAGCAGGGGGGATTCAAAAATAGAAAACACAAAATGGCCGAGAACGAAATTAGAAGTGCGCCGTCGACCCGCCCCGGCGAGAGGCGGGTATGAAAAGCCAGCTCCACGAGACCCTAGGAGTGCGTCGGGAGCATCCGCATCACGTCGTTGTACATGACATAGGCGATGAGAACGAAAAGAAAAACCAAGCCGACCTGGATGAAGCGTTCCTTGAACGCGAGGCTGAAATCGCGTCGGCGAATTCCTTCAAGCGAAAGAAGTAGAATGTGACCCCCATCGAGAATCGGAATCGGTAGAAGATTAAGGATGCCGAGATTGACGCTGATGAGCGCCATGAATTGGATGATGGCGAAAGCGCCCTGGGAGACGGCTTCACCGGCCGAGCGGGAAATGCCTACGACGCTTTGCAGCTGCTTGACGGAAACACGGCCGCTGAGGAGTTTCGCGACCACATCGACGGTTTGCGTCACAAGCGAAGCAGTTTGCGCCGTAGCCGCCCTCAGGGCTTCACGGGGACCAACGCGGTTATAAGAGAGCGAAAATTCGCGCTGAACACCGATAAGATAGTATTTTTCAGCGGCGTCGATTACTCCTTGCTTCGGAGTCACGGAGAGAGCAAGTCGCTGTCCCTTGCGATCGACGTCGACGTGGAGAGTCCTGCCGCCGGAGTCCAGAACAAAATCGACGAACTGATCCCAGTAGGCGATGGGATGACCATCGACGGCGCGGATGACGTCGCCGGAGCGAAGACCGCCCCGGTCCGCGGGGGTGCCGAGGGCTACTTCACCGATGGCCGGAGGGATAGGCGCGTATCCGAAGGTTCGGACGTACGGGCCGTGGGTAACAGGAGCCAGCTCGAGGTGGCGGGTGACGCCATCTTTCGAAACTTCGAGATTGAGGGCGCTGCCGGGAGCGGCTTGAGAGGAGATCGAGAGAGCCTGTTCCCATGTGGGATTCCTGGTTCCGTTAATAGCGAGAATCCTGTCGCCAGCCTCGAGACCACCATCGTTCTGTTGCGCGCTCGGAAGTCCAGCGACAACCACAGGCCGCGCGAGAAAGCTGTCGGAAGGGAGGCCAACCGCAAGGTAATAGACGCCGAGCAGGATAACCGGAAAAATGAGATTGACCGCCGGCCCGGCGAAAGAAATCAGCGCACGCTGCCAACGCTTCTTAGAGAGAAGCTCGTCGGGAGCGCCCGTGGGCTTTTGGTCGCCGGAGTCGATGTCGGTGATGTCCTGTCCCGCCATGCGGACGTAGCCGCCGAGCGGCAGAGCGCTGACGCGCCAGTCCGTGGCGCCTCGTTTGACGCCAAAAAGCCGCGGGCCGAAGCCGATGGAGAAGACGTCAACGCGAACGCCGAATAGCCGAGCAACGATGAAGTGTCCCCACTCGTGAACCAGGATGATGACGCCGAGGACAAGAATGATGCCGATAAGAGTGTTCATGCGAGCAATAAACTCCGTCAAACCATTCTAGCAAAAAGCCTTGCCGCCAATTGAAACTGTTTCTGAACAGTTTCTCCCGGGTCGGCCGGATCTCCAAAGACAAGCCGTCCGCGCGAGAAAGCGGCGCAACCGAGGTACAGAAAGAAGCAAACCCAGGATCCGACCAATTGGCGCTAGACAACGGCCGCTTTCGCTGAGAGCCTGGCGACTTCTTCCGAAGCCAGCCGTCGAGCCTCCGCGTCGGCGGCGAGAACGTCGTCGATCGACGAGAACTTGACTTGCGGCGTTCGCTTGAGGACGCCTTCGATCACTTCCGGGATTCCGAGGAACGGCATCCGATGATCCAGGAAGGCGGCGACAGCCACTTCGTCGGCCGCGTTCAAAGCGCACGGCAGAGCCCCGCCTTTTTTGAGCGCTTCGCGTGCAAGCCGCAAACATGGAAAACGCCGCGTGGACACCTTCTCGAAGTCCAGGCGGCGAAGTTTCGTCCAGTCCAGCTCCAATCCATTAGATGCCAAACGATCGGGATAGGTTAGCGCGTACTGAATGGGCATGCGCATATCCGTTCTGCCGAGCTGGGCAATGATCGAGCCATCGATGAATTCGACCATGGAGTGAATGGTGGACTGGGGATGGATGATCACGTCGATCTGATCGGGGCGGACGCCAAACAGCCAATGCGCTTCGATGACTTCGAAGCCCTTGTTCATCATGGTGGCGGAATCGATCGTGATACGGCTGCCCATGCGCCAGTTGGGGTGAGCGAGCGCCTGCTCGACCGTGACTTGGGCGAGGTCCCTGAGCTGCGTTTTGCGGAAGGGACCGCCGGAAGCGGTGAGAACGAGGCGACGAACTTCCGGATACAGCGAACCACTGCCCGAATCTACGGCTCGAAAGGCGGTACTCGGAGCGCCCGCTGCCTGGGAGGCACGACGGCCCGCGCGGAGGCATTGGTGGACGGCGTTGTGCTCGGAATCGACGGGGAGCAGCTCCCTGCCCGATTGCGCGGCGGCGGCCATGACGAGTTCACCCGCGGCGACGAGGACTTCCTTGTTGGACAGCGCGACGGTGCGGCCGAGCTTCACCGCTTCGTAAGTGGCCTGGAGGCCGACGACCCCAACGGCCGCGGAGACAACAACCGCAGCGCTCGGATGCGTGGCCACGGCGAGCAGTCCTTCGCGGCCGTGATGTATGGCGGGAAGCGGCTGAAGATTTTGCTCGTGCAGGCGGCGGGCTAGTTCGTCGGCGAGTTGCGGGCTCGAAAGAGAGACCACTTCGGGATGATGTCGGAGGATCTGCTGGTAGAACTCCTCGAGATTGTTGCCGGCAGCAAGGGCGACAACGTTGAAGTGATGCGGCTGGGATTCGACAACCGAGAGAGTTTGGCGGCCAATCGAACCCGTGGAACCGAGGATGGCAAGATGCTTCATAGACGTCGGCAGTCCGAAGTTGGTAGTGAGCGGTGAAACCCAAGACCCGTCCTCCAAAGACCGAGGTTGAGGCACCGCTTCAATGTCAGCAAACAACCCCTAAAGTGTCCGTGGATTCACCAAAACCAAATAATACCAGATGACGGGGATGCACAGGATGAGGGCATCGATGCGGTCGAGGATGCCACCGTGCCCAGGGAGGAGGCCGCCGGAATCCTTGACGCCAGCGGAACGCTTGCAGGCCGACTCCAGCAGGTCGCCGATTTGGCCGGCAACGTTTCCGAGGAATGCCATAGCGAAGAGATGGGGTAGAGGGACGGAAAGCCAAAAATGGAAGGCGTAGGCGGTGACGAGCGATCCGAGGAGGCCGCCGATCGAGCCTTCCCAGGTTTTTTTGGGGGAGATTTTGGGCGCGAGAGGATGTTTGCCGAGGGAACGGCCAACGAAGTAGGCGACGGTGTCGCCCGCCCAGGTGATGGCGAGCGCGAACAGCAGGAGGCGGTGGCCTTCGAACGGAGAGCTATGCAAAGGCACCGCGAAAGACAATGGGACCGCCACCAGCAGCAGGGCGCTGGACGAAATTCCAGCGGCCGGCAGCGACTCGACCAGGGGACGGCGGTTGAACAACGTCAGGACGGCAACGCCCAGGACGTAAATCGATATGTCGAACGTCACGACGACGAAACTGGTTAAAGGAAATGCCGAGGAAGAGGTGCCAACGCCGTAGGCTTCCTTCCACTGAAGGAAAATCAGCAATAAAGCGCACGTGACAATCCAGAGGCGGTAAGCGCGGTGGCCGATGGCGTCGCCGAGGGCGAAATATTCCCACAGGGCCAGTATGGTGAGAACTGCAACCGCGACGGCCACAACGGCGGTAGACCCGAAGAGAACGATCACGATGGCTAGGGGCATGAGTACAAGTGCAGTCAGAACGCGGGTACCGGTCATGGGCTAGAGAAGGATATCAGTAATCAGGAATGAAACGCGACCAGGCGATCAGCGGGCGGCGCGGGAAGGAGGAGCAGCTTCGATCCCGCCGTAGCGGCGTTCTCGCTTCTGAAAATCGAGGAGGGCTTCGAAGAGGCGGGCGCGGTTGAAGTCGGGCCAGAGGACATCGGTGACAAAGATCTCGGCGTAGGCTATTTGCCACAGAAGGAAGTTGCTGACACGCATCTCACCGCTAGTGCGGATGAGAAGGTCGGGGTCAGGAAGATCGGCGGTGTAGAGATAGCGAGCGAATTGCTCCTCGGTGATGGGCGCAGAAGTGCTATTGGCGTGGCCATTATGACGCCGGCGCTCGGCGAGGAGCGCGTTCATGGCATCGACAATCTCGGCGCGGCCTCCGTAGTTGAGGGCGATGGAAAGAACCATGCCGGTGTTGCCGGCCGTGGCCTCGATGGCATCACGCGTGTCTTTCTGGACGGCGAGAGGTAGATCGTCGGGGCGGCCAAGGAACCGCATACGAATGTTGTTGCGCTGGATCAGCGGCATCTCGTTGCGGATGTATTGGCGGAGCAGTTTCATGAGGAATTCAATTTCCGTTTTGGGGCGGCGCCAGTTTTCGACAGAGAAGGCGTAGAGCGTAAGGGCCTCGATGTTGAGCCGAGCACACGTTTCGATGGTAGTGCGAGCAGACTCGGTGCCCGTGCTATGGCCAACGATGCGCGGGAGGTGGCGCTTCTGCGCCCAGCGCCCGTTGCCGTCCATGATGACGGCGATATGGCGAGGAAGGCGCGAGACATCCAGTTTTTCGAGCAGACCCGCCTCTTCTGCGGTGACGGGACCGAGGGAATCGAGCACGAAGGGGTTCGTGAGGGTGCGGTGGTGCGAGTGGGACACGGTGAAAATCCAAATCCTCTTTATGCCGCAAAGTTAACACAGAGGTAGATGGGAAGCAATTGGCCTTGCGGGACAAGCAAGGAGGGCAGTGCAATCGGTGACTCCCCTCGTAAAACGGAAGCTTTCAGGAGCTAGCAGGGCGGAGGGCCTGCGTAAGGACCTGGAGGACCAGGATGAAGGTCAGGATGATCATGGAGACGGCCGTAATCCAGGAAATGATGTTGAACAGCAGGGTGTTCCTGTGCTCTCCCATGAGGTCTTTGCGGTTGATGAGCAGCAGGATGAAGATGACGACGATGGGAAGCCAGACGCCGTTGCCGACTTGCGAGAGGACGAGGATTCTCCAGAGTGGGGCGTTGGGAAGCATGATGACGCCGGCGCCGACGACAACGAGGATGGTGTAGAGCCAGTAGAAGGCCGGAGCTTCCTTGAACTTACGGTCGAGTCCAGCTTCGAAGCCAAGGCCTTCGCAGATAACGTGAGCGGTAGAAAGAGGAAGGATCGTCGCAGCAAACAGAGAGGCGTTCAAAAGGCCGAAAGCGAACGTCAGGCCAGCCCATCTCCCGGCCAAAGGAATGAGGGCCTTGGCGGCTTCGGCCGCGTCGTTGACGTTGGTAAAGCCGGAAGCGTGAAGCGTGGCGGCGGTGCAAATGATGATGAAGAAGACGATGATCATGCAACTGATGCTGCCGAAGAGCACGTCGAGTTTGGCTTGCGGATACTGGCGGGGACCGACCTTTTTCTCGACGAAGCCGGCTTGGAGATAGAAGAACTGCCAAGGAGCGATGGTGGTGCCGACCAGAGCGGTCAGTGTGACGAGGTAGCCGGTGTCGAGGTGGATGCTAGGGATGACGGTCATTTTCGCGGCGAGAATCCAGTCCGGGTGCGACAAGAGGGCGGAAAAGAGATAGGTGAGATAGAAGACGCAGGCAATAAGGAAAACGACTTCAACCTGGCGGTAATTCCCTTTCAGAACCAGAAGCCAAACAAGAAGCGCGGCGATGGGAACCGCAACATATTTGCTGATGCCGAAGATCTGGGCGGACGCGGCGACCCCGGCGAATTCGGCGACGACGTTAGCGAGATCAACGAGGAAGCCGGTAGTCATCACGAAGAAGGTGGAGCGAAGGCCGAATTCTTCGCGGATGAGATCGGAAAGACCTTTGCCGGTGATCACACCCATGCGGGCACACATCTCCTCGGTGACGTAAAGCGCGATGGTCATGGGGATAAGGGCCCAGAGAAGGGTATAGCCATAGGCACTGCCTGCGTGGGTGTAAACGCCGATGCCGCCAGCGTCGTTGTCGACGTTGGAGGTGATGATACCGGGTCCAATGACGGCAACGAACAACGCGATGCGTCGGCGCCAGTTTTGTCCGCGAGAAAAGAAATGAAAGATGTGAGCGCGGACGGCGTCGATGAAGGCGTTGATCGAGGCGAGCGTCATGAGAAGAGCGGCACGGCAATCGACGCCACCAAAAGGGATTCACCACAGGAGACACCGAGGGCAGAAGGAGGAGGGATCCCTCGTCCCTGCGCTCCTCGGGGTGACGGGCTCGGAAGGGAGAGGAGGACCCCAAAGCAGCGGCAAGGCACTCGACTCCGAAGGTGAAAGCTCATGCCTGCACCAAGCGGGAGACGACGTCGTCAACTGTGACCGTGCCAATGGGGCGGCGGTCCTTGTCGATTACGGTGAGCATCCGGAGGTTGTACTTGTCAAACAGTTCGAAAACGTCTTTTTCACTGGCGTCGGCGGTAGTGCTGACGAGAGGATCGGACTTGAGCTCCCGCAGGAGTTCGTCGGGCGCCGCAAGCAGCATGCGGGCAATGGCGACCGTGCCGGCGAAGTGCCCGAGCTTGTCGAGAAGAACGATGGTATCGAGTTGCTCAAGGTTGAAGTCTTGGCTGCGGAGCCACTCGAGAACTTCGTCTCGGGACGCGGTCTCACTGACGAACGCAAATTCGGTATTCATCATGCCGCCGGCGGTGGCCGGATCGAAGGCGAGAAGCTCGCGCACTTCGGCGGCTTCCTGGTTTGGCATTTCCTCAAGGAGTTCTTCGGAGGTTTCCTTGGGAAGGTCGGCCAGGAGGTCAGCCGCTGCGTCGGGCGCCATTTCCTCGATGATGTCGGCCGCTTTTTCGGGGTCTAGCTTTTCGACGATTTGCGTCGTGAGGCGCTCGTCGAGCTCGGCAAGAACTGCTGCGGCGGTTTCTTCGTCGAGAGAGGCAATGATGCCCTGGCGCTCGGCGGCCGAGAGCTCTTCCATCATCTCGGCGAGGTCGGCGGGGTGGAGATCCTCGAGTTTTTCATGGGTGATACGGAGTTTCACGCGACGAAGAGGATCCGGCTCGATAAGGTTGACAAACTCCCAACGAATGGAGCGCTGAGGAAGCTTGCGCTGGAGCCTGCGGACGAGCACCGCGGGGGCAATCCCTTGCAAAAGGCGTCGGACGGCACCGGGCAGGCCGACGTCGACCTGAGCGACGCGAAGCTCCACATTGCCGTTGGCGCGCTGTTCGGAGAGATCGACGTCGTTGACACGGACCACTTTGCGGCCGGCGGTGTCGATGATCTGCTGGTCGAGAAGATCTTTCTGGACCGCGAGCCAGGCTTCGTTGGGCTGATAGGCGCCAAGAGCCCGCTCACTGACGCGGAGGTCGATGCGGCCCGGGGCAACTTTGGCGATCTGGTCGTAGTGGGCCACGAGGGGCTGGAAGCGTCCACGGGAGATGAGAAAGTGGGAGACGCGATTGGGCTGCTCGGCGGGTTCAATGAAGAATTCGCGGACGCGGCCGACGTAATTCGATTGGTCATCATAGGCGGTGGCGCCCATGAGTTCGGTGACATAGAGCAAGCGGTGGCTCCTTTCTGACGGCGGGTGGCCGACTGAAGAGCGGAAGCTGGTACCCCAAAACTCCCCGGACACAAAGCGTGTGGCACCCGGCCGCGCCCTGGCGCAGAATCGTCCGCTCCAAAATAAAAACCCCGCGACGGGCAAAACCGGCGCGGGTAGGCGATTCCAAAAGTGTCTTACCTTTAGCCGGTGGTGAGTTCCCCCGCGGTGAGAGCAAGCGCCTGCCCACCCTGAGCGCCGGATAAAAGGCGGGTCAGGCCCCAACCGGTGGCAAGCGGAAACAGGCCCTGCCAAGCGGTCCCTTCGCCTCCGCGCGGGACAAGCGAGCGGCGGCGCCCCACCCTCGTCGAACTAGGGTGAGGTTCGAGTTCGCTAGAGGCGCTCATCAGAGACAAATCACTCCAAACGTAGGAATAAACCTCGCAGCGAGAAGTTGTCAAGAAGAAAGCGACGATGGAAGCAAAAAAATGAAGGGATTCCGACCAAGCGCGGTGAACGCGCTGCGGCGGCGCCTCATTTCGAGGCCGGAAAGAGCATATGGGACGGCTGGAGATTGCGGCGGCGGCAGTCGTCGAGATACAGGACGAGATAGTTTTTGAGCACGTAGTCACCGCTGTTGTAGCCAAGTTCGCTCGCCGCCTGATCTATCGCGGGACCGGGGCCCTCGAGTTCCACGAAAGTGCCAATGGGTGTTTCGTCGAAATCGATCACGAGGCCCTTGGCCCATTTGAAGCGGGCAGGAAACCGGTACGCGGTGCGATATTTTTCGTAGCGGAACCAGCCTTTGAGGCCAAGTCCTTCGAAGATTTTCTGAAGCGAGGCAGGATCGGTGAGGGCCAGTTCGATCTCCTCGCGGACCTTGTGGCGGCGGTCCGCGCGAGGAGCGGCGGGGCCCATGGCCAGTTGGTCGGGGGGACTTTTGAACGTCAGAAGGGAGCGCGACGAGGACTTAAAGGAGTTCTTGCCGCGCGCCGCCGGGGTCTCCGTACGGATGCGGAGGAGTTGGCCGTGCTTGGCGAGGCCTCCGTCGGGCGTATCGAAGATCAGATTGAGCTCGTGGGAACGAGGTGAGACGACCTTTGCGCCGAGTTTCTTGAGCGCGCGGAGGAAGGATCTGGGGTCGTCGATTTTGAGCTTGATCTCCGTTTCGCGAGACATGCAGTGATTGTACGGGAAGAAAAGAAAAGTGCACAGTGGCCTGGCGCGACTTTGGCCGCGAAGGCCTGCCGGGACTTGAGGCCTAGGCTGGGCGTCGAACAAGCAGGCTCCTCCATCAGGCTCAAGGGTTGGCCACTATCAACGCACACGAAGTTCGGATAGGATAACGAGCGAAGGGCTTGCCTGCGTCTTACTGCGCATAGGGCCGGCAGGCAGACTTTGCCCGGTGCAGGGTGAGCGAGCCCGTCTCCCAAGGCGGAGCCGGACGCAAACAGCGCTCCGAAGACTTTCACAGAACACATGGCCTACGACTTGAAAACGGGAAGGGTAGGGTATTCCCCAAAGGGCCTCGGGAGCGAAGGCCGCAGCGAAGGAGGAGCCGGGAATGCGCGCAGGGGCCCGTCGGTAGGAAGCGCGGGCGGGGTTGGACTCGAAGCGCCCACGGCAGCACGGGAACCTGTGGAGCATGTCATCCACGGAGATCGCCGGGTGGACCACTACGCGTGGTTGAAGAACCGGAACGATCCAAGGGTAAAGGAGTACCTGGAAGCTGAGAACGCGTATGTCGAGGCGATGATGAGATCTACCGAGGGGTTCCAGGAGAAGCTGTACCGGGAGATGCTCGGGAGGATTCAGCAGACGGATTTGAGCGTACCGTACCGGCTGCGAGGGTATTTGTATTACACGCGGACCGAAGAGGGAAAGCAGTACCCGATTTACTGCCGGAGGAAAGAGGGTCTAGGCGAAGCTCAAGGGGCGCCGAGGGAGCAGGAAGAGGAAGTGCTCCTGGACCTGAATGAGTTGGCCAAGGCACATACTTTCATGGGGTTGGGGATCTTCGAGGTAAGCGAAGACAACAATTTGTTGGCCTACGCAACCGACACGACCGGATACCGGCAGTACGCCCTGGAGGTGAAAGACCTACGCACGGGGAGGCTGTGGTCTTCCCGGCATGAAGGCGACCAGGCGAGCATCTTTCGAGTGGAGCGGGTGACCAGTGCTGCATGGGCTTCGGATCACCGGGCGCTCTTCTACGTGACGGAAGATGCGGTGACCAAGCGCTCGAATCAGCTGTGGCGTCACGTGGCGGGCCTGGAGGCGCGAGACCAGCTCGTCTATGAAGAGAAGGACGAGAGATTCCGGATGGATGTCGAAAAGAGCCGGAGCGGCGCGTATCTCTTCCTGGTGATCAATAGCCACACGACGAGCGAAATCCGGTATTTGCGGGCCGACCGTCCGGACGCAATGTTCCAGCTGGTCGCGGAACGCGAAGAGGAGCACGAATACTACCTGGAGCATCACCCGGGAAGTGCGGCGGACCGAGCCGGCGGAATTTTCTTCATAAGGACAAACAGCGGCGGAAGAACGTACCGCTTGATGACGGCGCCGACGGCGGATCCTCGGAGGCCGCATTGGCAGGAAGTGCTGCCGAACCGGCCGGGAGTGATGCTCTCAGGAGTCGAGGCTTTTCGAACGCATGTGGTGCTCTTTGAGCGGGAAGACGGCTTGCCATATCTGCGGATCGTCGATCTGACGCGAGAAGCGCCGAACGCGCTCGCGGCATCGAAGCGGATTGAATTTGCGGAGCCAGCCTACCACGCGATGATGGGATCCAATCCCGAATTTGACGCCGCCTTCGTGCGGTTTCAGTACGAGTCGTTCGTCACGCCGCGATCGGTCTACGACTACCACGTCAAGACGGGCGAAAGGACTTTGCGAAAGCAGCAGCCGGTGTTGGGTGACTACGATCCAACAAAGTACGTCAGCGAACGCCTGCACGCGACCGCGCAGGATGGCACGCAAATCCCCCTTTCGGTCGTGAGGAGGAGGGATACGTTGCGGGACGGAAGCGCTCCGCTGCTGCTCCACGGATACGGCAGCTACGGATTTTCGATGCCGGTGGCCTTCAGTTCAAACCGGTTGAGCCTGCTGGACCGCGGGGTGGTATTTGCCGTTGCCCATATTCGTGGCGGCGGGGAGCTCGGCAAGCCATGGCACGATGCGGGCCGAATGCGGAACAAGATGAATACATTCACGGATTTTATCGCGAGCGCGGAGTCGCTGATCGCGATCTCTCGCATCCGGTCCGCCGGCTCCACGCCAGTAACCGGGCCGAAATGGTCAGCGAGCACCGGCGTGAAACGCCCGGTGCCCGAGCCTAGGTCGAGCCCCGTCAGCG
>Ga0209465_10000743_pt1 | contig 14958 bp, 13 predicted proteins | sample PanSoiPlot1MoBio_FD_188321 | JGI IMG/M metagenome (GOLD analysis project Ga0209465, IMG submission 188321) | Tropical forest soil microbial communities from Panama analyzed to predict greenhouse gas emissions - Panama Soil Plot 1 MoBio (SPAdes)... | ecosystem: Environmental > Terrestrial > Soil...
TCCTCCCTTCTGTCTCGCGGACGTTGGAGAGCCCGGCCAGCTCCGCTGCCCGGTTGGGCCCGGGCCCGAAGCTAGTCCTCCTCGGCTCCCAGTACAAGGGGGGAGCTCACGCCCGGTGCCGGCCCCCAAGATCGCGATTGAGGAGAACCCTGCCGATGGTGTAGATGGGGACATTCGCCCCCGCTCCGTCCAGCTCGCACACGAGGAGGATGCACATGACGACACGGATCCTGACGGCCGCCCTGGTGCTCGCATTGATTCGGGCGTCTGGCGCCGACGCCGAAGAGCCTGGGCGCGGGATGTCGATATCCGCGCCCCCCCTCGGCGCTGTAACGCCGGCTGTGACGATTCAGGTCACGCAGACACCGGCGCCTTCAGCGCCTGCGTCGCCGGGAGTGCTTTCGGAGCCCGGAAGCGAGCCTCTGCTCACGCTGGACGAAGCGGTTGCCATTGCGCTCAAAGACAACCGCGGCGTGCGCATGGCGACGCTCGAGGTGGGCCGGGCCGGCGACCGGATCGGCGCGGCGAAGACGCGCCGCTTCCCGTCCATCAACGTCGGCGCCGGCGGCGACTACCCGCTCACCCCGCTCAACCTCACGTTCTTTCAGGGTGACTTCGGCACGTTCCCTGGCATCGGACCGGTGCCCAGCACGCAGACAACGCTGTCGACGCAGAACTTTATGGCCACCGCTTCGGCGGCCATCGTGCAGCCGCTGGCCCGGCAGTATCGGCTGGGGCTCACCGTGGATCAGCTCGGGGTCGCCCAGGACATCACGCGCGAAGACCTGCGGGCCCAGCAGCAGGTGGTCGTCAACGATGTCAAGCGCGCATACTACCTCGTCCTGCAGGCGCAGAGCGCGCGCGAAGCTGTCCTGGAGGCTGTCCGGTCGCTGCGAGAGCTCGACCGCGTGGTGAACGCGCAGCTCGTCGAGCGGAAGGCGCTCAAGGCGGACAGCCTGGATGTCAAGACGCGCCTCGCCCAGGCGGAGACCGACGCGTTCGCCGCGTCGAACGACCTCGCCACGCGGAAGGAGCAGCTCAATCACATCATGGGCCGGGAGCCCAGCGTCCCGTTCCGCGTGAGCCCGGTGCCCGAGGCCACTCGGTTCGAGACCGACCTCGAGGCAGCACAGGCGCAGGCCATCCGGCAACGGCCGGAGCTGACTCGTTCCGAGCTGCAGGTGCGCTTCGCCGACTACGATCTCCGCATCAAGAAGGCGGAGTTCATCCCCGATGTCGACCTCGTGTTCCGCTACCTCCACCCGATCACGAGCGACCGGCTCCCTCAGAACATCACCATCGCCGGGGTCGAGCTGACCTGGGAGCTGTTCGACTGGGGCCGGAAGCGGCAGGAGGCGGCCGAGCGGGAGAAAGCGATGCAGCAGGCGCAGACCACCGCCGCCGAGATGCGGTCCCGCATCACGATCGAGGTGAACGCGCGTTATCGCAAGCTCGAGGAGACGAAGTCACGCCTCCAGGTGTCGGAGCTCGGGCTCGAGGCGGCGCGCGAGCGGCTCCAGGTCACGACCAAGCGCTATGCCGAGCGCACGGCCATGCTGACGGACGTCCTCCAGTCACAGGCGGCCGTGGCCTCCGCCAACGACCAGTATCAGGTTGCGCTCCTCGGGTTCTGGACGGCGCGCGCGGACTTCGAGCGGGCGCTGGGAGGCGAATCGAAGTAACCGGGTGGGACCGAAGGGATCGGACCCAGGCTAGCCGAGCCCCCAGGGAAGTCCGACGAGGTGCCACGCGGCCAAAAGGATCGTCCTCCCCACGAAGATGATCGCCACGTAGGGCAGCAGGAGCGCCACCACGGTGCCCACCCCGGCGTCCTTCTGGTACTTCTGCGCGAACGTCACGATCAGCGCGAAAGACGCGTTGAGCGGCGTGATGGCATTCATCGGGAGTCACCGACGCGGTAGGCAGCCAGCACCGCTTCTGGCGTCACGTTGAGCTTCATCAGGAGCGGCACGAAGATGGGGGCGAAGATCGCCCACTTGGGGATGGCGTCCGTGATGATGATGTCGAGGACGGCCACCACGAAGACGAAGTCAATCAGGAGCCACAGTGCGTCGAGGTTCGCGTTCCGGAGCGCATCGGCCATCTTCACGGCAATGACGGTGGCCATGTTCGTGAAGTAGAAGTACGCGAGGAACTGGCTGATGACGAACAGGAGGAAGATGAGCCCGGAAAGCCCCCCGATGGTCTTGACCATGGCGTTGATGACGTCGTTGGCGTTCTTCATGGTGCGGGTGAGCTCGTGGGTGTCTGGGTTCAGCACCTGATAGGCGACGTTCGCGCCCCATGAAATACAGGAGGTGCGACAACACGATCACGAATCCGATGAGGATCACGAAGATCACGACGGGGTGCGGCACCTTGTTGCCCACCCGCTCGACCCCGTCCAGTAGCCGCTACGTGAACGACTTGGGTGCGCCCGTTGCCTCGCTCATGGAGCCCCCCTTCGTGTCGCGGGGAAAGTACACGATCGACCGCTGGTCTTCAACGCGAAACTCGGATCCGCCGGCCTTGACGGCGCCATGGAATTCTGTGACTGTGTACTCGCTCGCTGTCTCGAACGCGGCGCGATACGTGTAGAGCCGAAGTTCCGTCTCGCCTTTGCCCGGGAGGTCGCGCGTGCTGCAGAGGATCGGGGCGCCACGCCTCGTCGCCGTCGTGATCGGCCTGGTCGTGCTCGCCGGCCTCGTCTTCTGGTGGCTTCGTCCGTCGTCCGCGCCCCCGAACGTCACCGTCTCCGTGACGAGGCCGGCTCGGGTCATCACGCTGGGCCAGGCGGAGGGCGGGCGCATGCGCAGCTTTCCGGGGCGCGTGCAGTCCGCCCGCGGCCGCCGCGTGGACGTCGCGTTCCGCGTGTCCGGCACCGTGATCGAGGTGCCGGTGAAGGCCAACCAGTCGGTGACGCAAGGTCAGCTGCTCGCGCGCCTCGACCCCCGTGACTTCGAGACGAGGCTCGCGCAGGCCTCGAGCGCGGTGGCCGAAGCGCGGGCCCGCCTCGCCGCCATGCAGGCGGGGGACAGGCCGGAGGACGTCAAGATCCTCGAGAGCCAGCTCGCCGTGGAGCAGGCACGGTTGAAGGAAGCGGAGCTCGACTTTACGCGCACGCGCAACCTCCTCGATCTGGGCGCCACGACCAAGGACGTCTACGATCGCGCAACGCGCGCGCTGGAGGTGGCGCAGGCCAGCACCGCGGCCGCCGCGACCTCGCTGAAGCGGGCGCAGACCGGTGCGCGCGTCGAGGACATTGAGGGACAGCGGGCGCTCGTGCGGCGTCTGGAAGCTCAGCAGCGCGAGGCGCGGGATGCGCTCGACGACACCCGGCTCACCGCGCCGTTCGCGGGGATCGTGGCCCGGACCATCGCCGAGACGTTCCAGGAGGTCCAGGCGAGGCAGCCCATCATGGCGCTGCGCGACGCGACCGCCCTCGAGATCGCGGCGGACGTGCCGGAGAACATCATGTCCCAGCTCGGTACCCGGACCGTGAAGAGCCTGAACGTCGTGTTCGACTTCCTTCCCGGCCGAACCTTTCCCGTCACCCTGGCGGAGGCGGAGGGAGAGGCCGACCCGCGGACGCGGACCTTCGCCGTGGTCCTCACCATGCCGACCGTGCCCCAGGACGTCCGGATCCTCCCGGGCATGACGGCGACGATTCGCGTGGAGGCCGCTGACCTCCAGGGCGTGCGGCTCAATGAGTGGCCAGTCCCCGCCGGTGCCGTCTTCGCCGAAGCGGGCAAGCGCTATGTCTGGAGGGTCGACCCCCAGACGCAGACGGTGCGCCGCGTGGCGGTGACGGTCGGCGACGTCCGGGGGGACCAGATCGTCGTGAGTGGGCTCGCCGGGGGCGATACGATCGTCACCGCCGGAGTCAATCACCTCCAGGAAGGGGAGAAGGTCCGCGTCCTCGCGCCCGCCGAGGCGCAGAGCCGGTGAACCCCGCCGCGGTCTCGCTCCGCAACAAGACCACGACCCTCGTCTTCGTCGTCCTCATCGTCGTCGGCGGTATCGTCTCCTACAAGGGGCTCTCGCGCCTGGAGGACCCGGAGTTCACCATCAAGGACGCCAAGGTGATCACCCCGTACCCCGGGGCCACCGCGCGGGAGGTCGAGGATGAAGTGACCGACGTCGTGGAGACGGCGGTCAATGAGCTCGGTCAGCTCAAGCACGTGCGGTCGACATCGACCCCGGGACGGTCGATCGTGACCGTCACCATCAAGGACCAGTACAACAAGCGCACACTGCCTCAAGTCTGGGACGAGCTGCGCAGGGTAGTGGGCGATGCGCAGATACGGTTGCCGCCCGGCGCGGGGCCGTCGATCGTCCTCGACGATTTCGGGGACGTCTTCGGCATCTTCCTCGCGCTGAGCGGCGACGGCTTCTCGTATGCGGAGCTCCGCGAGACGGCCAGGCTCCTGCAGCGGGAGCTTCGCCTGGTGCCGGACGTCGCCAAGGTGACGCTCTCCGGCCTGCAGCGTGAGACGATCTACATCGAGATCTCGCGGGCCAAGCTCACCGCGCTCAGCGTGCCCGAGGCCAAGGTCTACGCTGCGCTCGCGGGCAAGAACCTCATGGCGCCGTCCGGCCAGGTGGAGGTCGGCCGCGAGCGCATCCGCATTCTCCCGAAGCCTGGCCTCGAGACCGTGGAATCGATCGGCAACATCCTGATCGAAGGGAGCGGCTCGGGCCGGCAGTTCTTCGTCCGCGACGTGGCCACCATCACCCGCGGGTTCGAGGATCCCCCCGCGAGCATGCTCCGGCTCAACGGCGAGCCGGCCATCGGCCTCGGCATCTCCGTCGTCTCCGGCGGCAACGTCGTGATCATGGGCGAAGCGATGAAGCGCCGCATCGCCGAGCTCAAGTCCCGGCTGCCCGTCGGCCTCGAGCTGGGCACCATCTACTTCCAGCCCGACCTCGTGGTCCGCGCCATCAACGGGTTCGTGAGAACACTGGCGGAGGCGGTGGTCATCGTCATCGGCTGCCTCGTGATCGCCATGGGTGTGCGGAGCGGGCTCCTTATCGGTGCTGGCCTCGTGCTCACGATCCTGATCACGTTCTTCGCGATGAACCTCTACGGGGTCGCCCTCGAGCGGATCTCGCTGGGGGCGATGGTGATCGCCCTCAGCATCATGGTGGACAACGCCGTCGTGGTGTCGGAGGGCATGCTCATCGGGATTCAGCAGGGCGGGGAGCCCGACCAGGTGGCGAGCGCGACGGTGGCCAAGACCATGTGGCCGCTGCTCGGCGGGACGGCCATCGGGATCCTCGCCTTCGCCGCCATCGGGCTCTCGCAGGACAACACCGGCGAGTACTGCTTCTCCCTCTTCCTCGTGATCCTCTTCTCGATCGGGCTGAGCTGGGTCCTCGCGGTGACGGTGACCCCGGTGCTCGGGGTCATGATCCTCAAGCCGCGTCCGGTGGGGAGCGAAGCCAAGGATCCGTACGGCAACGTGTTCTACCGGGGCTACCGGAGCCTGCTCGCGGGGTGCGTGCGCTTCCGCTGGCTCACCGTCACCGTGATGGTCGCGCTCCTGTTCCTCTCAATCTACGGTTTCCGCTTCGTGCCCCGGAGCTTCTTCCCCGACTCGACCACCCCGCAGTTCACTGTCGACTTCTGGCTCCGGCAGGGCACGGACATCACCCGGACGGCAGCCGACCTCGTGCTCATCGAGAAGCAGGTCCGGAAGCTCGAGGGCGTGACGATGGTGGCGACCAGCGTGGGCCAGGGGTTCACGCGCTTCCTCCTGACCTACAGCCCCGAGGAGCCCAACACTGCCTTCGGCCAGATGATCGTCAGCGTGAATCGCTTCGAACGCATGGCAGACCTCATGCCGAAGATCGAGAAGATGATCGCGGACGATTTCCCCGGATCGCTGATCATGGCCAACGCGTACGTCCTGGGCCCAGGCGGCGGCTCGCACATCGAGGCCCGGCTACGCGGCCCCGACCATCGGGTGCTGCGGGAGCTCTCTGAGAAGGTGCAGGCCATCATGCGCGAGGATCCGAGCGCACGCGATGTGCGCGACGACTGGCGGGAGCCGGTGATGGTGGTGCGGCCCCGCATCGCCGAGCAGGCCGCCGCCAACGCCGGGATTAGCCGGCGGGACATCAGCCGCACGCTGCAGCGGAACTTCAGCGGGCTGACCATCGGCATCTTTCGCGACGGCGAGGAGCTGATCCCCATGGTCGCGCGGGCGCCCGCCGACGAGCGGCTCGACGTCGACAAGATCCGGGACGTGCAGATCTGGAGCCCGGTGGCCGGGACCACCATCCCGCTGCGGCAGGTCGTGTCCGGCTTCACCACGGAGTGGGAGGACGGCATCGTCGCCCGGCGGGACCGCCAGCCGACGATCACCGCCCAAGCCAATGCCATCGGCAATGCCACCGACCTCTTCCGGCGCCTCCGCCCCCGCATCGAAGCGCTCGTGATCCCCCCGGGGTACTCCCTCGAATGGGGCGGTGAGTACGAGAACTCGTCCAACGCTCAGGCCGCGCTGGCGAGCAAGCTGCCGCCGACGCTGATCATCATGGTGCTGATCGTGATCGTCCTGTTCAATGCCCTCCGCCAGCCCGCCATCATCTGGATGACGGCGCCGCTCGGCATGATCGGCATCACCGCCGCCCTGCTCATCACCCGCCAGCCCTTCGGCTTCATGGCCATCCTCGGCGCGCTCAGCCTGATCGGCATGCTCGTCAGTAACTCGATCGTCCTGATCGACGAGATCGACAGCCTGATCCTGGAGGGGAGGGATCGGTTCCAGGCCATCCTGGATGGCTCGGTGAGCCGCTTGCGCCCGGTGGGGATCATGGCGCTCACCACGGTGCTCGGCATGATCCCGCTGCTCCCGGACGTGTTCTTCTCGGCAATGGCCGTGACGATCATGGGCGGCCTCGCCTTCGCCACCGTGCTCACCCTGCTCGTGGTGCCGGTGCTCTACGCCCTGATGTTTCGCATCCCATCGACGGCGCCCGCCCCGCGACGCATTTCCATGTCGCTCGCTGACGAGCAGGGCTAGCCCGTCCATCCCCTCCCCCAAGCGGGGGAGAGGGTTCGCCGTTCGAGCCGAGCCGCTCGCCTCGAGCGGAGAGGCGAGGGCTGGGTCGGTCAGGGAGAGGGAGTCGGTCCAAACCCCTCTCCCCCATAGGAGGAGAGGGTTAGCGTGAGGAGGCAGTCCGCGACGGCCAGACCAGCCGGATGACCAGCTTCTCCGCCTCCACGAGCAGGAAGAATCCCAGTCCGCCCAGAAGGAGCACCGGCCACACGTAGAGGGGCACGGGGGCCGTCTCGAAGAGCTGCTGAAGGGGCGGCGCATACGTGAAGAGGAACTGCAGCACGACCACGGCGCCGATTCCCACGGGCAGGTAGCGATTGCCCAGGTGCGCGCGGATCGACACCGAGGAGTCCACGAGGTAGCGGCTGTTCAGCAGGTAGAACACCTGGCCGATCGTGATCGCGTTCACCGCGACCGTTCGCGCCAGTTCGTCCGGTGCACCCTGGGAGAGCATCCAGAAAAACCCGGACAGCGTGTAGGCGAGAAGGGCCAGGCCGACGAAGATCACACGCCACACGCCGAAGCCGGTCAGGATAGGCCGGCCGACCACGCGAGGCGCCCGCTTCATCACGTCGAGCTCGTGCGGCTCGAAGCAGATGACCAGGCCGAGCGCGACCGACGTGACCATGTTGACCCAGAGGATCTGGGGCGCCGTTATCGGCAGCGTGAAACCGGCGAAGATCGCCACCATGATGACCAGCGCCTGGGCCACGTTGGTGGGCAGCATGAAGAGGATGGCCTTCTCGATGTTGTTGTAGACGGTGCGCCCCTCGCGCACGGCAGCCGTGATGGAGGCGAAGTTGTCGTCGGCGAGCACCATCTCGGCCGCCTCCTTCGTGACCTCGGTGCCCTTGATGCCCATGGCCACACCGATGTCGGCCTTTTTGAGGGCCGGCGCGTCGTTCACGCCGTCGCCCGTCATGGCCACGATCTGCCGGTTCGCCTGGATCGCCTTGACGAGACGGAGCTTGTGCTCGGGACTCGCCCGCGCGAACACGTCGATATCGCGAACCCGCTCCTGGAGCGTCGCGGTGTCCATCTTCTCGATCTCGGCGCCCGTTACGGCCTTCACCCCGTCGCCGATGCCGAGCATCTTGGCGATGGCCGCCGCCGTGATCTTGTGATCGCCCGTGATCATGGTGACGCGGATGCCGCCGCCGTGGCACTCTGTCACGGCCTCGATGGCTTCCTTGCGCGGCGGATCCAGCAGGCCGATGAGGCCGAGCAGCACGAGATTTTTCGGCAGATCGGCCGGGCCGAGACGCCCGGCCTCCACGCCCGGACGCTCGAGCCACGCCAACCCAAGCACGCGCTCGCCCTGTCCTGCCAATTTGTCCGAGGCCGCCAGGAAGCGACTACGATCGATGGGAACGGGCGCTCCGCCGGCCATCTGCTGCCGGTCGCAGTGCTCGAGGATGACCTCCGGCGCGCCTTTCACGAGCAGCACCTCCACGCCGTCGGCGGTCCGGTGCAGCGTCGACATGAACTTGTGCTCCGACTCGAACGGGATCGCGTCGATCCGCGGATACGCGGCCTGCTCCGTTTGTCGATCGAGACCCAGCTTCGTGGCGAACGGGTAGAGCGCGCCCTCCGTCGGGTCGCCCTCCACTTTCCAGGCGCCGTCCTGCTGGAAGAGCTCCGCGTCGTTGCAGAGTGCGGACACGCGGCCGAAGAGCTTCAGCACGGGATCAGGGCCCACCGGCTGGCCCTGCCTGGTGATCTGTCCCTCGGGCGCATAGCCGTCGCCGGAGACCTGATACTCCGCCTCCGCCGTCAGGGCCGAGACCACCATCATCTCCATGAGGGTCAGGGTGCCGGTCTTGTCGGAGCAGATGCGGGACACCGAGCCCAGAGTCTCTACAGCGGGCAGGCGGCGGATGATCGCGTTGCGCTGGGCCATGCGCTGCACGCCGATGGCCAGCGTGATCGTGATGATCGCGGGTAGGCCTTCGGGAATCACGGACACGGCGATCCCGATCACGGCCTGGAAGATCTCCACGAAGGACATGTCCGTGAGCCAGTGGCCGTAGGAGAAGACCAGCACGCTGACGACGCCGATCACGGCCGTGATGGCGTACCCGAACTTTTTGATCTGGCGCAGGAGCGGCGTTTCGAGCGCGCTGACGCCCGCCAGAAGCTGGTTGATGCGGCCGAGCTCCGTGTCGCTGCCCGTGGCGACCACAATGCCGGCGGCGCGCCCCGACACGGCCATGGTACCGGAGAACGCCATGCTCTCGCGGTCGCCCACGGTCGCCTGGGCGGAGACCGGATCGGTGGTCTTGTCCGCCGGGACCGACTCGCCAGTGAGCGCGGCCTCCTCGGTTCTCAAGTTCTTCACGTCGGCGAGACGAAGATCGGCCGGCACCTTGTCGCCGGACTCGAGCAGCACGACGTCGCCGGGCACGAGCGTGTCCGCCGAGATCATCCTCGCATCACCGTTGCGTACGGTGCGGGCCTCCGCCGACAGCATGTTGCGGATCGAGTCGAGCGCCTTCTCCGCCTTGCCTTCCTGAAGGAAGCCCAGGAGCGCGTTGAGGACGACGACCGCCAGGATGATGGCGGCATCGACCCAGAGGCTCAGCATCAGCTTGGTGAAGCCGGCGGCGAGCAGCACGTAGACGAGGATGTTGTTGAACTGAGAGAGGAAGCGCATGAACGGTCCACGCTTCTTGCCCTCCGGCAAGCGGTTGGGCCCGTACTGCTGAAGACGGCGGGCCGCCTCGGCGGCATCCAGTCCCCGCGTGGTGTCGGTGGTCAGCCGCCGCACCACCTCGTCCACGGACAGGGCGTGCCACGCCGCGGCGTCGCGGTCAGGAGGGGCACTCGCGGGCGTGCTCATGGAGAGACTCCGTTGCGCACGGATGCGCGTCGGTCAGCGTTCAGCGTACGGCCAGCAGGACTCCTCCCAGAATGATCGTCAGCGCGAGCAGCGCCACGCCGGCCACCGGCCATTGCCTGAGGAGTCGCTCCACCCGCTCCAGCATGTCGGCTTCCGCGCGGGCCGCGCGCGCGACCACTGGGCCCACGACTACCACATCTCCTTCGGGTATGCGCGGGAGGAATGGACCGACCAGCCGAAGGCCGAGGGCCATCACCGCACCGAGCGTGACCGGCCAGAGTGCCGCCCAGAGCTCGGCCGGCGCGAGCGAGGCGGTCGGGCGCCTGTTCGTGGCCGTCGCGAACAGCATCCAGGGCATGGCGATGGACGCAGCCGCAGTCACGAGCCACGGCGCGGTGAGCCCGGTGGACGCCGTAGCCTCAGGATCCGGCGCGGCCGTCATCGCGACGCGATAGAGGAAATGAATCATGAGGAGCGTGGTTCCGACTGCGGAGAGCGCGGCGAGCGTGCCCACGATGCCATCGCCCAGCGGCGCCTTGACCGCGAGCTTCGCGAGAGCGCCGCCAGTCAGCGGTAGACCGCCCAGACCCAGGGCCAGCACGGCGGTGGGAAGCAGCACCGGCCACAACCGACGCGTCCCGGTTGCCGCGACCACGCCCACGGCCAGGAAGAGCGCACCCTTCGCCAGGACGTGATGGAGCGCGAAGAAGCTCGTCGCCATCCCGGTGCCGCCGTCGCCCTGCGCGAGCCCCATGCCGAACGCGGCCGCGACGACACCCATCTGGCTCACGCTCGAGTACGCGAGCACCGTTTTCGGATTGGCCTGGGTGATCCCGACCACGACCGCATAGAAAGCGGTGAGCAGTCCCAGCGCGGCCAGCGCGCCACCCCAGCCCGCCAGCGTGATGTCGATGGGCAGGAAGCGGATCAGCCCGATGACGCCGGCCTTGATGATGGCGCCGCTCAGCACGGCCGAGGCGGGCATCGGCGCGGCCGGATGCGCCAGCGGCAGCCAGACGTGCATCGGCACGAGACCGGCCTTCAATCCGAAGCCCGCGATCAGGAGCATCACGGTCAGGTTCTTCCACGGGGAGGTCGCGAGCGTTGCCACCACGTCGCGAATCGCAAGACTCTCGCCCGGCGTGGCCACGGCCATGAGCGCGAAGGCGAACAGGAGGAAGACCTCGGCCAGCACGGCCAGCGCGAGGTAGATGGCGGCGGCACGGCGGGCGCGTCGCGTCTGATCGTACACGACGAGGCCGTAGGCCGGGAGGCTCGCGAGAGCGAAGGCCACGTAGAACGTGGCCAGGTCGGCGCAGACGAACACGCCGAGGCTGCCGCTCAACGTCAGGAGCCAGTACACGGCGAAGGCGGCCGCCCTCGGCTCGCCGCGCTGATACGCCCACGCATAGACGCCGGCCGTGAGCCAGAGGAGCGCCGCGGCGCCGAGCAGCATCGCGCCCGGGCCGTCGAGGCCCAGCATGATGCGGAGCCGCGCCGGGCTCACGACGAGCGGCGGGCCGTTCACCGCCAAGATGGAAGCGGCCAGCGCCGGCAGTGGTGCGAGCCACAAGTAGGCCGGCATCCTTCCCCGAAGCCGTCGCCCGAGGCAGGCCGCCGCCATGGCGAGCGGCACGACCATCGTGAGCACGAGCAAAGGCGCGGAGGCATTCATCGGAGGAGCCCCGGCGGCAGATCGAGGCGGCCGATCTGGAGCACGCCGAAGGACCCGAACGGCACCAAGCCGAGGAAGACCGAGAGAAGGGCCAGGGCCAGCACCACGGCCTCGCGGTGCCAGGCCACCGGCGCGCTCAGCGCCAGCGGCTCGCCCGGGCGGGCCACGGTCCGCACGAGCACGCGGAACAAATACGCACCGGTGAACATGCCGCCCGCGACCACGACGGCAGCCCACCACCACTGGCCGCGATCGATCGATGCCGTCAGCAGGAGCCACTTCGCAGCAAAGCCGCCGCTCGGCGGCACGCCCATGAGCGTGAGCCCGCTGAGCCCGAACGCGAACACTGTCATAGGCAGAGCTCGGCCGACGCCGGCAAGGTCGGCGATGCGGTCGTGACCCACGGCGAGGGCGATCAGGCCAGCGGCCATGAACATGGCGGCCTTGGCGCACGCATGGGAGATGGCCTGCAGCATGCCACCCGTCCACGCGGCCATGCCCGCGCCCGGCGCGGAGGCGGCGCCAGCCACAAGCGGGAACATCAGGAAGAGATAGCCGATCTGGGCCACCGTGGAATAGGCGATCAGGAGCTTGAGCCGCGCCTGCCGGATCGCGAGCACGCTGCCGAAGAGGATGGCCGCCGAGCCGAGAGCCGCGAGCACCTGTGCCGCCGGCTGGATCAGGAGGGCAGGCATCACGCTGAACCAGAGCCGGACGATCAGGAAGAACGATGCCTTGACGACGAGGGCCGAGAGGACGGCGCTCGCGGCGGTGGGAGCGCCGGCATGAGCTGGCGGGAGCCAAAGATGCAGGGGAAAGAGTGCGGTCTTGGCGAGAAGGCCCACGGTCATGAGCGCGGCCGCAACCTCGGTGGCCGTGTCGGCGCGGATCTGGCCCGACAGGAGCACGACATCGAGCGTGCCGTAGCCACCGTAGAGGAGCGCGCTCCCGAGCAGATAGAGCACGGAGCCGAGCAGCGCGAAGAGCAGATAGCGGAGCGCAGCGGCGAGCGTCTCCGCGCGGCCGTCCAGGCTCACCAGCGGCACTGCTCCGAAGGTGAGGAGCTCCAGCGCGACGTAGAGATTGAAGAGATCGTTGCCGACGAAGACCATGTTCAGTGCCCCCCACACGCCCAGCAGGAGCGTCCAGAAGGCCAGCGGCGCGCGCGCCTCGCGCGGCCCCGCCACGGGCGTGCGGAAATCTGCGCGTGCGAAGTGCGCGACGGCGCACATTACCACCGCCGTCGTGAGGAGCATGGACGCCGAGATGCCGTCCGCGCGAAGGCTCACGCCCAGTGGTGCGGCCCAGGCTCCCACCACGTAGAGGAGAGGACGACGGGTTGTCCAGACGCAGGCGAGGATCGCGACCGCCACGGCAAGCCCGGCCGGCATGAGCACCAGGGCGACGCGCTCGGCGCGGCGCCCGCCGAGAGCCAGCGACAGCATCACGCCGATCACGGGCAGGACGGTCGTGAGCACGAGCAGGTATCCCGCCGGCTGCTGAATCACGGCTCTACTCGATGCGATCGCTCGGTCGGGGTGTCGTCGGAAGGGAGGCTGGCTCTTCCCGTTTCCTCGGCCAGCCGCACGACCAGGGCAACGGCCAACGCCGTTGCGGAAAACGCGACGACGATGCCGGTGATCACGAGCGCCTGCGGGACCGGATCGCCGCCGAGCCCGGAGGAGGCTCCCCGTCGCGCGATGACGCCGAACAGCAAAAAGACGCCACCGCCCAGGAGGTTGAACGCAAGGATCTTGCGGAGCGCGTGCGCGTGCACCACGAGCCCGTACAGGCCCAGGCCCACGAGCCCGGCGCCCATGAGGCCATAGAGCGTGGCGGAGGTCATGTTTCGGGCGCTCGCGCGGGTGGTCCCGCGGCCAGGAGGCCGAGCGTCGCCGCAATGGAGAGCGTGAGCGGAATCTCGATGGCGACGATCAGCGGCTTCGCATAGCCCGCGGGATACGCGAGAAAGGCGTCGGCCACGACGAAGCCCGCGAGGCCGACCACGAGGAAGAGCGCGGCGCCGGCTACGAGGACGATCCGGACCGCCTGGCCACCCACGGCCGGCGCATCCGCAAGCCCTGCCTGCATGACGAGGATCCACATGGCGGCCAGGATGGTCCCGCCGGGAAACGCTCCACCCGGAGCGGTGGCTCCGTTCCAGACCAGGTAGACGCCGACGACGATGCCGACGGGAGGCAGGAACTGCGCGAGCAGGGTGAGGGGGCTGTCCTGTCGCACGGGATAGCGTGGCCCGGGCCGGCCGCCCCACAGGAGATCCGGCGCGAGCGACCAGACACCGAGCAGCGCCAGCAGGAGCACCACCTTCTCGAGCAGCGTGTCCCATGCACGGTACGCGAGGAGCACGGCAGCGACCGGATTGCCGAGCCCGGTGGCCGGCAGATTCGCGATGGCCAGCGGCGCCAGCGTGGGCGCAGGCGTGACAGGCACGAGCACGACGGCAGCAAGGCCCGCCGCCACCACCGCCGAGAGGATGGCGACCGTTACGCGGAGCGCCGGAGCGAGATGCTCCGCCCGAGCGGGAGCTCTTTCCGCCTGGCGGAGTCGCGCGGAAGCCGCGAGAAGGAGCACGCCGGTCACGCCGCCGCCAATCGCAGCCTCCGTCAGTGCGACGTCCACCGCCGACAGGCGAACCCACGCCAGCGCCAGCAGGAGGCCGTACGTGACGAAGCCGATCACGGAGCCGAAGGTCCGGCGCGCGGCGATGGTCCAGGCGGCCACCGCCAGGACCAGCAGGGCGAGTCCGGCGTCGAGCGCCAGCGGCGGCGTCATGCGCGCGGCGGCGCAGATCGCGCGGCACGTGCGACGAGCTGCGCGGCCACCGCGCCGGCGGTGAGGGCGAACAGCCAGACGCCCACCAGCTTCAGCGCGCCGAGCCATCCTTCGGCGTGCGGGAGGAGACCCAGCACCACGAGGCCCAGGCCGAGATTGTCGGCCTTGGTCAGCGCGTGCAGGCGGGAGAGCGGATCGGGAAAGCGCAACAGGCCGACCGTGCCGGCGAGAAAGAAGAATGCACCTGCCGAGATCGCCACCACGGTGAAGACGTCGCGCACGAGGCTCATCTGTCGTCGGCAGCGTCAGCGTCGGGCGGCGTGGCGCCGGGTGCGCTCACCACGAAGGCGACCGACGCTAATGCGGCGAGGAGTGCCAGCGCGAGGGCCACGTCCACCACCGCCGCCACCCGCGTCGCCGCGGCGCCGAGCAGGAGCGCGGCAATCCCGCCCGTGCCGAGGAGCTGGGCGGCCATCAGCCGGTCGGCGTCGCCCGGACCGCGCAGGATGCGAAAGAGACCCAGCGCCACCATGAGCAGCACGAATCCGGCCGCGCCGAGCAGGAAACTAGCCATCGTCGCGCATCTC
>Ga0209465_10000744_pt1 | contig 14937 bp, 11 predicted proteins | sample PanSoiPlot1MoBio_FD_188321 | JGI IMG/M metagenome (GOLD analysis project Ga0209465, IMG submission 188321) | Tropical forest soil microbial communities from Panama analyzed to predict greenhouse gas emissions - Panama Soil Plot 1 MoBio (SPAdes)... | ecosystem: Environmental > Terrestrial > Soil...
CGGCCTGAACGGCATATCCCAAACTCGATCGCCACCATGCGCCGAAGGCTCGTCGCCGCTATCATCAAACGCCTGCCGCGCTGCCCATGCTGCGGTGGCCTAGCCGTGCGAGGCGCACGTATGAATTTATGACGCAGTAGTATTAGTTCGTTTTCACAAAATCGCGCGCCAAATTGGAGGTAATTAGATACTAAAGGGGCGGCCGCGGCCGCCGCCGTCGTTCACGTGAATGGAGCTGACATATGTGTCGGGCGTGCCCTGGTTCGCTCGCCGCTCTGGACACAGGGGGTGGGCGCGCCATTGCGCAGCGTTACCGAGATGATCACGCCGATCATGCCGGGATTGTTGCAGCTGTCCGAACCTAACGCTCGTGACGCATATAAGAGAGGGGGGTGCGGTTTTTCAGGCCGCCTTGCGGCTCGTCGTTCATGACGACGACAAACTCCGTTCCCTTGCCGGTCTCCGGGCTCAGCGCTTCGTCGGAGACGATCACCGATGAGCGCGGCGAGATTATTCCGGCGATGCGGTCCGCCGCGCCAGCCGGAATGTCGATCCGGTCGAGCGCGGCCTTCGCGCCGCTGACATCGGCCGGCGCCGGTTCGACGTCCGGCACGTCGCGCGCCGCGGCCACGCGGGAATCCCCATGTCTGCCTTTCAGCGAGACCACGGTCCATCGCAGGTCGGCCGTGCCGTCGATGTTTCCGGTCGCCGTGAAGACGTGCGTGCCGATCGGGCGGCCAGGATCCTGGATCGTGACCGGAACCTCCAGGACGGGCTCGAAGGCTTGCCGCACATAAAGGCGCTGCGTCTTGCGGCTGATGAACACCGACGCCGGCTCGAACTTGCGCGCCGCCTCGCTCGCCGCTTGGGCGGTCTCGGTTCGCCGCGTCTCGGCTTCGGCGCCGGCCTTGCGCGCCGCCTCGGCGACGTCGACCTTCGCCTGCTGGTCGGTCTTGGCGCCGGTCAGCTTCGCGTCCTCGTCGGCGAGGTCCTCGGCCGCCTTGGTCTTGGCGTCATCGGTCTTGTGCCTTGCCTCAACTGCCTTGGCCTTGGCGTCATCGGCCGCCCTGGCATTGCCCGCCCCGGCCGTCAGCTTTGCCTCGGCCGCCCTGGCGTTGGCCTCCTCGGCCGTCACCTTTGCCTCGGCCGCCTTGGCATTGGCTTCCTCGGCCTTCACCTTTGCCTCGGCCGCCTTGGCGTTGGCCTCCTCGGTCTTCACCTTTGTCTCGGCCACCTTGGCCTCGACCTCCTCGGCCGTCAGCTTTGCCTCGGCGGCCTTAGCGTTGGCCTCCTCGGCCTTCAGCTTGGCCTCAGCCGCCTTGGCATTGAGTTCCTCGGCCGTCAGTTTTGCCTCAGCCGCCTTGGCATTGAGCTCCTCGGCCGTCAGCTTTGCCTCGGCTGCCTTGACCTCCTCGGCCGTCAGCTTTGCCTCCTTGGCTTTGGCATCTTCGGCCGTCTGCTTTGCCTCAGCCGCTTTGGCATAGGCGCGCTCGGCCGTCTGCTTTGCCTCAGCGGTCTTGGCATTGGCGCCCTGGGCCGTCAGCCTAGCCTCAGCCGCCTTGGCATTGGCGCCCTGGGCCGTCTGCTTTGCCTCAGCGACCTTGGTTTTGGCGCCCTGGGCCGTCTGCTTTGCCTCAGCCGCCTTGGCATTGGCGCGCTCGGCCGTCTGCTTTGCCTCAGCGACCTTGGCTTTGGCGTCTTCGGCCGTCTGCTTTGCCTCAGCCGCCTTGGCGTTGGCGCGCTCGGCCATCAGCTTTGCCTCAGCCGCCTTGGCTTTGACGTCTTCGGCCGCCGCCGCCGCTTTTGCCTCAGCCGCCTGGGCTTTGGCGTCCTCCCGATCGGCCGCCGCCAGCAGAGTCTCCGCTTTCTGCTTCAGAGTTTCCGCCGCGTGCACCGGCGCCGCGGCCTGGGCGGCCGCCCAGGATGCGACGTCGGCCGCGCGCCTGGCCTGGTTGGCTTTGCGGGCCGCATCGGCCGCTTCCGCGGCGCGGGCGGCGGCGACGTCGGCAGACACCGGCTTCGACTGGGGCAGGGCCGGATGCGCGATCTCGACGGGCGCCACGTCGCCGGGCGAGATGATCACCCGCATGCCCACCTTTGTCATGTCGAACAGGCGGCTGGCGAAGTCGTAGGGCAGCCGGACGCAGCCGTGAGACGCCGCATGTCCCGGCAGGGGACCGCCATGGAGGGCGATGCCCGACCACGTGAGGCGGTGCATGTGCGGCATCCAGGCGTCGTCATACAGATTGGAGTGATGATCGGCGTCCTTCTGGAGGACGCTGAAAACGCCCGCTGGCGTCTCGCGTCCGCTCTGGCCACTCGATACGGGCGCCCGCATGATCCAGCCGGCGGTGTCGTAGACGGTGATCCCCTGGCTGCGCAGCGAGACGATGGCCATGATGGGTGCGCCGCCCGGGCGCGACGCAGCGGACATCGCCGCCGCGCGTTCCTTCCGGGGGCTTGCGGCGCGGGCATGACTGCCCGCCACCGTCACGGCGGTGAATGTCGCCAGGGCCAGACATACTGGTGCCAGACTTGCCGGCGGCAGCCAGCGCAGCGCGCCCCGGGCGGGCTCGTGGCGTAGAGCGCGAAAAACGGCGTTATTGAGAAGACAGGTCATACGTGAAACCTCGTGATCGGCTGCGCGGCCCCGGCGGACATCACGTCCTGCAATGCTACGGCGCAGCGCCGGCCCCGCGTCAGTCCCGCCGCCACACCGATACACGAGAGACTTGATCGGTGAAGTGTAGCGCGATCGCGCCGGTATGGAAATGGGTGGCTCGAGTGGTTCCGGTTTCCCCGCCATATGGCCATCATCCTGGGGATCTCCATTGTCTGGCGGGCGATTGATCTGCTGGAGGTCGGCATCTAACGTTGGCTGAATTCGTGATCTGCCTTGGCATCGCGTTGGCGATCCTTGCCATCGTCGTGCTGTGAAACTTCTATCGTCTCAGGCGCGCCGTCGGCCTTCCTGAGAGCTGGGCTAAAGGTTGAAATCGCCGCCTGCGTGAGCGAGCATCCAAAACTGCTTATTCGCACATTGAATGAAGCGGGGAGCGCCAAAAAGGACCAAGACGGCGTTAAACCACACATGAAACCATGCCGAGGCCGCGGGCTTCCAAAATGACGCTACGCGGCTCATGATTGTTCGCCCGAATGTCCCCTATCCCGAACATCGCTTCGTGTTGACGCGCGGGCGCTATCTCGGCCATGGAGGTGATCGCGCCAGCTTGCCAAAAGGGGAAGTCCTGTATCTAGACCGGGTCGCTGTGACAATCGGATTTGTCATCCGCCTGCCACCTTGCAAAGGTGGAGAGAGCGACTTCAGCCGTTTACGGATTTCGTTCTGCTGAAATCCAACATTTTGTGTTATCGCCCGTGAAGCTTGCCCCCGGAAGGGGCGGGGAGCGGGTGACCCAGTAAGCCCAGCACCGGGGCGACAGCGCGAGCAGTGTTACGCCATTCCGAGCAGCGCTTGTCTTCACACGCATGGGAACGCCATCGGAAGGGCTCCTCAAGGACGACCGAAGATAACCGAAGGCCAAAGTGATCGCAGGGAGTCAATCATGCATCGTCGTCAGGCATTGAAGGTTTTCGCCGGCCTAGCGCTCTGCCCTCTGTGCGCTGCGACAAGCTTCGGGGAGGAGACCCACGGTCCCCATTGGAGCTACGAGGGCGCAACGGGGCCCGACAAGTGGGGCAGTCTCGACGCAGCGAACGGGATGTGCTCAAGCGGGACCCAGCAATCCCCCCTCGACCTCGTTGGGCCGGTCAGTGCACGGCAACCGCGGCTCGACATCCGTTGGAGCAAGCGGCCCGATACGATCGTCAACAACGGGCACACCATCCAGCTCAATTTCGCGGCGGGCGACACGCTCAAGGTGGGCGACCGCAGCTACGCACTGACACAGTTCCACTTCCATCATCCGAGTGAGCACCTTGTCGATGGCAAGGTCTTCGCCATGGAGGCGCATTTCGTCCACGCGGCCGCGGACGGCGGGCTTGCGGTCGTCGGCGCGTTCATGGCCCCGGGCAGGGCGAATGTGGTGTTCAACAAGATCGTGTCGACAATGCCGGTGGAAGAGGGCCCGCCCGTCCCGGCCGATCCCGCCATCGATCCCAACGGATTGCTGCCGGTCCGGCGGGCCTATTACCGCTACGAGGGGTCCCTGACGACGCCGCCGTGCAGTGAGACCGTCGATTGGCTCGTTCTTGCCGACCGGATCGAGGTGTCTGAGGCGGATATTGCGCGCTTCGCCAAGCTCTACCCGATGAATGCCCGGCCGGTCCAGAATCGCAACCGGCGCTTCATTCTGAGGGCGGCCCAGCGTTGACCCCGTCGCCGCCGTCAGAGCTGCTCGACGGCGCTGCCCCGCATAGGGGTGATGTCGCCTGGTGGGCCGGGGCGCCAAATGCAATTTGGCCTACTGAAGCGGCGCGACTTTACCACGCTTCGCGGCGGGTCGGAAACGGAGGACTCAGTTCGATCGGCGCTTTTGTTAGCCCATTCGTTGTTTAGCAATCTCTCTCATCGCGCAATGTGGCACACCATGTTCGATGAGGTTAACGACGGCTCGATCCTCAAGACAGGACGCTTCGCTCGCTATCAACGATCTCTTCCCTGGGGACAGCGCTCAGGACAACCCCCAGCCGCCACTATCGCGAAGCGATTTAGTGCCTTGAACCGAACCGGACTTCGGCGGCTTTGCTCAATGGGCTGGCGTTATATATTCCGCCGCGTCCTTGGCAAGGACGGTCTTGTGAGCGAAGCGCAGGAGGTTGGAGGCAACTGTGTCGGCCGCTTATCAGGGCCCATCGGGATGTTCGGCAACTTGGGCGCCACCCCGAAACAGGACGGCACGATGAAGATCGTGGCCTGCTTCCTCTTCACCTCTCCAGAACCATTTCGAAACCGCCATAGATCAATCGTTTGCCGTCGAACGGCATGTGCGGTCCCGGCTGCATGCGCGGGTCGGCCATCACCTTCTTGGATCCTTCGTTGCGCACGGCGCGCGAAGGCCAAATGATCCAAGAGAACACGACGGTCTCGTCCTTTTCGCTTTTGACCGCCATGGGGAACGACGTGATCTTGCCTTCGGGGACGTCATCGCCCCAGCACTCGACCACTTTCAACGCGCCATATTCCTTGAATATGGCCGCGGCCTGTTCGGCCAGTTTCATGTACGCTTCACGGTTGGCGTTGGGGACTGGAACCACAAAACCATCAACATAGGGCATGGCTTCTCTCCTTTTACATGCGGTTGCCCGCATCCGTTCGACTTTGTTTTTCGGGCGGTTCGATGCTTATCCGGATTTCATAATCGCACCCTCGCCATGGAGATTTCCCCGTGATCAGATCACTCAGCGCAGCGTCGTCAGCTTGAGGGCCGCGGAGGTCGCAGGTTTTCCGGCCTTGAGAACCGTGACGGCAACTTGTGTGCGTTCGGCCGCAGCATCGTTTTTGGACATCGCCGCATTCATTCCCACCAATGCGACAGCGATTGCGCCAGCCGTTGCAACAGCGACGATCTTAAAATGGGCGGCAAGATTAGCACCGAGCCTTGAGTGGGTCATTTCCGTCTCGTCCGTTAGCGTCTGGCACTTACCCCAAGGACGAAGCGACGAAGGGTATCCCGACAGCGAAGCCGAAATTTTTCAGACGCGCCGGGCTGGTCGATCGCTTCAGCCAATCTGATGGGATTGGAACAGGCGCACAAAGCCGCGTCCTCCAACGTCGCCCGCTGTAGGGGCGACCCTCGTGGTCGCCCAATTCGTCGCATCTGGCAACGGGGCGACCACAAGGGTCATCGGGGCTTAAGCGATCGATAACAGGCGCGCACAACCCGGAGAGTTCCGATAGCCCGCAATTAGCAGCCGCCAGCCTGCGGTCAGAAGTCGCGGCCAATCACGATATGTCGTATTGCATGCGGGGGCATAGCAATGACGTATTTGCCTGCGATGATTATTGCGACGCGGTGGCACAATATGTTCAGGAAGTTCATTTTACCTCTCTTCATGGCAGCCCTGGTGGCTGCCTTGTTGGCCATGGTTTCGGATCGGCGCGCGTTTGAGGAACTCGCTATCCGGGCCGCGATCGCCAGTGAGGCGCGCGCTCCAGGTGCGAAATGCCCGCTGTCGCAGGACTACATCGACAAGGCGGACATCGGACTGCTTTCGATCTGCTTCAAGTACGGACTTGGCGTCTACGAGGCTGCGCAACGGTATCCGGCAACTGCCGCCAAGGTGTTTGCCGTCTATGGAGAGGACGAGACGTTCCAAAAGGTTCTCGATCGCTACGGACCCCAGGTGATTCCGGTCGTTGCCTACTTCGTCGAGAACGGCTCGCGCGAGTTCCAGATTCGGCAGGCGCTTGGCGAGGCTCTGCAGCAGATTTGGGAAGGCAAAAAGCCAAAGTGGCAGCTCGCCGATATCACGCGGGAACAGATCGGGCTGATCGCAATCTATCATCTTGATCGCCGCGGTCATGAAATGCTCGCAGAATTTGAGGTCGTCGGCGGAGTCGCCAAGCGCAAGCCGCTGGCCCGCTTTTTTCTTGGCGCGAAGGACCTGCTCCTCGGCGGCGTCGGAGACATGGAAACAATCCTGGTCCGCGGGGAGCGGCTGCCCACCTGGAAAGAGGTCGGTTTTGCTGCTCTCGATGTTACGGTTGTGGCGGGCGGAGTTGGCGCGGTGGCAAAGGCGGCCCGTGTTGGGGTTGGTGCTGCGGAAGCCGTTGAGAAGAGTGCGGTCCGGGTCGCCGCGGAAGGCGCCGCTGAGAGAAGCACGGTTCGCCTGGCCGCGGCAGAAGGCGCAGCGGCCGCAGACGGTGCAGCCGCGAACACGGCGATTCGCGTCGCCGCGGTAGAAGGTGCAGTTGAGAAAAATACGCTTCGCCTGGCCGCGGAAGGCGCCTACGAAGCGATCAGCGTTGTCGCCAAGGCGGGCGTCGTCGCTGCTCCGATCGCATTTGCATACGTTGCGATCACGCGTCCGCAACTCATTGCGTCTGCCGGAGGGTGGGTTGCCGAGCAGCTGGGCGGCAGCCGCGTCGTCGGTATCTTCGCGGTCTACCTGATCGGGATTTTGCTGATCCTTCAGTTTTTGCGGCCGCTCCTGTGGTGCGGACGAATCGTAGGGAAACCCGTTTTTCTTCTCGCCCGGTACGCCTATCCGTACAGCAAAAGGGCCGCGTAATCCGGAGCCATCGTAAGCGGCGGTGCGGCGGGTTACGCTTTCGGCTGACCCGCCCCCTACAAAGGCCTCAATCGACGCGCGAGAAGAACCGCCGCAGCCGTAGTCCCGACGGCCAGGTCCAGATCGGGTGTCGTGCGGTGGCCAGATCCCATGAACCGAGCACGGCCTCGACCCGCCCCACCAGGTTTTCGACCGGCACCAGTCCGACCCCGCCTGCAACCGGCGACAGCCGGCTATCGGCTGAGTCGTCGCGGTTGTCGCCCATGACAAACACGTGCCCGGGTGTGACCTTGATCACATCGGTGTCGTCCAGGTCTCCGCGCCCGATGAGTTTGAACAGTGGATGCTCGCGGCCGCCGGGCAACGTCTCGATATAGCGGTCCGCCCGAACGATACTGCCATCCTCGGCTTCGACGTTGCCAAAACCGTCGCGCCGCAGTGGCAATATCTTGCCGTTGATCCACAGCCTGCCATTGCGCATCTGTACCCGGTCGCCGGGCAGGCCAACCACGCGCTTGACATAGGTCTGGCTGGGGTCGCGGGGGAGACGAAACACGACCACATCGCCACGCTCGGGCACCCGTCCCAGCAGCCGCTCCGGAAGCGAGGGACCGAGGGCAATCGGCAAGGAGTAACGGCTATACCCGTAGGCGAACTTCGACACCACCAGCTCGTCACCAATCAGCAAGGTCGGCTGCATCGAGCCGGACGGCACATAGAAGGCCTCAGCAGCAACGACCTTTGCCAGCAAAACCAAGCCAAAAATTACGGCAAACTGCACGACCCCGGACAATTTGCGCCGCGGAGCCAGGTTAGGGGTGCTCATCGCAATCGGTCTCTGCATCGAGGGATTCCTTGGTCACGCTAGTTACCACGCCAAACTGTGGCCCAGGTTGGCGCGTGTTGTCGGCGCGGCCATGGGCCGCATCCTTGTGGACGGCCACAATCAACATCACAAGACGGCCATGCTGATAGGCTTTGGACGCGAATGTCGCGCTATTACCACGGTCGTGTCTCCGATCACTTTGACGGCGTCCGGTTTTTCGATCCGCGCGGTGCGCCGCCGAAGAGCCGGCGTGATCTTTTCCGTTGGTTCGCCAATCGGCACTATCGCGCGACCAAGGCGAAGTGGCCAGCCTGGGCGCCATCGCCCTATACGGATCGGCCGCCGGCGCGCGTCGAAGGCGCGGACTGGCGCATCTCCTATGTCGGCCACGCCAGCTGGCTCATTCAGACCGCGGGGTTGAACATGCTGCTCGATCCCGTGTGGTCGAAGCGCGCGTCGCCGTTCCGCTTTATCGGGCCGAAACGGGTCAACAATCCAGGCATCGCGTTTGCGGATTTGCCGCCGATCGATGTGGTGCTGGTGTCGCACGGCCATTACGATCATCTCGACATTGCGACCCTCTCGCGCATTGCGGCCGTGCATGCTGCCCGCGTGATCACGCCGCTCGGCAACGACACGATCATGCGAAATCACGATCCCGCCATCGCGGTCAAAGCCTATGACTGGGACGATCGCGTGGATCTTGGGTCGGGAATTGCGGTGACGCTCGTTCCCGCGCGGCATTGGTCGGCGCGCAACCTGTCGGATCGCAATATGTCGCTGTGGGCATCGTTCGTGATCGATACGCCGCGCGGAAACATCTATTTCGTCGCCGATTCCGGCTACGGCGACGGCTGGTACTTCCGTCGCGCGCGCGAGCGCCACGGACCGTTCCGGCTCGCCATCCTACCCATCGGGGCCTACGAGCCGCGCTGGTTCATGCGCGACCAGCACATGAATCCAGGCGAATCGGTGCAGGCATTGATCGACTGCGGCGCAGAGTTTGCGCTCGCCCACCACTACGGCACGTTCCAGCTGACTGATGAGCCGTTCGACGCCCCGGTTGCTGCACTGGGCGACGCCCTGACGACTGCCGGAATTTCGCCACAGCGGTTCCGCGCCTTGCTGCCCGGGCAGATATGGCAACCGCTGGAGGTCGATCGACCATCAGCAGCGAACCGCGGTGGCAGTGCAAATTAGAGCGTCCCAACGCAGCGCTGTTATTCCGCGGCGCCACCGAAGTAGCAAGCCCGCAACCCATAACCACCGACCGAAGGCCATGGATTCCGGGCTCCCTCGCTGCGCCCGGGACCGGAATAACGACAAGTGTTTGTGTCGGCACGCCGGCGACGGTTGGCGATGCGTGCATTCCCTCGCGCGTGGGATAGCTCCAACGGCCAAGTAGATATTTCAGAAGCTTAGCGCAGCAGAGTCGCGATCAAAGTCTTCGTGTGCGACCAACGTCCCATGGTCGTACGGCCCTTAGGGATTCGACCAATGAACTTTCAGTTCAGAAAATGGCGTACCTCAGCCTGATTGTTTGCACAATCGACGTATGGTCCAACACCTAGGCTACAGATCTCGCTGCCTACCACACTGAACCTGACAATTAGCCAACAATGGGGGTCACCGTGCGTAAGAATTGGAACCCAGCACGAACAAGCCGGCGCAAACACGGCTGTGGTGATCATGGAATTGCATTCGCGGGGTCCCTCGCAAGGCGGTCTACCGCGTTGCAGGGGGCCTTTTCGATGTTTTCTCATCGAGCTATTGGCCCACTCATGCTTCTGAGTTTGCTCGCGATCGGTCTTGGTACCACCGATGCGTACGCACATGCGCGGTGGTTCATTGACGATACTCAGATCGTGTTGCACCCGGAATTCAAGTTTGACGGTCTTTATCTAGCGATACTGGTTGGCGCGGTCCTGTTCGTCGCGGCGGCGCTGACGTTGGAGATGTCAAGGGCGCGCTTCTCCTTCCTCGACCGTTGGCTCAGCCGTCCATTGCTTCCCACGCTGGTGTTGTGGCGGGTCCTGGCAATGATCTTCGGCGCGACACTCGTCATCAACAGCATGGCGCAGGTATTTGTGGCACCCAATTTCGCTGCCAACGGGAGCATGGTTTTGAAAACCATGCTGTTTCTGCAAATCCTGATCGGCGGCATGTTCTTTACGCAGTCGCGGCTGACATGGGCTTCCGTAGCGGTGTTGGTGTTGCCAGTCCTGTGCGCATGGGAATTCTCTGCCGTTCATGCAATCGACTATGCGTTTGAGCTGGCGGCTATCGGGCTGGCGATGGTGCTGATGGCGCCGGCATTGGCGGCGCCCGATGTCGAGACGCAGAAACAGGTCGCCGCCTTCATCCCGACCGGCTTTTCCCTATCCCTGCGCAACGCCCGGCAGACGTATGACCTGGCCTGGTCTCAGGCAAACCCGTGGCGCTACGACCCGCGCGAAGGTTTGCCCCCGACCGACCGCGAGGCCCAGGCCATCGCCGTCCTGCGCACCCTGTTCGGCTTGCAGTTGATCGTACTCGCGGCTCACGACAAGCTGCTGGAGCCAGGTGTGTCGCTGGCATTCGTGGACAAATACAGCTTCGTCAATGTGCCGGCGATGCTCGGCGCAAGTCAGTTCACGAACCTGCACTTCGTATTTGGCGCCGGCCTCGCAGAAATTTCGTTCGGCATGCTTCTGCTGGCCAATGTTGCCGTAAGAGGCACGTGCGCCATTCTGCTCTTCATGTTTACCACGACCGCCGCCGTCTTCGGCCTCGAGGAATTGGTCGGTCATCTGCCCATCATTGCGGTGCTGATCCTTCTGATGGCGTCGGGCTCGCCGCAGCGCAAGGCTGAGCCCTCGATCACGCGCTGGCAGATCGCCTCGCTGGCCGGCGCGGGAGCCGCCATGATGGGCCTCATCGGCATCTTCGCGGCCAACGGAATGGCCCCACGGGCGTTGCCGACCTCGATTCATGCGTCGGCCGAGGTACCGGCCGCGCTTTACAAGAGATTTGCCGCCACCGCCCACCCGGACCGCACCGCGATTGCCGAAACGGAGCAAGCCGTTCGCAACATCCTTGCCACCGCAAAAGCAGATCAGCCGGTGAACAAAGACACGCTTGCGGCAAGCCTTTTCGAACTGTCGGTCCAATACGAGACGTTGTACGGCAAGGACTCCGCCAGCGAGTGGCTCCGCTACGCGCACCTGACATCGAGTTGCAGCTTCGACGACGTGAAGGCCTTCCGCAATCGCGTTGCCAGCTCGAACTGGCAGTCGAGCATCACCACAGTGAATGATCCGCTGGCTGACGAGCTGCTTGCCGTGGCACGGCCGGATGTCGAAGCGATCCTTAAGCGGAGCGTTGACCTCCGCGATCCCGCGATTTGGCCGCAAGTCGCGAACTTGGCGCCGCCGAGCGGGCCGGACTATGTGCACACCCACAATCTGGCTGCGATCACGCGCATCATCCTTGCCGTCGCACACGACAGCGGGCGTTATCCCCTCCTCGCTTCATTGAATTGATCACGCCCACGCGTGGACCAACCTCTCAGGGCGTAATTCGATCATTTTGCGTCACATATGGCGTCGTCGCCGGGCTTGTCCCGGCGACCCCGAATTTTAAGGCACCGAGCAAGAATAAACGGGGTGGCCGGGACAAGTCCGACCACGACCCATCGGCCGGAATTACGACAGCTTCGGCAGCAGCTCCGCAAAGACATCGGGGCGATAGCCGACGGCCGCGAAAAGGTGATTGCGCGATTCCTCGACCATCGCTTTAAGGCGCCTCATGTCGAGGCCCACTATCTTGCCTCGATATTTGCGCACGCGGCCACCGATGATGACAGTATCGACATTGCTGCGTTCGGCCGCCTGCACCACGGTCCCGACCGCGTTGTTCGACGGATAGAGGTTGATGTCATCTGCGCGAACCATGATGAGATCGGCCTCCTTGCCGGGTGCGAGCGAGCCGATCTTGTCATCGAGGCCGGCACAGAGCGCGCCGCCGGTCGTAGCGCAGTAGAGCACGTCCCTGACCATGAGCGGCTTCGGCGGATTCTGGTCGCCCGAGAACCTGCGGTTCTGCGCCACCGCGCGCTGCAGATAGAGCGCGACGCGCATCTCCGTGAACATGTCGGTGCTGTACGAGGTTTCGTTATCGACGCTCAGGCCCGGCTTGATGCCGTGGTCCCACGCGGTCTGCAACGCGCATATACCCTCGCCCAACGCATACTGCGCGTCCGAGCGCGGGCAGACGTTGATACTGGCCCCCGTGTCGACGAAGATCTGCCAGGTCTTCTCCGGCAGCGCACCGCAGTGGTTGAAGGTGTTATCGGGACCGACGAGCTTGTCCTGAGCCAGCGGATCGAGCAGCGCTGCCGCCTGTGCACCCTGGAACTCGGTTGTGATGTGCAGCCCGAGCTTGCGCGCAAAAGCCCAGTTGTCGCGATTGACGCCCGAGAACATACGCAAGGTCACAAGCTGATCGGCGGAGGAGAAATATTTCTTCTGCAGTCGTTCCAAGTCCTGCGGCCACTGATGGGCCCAATCACCGGCGGTGGGTGGCCCGGACGCATGGACGGCGCGAATACCGCCGTCGATCAGGGCCTCGACCGCCGCATCGGAGTGCTCGGGGCTGCGCGAGTTATGTGAATTGTCGATCACGCAGGTAATGCCCGCATCAATGCAGCCGACGGCCGTCAGATAGTTGGCCGCATAATGGTCCTGCGGCCGGTACGCCTTCGCGAAAGAAAGATGAGTCGCATTGCCGTAGTCGGCCAGCGTCGGCGAATTGGGGTTGATGCGGCGGAGCGGCGCTTCCCAGGAATGGCGGTGGCAATCGACAAAGCCCGGCAAGATGATCGCCTCTTGCGCATCGATCACCTGCGCGCCCGCCACATTGAGCTCAGGCGCGATGGCAGCGATCTTTTTGCCTTCGATCAGCACATCGCCCTGCTCGAGGTCGCCGACCTTGTGATCCATGCTGATAATGGTGCCGCCCTTGAGCAGGATGCGTTGCCTGGCGTTGACCGCTCGCTGGCGCTCGAATCGGCGAAAGTTTTCTGCTGCTGTTGCGGCGTCGGTGAGTGAGCCAACGGCCGCTGCCCCCGCCGCGAACGTAGCGCCGACCTTCAGTGCACCACGGCGCGTGATCCGCATGTCATTTTTCATGAGCGATCCTCTTATGTGATATTGGAGCGGGTGGAGAATCTAGCATGTTTCCCCGACAAAAAAGGAGCACGCCATGGATCTTCGGCTCAAGGACAAGACCGCGCTGGTGACGGGCGGCAGTGCGGGCATCGGCAAGGGGATCGCCCGCGCGCTGGCACGGGAAGGCGTTGATGTCGCGATCTGCTCGCGCCGCAGCGACGCCATCGCCGCGGCAGCCGCCGAAATCGCCAAGGAGACCGGGCGCAAGATCATCGGCATCGTGGCTGATCTGACCACGGACCACGACGCTCGGAACTTCATCGCCAAGGGCCACGAGGCGCTGGGCCGCGTCGATATCATGGTCAATAACGCGGGCTCATCGCCGGGCGGCGTGCTGGAACATCTCACCGAAGCCGATTGGGCGCAGTCACTCCAATTGAAGTTCATGGGCTACGTACGATGCCTGCGTTACGTGCTGCCCATCATGGTCAAGCAGGGCGGCGGCCGGGTGGTCAACCTGATCGGCAATGACGGCGTGAAGCCGTCCTACTGGGAGATCGCGCCGGGCGCCGCCAATGCGGCCGGACAGAACCTCACCCTGTCGCTTGCGGGCCAATATGCCAGGCATGGCATCACCTTCTGTGCGGTCAATCCAGGGCCGGTGCGTACCGAGCGCTGGGACGGACTCGTAAAGGCGATGGCACGCGATATGAAGCTGAGCTACGACGAGGCAAACCAGCTCGCCCCATCCTCGATCCCGCTCGGCCGCATCGCCGAAGTCGAGGAAGTCGCTGCTCTGGTGGTGATGCTGGCGTCGCCACTGATGCACATGGTCAATGGCACCCAGATCGAAATCGATGGCGGCCAGGAGAAATCCCTGATGGACCGCCTGCGTGACCGCTAGTGAGGCCACGGCGAGACAGGTAGGCCCTTGTGAATCGAATCTTGACGTTTTCTGCGAAGATTTTGTCATGCGAGTGCGGGAATGAGAACGTTTTCGGTGATGTGGCAGCCGGCTGCGATGGCGGCGCGGCCGATGCGGGTGAGATAGTAGCGATAGGTTCCGCTGATGCGTGTGATGAGCCCGATATGACGCAGGCGCGTGAGATGTCTGGACAGGGCTGCCGGTGAAAGCTCGGCGAGGAAGAGCTTGAGGTCAGCGCGGCGTATTCCGGCGATATTGAATGCTGGACGGTGGAGGGCGCGTAGCAGGTTCTGGTCGATAGAGCTGAAGAAGTTGATTGGCTTGACGGATTTGCCGTTGGGGGAGCGCGCCCGCGTGATGCGGTGCAACGCTCTGACGCCGGCGGAGAAGTCGTCGAGTGTGGCTAGAAATGCGAGATAGCGCTGATTGCACCCGAGCAGGATGTCTCGCAGGTTCCTGAGGCTGTAAATGGACTTCTTGACCGGGGCGAGTTGCCTTGTGGATGGACCATGTCGATGTTCCACCTTTCGGTGGTGCTTGAAAAAGGAGACATTGTTGGTGGTGGTCTCCAGACGCAGCACGAGAGCAGACTTGTCATACATTTTTACGGTGGACTTGCCGTAGTGATGCTTGATGCATGTACCTTCGATGCGGGTTGAGAATTGATTGCCAACCTCCTGAACAAGGTTGGGCGTCAGGAAAGTGGCGATATGCTCGGCCTTGACGCTCAGCACAGCCTGCCGGCAAAGCTGCTGGTAGAGCGGTTGCAATATCGCCGGCGAGCGGAACACGAGGTCGGTTGCGTACTCTACCTGCGTGATGCTCCAGTGGTAGGTCTGCCCGAA
>Ga0209465_10000745_pt1 | contig 14933 bp, 18 predicted proteins | sample PanSoiPlot1MoBio_FD_188321 | JGI IMG/M metagenome (GOLD analysis project Ga0209465, IMG submission 188321) | Tropical forest soil microbial communities from Panama analyzed to predict greenhouse gas emissions - Panama Soil Plot 1 MoBio (SPAdes)... | ecosystem: Environmental > Terrestrial > Soil...
GAATCCGATCGCCGTTGTTTTGAGAATCCCTCTCCTCCAAACCGAGTCAATCGGTCGCAGAAAACTGCCCCATCAACCCAAATGTCTACAGGCCCTAGTCCGGATTTCGGCCGGAGAACCGTACTGGATATAACCGATATAAAGGCTGGGCAGGTAAATGCCGTTGATCCGCAAATCGAGCTGCTTGGCCGCCCGGCACGAAAGGTTGAACCGAAACTCCTTACTGCTGAGGAATGCGCGGGCGTGGTCGGGATCCCGACTGTGAAAGATGCGCTGTCTCTCCAATAGCGGGCTTGAGCGGAAGCTGGCCATCTGACCTCCGCAGGTCCTATGAGGCGCCGGAAGATAGCAATCGCCATCCCTGCAGGAAGCGCTTTTTTCTGCAGTTTTTGGACATTCGGGTAGCGTACCGCCTGATAGTGTGCGTCTCCCTCGCGCAGGTTCAATTGTGCGTTCCGGGATCCGTGAGACATTCATGGAGGAAAAGATGCCTACTTTCAGAGCCCCCGCAATAATTCGTTCAATTCCGCGCGCCCTAATCGTCACATGGATTGCAATCGGCGCTTCCGCGCCCGCAGGCGCCAACGTCATCACCGATTGGGACGCGAAGGCCGTCGCTTTCGCAGCGCCGGGGTCGACGGGAGAGCGCGAAGTGGCCATGGTCCACATCGCGATGTTCGACGCCGTGAACTCAATCGAGCGGCGCTATCGGCCATACCTCGTTCAGCTCGCGACGCCGAAGGCGACGTCGCAGGAGGCGGCGGCTGCGGCGGCGGCCGGTACCGTGCTGGCCGGGCTTCCGGCCCGGCGAGCCACCGCAGAGATGAAGGCTGGGCTGGCAAGCTATCTCGCCACGATCCCGGACGGTGAAGCGAAGTCGGAAGGCATCAAGCTCGGCGAGGCCGTCGCCGCCAAAGTCCTGGAGGCGCGCCAGAACGACGGTGCGAACGCGCCTGATGCCTACCGACCGAGAACGGCGGCGGGCGTGTATGTACCCACGCCGATCACGGTCGGCTCGACCTGGCTGGCGATGATACCGTTCGCTTTGGTGAAGCCGTCACAATTTCGGCCGCCGCCGCCAATCTCGCTCACGAGCGCGGAATGGGCAGCCGATTACAACGAGCTCAAGGACTATGGCGGCAAGACGAGCGCCAAGCGTTCGGCGCAGCAGATGGAGACAGCCCGCTTCTGGCTAATGGTGGGCGCGCCGGCCTATCACCCGATTCTGCATCAGCTGGCGGGTCGAACCGTCGCCGACGAAAACGTCAGCACACACAACGCGATGAGAAATTCACGCCGGACGACGGGACAGCCGCGGAAGCATTGCGGAAGCAGCCATGGCTAACTCCGGAAGCGGCCGGCCGACGCCAGCATCAGCACGACGCCGCCGATCTGCGGCAGCAGCGTCCGGAACATGAGCCAGAGCATGTCGAAATCGTCGGCGGTCGGGGTGATCCGGCCGAACGACAGCCAAGCAACGAGCTTCGCAAAGTCGGCACTCTCCGGCCTGGCCGCAGCAGCGACCTTGTTCTGTGCCTCGATAGGTTTGTTTTGAAGCCGCGTGACCTCGCCTTCGCGCTGCTTGCAGGCCTCGGTCGGCTTCTTTGTGGCGCAGGCCTGGTCCCGTGCGGCCTGTGCCTGGGCCAGGACATTGTCGGCCTTCTCGGTGCCGGCGGTCTGGCGATCGGCCCGCGCCATCGTCGTATCCGCCGAAATGATGCTGGCCATCCGCAGGCTGTTGGTGAGGGCGAACGGCATGATCAAGAACACCAACAGCGCAAACGCCAGGATCCGTCTGATCGGCGGCAGCGTCAGAGCCCAGGTCGGCAGGAAGAACATCACGCCTTCCGCTAGCACGCCCATGGTGGCGGGCAGGATCATATCGGGGAGCGCCGCGGTGCGGGCATTCCAGACGTTGATCGCGACCCCGAGAGCACCGAAGCCATAGGCCAAGAGGATCAACGGCACGTTGGCACGTTCGGCAGATGTCTGACGATGCGGGCTCACAACGGCAGTGACCATGGTGGCGTCGACTATTTTCGGCCGGATCGGAACCAGAGCAGTCGACGTCGCCGGTCGATCGTCTCGCCACGACTTCGCCTCAGACCAGAAGGCTTCCCACGAATCAGATTCGTTCTTCATGCGGCACGCTCACTTTCGCTTCAGCAATGAACCGGGCGCCGCAAGATTGCGCCACGTTCTCGATTGCGGTTCGTCCGGCGCGCTGCTCGAAAGATCCGCGAGCTGCGTCAGCCACGCGGAGACCTCCTTGGCGTTGGCCATGACATCGTCGTCGGCGTGATCGGCAAATTGGCGCGGGGAGACGTGCGGGATTAGCCCAGCGAACGCGTCCAGCGTCTTGACCATGCGGTCGAGATCCCGCGCCATGGTCTCCTCAGGCGATATGGATGCGGCCGACGGTGCCGGCTGTGGTGTCTCGGCATGCTGCGTGGCGCCGAGCCGGGCACCGGCCGCGGTCTTGTATGCGCCGCCGAACCGAGGGTTGCCGATGATCGCTTCCAGCTGTTCCTTTGTGGCGGCCGCAACCACGAGAGCGATGACCTTCGACTCATCGACCACGCCGCGGCTCTTGCAGTAGGCCACTGCGTTGTCGATCAGCTCGTGGACGCCGTCGAGCGGGGACGGCGCCATGCGCACGAGCGTTGGCTTCGGGGGCACCGGCTTGTGCGCCGGCTGCTCGCGGCCCTTGGAGTCAGTCCGACGTGGTAACGTTTCCACGTCTCCGGCCTGTTCGAGCTTCGCCCGTTCCCTCGCGACGAACGGGTGGCTGAAGCCGGTATCCCTCGCAAGCTGACGATCCGACTGCTCCGGGTTGGCCTTCAGAGCTGCCTGGATGCGAGCCTGCTTCTCAGTGATCGTCAGAGGCTTGGTGTTCGCCCGGCGGTGCTCGTTGAGCGCGCCAACGTGGGAGCGCATCTGCTCCTCGGTCTTGCACTGTTCCGTGATGTCGTCGACGCGCAGAACGATGCAGAGTTCCTTGCACAGCTTCGCACGGTGGCGACCGTCGACAATCTGCTGCTGCCAGACGACGACGGGGACCACGAGCCCGTGCTTGCGCAGGCTCTCGCGGAGCGCGGCCAGCTCCTCGTCGGTAAAGTCGGCGTAGTCGCTAGTGATGGGGTGCAGGGGGTAATCCATCGATCACCCTCCCAGGCCGCGCGATGTATTTCCCTGCGTTGCCCCCGCAGACGGCGACGGCGCGGATGGCGCTGAACTCGCGCAATCCGCAGAGTTGGCATGATCTCGGGCTTTTCGTTTCGCCTTCTGCCGCGCAATCTGCTCGTCGCGGTAGGCGATGATGGTCGCCCTGGTCCAGTAGTTCACGCTGCCGATTCGGCAGTCAGGGTCGGGGAACTTCGGCGCGCCCGGCGTCGGGTGGAATCGCCAGCGGTGCAGCGTCATCGTGGTGACGTTGCCGAACATTGCGCACACCTGCCGCGTGCTCAGCAGCGCGTCAGGATCGACGGTTTCGGGCTTGATGGGTTCGAGCTGTTGCACGGGCACACCTCCAAGGCGACGCTGAACGGACTATTCCATTCAAGCTCGTCGTCTCGTCGGCCCGTCTTGTTTGGAGGGGAGTGTTATAACGGTTACGCGCGATTCGAATTTCTCGTCAACACCGAGTCCCGCAAAAATGCTGATGGCGACCGAGGTAGACCCCATCGGATTGCATGACTCGCCCGAGGGCGTGCGTAGGAAGCCCGTGGGCGCGTTTTGCACGTTGAGCGCTGTACCCGTAGCGGCCCGGGCTCATTCGTCGCTCCTGGCGCGCCCGCACGCAAAAAAAGGGGCGCCCCGAAGGCCGCCCCCAACGGCTGCCATCTACTGTGGCTACTTTTGGCTACTTTCACTACTCCGGTCTCACTCACATTCTCGGCAAGGCGTGCCAACTCGCGAAGCATCGACTCGTGCCGGTGCAAGAACTCCCTGCTGACTTCGACGCCGAACACGATGTGCATCAAACTCCGAGAGATGATCATGGCGGGTTTACAAGCTACTCAGCACACCTTTCGGGACGGCCCCCCGGAAACGCAATTCCAATTTCGCATATATCGAACCTCGGTACAGTCCTTTGGTCTGACGGGCAGGACTTCCACCCGGCCCTGCCGGGGTCGGCCCCTGTGCTATGCAACTAACCACGACTTCGAAAGTTAGTTTTTGAGGGCTCTGAAAGCCGGAGGGGGAACGCACGGCGGCAGACTTGTATCGGCGGTATGCCGCTGAGTGTCTAAAGGTTGCCGCAGCCACTGCTGAATCCCCACACCCATTCAGTTCTCCGAAGCATAGCGATCGCTTGGAATGATCTAGCTAGCCGAGCAAGCCGAGCGGAGATGGGAGCGTCCTGTGTTGAGATTGAGGGGTTTCGAGAACCTCGCTCAAGACAGGAGCAGCCCCATGGGCGTTTGCTGTAGACCACCCACTCACTGTTACGCAGCGGTGCCAAATAGGAGGCAAAGGCTTGCGCATTGGTGAGCCCGGCGTGCTTACCGAAGAACTGTAAGGCGCCGGCCTTGTGGGCGGCGGCAAGCTTCTCCTGGAGCAGTCTTCGAAACAGGCGCGAGAGCACGCGCACGGGGAGGAAGAAGCCGGGCCGGCAGGCAATCCAGCGCTCATCATCGAGCGAGATGCCGCCGCCCGGTACGATCATGTGGACATGTGGATGGTGGGTAAGGCCGAGCCCCAGGTGTGGGACGGAGAGCACGCCGATGCGGGCGCCGAGGTACTTGGGATCAGCCGCGATGGTGATCAGGGTCTCGGCGGACGCCTTGAACAGGATGTCGTAGATCGCGGCCTTGTTGTGAGTAGGCGATGTCCGCGATTGGGCCGGCAGCGAAAACACGATGTGGAAGTATGGTACCGGCAATAACTCGGCCTCACGCGCGGCGAGCCATTCCCTCGCAGCGGCTCCCTGGCACTTAGGGCAATGCCGGTTACGACAGGAGTTGTAGGCAATCTGGGTGTGGCCGCACTTGTCGTTCTCACAGCGCGCGACATGCCCGCCGAGCGCTGCCGTGCGGCAGTTCTCGATCGCCGACATCACCTTGAGCTGGCCGAGGCTGACATGGCCGGCGTTGGCTTGGCGCCACGCCGGTCCATGGCGGCGGAAGATATCCGCAACCTCCAGCTTTGGACGTGCCAACAGCGCCGCGCTTTAGGTGGGCGGCTCGGTCTCGGTCTCTTGCTTGGTCTTGTTCTTGATCTCGTCCTTCTTGGGTCGCAGCGGGGCGAGGCGATCGAGCGGGCTCATGACCTCGCGGATCGTATTGGTGGCGACGCGCGTGTAGAGCGCTGTCGTCTCCAACTTGGAATGTCGGAGCAGGACCTGAATCACCCGGACGTCAATATTCTGTTCGAGCAGATGGGTCGCAAAACTATGGCGTAGAGTGTGGGGCGTCACCCGTTTGGTGATCTCGGCCATGTGCGCGGCAGCGTGGCAGGCGCGTGTCAACTGGCGCGTCGTCATCGGGTTGACGGGGTTCTGGCCGGGGAATAGCCAGCCCTGCGGCCGCGCAATGCGATACCAGTCGCGCAAAAGTTCGAGCAATACGGAGGAAAGCATCGCATAGCGATCCTTGCGTCCCTTGCCCTGCTCAACGCGCAGCATCATGCGTTTGGAGTCGATGTCCGAGACCTTCAGCGACACCACCTCGGAAACACGTAGCCCGGCGCCATATGCGACACTCAGCGCCGCTTTGTACTTGATGCCCGGCGCCGCCTCCAGAAAACGCGCCACCTCATCGGGGCTCAAAACAATCGGCGCCTTGCGCGGCTCGTGTATGAATGACAAGTGCTTGACGAGGTCGGAGCGATCGAGCGTAACCTTGAAGAAAAACCGTAGTGCCGCGACGGTGGCGTTGATCTTCGGCGTGCCTGCGCCGCTCGCCGTCAAATGCAGCCGAAAGCGGCGCACGTCCTCCGCCTCGGCCGTGCCGGGAGATCGGCCAAGGAAGGTGGCCAGGTCCTTGACCCTTTGCACGTAGTCGTGTTGGGTTTTCGCTGCGAACTTGCGGATCAACATGTCTTCGATCATGCGCCGACGCAACGCGCTGATAACTTGCTCGGTCATGGGGCTGCTCCTGTCTTGAGTGAGGTTGCAAACCCCTCGATCTCAAGACAGGACGCACCCATCCGCTACCTTATGAGCCCCGCCCAAGCCGGCCTGGCAGCACCCTACCGCGCGAGCGGTTTAGTCCTATGACCCCGAGGAGACATTCGGCCGGGTGACGAGTTGCAAGCGTCGAGGCCACAACCGTTTTGTCCTGGCGGCGCATTCGGTCACCTCGTCGGCAGCAATCAAAACGGCAGGCGGAATCTCCAGACCGATCGCCGTTGCAGCCTTGAGGTTTGGCACCGTTTCGTAAAGCGTCGGCGCTTGCACCGACAGATCGGCAGGTTTTCTCGCCTCTCGGGATTCGATCGACGTAGCCGGCGGTCCACCTGGCCGGCACCGCTTTCGGCGTAACACTCGACGTATCCAATGCCGGCAAGTCTCGGTCGCACTGGGGCGGCCATCCGTCACTAATGAGGGCTGATCCTTCCTGTCACAACCCATCGCTCGGGCCGGCCTTGGTCGCTGACAAAATACACGATGCTGTAGACGACGATCGTGGAATCCAACAAGAACATGAATAGATAACCCATTCCCCACGGTTGACCAAGATTGCTGAGGAACAAATAGACCATGAAGGTCTTTTCGACGGTGCTGAACAACATGGTCTCGAAGCGCAGCCACGGGCGGAAAGCGGCGGCCACCATCAGGGCCCCAATTCCAAAGACCATGATTCCCCAGTGCCGCAGGATGGGCACGCTGGAAGGCGTATAGTCGACAAGCCCGCCCAGCATCGGTGTGACGAGGTTGACGTCAACTGCGAACGGCAATGACCCGCATGTCGCCAAGCCAAACAGGATGAGAAACCATTTGATGGTCCTAGCAACGAAGATATTCAACGAGTTCATGAATCACCGATTTACGCTGCTGCGCTCGAATTAACCGGCAGTTTCCGGCAAACGTTCGTCCTAGTCGCAGCCAGTGCGGGCTTGGCGATATTTGCAAGCGCGACGCGAGCTCGGCATAGGCCGAGAAATCACCGCCACGCCGTCCGCCACGAATTGCTGATCTTGATCCATACCTGGTCGGCGGCCGCGCCATCATCGCCATCGCTCCATCCGTGGATCAGAAAACGCACGCGGTCTTGACAAGAGGCGGAAAAAGGCTGTTGCGACGGCAACAACTGAAGGGTCGGAGCAACAACAACAACGCTGGCGCCGGCGATGAACTCTCGACGATCGATCATCATGCGACTGCCCCTTCCCTTTCTTCAGAGAATCGCTTGTCGAGCGGCGATGACGCAAAAGCAGCAGCCTTGCCCCATCGTATCCTCGCTTCCGCGAGCACTTCAGACGCAGCTTCCCTATCGCCGGAATTAAATGCGATATCGTGAGCTTGCTCGTAAGCGCGCAGCGTCGGGCGGTTCGCTACATTCAAGCGGGCGAGCTCGAGGGCCCGGCGCGAATTATTACCGCTTCCAGCATAGAACTCCGCGCCGTGATCTGCGAAGGCGAGTAAGTGTCGCTCAAGGAGAGCTTCGAACGCTACCCGGGCGGCATGCAAGTGCCCTTCGGCATCCGCCTGTCGACCCTGCGAAATCAGGGCGTCAGCAAGGCGCCAACGCGCTTCGGGATCGCCGCTCTCGAGCGCTGGCAGCAACAACGCCTCGGCATCGCTCGTTCGGCCGGACGAAGCATAAATTTCTGCCAAATGTATGCGGGCTTTCGTGTATCTGGGCAGGCAGTCGATGGCTCTGCGGTACCATTGTGCGGCTTGGTCCGCCTGCGGCCGCGGCACGAGTTCTGCCCACAGCATACCAAGCTGAAAGCAGACCCACGCCACGGGGAACGGCGAAACATCTCGGTACTCGCGCAAGGCCTGTCGGTAAATTCGGTCGGCGTCGGCGAATTCGCGCAAGTCCGCCAGCAGAGCACCCAATGCCACCAGGTCCTCCAACCGGCCGGACTTCGTTGCGATCTCGCGCCGCGCACTCAGAGCTCCATCGAGGTCCACCCCGCACGCCTGATCGATATTCAGGCGAATTCGGCTGACTTCTTCCAATGGCGCCCTGTCCTGCTCAGCACCGGCGAGAAAGCGCCTCGCCTCCGTGAATCGATGCGTCATCGAGGCGACTTGCGCCTGGATCAGCGCGGTGCGGGCCGACTCAGCATTGATCTGGCTGAGCTGTCGCGCCAGCGACTCCAGGCGATCAAGTGCAGATATGTCGCCGACAAGCTGCGCCGTCAGGCGCTCGTTCTCAACGATTGCCTCGGCGATCCCATGACGCCGCGGATCTTGAATGAACTTACTCCAGGACCGCCGGCGCGCGCTCTCTAAATTGACGACAGCGATATCGCCGTCTGTCGTCACCGGCCTTTCCCAATCCGATCCGGGATCCGTGTTCATCTCGAATCACCGAGGCGGGATTTCAAGCTCGCCAGTCCTGTCTTGAATAGAGTGGTTACAATTGCCTTGACCACAATGTCCGGCTGGTCATTTGGCAGGAACTGTGAACGCCAAGTAACGGAACTCCCAGAACCCCTTGGATTGACCTCAAGCGCCCCTATGTAGCTGGAGACCGGAAGGCCGCTGATGTTCGAATAGCTGTAGGACCTGTGCGAATTGTCGGCCGCCTCGAGACGCTCGACAATCTGTTTGCCATCGATCGTCTCAATGATGCGCAACTGCCCGATGCCCGAACCTATCATTCGAACACTGGCGACCAAAGGATGCCAGCTCGGATCGAATTGCCCAATCAGAGTCCAGACCCTATCCGGGGCCGCATCCAGATCGACACTTTCCGCGATATCTTGCAATTCCATGTTCGGCTCAGCGAAGTACGGGAAAACCGTAGTACCCGGCTTCGTCGCCCTTGTCGCGCCACCACGCAGGAATTCGCGATCGCGGTTCACCAACCATGTTACCAAAATATCAATGACGTTTGAGTCGACGGTACGGCCGCCACCTGTTTCATAGGTTCGGCCATTGATGGTGCTTTTCTCGATTTCTAAATGGCTGGTGTCCGTGATTGGTTTGGCAACGTCGAACAGAAGGTAGTCATCCAGGAATACTCTTGCGTTCGCGTCGAGCGCCGACGGCGTCCAATCCTGCTTATTGTCGCGCATATCCCAGTGGGCAAAACTCTCCTTGAGGCGCTGGAGGAACATTCCCCGGTGCTCGCTTGCGATGGCGAATGGCGTTTGCTGGTTCCACAGGTCGCGAATGTCCTCGATGCCAGGACCGTAGTTCAGGCGCATGTTGGTTTGCTCGGGACGACCGACCCAGTCAAGACGCAGCGGCAGCGGCCCAACCGGCGAAGTAGGGGCGAGCGGAATGGTTTCGGCAATTACGCCGAAGAGAGATCCCTTGTCAGTGTCGAGCGCGCGTCGGGTATCAAACTCGATCACAATACAAAGCACGTTGTCGTGCTCCAGCAGGTTGGGAATGGGCCTCATGTTCGCGAAGAGCCACGCCAGATAAAATGGGTCGGATCGCAGCCCCGCAAAGATGCGGAAAATGCCGTCGGGAGTGGATGCCCCGTTCTTGTCGTTGACCACTACACGTAGTGTTTGTCCGTCCGGCAAGGTGAAAGTGCCTCGCTGGACGGGTTTTGCGCCCGGAGCGCGCTCCAGCAAGTCGAAACGGCAGGTGAAACGTATCTCCTGATCGCCGGTCCTGAATTGCGCAGCATCGCCGAGACCCGCCACGGAAGCCCGCCGGACGACTATCGAGCAACTCACCGCGTTGGAAAACATTGCGTCGGCGCCGGCGGACGGGAACAGGCATGCTGTGAGCACCGTTCGGCTCGGGTTTTCCGGGCTGGTGAACGCGAAAAGATCGGTGAGGTCGGCCGCGGGGTCACCGATTTGTCGCGGCCCATCGATATGATCCGACATGGCAAGCTCCGTTGTCGTTAGACTTGGGCCTTGCGGCTTGGGGGGCGTGACCAGGAGATGGCCACGCCCTCATAACGGCCCGTCACGGTTGGGGCAGGCGGCCCTCCGGGAACCCGCCAAACGGCGTGACTCGGCCGGGCTCCTCGGGGATTGACTTCAAGTATTCGACGAGCGCCCAACGCTGATCGTCAGTCAGAAGCGGACCAATGACACCATTACCGCGCGGCCCATTCTGGAATGAGTGACCCGCGTTCGAATTTCCGAGTAGCGTCGTATCCAACTCGAATGTTCCAGCGCCACAGGTCGTATCAAACCCAACTTTGACCGGATCGAACTCGCGGCTGAGGCAAAACTTCTTAGTACGTTCGCCAGCTGGAACCAGCATCTCGTACAGGTTGGGTACCGATCCATTGTGCAGGAATGGCGGAGTAGCCCACACGCCGTCGCGCGGCGCTGCCTTATAGACCCGATCGGGTGCTGGCGGCTGTGGCAGCTCCCGATAACCGTTCAGATCCAGTAACTCGGCCGGCGTCAATTTCAGTTTTGCGACGGCCCTCTCCAGGACTTCGACCTTGATAATTCGACTGAACGCCTCCATGGGAACGGCGTCCTTCCCGCGAAGCCCCGGCGGCAAATCATTGCTGAGTTGACCCGTGACGGCGAATGGCCTGATTGCCTCGGCCTGGGTGTGATCGGTGCCGACATATGACTGCGGCACGAGGCCCACGAGGACAAAGCGCTTGCCGTATTTATTCGGCTCAGTCCACCGGTAAGGCCATGCGTTGTGGCAACCTGCGCAGTGCTCCACAAACAGTGCCTTGCCGGACTTGGCTTTTTCACGGTCAATCTTCCCGAGCACGTCTTCGGGCCAGCTTGGCGGCGCCAGTCTTGCCAACTGGTTCTCAACCCGGTGAAGCTCCGGAATGGCCGCATTCGACGCGAACAGCCCATCCGCGGGAGTTTTGGCGCGCAGGTTTATGGGCATATAGACGCCCATCGCCTCGCCCAAATTGCGGGCCAGCGGACTTTGCACAATTGCCGCCCACTGCGTCCACGATCCTTGCGGAGCGTTCCACAGGAAAGGAGGCTTGACAGGCGCGATAGGCGTTGACGTGTTCTCCGGGATGCTAGGCAGATTGGCGGTCACCCTATTGTTGATCAGGCTGAGGGCGTCCATTCGCGCCGGCCCCCAGGGCCAGAAAGAAGCAGCGCTTCGTGTGGCATATTCGTAGGTCAACGCGGCCTGGCGCTCAAAGCGCTCGCGTAGCTTGGCCTTGGCTTCGGGACTTGCCGCTCCAAGCCGTGCCGCGAGCCGATCAAATTTGGCCGCATCAGTCAAAGTGGCGCGTATCGCTGCGCTGAGAGCCTGAACGTAGGCCTGGAAATCGAACGTATTGGCGGGCCCACCGTCGATGCGAACGTGTTTGCCCTTGTAGTTCAGTTGCGTTGTGTGGCAGGCCGCGCAGGTCAAGCCGGCGAATTCGCCGGTTTCCTGTCCAGGCCATTGTGGAGTGGAAATCACCGTCTTGTTGATACCGATTGGCAAACCGTCGGGATTATATGGTGAACCCGCGGGTTGGGTGATCAGTCCGTAGCGCTCGCTATTTGCGCTCGACCGGAATAGGTCCTGGCTGCCGGCAACTTCCAGGTTCAAAAAAATGTCATAGGAGAGAACCACCGAACCCTGCGAGAAATGATAGTACCATTCGCGGTCGTCTTGCGACCATGCTTGATTGAGGTAAATGACAGGCTCGCCTGCAGCCTGGCCGGCGGACGGCTGCTGTGCAGATGTGGGCACAGCTGTGCACAGGGTAACGAGCGATCCTATGCTTAACATGGATGGTAACGTCCTTAGCCTCATGGCGGTGCTCCTTGGGGCTTGGGTTGACCGGAGCCTGCGATTGAGCAGGGCCTTCATTGCAGGCGATCTTGCGCTTCGAAGCTCGTGCGCGTCTGGATGCCATTGTCCTACCAAATAGCGGCCGCACGCCGTGGTAATAGGGCCCGCGCCAGTATGGGGGCCGCACCACCACGGCACCGTGGGTTCCGGCACAGCCGACCCGGTAAACACCGCGCGAAGAAATGATGGCATTCGCATCGGCTGGCCGAAAAACCATTGCCGTGAATGCGGCGATTGCAGCTAGCAGGAGAATACTAGCGTACTTTCTCCTCTGTCGGACTCCATTGATTTTTGTCAATCGGCGCCCAAATTTGACCCCCCGTATGGTCACGCGCAGGAAAGGGGAGCCGAATGGCAGCAATTGGCCCAGAGCCGGAGTGGCAGGCTTCGTCCGTGCACTTCCGGAGTTGGGGTAACTCCGGACTCGTCGGTCATCGGGTCTGCATAGCCGCCCTTGACCCAACAGCGACATCGCCGAGACAAAGTTCTCGCAGCGCCAAATGGCTGTCAGGCCCCATTCCGTCGGTGCGAGTTTCCTGCTTTGCTCGTGTAATTCTACAGCCCGGTTGGCGTGGTAGCGCCCAAGATTACAGGCCGACCTTCGTATCATCCATCGGTTCTTGCTGAAGGCTCTACATCACGGTTATCTCAATCGGCCAGTCGGGCACCTTTGGGTAGGACCTCAGTGGTGTTAGTCCCGGCCTAGCGCCGGGCCTTTATTTACAGGGCCACGCTTCGTGCAAAGCCACAAGCGCCAACATGTTGAAATCCTCGTGCAAACGTTCTGGGTGTTTTTCCAAGTAGCGAACTACCACTGTTGTGAGTTGTTTGGTTGTTGCCTGCTCTGGCGGGCAGACCGAGATGTTACTCGCAAAATTATTCCCCACCGAAGCAAGGACCGTTATCCGACCAACGCAAACACCAGCAAGAAACGACCAAGGGGCGGGCGCAGCGTTCGGTAATTTGCAGTGAGGCAGAAAGAAGTTTCCGCTTTGTTTGTCTTCCGCAGCGATGGCTGCGCTCGACAGGATCAGGCCCACACCAACAGCTAACCAACGCATTGATGACTCCGCACTATGATAAGGGGTAAAGCATAATGCATCACTGGAGCGCGACATTCAAAATTCAATTTGCGACTATCTAGCGCGGACGCACTACTTTTTTGGCGTCAGAACACCGCACCAATCATCCAGAAGTCAGACAGCGGCTGGCCCTTTCGACGGTTGCCAAAATACGCGAAGCGTGGCGTGCCCGACTGGCCGAAGAAGTGATCAAAGGCCGTTTGCTGCACCTGCTCGCGTCCGGAGGTGGCCCATAGGCGAAGATTGCTGCTGACGCCAATCGAGTCCGGTTACTGAGGTGCTGCGGCCATGCAAAGGGCAGCCCGAAGGCCGCCTTGTTTTTCTGGACTCACGTTTTCAGTGGAGGGGATCACAGCAGGCCCTGTCGAGACGGTGGTGCTTCAGCGGGCTACGGCGCGGTATTGCCGCTAATGTTCAAGCTAATCGGTATCCCTGCTGCCGTCGAAATCTCAGGTGAGGTGGGAACGAGTGTTGGCCCCCGGTGTCGCGGTTGCCTTGCTGCGGAGTTATTCATGCCATACAAAAAGTCGTGGAGGGCATGATCGCGTGCGCCAATTCATTGCGGGGGGAGAAGCTTATACGCTCACTGTCTCACTGTCGATTTAAGCGATTGATCTTGCTTGCAAGTTGAGCAAGTTAGGCAAGACCATAGCACTGCGCTGCCACCTTGTATATTAGTCGCTCGCTTCAGCCAATCTGAAGTGATCGGACCATCATGAAAGCGATAGCAATGGACTCGTGCCGAGAGAAGAACGATGTAGGGGCGACCCTTGTGGTCGCCCCCGTTGTCCGATACGACGAATGCGGCGACCACAAGGGTCGCCCCTACGACGGGCGAGTTGGAGGACGCCGCTTGTGCGGCCCCCCAAGGTTGTGGCTTGGTAGATGCTCCAATCCAATCAGATTGGCTGAAGCGAGCGACTAGGAACTGATCGCGTGGCAAACGACGACGATCCGCTTGCGGCCTCCCTGTGCGCGGGGTGTCAACGCGTAAATCACCCGCCCGACAGCTGCCGTGCCGACCGCCTCGGCAGTGCTGAGCTTCCTGGCCTTCGTGGCGGCGCGGTAGTGTTCCATCGGTACAGGGATATCGGCAAATCAACTGTGGCCACTGCCCGGCGTCCTGTTTTGGTGATCTCGACGCGACTAACATCAATCACGCGTCCATCGGGCCGCACGACTTCATCAGGTGTTACGGTTGCGAGGCCTGCGCGAACCAATGCAGTAATCGTGTTACGCGTGAAGCCGTAGCCGAGGAGAAGTGCCGTCGTCGCGCCGTCAGGGCTGTTTGCAAGTACAACAAGCCCACGGCTTTCGTCGGTACTGAGAAGCCAGCTTCGAGCCATGCCAAAGGGCATCGCGTGACAACCGTTGATTAGACCACCAATATGCCAGCGGGCCCGCACCGCTGGGGGACTATGCACCCGTCAATGCAACGTAAAGCGAACCGGGCCTTCGATTGCCGTCCGGCCGGCGTCAGTGATTTTGATCCGAGCGACTTCGACCGTCCGGCCGCGACTTCTCATTGTCGCGCGCTCTGCGATCGCAAGTCCGTCGCCCACCAAGTCGAGCAGTTCAGACGTGAACCGCGCAACGAAAAACGGATTGGTGCTGCCGCGCTGTCCTGCATCGGCAAGCATTTCTAGCACCCTGCGTTTTCGACGGTTCATGGCATGTCAGACTCTGTGTTTTTTGAGGCGACGTGTAGTCGCGATGAGATCCTCAGCCGAACGGACGGATCCCCCCGCGTCTGGGTAGCGGACAGTTCGGTTTGACGAATTGGCGCCAGCCGCGCGAAGCGTGACGGGCGCCCGGTCCCTACGGCGGAGGGCACGAGGGACCGGGCGCATGTGTCAGAGCGCGGGCACTGCCACGCTGCTAAACATTTAGTCGGTCCCTCGAATACAGTCACGACCTTCGGCAGCATGCCGCGCATGCGTCGGTGCTATACCGCGCAACACCGTGCACAACTTCGCGAGGCGGCT
>Ga0209465_10000748_pt1 | contig 14853 bp, 11 predicted proteins | sample PanSoiPlot1MoBio_FD_188321 | JGI IMG/M metagenome (GOLD analysis project Ga0209465, IMG submission 188321) | Tropical forest soil microbial communities from Panama analyzed to predict greenhouse gas emissions - Panama Soil Plot 1 MoBio (SPAdes)... | ecosystem: Environmental > Terrestrial > Soil...
CTCTGGCGCAACTGGGACAAGCTCCAGCGCGGCGAGGGTTGACAGCACTGCTAGAAGATGGCAGGCTCACGGAGCTAGTTGACAGGAAGGAGGTGATTGGATGAAGCGGAGTGCGAAGAGGAATCCGCCCACCGAGTCGAACGGCGGCGTGGTCGTGCAGCTCGCGACCCGCGTGCCGAAGGGCACCTATCGGGAGCTGAAGCTCTACGCGGTGACCAACTCCGTCAGCATCTCGGAGCTGATCGCAGAGGCGATCACCGATCTGCTGGCGAAGAAGGGCTGGAAATACAAGAAGGCGAGCTGAGGCATCAGGACGGGCTAGCGAGTAGCTAGTCGGAAAGGAAAGCTGGACAGTATGGCCAAGAGTTTCTTTGGAGGGACCGACGAGTACGTCGGCGCAGTGCCGGCTGGTGGCTACAAGTGCCGCATCGAAGAGATCGAGCGCACCGTCACCAGCGAGAACGCCCGCACCCCTGGGGTGAAGCAGTACCGGGCCAACCTGCGTGTGATCGAGCCGAAGAAGAACGCGGGCGCGCCGCTCTCGGACTGGTTCCAGATCGGCACCGAGGACGACCCGAAGGGCAGGGACCAGGCGACCTGGCAGCAGAGCCTGGGCGCGAAGAAGCTGGTGCGGCTGCTCAAGCGCGCCGGCGTGGCAGCCCGCGACGGCGATGACGAGGAATGGATGGACGCCGCGCAGGGCCAGGAGATCTGCGTCCACGTCACCAAGGAGCGCGACGACAACGGCATCTGGCGCAACCGGGTGAACGGCGAGTATTTCCGCGAGAACGACGAGGATTTCGTCGGCGTGGGCGAGCTGCTGGAGGCCGCCGAGGGGGGACGCGGTCGCAACGGGCGCAAGGAGCGCCAGGCGGCGGCGGCTGGGGGCACCAGGCCCGCACGGCGCATGCCGGCGGACGAGGCCGACGATGAGCCGCCCGCCCGGCGCGCGAAGCCGAAGGACGACGAGGACGAGCCGCAGCCGAAGGCGGCGAGGAAGGCGAAGGACGACGAGGGGGAAGACGACGAGCCGCCCCCGGCGAGGAAGGCCAAGGCTGCCCCGAAGGGGAAGGCCAAGGACGACGACGAGGACGACGACGAGGACTGAGCAACACCACCATAGATAGGTGGATTGATGAGTGGTGGTGGCGGTAAGGAGGGCGGGTCGATGGCACGCTTCCATGCGGGCAAGTCTCGGGTGGTGCGTGGCGTCGGCCCGCTCGACGCGCGCTACATCCTGGTCGGTGAGGCACCGGGCCGGGACGAGGTCTGGGAGGGCGAGCCCTTCGTGGGCCAGGCTGGCAGGCTCCAGCAGCAGGAGGGCTGGAGCCCGCTCGGCATCCAGCGCGCGGATGTCCGGATCGAGAACGTCTGCGAAGAGAAGCTGCCAGGCAACGAGGTGTCGAGCCTCGACCCTGGCGCGGCGGGCTGGTGGCAGCGGCACTGCCACCACCGGCTCGACCTCCTGATCGGCACGCTCGACAGTCATGGGCGAGTGATCGTGCCTACCGGCAATCTAGCGCTGAATACGCTTTTGCGCGAGCCTCTTCCAATTTTTTCTAGCAAATCTGGGAAAAAGGCTGGTAACTGGAGGCTCAGACAAGGCCAGATCATCTGGCCGAAGCGGATCGGGCAGTACCGGGGGAGCCTGCTGACCTACACCACCAACACCGGCATCGCCGTGCGGATGATCCCCACCGTCCACCCGGCGGCCTTCCTCTACGGGAACGCCGGCTACGAGGCGTGGCAGGGGGACTGGGCGCGCATCCAGCGCGAGGTCGAGCGCGGCACGCCCGAGCTGGTCGAGGGCTACGACGAGATCGCGGAGAGCCCGGCGGACTGCGCGCGGTGGCTCCGCCTGGCCGAGGGCGTGGGCGGCATGCTGGCCGTGGACCTGGAGACGCAGGGCGAGCTGCTGCTCTGCGCCGGCTTCAGCGTGGACGGGCAGGAGAGCCTGGTCCTGCCGCTGGTCGATCCCGCGACCATGCAGCCCGTCAAGTGGGGCTGGTTCTGGTTGGCGCGGATCCTCGCCAGCGACCTGGTCAAGGTCTTCCACAACGGGATGTTCGATACTTATCTTCTTAGGTGGCATCACCTGCCGGTCCACAAGTGGCGCTGGGACACACTCGCCATGCACCACCTGCTCGATCCGTCAGACCGCCACAGCCTGGCCTACTGCGCCAGCCGCGATCTGCGGACGGCGTTCTGGAAGGAAGAGTCGAAGGACCAGGAGGAAGGAGCGCGCGGTGGGCTCAGGAAGGCGCGGGCGGACTGGGCTCAGTTTCTCCGCTACTGCGGCAAGGACGCCCGCCACACGCGCCAGCTGGCCGGGCTCTACCGGCGACGCCTGGAGCACACCGAGCTGGAGGACATCTACCGCCAGCACTACCGCCGGGTGATGTGGGCCAGCCTCGACCTCTCCCTGGAGGGCTTCACGGTGGACGAGAGCGAGCGTGCCCGGCTGCATGCCGAGGCCGCGAGCGAGCTGGAGCGGCTGCGCCACGCCATGGGGGAGCTGGCCGGCTACCCGATCACCACCGGGCCGCGCATCCTCAAGTCAGGGAAGCCGTCGAAGGCGAAGAACCAGCCCAAGGGTGGGCTCTCCAACCCCGCTATCATGCGGTACTTCTACCAGGACAAGAAGATCAAGCCGTACCGGAAGGGTGGCAAGCCGACCGCCGACGAGGTGGCACTGCGGCGGATGGCGGTGCGTTACCCGAAGAAGGCCGGCGCGATGTGCGACCTGATCCTCCAGTTTCGCCACCAGGAGAAGAAGGCGCAATTCACGGCACCGACGCGGCTCGATCGCGATGGCCGCATGCGCTCGCTCTTCCGCCCGCTCACGATCACCGGACGGGCGAAGGCGCAGACGCCTCCCACCCGCGTGGGCACCAACCTCCAGAACCAGCTGCGCTCGATCCGCTCGATGTTCACCGCGAGCGCGGACGACCACCTGCTCTGCGAGCTGGACCTCTCGCAGGCCGAGAGCCGCATCGTGGACGGGCAGTCGAGCGACAAGCGCGCCCTGGAGCTGGCGCGCACGCCGCCGCTCGATCTCGATCAGCACCGGCTGATGGCGAGCGAGGTGCTCGGGAAGGACGAGGGCGATGTCACCAAGGCCGAGCGCGAGAACGTCGGCAAGCGCGGCCGGCATGCCACCAACTACGGCATGGAGGGCGTCAGGTTCTCCGAGGTGCTCATCAAGGAGACCGAGGGCGAGGTCGTGCTCACCCCCGAGGAATGCCAGGACATCATCGACCGCGTCATGCGCGTGCGTCCGTACATCGCCAAGTGGCAGGCGTGGCGACGCGGGCAGATCTTGCAGGACCGGCGCATCACCAACAGCTGGGGCCGGTATCTCCGCTTCCCTGGCCGGGTGATTGGCAAGGAAGATTACAAGCAGGGCTATGCCTTCGGCCCGCAGAGCGAGGTCGGGGTCTTGCTGAACCAGCAGGGCTGGGTGCCGGCCTGGTCGCACATCAAGCGGGAGCAGCTGCACACCCGCGTGGTGCTCCAGGGCCACGACTCGATCGTGCTGGATGGGCCGAGGGATGAGGTGTGGGGATTGGTGCGGCAGCTGGTGCCGCTGCTCATGGCGGAGCGGACCTATCCGGGGCGGCTGCACGACTGGACGCTCGCGATGCCGGTCGGCATGAAGCTCGGCTGGCGCTGGGGCAGCGGGATGCGCGAGTGGAAGCAGGCGGAGCTGGTACGCTGGGAGGACTTTGCGGATGCCTGGGACATTGAAGTTGGAAAGATGGCTAGTTGAGAGCGATGGGACCATCCACGTCATGGAGGTGGAGCAGCACGGCATCATGCCGGTGGCTCCGAGGTTCATCTTCACGAAGGTGGGCCAGCGCGTGGTGGAGTTTCGCTACCAGGAGACCAACGACGGCACGCAGATCTACGAAGAGGTGGTTGACTCGCCCTAGGGGGTGAGCGTAGTTTCCCCGTTCGCGGTGAGTCGGGACAAGAGATTTCAGCACTTTCCGCAGGCGGGCTGAAGGGAGGATCGGTGATGGCAAAGACGGGGTCGTGGCTCGACCTCTACCTGGAGTACACGCGGGACCTGGAGAGTCCCACCATCTACCATCGGTGGGTGGGGCTGACCGTCCTCGGGCACGCGCTCGGGCGGCGGGTGTGGGTGCCACGAGGGAGCAAGTACCCGCTGTTCGGCGCGCAGATGATGGTGGTGCTGGTGGGTGGGAGCGGGGTGGTGAGGAAGACGACGGCGATGAATGCGGGGCTCGATCTCTATGAAGGGCTGCCGCAGGGCTTCGGCATGGTGAACGTGCTGCCGTCGCGGACGAGCGCGCAGAAGCTGGTGCAGGAGATGACGCCGTTCGATGAGGACGGCAACCCGCTCGACGCCGTGGCGCTCATCGCCGCGCCCGAGCTGGGGAGCTTCTTCTCGAAGGAGAGCTTCAACGAGACGCTGGCGACGCACATCATCCCGCTGCACGACGCGCCGGCGGGGCTCTTCAACCAGGAGACGCTCGGGTTCTCCGATCGCAAGTACCCGGTCAAGTACATGGGCTGGGAAGAGACCTTGGTTAATCCCTGTCTTGGTATGATCGCTTGTACGACCGAGTCGGGGATCGCGCGGGAGCTGCCCGAGCAGATGCTGCAAGGCGGCTTCTTCGGCCGGGTGCTCTGGGTGTGGGCGAACGAGACGGATCGCAAGCTGAATCCGCTCGTCTCGCTGTCGAACGGGCACCATGATGCGATGGTGCAGAAGCTCGCGGTGAAGGGGCTCGACTGGGCGACCTGGCTGCGCGGGCCGATGCTGCTCACCCCGGAAGCGGAGGACAAATTCAGCCAGTGGTACGTGAGCCCGGCACGGCTGGCCGAGCTGCACCACAAGGACGACGGGCTCCAGACCGGCTACTGGCCGAGGAAGGACAGCCACATCATCCGCACCGCGCTCGCGCTCAACGTGGCCGACATCGTGGGCGAGCACCCCGAGTGGCGCGCATATCGGAAGCACCACAAGGACGAGCTGGTCGATCCGACCGTGCCGCTGCCGCCGATCCAGTGGCGGCAGATCGAGACCGCGATGGCCTGGGTGCGGGAGCTGGAGCCGGGGCGGGAGCTGTGTACCAGGGAGATGGGCAGGACCAGGAAGAGCCAGCTGCCGATGAAGATCCTCCGGATGCTGGAGCGCCGGGTGCGCGACAAGGGCTGGGCCGATCGCCTGCTCATCATCCGGCGCATGCACCGGGCGTGCGGAGCGAACGCGGAAGAGTGCGACCGGGCGCTGGCCATGCTGAGAGAAGCTAAGGAAGTGTATAGACAGGGGGAGAACAAGAAGAGCTGGCGGTGGAAGCGCCGGCTGGAGCCGGGACCGTTCGCGGTCGAGGAAGCGACCGAGGACGAGCTGGACGAGGCAGAGGCTACGGAGGGATAGCGCCGCTGTTGCCCTGCTTGTAGGCGTCGGCGTAGGCGGACATGAGCTTCGCGACCAGCGCGCCCGTGCCGCCTGCTGCCGCGCCGACCACGCCGAGCCGGGCGAGGTTCCCGGCGGTGCCGCCAGCGACCGAGCTGATGACGCGGTTGCGCGCCTGGCCATAGGTCGGGCGCTCGGGACGGCGGCCACGACCCTCGGGAGCCATCGGCTGGTAGCGCTCACGGGGTGGGCGCTGGAGGACCGGGGCCGGCGGGAGGGGCTCGCGGGCGGTGAAGGCGTCCTCGGCAGCCTGGACGAGATGCTGCCAGGTGGGGTCGCGCTGGATGCCAGGAAACTGGGCTTCCAGGGCTTGGTAGCCACGCCGCAAGTTTTCTTGTATCTGCTGGGGTGAGCCTCCCCGCTGGGCCGCCTCGAAATAGGTCTGCGCGTCCTGGTAGGCGGCACCCATGCCCTGCGCGATCCCGCGCCGGCGCATGAGGGCAGGATCGACCTCGGCCTGGGTCATCGGTCCCATCGAGCCGGGGTTGGTGCGGCTGCCGACTGCACCGCGCTCGATCCAGCTGCGGTCGGAGAGCTGGCGCACGTTCGGCGGGCCGACCCCACCGGGGCCGACTCCCTCCGGGGCTGCCTGGAGGGTGCGAAGGCGCATCGAGGTGCGGGCGTCGGGCTGCGTCTGCGCGAGCGCGTTCGCGAGCCGGCCCGATGCCTGGTCGAGCGTGTTCTGAGCGGCGGTGGCGGCAGCCTCGGCGCTCTGCTGGTGCGCGGTGTCGGCGGCGCGGATGCCGAGGCGACGGGTCTGGCCAGCCTGCGCGCGGGTCTGGCGGGCAGTGGCCACGTCCTGCGCGTACTGCTGACGGCTGGCCGCGTTCCTGGCATCGACCGCCGCGTCCGCCGCCCGCTTCGCCTGTTGCGCCTCATCGTAGTCGATGATCGAGCGCCGCAGGGTGGAGGGCCAGTTGTTGTAGGCGATGCGGGCGAGGCTGTCGAGACCGGCGGCGATGGCCGCCCCGGTCAGCGTGCGGCCAGCGATGTCACCATACTGGGGAGCATTAAAGTTAGGGGAGCCATCAGCATTCTTCGCGAAGGTGGTCTCGACAAACTGGCGCAGCACCTCGTTGGCGGTGTCGAAGCCCATCTCCGTCGCGGCCATGCCCTTGCGGAGCACGCGGGAGTAGGGGTTGAGATAGGATTCCTCCTGGCCAGGAGGCGGCGTCTCTGGGCCGCCCACACCCCAGCGCTCCTTCGCGAGCTGCCAGGTTTCCGGCAGCCGCGTCTCCACGCCACGGGCAAAGGAGCTGTGCGGCTCGCGCGGCTCCGAGCCAGCCAGCGTCGCGAGCACGCGGGAGCCCGAGACCTGGGGAGCCTGGAGCCAGGAGGGCAGGCGGATGTCCGCCGCGAATTGGCCGCCGGCGGAGCCCGCTGCGCCGAGCCAGCTCGGGAGCCGGTTGTCACCCTGCGGCTGCTGGGCAGGAGGCTGCGTGGTCGTGGTCGGCGGCGGCGTCGTCGTGGTGGTGGTCGGTGGGCCACCCCCCTGGATCGTCTCGCCCGGCCCGGTCACCATCTGCGGCGGCTGCTCGGGGGGCGCGGTCGTGGTGGTCGGCGCAGACGAGGGAGTGGACTGCTGGACCAGGGAGTTATAGAGGTTGGTGTCTTGCTGCTGGAGCTGGTTCAGCTTGGTGGCCGCGCCCTGGTCGCCTGCCTGGGCGGCGCTCTGGAGCTGCTGAAACTGCGGGAGTCGCCAGTCGGCCATGGCTACCCTCCTACTGCATGGGAGGCTGCGAGAGCCAGCTCGGGCGGACGCTGCCGGTCAGGTGCTGGTAGTCTCCAGCCTGGACCGGGAGCTGCATCTGCATCAGCTGCGGACCCTGCGGCTGATTCTGCGGCTGGCCGTAGTAGGCGTCGGCGTTCGGGCGGGTGGTCGCGATGTAGCTCTGCCCGTTCTGCCGGAAGACATCGCGGACAGCGGTGCCACCGTCCTGGTTCGCCTGGAGCCGAGTGACGATGGTGTTCAGCATCATGTTGAAATGGATGATCTTGCCGAGCGCCTGCTCGCGGCTGTCCTTGGGCGACGGCAGGAGCGAGCGCATCACCATCTCCTGCTCCGCGACGGCGAGGTTCCCCACGTCACCGAGGGCGCGGACGGCGTTCTGGGCCGAGCCGAGGTTCGCCATCATGATGATGGCTGCGCCGTCGCCCTGGAGCGCGAGCTGGCGGACGGACTGCCAGCCGGGATCCATCTTGAAGAATTGCTGGACGTAGAGCGGGACACCGTAGCCGCCCTGGCCGATCATGTCGCCCACCAGCGGCTGCTGGGAGAGGTCGAGCCAGGCGGCATTGTTCGGATTGGTGCCCGAGGCGAGCACGTCGATGGCGATCCGGGGGGTGCCGTCGCGGTTGAAATCCGGCTGCATGTCGGGCCGGCGCACCTGGGTGATGTAGGTGCCGAGAAAGTCTTTCGCGATGACGGCGCGAGCCACCTGCGCGACCTTGTTGGCGGACTGCGTCTGCTGGGTCTTCAGGGACTGGCTGTAGGCTTGCATGCCCTGGCGCACCCAGCCGTCCTGCACCGCAGCGGCCCGCGCCGAGGCGGCATCGGGATACTTGATACCAATCTGGTTGGTATAGGTGTTCCGGATGTAGGGCGTCATGCCGGGCGTGTGCGCGGCGGCGTCCGACATCAGGATCTCGTCGGGGGTGGGCGGCACGATCGGGTTGAGCTTCACCGAGCCATCGGGCTGCGGGACGTAGCGCGGGGACGGATCGGGGAAGAGCGGCGAGGGATCGACCACCGTGAGCGAGCCGGGGACATCGGTCGAGCCCGGCACCGTGGCGACCTGGCCAGGCGCGGGGGCGGAGAGGTCCATGCCGTAGCCGGGGCGGAGCTGCGCGGGAGCCTGCGGCGAGGGCGTGGTTGGGGGCGGAGCTGGCATGGCACCGCTCGCCGGGGCGGCTGGCGCGGCACCAGCGGCAGGGGCAGGCATGCCACCGGGGGCAGCCTGAGCAGGCACTGCTGGCGCTGGGCCGACTCCCTGCGGGCCGGCGACCGGCGCGGGCACTGCCACCGGGGCGGGAGCGGGGGCGGGCAGCGCTGCCTCGGGTGGCGCAAGAGTCATGCCAATCTGCTGCGAGGGGGCGAGTGGAGCTGGGCCAGTGGGCGCTGCGCCCTGGACGAAGCTGCCGCTCGGGCTCCCCTGGAGCAGGGCTCCCTCGGCGCTGCCGCCAGGCTGGCCGAGCAGGCGCGGAGGGCCGCCCGCGATCGGGGCCAGCACACGCGCGCCACCGGGCGAGCCGAAGGCTCCGCCTGCGCTGGTGGGCGGCTGGGCTCCTGGGGCCGCCTCTGGCAGCGTGGTGGTGGTCGTGGTCGGCGTCCCCTCCGTGGGCGGGGCTCCAAACAGCTCCCAGTCGATCTGGCTGCGCTGATCGGGGGCGGGCTCACTCATCCCCAGTTGGGGCGGCTGCGCCTGCGGGGCGGCCTGCGGCTCGGGCTGCGGGCCACCCGTGACCGGGCCGGGGGGCGGGACCGGAGGGGCCTGGAACGGAGGCATGCTCCGCACGGGCTCTTCCGGCGGTGGGGTCGCAGGCGCGGCGGGGGCAGCGGCAGGGGCAGCCGGGGGAGCTGCGGGCTGCTGTCCTGCACCCGGTACGGAGGTCGTCGCCTGCTGGGTGCCACCCGCACCGGCGCTATTTAGCAAGTTGAGTTTCTGCTCGACCTCCTGGGCGTAGCGCTCGCCACTCATGCCGAGGCGGTCGGTGCCTGCGCCGTGGTACTGCACCAGCGCGGCGTGGACGTTGCCGCCGTTCTGGCGGATCAGGTCGTTCAGATAGCGCGTGCCGGCGTCGATCTGGACAGCAGGGTCGCGCCAGTTGGTGTCGTCAATGCCATAGCGTCGGCCGGTCGCGTCGAGGAATTGCATCAGGCCGCGCACGACGCCGGCATGCTCGCGGTGCGGCTCGATGTTGGCTCCCATCGAGGACTCTTGCCAGGCGACCGCGCGAGCGAGGTTGGCGGAGACGACGCCACCCGTGCGCCGGGAGGACTCTTCCCAGAGCGGGAGCGCAGCGAGGGCGCGGCCACGATCGTCCACGTTCGCCATCGCGGTCGGCTCGAAGGCTGCGCCCTGGCCACCACCGCCTGGGGCAGCGGCCCGAGGGGGGACCTGGCCGCCCACCTTCCGTCGCCACACCCAGGTCGTCTTCCCGGTCGAGTCGGGACGGGTCTCGTAGAGATACCACTCGCCCGAGTTGTCGGGTGGCTGGCCGTTGCTGGTTACCATGTCGGCTTGCTTGTTGAGCAGCCGGGTCTGGGCCTGGAGGTGGGCGATCTGCGCGCCGGTGAGCCCCCGCTTCTGCGCTTCCTCCGGGGTGATCGTCTCGGGCGGCATGCCCTGCGGGAGGATGGTCTGGCCGCCCTGGAAGACCGGGGTGCGGAGGGCCAGCGACTCCGGGGTGGCCATGCCGATGCGGCGCGCGTAGTCGCGGGCGGCGTCGCCGGCGGCGTCTCCCTCTGGGCGGTTGAGCAATTCCTCGGAGGGCGGCGGCGGTGGTGCGCCGGTGTAGAGCGAGCGCATGCCGGGGAGCGCGTGGGTGACATCGGGAGCCGGGTAGGGGAGCTGCTCGGGATTCCAGCCCATGATGTTCGAGATGCGCGGGTCGTAGCCGGCGCGCTGGCGGATGGTGGGATCGTTGGCGGCGGCCGAGAGCGTGTCGATCAGCTTGAGTTGGTTCAGCTGATTGGCGATCATCGGCGCGCGGTACTTTTCTATGTAGTGCTGGATGTAGGCGAGCGGCAGCTGGGCCAGCGAGCTGCCGAGCTGGATCGGGATCTGGGCGAGGCTGGATGCGCCGGTGTAGGGCGAGATCGCCTGGCCGGCGTTGTTGAAGAGGTTGCCGATGCCCTGCTGGCCGCGCTGGACGAGCTGCGACGCCTGGTTGAGCCAATTCATGGATCACCCCGAGAGGACGCCGACGTTGTACTGGGACGAGCGGCTCGCGACCGAGGGCAGGACCATCCGGAGCAGGGAGTAGGTGGGGTCGTTCGCGGCGGTGAGGAATTGGAGCAGGTTGCCCATCGCCTGCTGCGGCATCTGGCTCGCGCCCGAGAGCAGCGAGGCGAGCTGCGGATAGGCGTTGAAGAGGGCCTGCTGCGCGACCTGGCCGAGGCCGGCGGTCTGCTCCTGGCCTTGGAGTGCGCCGCCGAGGCCCTGGATCGCCTGCTGGCGGTTGGCAGCATCGGACTGCATCGTATTGAAGGCGAGGTCGGAGAGCAGCCCCTGCTCCTGCGCGCCCGCCTGGCCGCCCTCGACCATGCCACGGGCCGCCTCGCCGGTGCGGGCACTCGCGAGCGCCCGGCGCGCTGCCTCCTGGTAGGTGGCGCGCGAGGGGAGGGGAGACATGGCGTCTTCGAGCGAGGTCTTCGCTGCGCCGGTCGCCTGGGCGGCGGTCTGATTGAAGCCGGGGAGCTGCTGCATGAATTGATCGACGGCTTGCTGGTAGCCCCCGTAGGCTTTGTTGGCTCCGGTAGTTATCTGGGTAGCAAGGTTCTGCTGCTGCGGGATGTAGTCGCCCAGGACGCCGCGCGACTGGTTGATGAAGGTGGCGAGCGGTCCCTGGCCGTAGGCGTAGGGCGAGCCCTTGCCGCCGCCGAAGCCGAAGCCCTGGCTGAGCGGCGTCGAGAATTGCTTGCGCGCGAGTCCCGCCTCCCGGTAGGGCAGGCCGCCGAAGGGAGAGACCGTCTCACCCCCGCTGCTGCCACCGCCGAAGCTGAAGCGGCGCTCGAAGCGGGGGCGGCGCTGGCGATGGTAGCGACGGCTGTCGTGCATCACTCCGTCTCCGAGTGGTCGAGTCCGTTGCCGGTGGCGGCGACGTGCTTCGCGTGGCGCGCCTCCAGGCCGACGTGGATCTTCGCGATCGGGGTGTGGTAGCGCACCTCGTAGGGCTCGAAGCCGAGGTCGGTCCAGTAGGGATGGCCGGGCGCGGTGGTGATCTCGGCATGCGTGAGGCCCTGCGTGAGGGCGTGCTCCATCGAGATCTGCGCGAGGGCGGTCGCCATGCCCTGGCCGCGCGCCTCGGGGGCGACGTAGCAGTAGTGGACGAAGGCCATGCGCTGTGGCTCGCCCAGCTGACGCTGCTGGATCTCGTAGATCAGCATCGCGTCAGGGGCGTCTGCGAGCGCGGTCTGGCCGAGGAAGCAGAAGACCTGGGGAGGCTCGGTGGCCAGCGCCATCGCGGCCGAGCGCGTGAAGGTGTCGGCGTAGTCGAGCGCGTGCTCGGGGTAGGTCTGCGGCATCTCGGCAGCCAAGAGCTTCCAGAGCGTGCGGATGCTGGGGAGGTCTACCAGGGTAGCGAGACGGATAGAGTGCTGTGTCATGCGGGCTCCCAGATGACGAGGTCCCAGAAATCTACGTCGAGCTGCAAGCTGCCTGTCGTGGTGAGGGTGAGCAGATAGTTGATGTTGCCAACCGGCTCGATCGAGTTGCCATGGAGGACGATCGTACCACTCATGACATCGCCGGCCGAGTTCGCGAAGAGCCGCAGCTGGCGCTCCGCGACTAGGCCGCCGCCGACGCTCCCTGACCAGATGCGCGCGACGACGAGGGCGCTCGCCACGCCGCCGAGCGAGGTCGGATAGACCATCCCGAGCGAGCCCTGGCAGAAGAGCGTGCCGCGACGGACGTTGTAGGTGATGGTCTGGAGGACGTACTCGTTCCAGGGGACCGGGACGGTGGCCGCGCTGCCGTGGTTCACCACCGGGGGCTGGCCGCCCGCGAAGGTGTTGAGCGGCGCGATGACATCCCAGGTCACCGCGTTCGGGCCGAGTGCCCCGGTGGGGAGCTTGCCGGTGATCTTCGAGCCGTCGATGCCGAGCCCGTTCGGGTTGGGCGACGGGGGCGCGGAGATGTCGGCGTTCTTGATCTGGCCGGTCAGGTTCAGCTTCGAGTAGGCGATGGCTGCCCCGGCACGGACATTGTAGTCGTCTAGGCCACCATCTACCATGCTGTAGATCGTCTGGAAATCGGCATCCACCTCGCTGTCGAGGATGTCACGCTTCCCGGCCGCCACCTCGCCCTGGTAGGTATTGTGGCCCTTGGCCTTGGGCGGGCGGACGACATGCGCCATGGGCAGCTCCTATCACTTTCCAGTGCTCTCTCCCAGATAGCGGACCTTGCGTCCGACCGGGAGGAAGAGCAGCTCGAAATCCCGCAGCTCGACGTTCGGCAGGTTCATGCTGGCGGCGGTCGGCTCGGGCGAGTGGGAGAGGGTGACCACGATCGAGAGCCCACGCGGGCGGACAGCGGGCGTGATGGTCTGCGCCTCGGTGGGAGCGATGGTGCCGAATTGCGCGCCGATCGGATTGTAGGTCGTGTCCACCCAGCTTTCTTCTGGCGCTGGGCCGGGCGGATCGGCGGCGACCGTGTGGCGGAAGAGACCGAGGGTGTGCATGCCCTCGCCCAGGAGGATGTCCTCGATCGGCCAGGTGCTGCCGCCATCGGTCTCGAAGAGGACTTGCATGCTCGACTCGCCAGCGGTCTCGCAGATCAGGCGGAGTCGGGTGAAGACCTTGGCGACGAAGGGCTGCTCGGCGTCGAAGCGGCCGGACTTGATGACCGAGCTGATGCCCCGGAGGTTCATCGTCGGGACCGAGGGATCGTAGTCGGTGTAGATGCCGAGCTGGTGGAGCAGGACGACGATGTCGGTGCCGTTGTAGGCAGCGTAGCCCCGGTCGATCTCGTTCTGGGAGTTTAGCTCGGCGGTGTGGCAGCAGGGCTGGATGTTCTGCGTCAGCATCGGTCCCCACCACTGCGGCACGGAGCCGAGCCCCTGGCGGAGATCGAGCCACCACTCCCCGAAGCCTGGGGGGAGAGCAATCTTATAGAATTGCTTGTGGAAGATCGCGTTCATCTCCGAGCGCGTCCCCGGATCGAGCTGGCGGATCTCGGAGGCGATCGGCCAGCCGATGTCCTGCGGGTAGCCGCCGCCGGGCGGGATCAAGTAGATCGAGTCCATGCCGCAGAAGATGGTGCCGAGCGGGGTCGTGACGATGGTGTCGTGGGCGACGCAGCCGACGCGCGAGGCGATCTCCAGCAGCACGGCAGAGCCGTTCGGATCGAAGGGATCGTCCTGGCAGAGGAAGGTGCGGGTCTGCGTGAAGAAGAGCAGAGGGGCGGTGGGATCGAGGTCGGTGGTCGCGCCCGCCATGCCGATGCCGGTGACGGTGTCGGGGAGCATCACCTTGGCGGCGACCGGGAAGAAGGTGCCCTGGTTGTAGATGTCCTGCTCCAGGCCGGGGAGGATCGTGTCGGTCGCGAAGATCGCGAAGGGCTCGGCCTGGGAGCCCGCGAAGATGACGCGGTTACGCCAGACAAGAAACATATTTCCGGTTCTTGTCACCCCTGCCTTGATGGGGCAGCGCAGATCGGTCACGTCGATGGACGTGAAGGTGCGCTGCTCGTCGGCCTTCCAGTCCGTGCCCTGCGCGGTGGCGTACTCGATCGGGAAGCCCCGGTAGGCGATGAAGCAGCGGTAGACCTGGTTCGCGGCGAGCGCGGCGGTTGGCGAGTGGCAGAGCAGCGACTGGCCGGTGTTGTTGGTCCCGGTGCCGATCACGATGCCGGGCTGGCCGTTGGTGGCGTCCACGATGGGATCGCCCCGGCTGACGTAAAACTTGGTGACCGTGTCGTAGACCGCGAAGCAGACCTGGTAGGTGCCGGTCGGCATCGCGTTCAGGTTGGTGCCCGTGGGGTTGTTCTGCGCCGACGCGGTGCCGCCAGGGGAGAGCGCGCCCATCGCCCCGTAGACCTGGGCGGGAGTGCCGGCGGGGTCGGTCACCTTCCAGCTGACCAGCGGATCGACGCCGTTGCCGGCGTAGACGCGGTCGCGGAAGCGCACCAGGCGGCCACGCGCGGTCGCCGTGGGGAAGGTGACGTTGGGCGGGTTGAAGCCGAAGGGGCCTTCGTTGATGGAGACCGCGATGACGGCATCGCTGGCGCGCTGGCAGTAGGCGTAGAGGTAGGTGATGCCTGCTAGGGAGTCAGCTAGCAGGTCTGTCACTGCCGTGGTGCTATTGCCGATGTGCTGGAAGAGGACGTTGCCGGGCCGCTTCGCGAGCCGGAAGCTGACGGCGGGGAACCAGTTTTGCGAGAGCTGGAGGAAGGACGGGCCGAGGAAGGTCGAGTCGATGGTGGTGTTGACGCCCTGAAACTGACGCAGCCGGAACGCCTGCTCGGGCGCGTCCTGCGGCGCAGCCATCTAGACGACTCGCTGGCCGCCTCCCCCGCTGCTTCCCCTGCCGTACCCCCAATTCGGCGTGGAGAAGAACACGGGATCGAGCGGCACGGTGGAGGGATAGCTGCGATCAGGGAAGGCCGAGCCACGCAGGCGCTGGAGGTAGCCCTCGTCAATGGTGAGCTGCTCGGCCCGGCGCGGGTCCGACTCGTAGAGCATGCCCC
>Ga0209465_10000749_pt1 | contig 14836 bp, 10 predicted proteins | sample PanSoiPlot1MoBio_FD_188321 | JGI IMG/M metagenome (GOLD analysis project Ga0209465, IMG submission 188321) | Tropical forest soil microbial communities from Panama analyzed to predict greenhouse gas emissions - Panama Soil Plot 1 MoBio (SPAdes)... | ecosystem: Environmental > Terrestrial > Soil...
GTGTTGACGGCATAGCGGTTTGAACTGCCGGGAGCGATCGGAAATGTGCCGAGGTTTCCGGCGATGAACCCGCTGCTCGTACGAGCGACCGATGTTGGAACGATGTGGCCTTGTGTTTCTGAGAAATCAATCAACCGAGTCACCACGCCTGACGTCGTGATAGCGTCGATCTCACCGTGATTCGGTTCGACTGCGTAAAGCACCCCGTCAGCAGTGATGAGGTTGTAAAACGTACCGTCGGGTTCGAAGTCGCCAGGGTTAGGGTTCTTGACTGGGTGCAGTTGGATAAAAGCGCTGAGATCGGCGAGGCGAGTCCAACTTCCATCCGGCTGGACTTTTAAGACGGAGTTGGGAAATCCAGCGTGGGCGTGAGAACAACCCGCACCCGATATCAACGCATACATTTGACCATCGAGAAACGCGACATCAGCTACACCTTGAACGTCACCGATGGCGGCACTGCTCGAGGGCAACCCTTTTACAAGCGTTGTGCGAGTTCCGTCGGGAGTTACCTTTGAAATTCTTGCGCTCGATCCGCCAGTGTAGGGGGCCAACGGGCGGAGGTACCTGATCGCATTTGCCGACGGTGCTGTAGCCTTTACCGCCAGTGCCTCCTTCAGCTACATAGAGATTGCCGTCTGGTCCCCACTTGAGGCCGCGCGGATTGTTGAAGCCGGTTGCAAAAACAGAAACGTTCGATGACATCTGAGCTTGGGCGCAAATCGCGCCCAACGCCACCACACTCCAGGCAAGTTGTCTGAGGGTTCTCATTTATTGATCTCCTTTACAGCGTGCACAAAAAGTGGGCCATTATAAGCCGAATGTTGCGACGGTAGGTTATACGAACGGCGGAGCTACATCGGTAGGCCAAGGAACACACATTGAATCGTAGGAGAAAAACGTTCACATAAGCGCAGTTCGGACCACAGGGGCGGGCATGAAATCCGAGATCGAGCGGATACAATCGCTGGCATGTTCGAGAAAGATCTTCTTTCCAACAAACGAATTTTGATCACGGGCGGTGGTACCGGTCTGGGCAAAGGCACCGCGCAACGTTTCCTCGAACTTGGGGCGGAGGTTTACATCTGTGGCCGCCGCGCCGAGGTGCTCGCGGACACGGAAAAAGAATTGCGCGAGCGCACGCGCGGCAAGGTTCACGCGCGAAAGTGCGATGTGCGTGATGCTGCAGCGGTCGAGCAGACGATCGATGCGATTTGGGTAGATGGCCCGCTCGATGTGCTGATGAACAACGCCGCGGGGAATTTCCTCGCACGCACGGAAGAGCTATCCCTCGGCGCGTTCCAGGCGGTGATTGGGATCGTGCTGATGGGCACACTGCACACGACGATGGCATGCGGCAAGCGCTGGCTGAAGGCTGGACACAAAGCGACAGTGCTGAATATCACGACAACGTACACAACGAGCGGCTCGGCTTATGTTGTGCCGTCGGCTGTTTCGAAGGCAGGAGTGCAGGCGCTGACACGGTCGCTTGCGGTCGAGTGGGGAGACCGCGGGATCCGGATGAACGCGATCGCGCCCGGTCCGATTCCGACGGAAGGTGCGTTTTCGCGGCTGCTGCCGCGCCCGGAACTGGAGGAGCTGGCGAAGAAAAAAATTCCGCTTGGGCGCTTCGGTACGGTCGAGGAGTTTGCGAACCTGGCGGCGTTCCTGGTGAGCGATCGGTCGGGTTACATCAATGGTGAAGTGGTGACCATGGACGGCGGCGAATGGCTGCAAGGCGCGGGAGAATTTTCCACGCTCGGTCGGATGCTGAGCGAGGACGAGTGGAAGATGATGCGGCAAAAGAAAATAGCCACTAGTTGAGCATTGTTATCTTGACGCTGCTGCGAGCTGGCGCACGGTGGTAATGAAAGTTTTGGCGGCCTGAGTCAGAGTGCGGTCGCGCCGATATGCAAGTCCGAGTTCACGCCAAAGCTCTTTCTCTTTAAGCGGGATGAGCTTCACTCGTCCGGCCAACACCTGATCACGCGCGAAGCTGGCGCTCATGAGCGTGACGCCGAGTCCGGCGGCGACGAAGCTCTTGATCATGCCGACACTGGGGAGTTCCATACGAATCTGAAGCTCTGCTTCGTGGGGACGGAGCAGTTTGTCCATGAGGCGGCGCGTGTAGCCGGTTTTGGGCATGAGCATGGGCTGACGCGCGATTTCCGCGATCGAAATCACCTCATTCTTGGCCAGTGGATTCTGAGGGTTGACCATCCACATGAGCTGATCGCGGAAGATGGGATTGGTTTTCAGCTTCGACGACTTGATTGGAAGCGTGATGATGCCCACATCGATTGTGCCAATTTCAAGCTTCTCGGTGATTTTGTAACTGAAATTGCGATAGATGCTGAGCTGAACTTCGGGATAAAGGCGGCAGTACTTGGCGAAGACGTCGGGCAAAACGTAGAGGCAGGTTGCTTCGTTGGCGCCGACGACCAGCTTTCCGCGAGGCGCTGTGCCGTGATCTGCAACCGCGAGCTTGGATTCGTCACGGAGCTGGATGAGACGCTCTGCATACGCAAGCAAAACGCGCCCGGCGGGCGTTAGGGTGACGTCCTTGCCGGAGCGGTCGAGCAAGCGATCTCCGTACTCCTGTTCGAGCTGACGGATCTGCGCGCTGACAGCGGACTGAGTGCGAAAGACTTTTTGCCCAGCGCGCGAGAAACTGCCGAGTTTGGCGACTTCAAGAAAAGTTATCAGTTGTCCGAAATCCATTGATGGAGCGGATTATATCTGAGGAGAAGAACCGCAGTTTTTCATAATAGGAGCTATAAGAAAAGTGCAGGCGGGCAGTTAGCGGCCGGGAGCAACAGGCATGACGTAATGCTTGATGAAATCCTAATCGGAGCGCTCTTGGTCAAGCGATGATCCCGCTGAAAGCCTCACCGGAGCTTGCAGTAAAGGTGCGTTTCTTATGATCTAAATCGTTTTTTTCAATTGGACTTCCCACTACGGTGCTGTCACATTGAAGTTGTCTCCGTTCCGGGAAACGACGTGATGGGGAGCCCTCCTTCAGGTGACTAGCTTCGCTTTCCGGGCTCGTAAATCTAAACGCAGGCCAAGAGGGGGAGTAGTGTGCCTAAGAAGACAGACATTGCGAAGAAGGTGACTCTGCGCGACGTGGCGCAACGACTGGGCCTGGCACCAGGAACGGTGTCGATTGTTTTGAACGACACGCCACGAGCAGGCGCGATTCCGCAGCGCACGAAAGCCAGGATCTTTGAAGTGGCGCGCGAGTTGGACTATCAGCCGAATCCCTTTGCGCGAGCGCTGCGCGCCGCAAGCGATAAGAATGCTGAAGCGAACGGAACCGCAGGCATGGTCATGTTCGTGGGCGCAGAGCACTACCAGCGCGCGATCCGAGCGATTCGCAAAGCGGGGCTGCGCGTGCCAGGAGACGTCTCGATCTTGGGTGTGGAGAATTTTCCTGCGGCCGCCTTCGGACGACAGGCAGGCAGGAGTCTAAGGCTTCACGATTTCTTAACTTCTTGAGGGAGGAAGCACGCCGTCGCAAAAGGTGAGCACCTTTTAGATGAAAGGTAGATCAATCGGCACGAGCAACGTTCGTGCCCTTTTTTGTTCAAGCGAGTTTTAAGCGGCGGCGGACTGTCGAATTGCGCGGCATATGGCGGGCGCGTCATCGTCAAAGCAGCAATCGAGAGCCCCGGCCGCAAGCGCTGCGGCCCACATGCTATCGTCGGCAAAATGATGGGTGCACACAATCCGCATGCCGAGCTTTTGCAGGTAGATGATTTCTTCGGGGGAAACCATCGCCAGGTCGAGTACTGCGGTCTGAATGGAGTGCTTCGAGATAAGGGTGCGAAGTTCAGAGAGCGAGTGCACGGCGAAGACTGTGTCGGAAACAGACTTCACGTGAGGGAGGAGAGACGCGACGTGAGCAGGGTCCTTGTGCAGGATCACGAGGGAGTTGGCCATCGTCGAGCTCCTTTAGCATGCCGTTAGTTATCTGTCGTTCGTCCCTGGTTCTTTTCCTTTGCACCCCATATTACGGAATCTAAAATCGGCAATCTTTATCTGAGACCGTCGCTCCATGACGAGATTGGGGCCACATCATAATGCGAGCCTCATGTCACTCGAGGTGCCGCCCGCCGCAGGCACGTAGCACTTCAGCGTATAGTCCATCACCATGCGATCGGCGTTGAAACGCCAGCCGAGGGTCCGGATAGTGCGCTTCATGCGCTTGATCCATCCACGCGGCAGGCCATCGCGGTCGCGCTGGTAGTAGAGAGGGATCACTTCTTCGCGCAGGACGCGCATCAGGTCTTCGCCATCACGTGCATCGTGGACGTTCATGTCGGCGTGGGTTTTGCCCTTGCCAATCGCGAAGCCGTTCAGGCCGTCGTAGGCTTCGGCCCACCAGCCATCAAGGATGGAAAGGTTGAGGCCACCATTAAGCACGACCTTTTGTCCGCTTGTCCCGGAAGCCTCGAGAGGACGGCGAGGGTTGTTCAACCACACGTCGACGCCCTGCACAAAGTGGCGGCCAACGTTGATGTCGTAGTCCTCGACGAAGACGAACTTATCGGCGAAGAGGGGATCGCGCATCAGTTGCGCGATCTGCTGCAGCACTTTTTTGCCAGGTTCGTCGTGGGGGTGTGCCTTTCCGGCGAACACGAACTGCACGGGCCGCTTCGGATCGTTGACCATTGAGGCGAGTTTCTCAATGTCGGCCAGAATCAGGTTGGCGCGCTTGTATGTGGCGAAACGCCGCGCAAATCCGATAGTCAGAGCATCGCGGCTGAGAATGCGGCCGAGCTTCTGGAGAACTTCCCGAGGCTCGCCACGGCGCTCGGCTTGCCGGACGGCGCGCGCACGAACGAACTCGAGAAGGCGCGATTTCAGGTTGAGGTGGGTTTCCCAGAGTTCACCGTCATCGACGTTCTCGATGCCTTCCCAGATCTTGGCCTCGCTTGACCGCTGGTGCCAGCCCGTTCCGAGATGGCGGTCGTAGAGGCGGAACATTTGCGGCGCAAGCCAGGTTGGAACGTGAACGCCGTTGGTGATGTGTCCAATGGGGACGTTGTCTTCGGGCTTGCCAGGAGCGAGGCCGGTCCACATGGCGCGAGAAACTTCACCATGCAGGGCGGAGACGGCATTCGCGCGGCGCGAGAGCCGCAGTCCGACCACCGTCATGCAAAAGGTCTCGTCGTTGTTGTTCGGATTCTCGCGACCGAGACCCATGAAGCTCTGTTGCGAGAGGCCTAGCCCGTCGCGCAAAGGGCCAAGATGTTCCTCGACGAGGTCGGCGTCAAATCGGTCGTGTCCTGCGGGAACCGGGGTGTGCGTAGTGAAGACAACTTCGCGCGAGACACGCGGAACGGCCCGTTCGAAAGTGATGCCTTCCTCTTCCATCCGCATGCGGACAGCTTCCAGCACAGCGAAGCCGCTGTGACCCTCGTTGAGGTGCAACACCCCGGGCGTGATGCCCATTTCCTTCAAAGCCCGCAGCCCACCTATGCCAAGGAGGAGCTCCTGGCGAATCCGGATGCGGCGGTCGCCACCGTAGAGGCGAGAGGTGAGTTCACGATCTTCGGGAGCATTACCCTCGACATCAGAATCGAGCAGGAATAGGTCGCAGCGCCCAACATCGACACGCCAGACTTTGGCTCGAATGGAGCCCTGGCGCGTGTCGATCTGTACGACGACCGGACGACCATTTTTTCCGATGGCTACTTCCATCGGAAGGTGGTTCACGTCCGTCTCAAGGTATTCCTCGAACTGCCAGCCGGTGTGATCGAGGCGCTGCCGGAAGTATCCCTGACCATAGAAAAGACCCACACCAACGAGAGGAATGTCGAGATCGGAGGCGCTCTTAATGTGATCTCCCGCTAGCACACCGAGGCCGCCGGAATAAATCGGCAGGGATTCGTGCAGGCCAAACTCAGCGGAGAAGTAAGCGACGGGTCGGGTCCGCAGGACACCGGCATGGCGCGCGCCCCATGTGCGCTCAGCTTCCAGGTATTCGCGCAAACGACGGTAAGCGTAGTTGATGCGGCTATGGAGAACAAGTTCGGCGGAGCGGGTTTCCAGCTTGGCGAGCGGTATTTCGCTGAGCAGCGAGACTGGATTGTGATTGAGTCGGCTCCAGCGAACCGGATCGAGGTCGAGAAAAAGCCCGGCGGAATCGTGATCCCAACTCCACCACAGGTTGCGGGCCAAGGCCCACAAGCGCTCCTGTACGGGGGCGATGAAGCGATCGAGTGTGCGTGCTTCGCTGACAATTGGCGCCACCTGTGTGGCAGCCTCAGTCAACATACGGATTTCGTCTTCCGGGAAGGCGCGAGCTTCGATCGTCTGAACGACGAGGACGCCCTGTAGAACGCCGCGATCGATAAGTGGCACTCCCAGGAATGACTGGTATGCGTCTTCACCCGCTTCGCTGAAATACTTGAAGCGCGGATGATTCTTTACTTGCTCCACAGCCACCGGACGCACCTGTTCGGCGACCAGACCGGCGAGGCCTTCATGCACACCCATGCGCAAATTACCGATACATTCGCGGCGCAGGCCAACGGTTGCGGCGAGTACAAGATTGGCGCGGTCGGGCTCAAGCAAATAGGCGGAGCAGACATCGGTGCCAAACCGCTTGGCAATCAATGCCACTACATTCATCAAGGTTTCGGCAGGCTTTCCGCCTTCAGCTGCCAAGTTCGCAATCTCTTCCAGTGTCAGCACGTCGCGCGCTGCGCGATGGCCGGCAACGTCTTCCCATTCCTCTACTGCATCCTGATTTCGGTCCAATCTTTTACTGCCTCCGTTTAAACGCACCCTGGTTCGGCCGAGGGACTCCTCAGTGACTTCCGTGGTCAATCGATTTTGGGAATCCCACATAGCTATTTTACGGTACGAACCGATTCACGATTACCGATTTCAGTGTCAGAGGAGATTCGGGACGTCCGGATACCTGCCGCAGACCATCCCCATGGCTGGATTGTGGGGTCGCCCAGAGATCAAGTCCAATTCAAATTGTTGATTCGACGAATAAGGGGCGTGCCTTGACCCAGCCACTTCTTGCAAGGAATGGACGCGACTGACTATCGATTGAAGGGAATCCCCACGCGCTTCATCAGGGCGGGGAAGCGAGAATCACCGCGCAGCGGATCGGCAAGCGGATCACTGTTGAGATATATGAGGTATTCGGTGCGTTCGTTGACCGCGGCATCCATCCAATGAAAGGCTTCGTTGCGATCACCCAGGCCCGTGTACACGAGCGCGTAGTAAATGGCAGGAACATAGCGATGAGCTGCCAAATCGTTGAGCTTGGCGATCGCCTGCAGAGCGTCGTCGCGGCGTCCGGATATGGCATTCTCGTGTCCGAGAAGTGCGAGCACGGCGGGATCGTCCGGAACGACGGCCAGGATTTTCTGGAATGCCGCCTGTGCCTCGACGTGCATGCCCTTCTGCTGGTAAGCCCGTCCGATGTTGACAAGAGCAATGGCGTAGGCAGGATCAAGCGAAAGAGCGCGCTGATTTTGTGCGATGGTCTGATCGAATTGCCGGGCCTGATAGTAGGCCTCGCCGAGAGCTGAGGCCATTAGCGGGCTCAGGGGATCGAGATCGACCGCTGTCTTTCTTTGATCGATTGCCTTCTGCAGTTGGCCTGCGGCGGTAAGAAAGTAGCCATAGTACTGGTGCGCAGTCGCGTAACTCGGACGCAGTTCGAGTGCTCTCTTGAACTCACGATCCGCTCCGGCGAAATTCCATTCGTAAGCGAGATAGGCATATCCGAGTGAAACGTGGGCTTCCGCCAACCGCTCGTCGAGTTCGAGCGCTTTACGGGCGGCGGCCTTCGCTTGCGGGAATGCCTGCCTCGGAGGCATGGCGGTGTACGGAGCCGACCCCAGCAATTCGTAGCAATCGGCAAGTCCGGCGTAGGCGGGCGCGTAGGTAGAATCGGCGGCGATGGATTTCTGAAAGAGCACGACCGCCTTCTGAATGCTGTCGGCGGTGCGCCTATTCCAGAAGTAGCGGCCTTCCAGGTAGGCAAGATAGGCGTCGCGATTGACTTCCCGGGCCGGCGCCGTGGCGTGCGGCAACTTGTTAAACACCTCGCTGACGATGGCGTCAGCGACCTCGGTCTGGACCCGCAGCAGGTCCTTCACGTCGCGCTCGTAACTGTTTCCCCACACGACGGTCTGGTTATTGGTTTGAATCAACTGGGCGGTAATGGCCACCTGGTCGCTGATGCGCCGGACCGTGCCTTGCAAGATGTAGTCCACGCGAACATTGGGGGAACTGACGCGAGCCGCCCGGGGCGCGTCGGTGATCGGTACAACCATTAGTCGGTCGGGATGAAGCTGGCCCAGGCGCGCCACCATTTCTTCTGTCAAGCCGGCCGGAATGAAGGCTTCCGCCTGTTCACCCAGATTGCGAAACGGCCGAACCCCAAGAACTGCTCTCGATGGCCAGAGCCACTCCACAAGCTTCGGAATCCCGATCGTCATTAGAGCCGTAATAACCACGACAAGCACTACCTGAACAGACCGGCGCTGGAGCAGGGATGGCGATTTCTCTTCCTTTTTAGTGGCAGTCGTGGGGTCGGACCCAGCCGTCGAAGGAACGGCATGTTCCGAGGATGGGGTGGCGCTTTTGACAACTTCATGTTTTCGGCGCCATGCATCGATCTCGGATTTGAGGGCGAATACGCGTGGGACATTGTCGGGACCGCCTGTTAGACGGCGGACCGGCAAGGCCATGGTCTTTTCCCAACGCTGGACGGTCCGGATTTCGCGCCCGAGGTAGGAGGCGATTTCTCCCCAGGTTTCCAAGCGGTCTTCGGCCAGATGGTCCGTGAGTGCCAGCTCGGGCGGGCGTTCATCGGGCATGGATGTTCCAACAAACGAAAAAGTGGGCGCGCACCTATCCAACTGCTATTTCGTGACGAACTGGATAGCGACAAAGTACGACATTTGGTTGTTTTCAACCATTTGGCTGACGTTGTCGCTTGGAAGTGTATCAGGGAGGGGTAATAGTAACGCATAAGTGGGTGATTCGCAGGACATCGAATCGAACTTATGCGACTTCCAGAATTCAGCCGCAGCCAATGGCGTGTACTTACGATCCTGACCATGGTCAGCTTCGTGAATTATGTGGATCGGCAGGTCATCTTTTCGATGTTCCCGGCGATCCGGCACGATTTCCAACTTAGGTATGAACAACTCGGATACCTGGCGACAGCCTTCACGGTCGTGCTCTCTCTGAGCACGTTTCCGCTCGGAATGTTGGCGGACCGGCTGTCGCGACGGTCCGTGATCAGCGCCGGGGTTTTGTTTTGGAGCGGAGCGACCTTTCTCAGCGGCGTCGCCGGGTCATTCCGCTCGCTGCTGGCTGCGCGGGCGTTGGTGGGGGTGGGGGAAGCCGCCTACACGCCCGCGGGCGCAGCCGTGCTGAGTGCCACCTTTGACAAAAACATTCGGGCACGCGTTCAGGGCTGCTGCGATATCGGAATGTTCGCAGGAGGGGCGACAGGAATCGCACTTGGAGGTATCATGGCCGAATACTTCGGGTGGCGTACGGCATTCTTTTTTGTGGGGATTCCGGGACTCCTGTTGGGTTTGAGTGCGATGCGGCTTCCTGAGGCGCGTCGCGAGGAAAAGGAAGAGCGCATGCGATTGCGGGAGCTATTGCGTGTGCCGGCATATCTCGCAGTGTTGGCGGCGGGCTGGTTCAGCAGCTTTGCCGGTTATACCTACATTGCGTGGGGACCGGATCTGGTTCAGGAACAGAAAGGCTTCACCGCAGGGGAGGCAGGCTTGGCACTTGGGCTCACCGTGGTCCTAGGCGGTGCGCTGGGGATCGCGATCGGGGCGTATCTTTCTGATCGCTTTGCGCGCCTGCGGCCGTGGGGACGTGCGCTGGTGATTCCGATCGGGTTCGTACTCGGAGCGCCGGCGATCTATATCGCACTTCATTCAAGCAACAAAGCTTTCTTTCTGCTTTTCTTCGGGCTGGGCGCATTTTTCATGAGTTGGTACCACGGCCCGCTTACGGCAACCATCCACGATCTTGTTCCACCAAGCGCACATGCGACGGCACTTGGGCTCTATTATTTCTTCGTCAATCTCTTCGCCATGGCGGTGGCGCCGATGATCATCGGGCGTGCTGCCGACCGCTATGGTCTGATCCGGGCTTTACATATCCCAATCGCCGCCCAATTGATGGGCGGAGCGTGTTTCGCAATCGTTGTGTTTCTTATCCGCCGTCATGGGTTGCAGCATCCGGTGTTAAGCCGGCATTGGGAAGCGGAACGAATTGTTCCTTCGCTGGCGGTGGCGGAACTTGAAACCTCAGGTATTTAACATCGGCCGCACTTCGCGGCCCAGGCCAAAAACTTTCAAGGAGCAAACGACATGGGACAACTGGTAACGATTGATACCAATCTCGACACTAACATCAGTTCTCCGCCGCCAGTGAAGCACTACCAGGCGTATCGGCCCAAGCCGTTCACGCGCGACGAACGTGAAACCACCACGCTCCTTTTCGGAGGCCTGACGTGGAAGCACGAACGTCTGATGCAGGGCGCGCTGCATAACTTGAAATACAACGCCGAGCCGCTTCCAAACATTGCGCGCGAAGATCTCGATGCCGGCAAGGAGCTGATTGATGTCGGAGCATGCTGTCCCACGATCTTCACGACCGGCAACCTGGTGAACTATCTGAAGAAGAAAGTCGACCAGTACGGCAAGGAAGAGACAAACAAGAAATATGTCTATTTGACGGCAGGTGCGTGCGGTCCATGCCGGTTTGGGCAGTATCACGAATCGTATTCGATGGCTCTCGATGGCCTCGGCTTGAGGGACTTTCGGCTATTTCTGCTCGCGCAAGACGAACTCGATCAGGGCGAAACCGGTGGCGGTGGGCTCGACATCAATGTTTCGCTCAGCCTCGGGCTGATCTGGTCGATCCTCTGCGGTGACGTGATCACCGACATGGAGTATGCGACGCGGCCGTATGAAGTAAACCCAGGCCAGACCGACGCTGTTCTCAAGGATTGTGTCGAGTACATGTACAAGGTGTTCAACGAGCGGCCCGATCACGGCAAGAAGCTGGGGTCGGTTGCGTGGCACCTGTACACGAATTACTTCACCAACGCGCTCAAGGAAGTCCGCAGGAAATGGGATGCGATTGAAGTCGATCGCACGCGCGTAAAAGCCCGCGTCAAGATCACAGGCGAATTCTGGCTTCAAACGCACGAAGGCGAGGGCAATTACAACATCAAAAAATGGCTCGAGACCGAAGACTCAGAAGTTGTCCCTCCGCCAGTGGCGGTGTGGCTGCACTACCTGATGCATCCGATCATGCGCCAGATGGAGAAGCGGCACAATACCAGCAAGCACCCGAAGCGAGACGAGATGATCTTGAAGGCGGTGGAGCGCCTTTATGTTGCGACCTACAACCGCTTCCGCAAAGCGCTCAACGGGATTCCGAACGAATTGCCGGACCAGGTCGAGTTGCGCGACCTTGCCGAGCCCTACTACCACTTCGAGCTTCGCGGTGGCGAAGGACACATGCTGATCGGCAAGGCGTTGTATTACTACCACCACAAGAAAGCGCACATGATCTGCGAGCTTTCGCCGTATTCGTGCATGCCGAACACAATGTCGATCGGCTCGATGGCGAACGTGATCGGGAAATATCCGGACCTGCTTTACGCACCGATTGAAGTGAAGGGTGACGCCGAAGTGCATGCGCTTTCGCGCTGCCAGATGATCCTGACGGAAGCGAAGAAGCGCGCGCAGGCGGAGTTCGAAGAAGTCCTGAAGAAGACGGGCCTCACTGTGGAGGCGATCCACGAATTCGAAAAGCATCATCCTGAGCTGCGTCGTGCCTCGTACAAGGTGCCGCACAAGGGATATTCGGGAACGTCAGCCAACTACGTTTTGCATCTTGCGCAGGATCGCGGACTAGCACGCGCCTGAGCGGTACAACTGCACCTGGCACGAACTGAATGGGAAAGAGGTGACGTTGATGGCGAACGGATTGGTCCAGATTCAGGGGATTGAAGGGGAGCCGGGGATTCTGGCGGCTCCCATTGCTTCTCCTGCCGTCTTTGATGGAGAGAGCCGAATCTGCGGGCTGGATGTCGGCAGCACAACCTGCAAATACACGCTGGCAACGGCGCGCGGCGAAGTACTGGCGCAAGCCTATGAGCGCCACAACACGCGGCAGGCGGAGAAGATTCTCCAGTTCCTGACCATGCTCGAGTCGAAACACGGCCTGACTCAGGGCCGCGATCGAGTGTATTTCACCGGATCGGGGGCGGGCATTATTGCGCCACTGGTCGGCGGAAAAATCATCCAGGAAGTGGTGGCAGTCGCAGCGGCGGTCGACAAGCTCCACCCCAGCGTGCGCTTCGTCAGCGAAATCGGCGGCGAAGACATGAAGACTATTTTCTTCCACGGAGAAGGCGCAGCCCGAAGCAAGCAAGTCCTGATGCAGAGCGCCTGTTCGGGTGGCACGGGAACCTTCATCGAAAAGACCGCACGGAAGCTCGAGATCCCTCCAGAGACGCTCTCGAAGATGGGCTACTCGGGTTATCCGCTGCATAAGATCAGCAGCAAGTGCGGCATCTTCGCCGAAGCCGATGCCAACACGCTGCTGAAGGCCGGAGTTCCAGTTGAAGAAATCATCGCGTCGTTGTTCGAGGCGGTGGTCTATCAAAACCTGGCGACGCTGACGCGCGGCAACACGCCGCTGCCGGAGATCCTGCTGCTCGGTGGTCCCAACCTCTTTTTCAAGGGCCTTCAGGAAGCGTGGCGCTATCACCTGGGCAAGGTCTGGAAAGAACGAAAAGTCCCGGTCTCGGACGACCGCGATGTTTCAACGTTGATTCGCGTGCCCGACAATGCACTCTACTATGCAGCGCTCGGTTGCGTGGAGGTTGCGTTGCGGGAGAACGGCGCGACCGGTCTCTACACTGGGCACGACAAGTTGAAATACTGGATCGAAGAAGGACAGTACGAAGAGAAGAAGAAGATGGGCCGTGGCGGTCTCTGCAAAGACGACATGGACCTCGCCACCTTCAAGTCTAAGTACGAGAAGCCGAAGGCAGCCGCTCCGCCGGCAGAGGTTGCCGTTACCGGCGCAAGTCTCGGCCCCGTCGTGTTGGGCTGCGACTTCGGGTCGACGACGGCGAAGGCCGTCTGCATGTCGCCGGAGAAAGAACTGCTTTTCTCGTGCTACGCGCTGAGCAAGGGGAATCCGATTGAAGATGCCAAGGCGCTCTTCCGGCAGGTTCGCTCGGTCGTGAGCGATCGGGACGTGCTTGGGCTCGCTCTCACCGGCTACGGAAAAGACTTGCTAAAGGGAATTCTCGGCGCGGATTGCCCAGTAGTCGAAACGATCGCGCACGCCTCGGCCGGATTGCACTTCTTCCCCGACGCCGATTGCATTTGCGACGTCGGTGGCGTCGACGTGAAGATCATGATCCTCAACAACGGCGCGGTCACCGACTTCCGGCTGAATTCGCAATGTTCATCTGGAAACGGTGCATTCCTGCAAGGAGTCGCGGAGCGTTTCAATATCCCGATGAGTGAGATGGCCGATGGCGCGTTCAAGGCGATGGCGATGCCGACTCTGTCGATGGGATGCGGAGTGTTTCTGCAAAGCGACATCGTCAATCAGCAGCGCAAGGGATGGCAGGCGGAAGAAATTCTCGCAGGCCTGTGCGCGATCCTGCCGCTTAACGTCTGGATCTACGCGGGTGGCATGAACAACCTGCAGCAGGTCGGTCGGAAATACATCCTGCAAGGCGGCACGCATCGCAATCTCGCGGTGGTAAAGACGCAGGTTGATTTCATTCTCGGCAAAGTGCCGGACGCCGAGGTAGTCGTTCATCCGTACTCGGGCGAGGCGGGCGCGATCGGAGCGGCGCTGGTGGCCCTGGACTGGTGGAAGAACGGCGGGCAGACAGTGTTCCGCGGTTTCGACTCAATCGAGAAGCTGGCATACAAGACCTCGACTTCAACCGAGACCGTTTGCCACTGGTGTCCGGTGAATTGCCAGCGCAGCTTCATCGACGTCGCGTTGCTTGAAGGCAAAGGACGACCGTGGAGCAAGGTTCCGCTCGAGTCGGGATGGGAGCGGGTGATCGTGAACAATTCGTGTCCCAAGGGATTGGTTGAAGATCTGAACGAAATGAAGGTCATCAAGGCCGGAATCGAGAAGACAAAGAATGCCTATCCGAATGTTGCAGACATGGTTCGGCAAGAAGGCTTCCGCCGAAACTAATGTAGCCGCGAAAAAGGATCGCTCGCAGCTACGCGTCGGCATCCCGAAGGTTCTTAACATGTGGACGACTCACCAGTTCTGGGTGGGCTTCCTGAAAGAACTGGGCGTGCAGTCGGAGAACATCATCTTCAGTTCCGACACCTCTGAGGAGCAGGGACGCGAATACGGCAAGGGCCGCGGCACGGTCGACTGCTGCTATCCAGTAAAGTGCATGAGCGGGCACTATGGCGAACTGGTCTTCGGGCAAAAAAAGAAAATCAACGTTCTGCTGAGTCCGATGATCCACTCGTTGCCCTCGGTGTTGCACGGACACGTCGTCGATACGGTGACGTGTACGCGCGTCATGGCGGGGCCGGAGAACATCAAGGCCGGCTTCCTGAAAGAGCGTGACATTTTCAAGGAAAACAACATCATTCATGCATCGCCGTTCGTAAGCCTTGGCGACCGTCACATGGTCCCGGATCAGCTGCATTCGTCACTGAAAGATGTATTTGATCTGGATCCTGAAGAAACGGCGCGTGCCGTGAAGTCTGGATACGCAGCGCTTGACGATGTGACAGAGCGCGTGCGCCAGCGGGGC
>Ga0209465_10000750_pt1 | contig 14825 bp, 11 predicted proteins | sample PanSoiPlot1MoBio_FD_188321 | JGI IMG/M metagenome (GOLD analysis project Ga0209465, IMG submission 188321) | Tropical forest soil microbial communities from Panama analyzed to predict greenhouse gas emissions - Panama Soil Plot 1 MoBio (SPAdes)... | ecosystem: Environmental > Terrestrial > Soil...
TTGGCGACATCTACCTAACCCGGTGAGTGATGAGCAATTCAAGCAAGACAAGGCTTACTGCTCCACACAGGCGAATACGGTCCAGGAACACGAAAGAGCTAACCTCATGTTTCTGGATTGCTTGAAGTCAAAGGGATACGCGCCAGTTCTGTCGCAGCAATAATCCAGGCGGCGATCACCGATCTTGCGAAAGCATGCTCACCGGTCTGGATCATTGGAATAATAAAAATGTACGCAATCTGCCGACCGTTAGCGTCACGAACGACGTAGTAGTTCGGCTGCAATTCGGCAGACTAGGGCGGCGGGAACAACCCCGACTAAGCTCCTCTAATGTTGTGCGCTCCATCGAGCCAGTTTTTGGCCGCAGTGTTGGCGCTCGATCCTTTGACCTCGATGCGTTCGCCCTTGTAGTCGCCAACCGCAACCCAAACGGTCTTTGATGGGTGGGAAATCGTGATAGTGCAGGGTGTATCATATAAGAGGACGGTGCGTTCTTCGACGGTCATCCATTCGTTCCTAATCGCGTGCTCTCATGCACGACCCGGATTTCGGCGCGTATTCATCAGAGCGTTTGCGGCATGAACAAAGCGGTCCCTGAGCCGCGACGTCCCAACAACATTGACAGCTTGCTAGAACCGGCTCCGGACATCGGTGATAGCTATCACGTTTTGTCGACCATCGCGCAAGCGTGATTGCGCTTGAATAGAAGGTTCAAGCGAGTGAGGGTAATCGGGGCATGAGGGAAACCTTCATACTGTGACATGGGTCACAGATATAAATCAGTAAACAAATAGTCTGCGATTGGGCGAAGTTCAGCCATGATACTTGGCAGTAGGGCAGAACTCGCAATACGCAGGACTTGGAGGAGCTTCGCTCACCCCTCACAAACACAGCGCGCTATGGTGGGTTGGTTCAAAAAAGAGCCCCGCACGCAGTACGCAGCGGGGCAGTAGGGCAGACTTGGAGGCTTGTACCTCCAGGCCAAAGACATTTTGCCACAAGCGCAAATTGCTCCGATGTGATCGTCATCACATTTTGGCGGTCACCACCTTGTCATCCAGTACATTCGATCCTCACAACACACTTTGAGGGCTAGGACCCGATGATCGAGATCGCGGACTGAGGTACCTCTGGCTACCGGATCGAGCCCACCTGCGCATAATACCTGCGCATAATAATGTGTGGACTGCTTAGCGCCGACGACTACGTGACGACTACGGGGGGAAGCCACGACGGGAGGGCATGTTCTCAGCTACCGAAAAGCCCGAGAACGCGCCAGCCTATTGTGCCCGATCAGGTGGCGGAAAGAGCCTTGCGACAGCCAGCAACGCAATGAAGACCAAAACGCCCATCGCAAAGTAATCGATCACGTCCGGAAAACTCGTACCCATCTGCTTTAGGTCAAAAGCAGCGGGAGAAGACCAAACGCAAAGGCTGTTGTTAGTGCCATGCCGGTGGCGAGGCCCAGAGCCAGAATTGCGGGTATCATGTAAGTGCCCCTTTTTGGTTGTGTGGAGATTGCCAAAGCAGGGCAAGGACATCCGTGATCGCCATCACGTTTTGGAGCTTTTTCGGGAGCCAAGGCATCAGCGATGGCTAGGAGCGCAGAGCGGCTGACGACGGCGAGAGCAGAGACAGCCAGGAAAGCTGAAAAGTTAAAGGCCTCGACCGGATGTCGAGGCCCTTGAAGCTGAGCGTGTTGTCATGACAGATCCGCCCAGCCTTGCTCCAACAATACCGTTATCAGCGTTGAGTTCTATTATTCTTTGGCACAACGCAATTATGCGAGAGGGCTTCGACGGACCATGGTGGCGGAAAGCGGTGAGGGGAGGGCATTCCCTCCTTCCATCATAATCTTGTGGAAATACACCAAGAGCCAGTTGAGACTCGTTTGAATGCGGCCGTACGGTCAAATTAACTGAGCGGCCCTCCCCATCCCCCGACACCCCTGGGCCGCTTGGTAAAACGGGAGGCCGTCTTTCTGAGACGGCCTCCTCTAATTTGGTTCCCCGCTCACCCTTTTTTCACCCCATCCCTCACGGGGGTATTAAATCCTCATCGCGAACTATGCGCTTGCAAGGGCCACACCTGGGCTCCCCTCCGCTTTGCGCTCAATGGGTTAGCGCCTGCTTGCCGCAGTCTTTCAAACCAAGATTCATCGGAAAGCCCTTCGACGGCTGACCACCCAGAGGAATCAGCCGGACTGGGAAGTCGCCAAATAGGCATGCTCCAGTCGTTGCGGCAGGTCAGCTTCACCGGTTCTGGCTTCCAGAACGATTGATCCACGCGCGAGCGCATAAACGCGATTGGCAAGGGCAAGCGCCTTCTCAATCAACTGCTCCACTAGGAGCACTGCGGTTCCAGCATCGCGCAGCTGTCGCACCACTACGAGAACACGATCCACCAATACCGGCGACAGGCCGGCGGAGGGTTCATCCAGCATTAACAGCTTCGGTCGTCGGACCAAACCCTGCGCCACCGCCAGGATCTGCTGCTGACCACCCGAGAGCGAAGCCGCGGGTTCGTAGCGCTTTGCCGCGACCTCGGGAAAGAGCTCGAGCACTTCCTCAATGCGCGCTGCGCGCTCGCCACGCGGCAGGTCGTAGCCCGCAAGCAGCAGGTTGTCGAGCACCGCAAGGTGTGTGAACACCCGATGGCCCTCGATGACATGCGCGAGCCCTGCTTTAACGACATCGCGCGGACTGGCCCCTGTGAGGTCGCGACCCGCGAAGCGCACATTTCCCGACCAGGGCAGTAGCCCTGACAGCGCGCGCAATAGCGTTGTTTTGCCCGCTCCATTCGGCCCGAGCAGCGCCACTATTTCACCCGCGCCCACCGTGAGGTCGACGTTGTTCAGTACTCGGATCTTACCGTAACCGGCGGAAAGACCAGAGGTTTGGAGTAGTGACTCAGCCGCCGAGGTAGGCATTAACGACCTCCCGATGCGATCGGATTTCGGCTGGCGTGCCAGCCGCAAGCAATCTACCGAGATTAAGGACGGTGACGTGGTGGCAGATGTCGAAGATCAGATCGGGATGATGCTCAACCACGAGCACGCCGGTGCCCGCCTGGGCGATTGCCAGGAGCAAAGCGCCAAGGCGCTCGATCTCCTCCGCCGTGAGGCCGGCTGCTGGCTCGTCAAGCAATAAGAAAGCGGGCCGCAGCATCAACGCGCGAGCGATCTCCGTAAAGCGCAGTTCACTGTGTTGCAAACGGTCGGCGCGCACCATCGCTAGCCCGTCTAGCCCTACCGTTGCCAAAGCCAGCATTGCCGTGGCGCGCAGCATAGCTTCATCACGACGATGGCGCGGCAGTGAGAGCAATGATTCGACGAACGTGCCTTCGCCATCGATGGTGCCGCCAATCATGACGTTCTGCAGTACTGACGCGGAGCCGACGATGCGAGGAGTCTGAAATGTTCGCGCAATCTTCAAACGCGCGCGTTGGTGGCGCGCCAGCGCGGGTAATGCAGCCCCGTTCAACCTGACAGCGCCGTGCTGCTGCGCGTAATAGCCAGAAATAACATTCAGGATTGTGGTCTTTCCACTCCCATTAGGACCGATCAGTCCATGCACTTGCCCTGGCCGGATCTCGAGGTCGAGATCGTCGATTGCTTTCACTCCGCCAAAGCTCATCGCCAGATGTTCAACCTTCAAAGTGTTGGCGCTACGCGCCGGGTTGAATAACTGCTTGATCAAATCTGGCCGAGGGATGATGGCGCGGCCGCTCGCAAGAGGGCGACGGTTCTTGAAATCGAGGATCTCGGCAATTCCACCCGGTATTGCAAGCACGATAACGAGCAGTAACACCGCATAGAGAAACGTGGACCAGGCAACCAGCGGCGCGGCCAGTTCCGGCAGCACGGTTAAAAGCACCGTCCCGAGCAAGGGGCCGAGAATGGAGCCGCGCCCTCCGATGAGAATGGCGATGAAGAAGAGGACCGACAAATCGAGCGTGAACGCGTCTGGCGTAATGTAAGATTGCAAAGCGGCGAATAACCCGCCGGCAACTGCAGCAGTGGCGCCGCTGAATAAAAACACAGACACCAGCAATGCGGGTTTTGAGATGCCGCTCGCTTCTGCCGCGACCTCCGCGTCGCGGATGGCAGTGAGGGCGCGGCCAAATCGGCTATTCGCCAGATTCGCCGTCATCCAGGTGCAGATCGCCGCCAGACCAAAGCAAAAATAATAAAAGCCCCACTGGGAGAAGAACGGTTCTGGAAAGATCGGCCCGGGAACCCCTACCCCACCGCCGGTAACGCTCTGCCACGCAAGAGCCACCTGCGTTACGATGGTGGCAAAGCCTAGTGTTGTGATGGCGAAGTAGAATGTGCGCAAGCGTAGTGCCGGCAATCCAATGATCAAACCGAAGACGGCGCCGACCGTGGCCGCAATCGCCAACGCCAGATAAGGCGGAAAAGCTGGCGTCACGTTGCCCGCTGCGAGCACGCTGGTGGTGTAGGCCCCAAGCGTCAGCAGTGCTACCCAGCCGATGGCAATCTGGCCCGCGAATCCGACAACCAGGTTGAGCCCCGATACCAGCACCCAGTAAACGCAGGCACGGGTCGCGATCACGCCCCAGTAGCCGCCGCCAAACAACGGAAATCCGATGCCAACCAGCAGCAGCACCAGAAAGGGCAACGCTGTGCCCAACGTGCTCGTAGAACCGAGCACATTTGCACGGCTGTGGCCCAATTTTGCTCCCGCATCCATCAGACGCGGCGCTGAAGAGAGGCGCCTGCGAGCCCCTCGGGACGCACCAGCAGAACGATAATGAACACCGTGAATACCGCCACCGAGGCGAAGATGCCGCCTACTAGAAAATTTGCAGCTTGCTGGAACAGCCCGAGCAAGACACCAGCGACCACCGCTCCCCGATTGTTGCCCATACCACCCAGTGCTACCGGAACGAAGCCATAGAACGTGAGAATTGGCGCATTGCCAAAGAAGGCGAGCAGCATCTCTCCGCCGGCAAAGCCCGCCAGGGCGCCGATCACGCCGGCAAGCGCAAAACTTGCCATGCGCAAGCTGCGTTCCGGTAACCCAAGCGCACGCGCTGCATAGGTGTCCTCGGCGATCGCCAGGAAAGCCCGACCGACCAGCGTATAGCGATAGAGCAATTCCAGGCCGATGATCACCGCGGCACAGGCGAGCATCGGCATCCAGAACTGCTGATCAAACCCGCCGCGCGCAATGTCAAAGAGACGCGGAAATGGTCGTGACTCAGTCCCCCACTCAATCGCAGTGAACTGCTGGGCCAGGAGTGCCAGCGCGAGTGTGGAGAGCACGTAGAGATGCTGATCCAAGCTTTTGAGCACTGGCCGCACCGCGACGATTTCGGTGATGATCCCGAAAAGCGCGCCGGCGGCAAGTACGAGGAGAAAGCCCGCAACAAGGGGCACGCCCATCTGGGCAATGAACAGTGAGCCCAGCACCCCACCCAACATACCAAGCGTGCCCGCGGTAAAGCTGAACACGCGCGAGGCAGAAAACATCACATTATAAGTGATGCCGATCAGTGCGTAGATGCAGCCGATCGCCACCCCAGTCGAGACGATCGATTCGACCATAGGCTTAAGAGCTGTAGCCAGGAGCCAGGTTGAACGCGCCGTCCTTGAGCGAATTTGCTTCGACCATCACCACTTCCTCGTCCGGATAGCCGTTGTGCTGATCGGGGCTAAAAGTGATGTCGCCATAGACACCCGGGAATTCTTTGAGCTTATTGAGGTAACTGACAATCTTCTGTGGCTCGGGCCCGACGGCTTTCATGGCCTCGGCGATCATCCGCGGACTGTCATAGCCGAGCGCGATCCACCACAACAGCGTGTCGCCCATGTCGATCTTGGCGTTCTTGAGACGGTCTACGAAGGCGGCGGTGCGCTCCGGAAGCTTTCCCCCCGCGCCATAACAAACATTGCGGAAATTGTTCGGGTAAACCTTTGCCCAATATTCGGGCTTTTCCAGCAGCGCCTTTGTCTGCCCCGAACCAAGCGTGGTCTGGCCAACGATCGGGACGTCCCAACCCATGTTGCCGCGGGTGTTGATGATGCGAGAGAGAAAGCCGGCATTGACGCTCCAGGGCATGATGGCTTCCGCTCCTGCAGATTGCATACGCAGAAGTTCGGGCTTCAGGTCCGGATTAGCAGCGTCAACATTGCCCTGATATACGACTTCCGCGCTCTTGGCCTGGAGCATCGGCACATAGGCGTTCACCGACGCGGTGCCATAGCCGGTAGTGTCGCTGATCACCGCGACCTTTTTGCGCTTGAGCACTTCCACGACATAGCGATTTGCGGCGGCGCCGATCTGCTGGTTAGTGGGCGCGTTACGGAAGCACATCGGATATTTCTGCGGGTCGGTCAGAGTATCAACCCAGCAAGGATGGACTTGCGGTGTATTGGTACGCGCGAGCAAGGGCACGACCGCGAGCGACTCGCCGGAATTGACCGGGCCAAAGACTACGCTCACGTTCTGCCCGTGTGACAGCTCCGCTGCTCCATTAACGGCCTTGGTCGGGTCGCTCTGGGTATCACGTGTAATCAATTCGATCTGCCGCCCGTTTATGCCGCCGGCCGCGTTAATCTCCTGCACCGCCAATTGGATTCCGCGATTGATCCCAATACCAGTGGAGGACGACGGGCCTGTAAGCGCCGGCAGATAGCCGACGCGGATCGGCTCATTTGCGGCTATGGCAGGTTTCGCAAGGCTGCTGGCTGCAATGGCTGCGCCGGCGGATCCAAGCGCTTGACGACGCGTGATCGACATTTTGATGTCCTCCTTAGGCTTGCCTTCGCGTACTCCCATAGCATGTCGTATTCTCACGGACCCTTGTGACGTACTATATCCTCGACCTGATTGTCCGGAAAGCGGCGCTGAGACTCATGTGAGGGGGTTGTCTCGAGCGCGTGGGATTTCTCCCAACATTTTCTCAAGCATGTGCGACCTCGTCATTGTTTAGATCACGTGCAATTTCGAGCTCGTGAGCAACAAAGGTTTTGAAGGAGCTGAGAGCGATGGAACTCGGTCTTGCCAACAAAACGGCGCTCGTGACCGGCGGGAGTAAAGGGATAGGCCTCGAGACTGCACGCGCGCTCGCGCGCGAGGGCGTAAAGGTTCTCATTTGCGCGCGGCGGGAGGCAGCGCTCGCCGACGCGGCGCGCGACATTATGCGGACCACTCAGGCAAAGATCGAGACACACCCGCTGGACGTGACTAAAGTTGAACAGATCGAGATGATTCCACGCATAATCAGCGACAGGCTGGGCCGCATCGACATCCTCATCAACAATGCCGGGACAGGGACCTACAAACCCTTTCTCGAAGTGACCGATGAGGAACTCGTCGAGGGCATGGCGATCAATTTCTTCGCGCAATTTCGCATCTGTCAGCGCGTGGTGCCGATGATGATTGCTCAGGGCGGTGGCCGGATCGTCAATGTAAGCGGCCAGACTGGGATAATGACGCTCAACCCGCCATTCTTGTCCTCCTGCACCGGTCCGGCGAAATCGGCTGAGATCCGCTTCTCCAAGGTGCTCGCCAACGAGCTTGCACCGCACAACATCCGCGTCAATTGCGTGATACCGGGCTTCATCAATACGCCGGAGCGCTTCGCCAAATGGGAACGAGAACTTGCCAAGCGCCAGCTCAGTCCGGAGGACGCCGCCCGCGAGCGATCGCTTTGGTCGAGCAATCAGGGCATGCGCGATACGCGCTGGGGTACGCCCGAAGAGATCGCCAATCTCGTTGTCTTTGTTGTCTCGGACGCTGCAAGTTACATCAACGGCGCAGAACTCGTCGCCGATAACGCAATGGACAAATCCTGAAAAACAATCGACGTGAGCGCAAATGAGAAGGAGGTAAGTTCTGAAACGACGACTTTCGGCGTTTTCGCTCAGCGCTTTGGCGCTCAATGCCTTGCGTCTTCGAGTATCATGTCTGCGCCCTTCTCGCCGATCATAATTGTGGCCGCGTTGGTATTTCCCGAAACGACCGCAGGCATGATCGAGGCATCGACCACACGTAAACCGGTGAAGCCACGGACCCGCAGCCGTTCATCGACTACAGCCTTTTGATCCTGGCCCATGCGGCAGGTGCCCACCGGATGATAGGTGGTGGAGCCGCGGCGGCGGATGAAATCGAGTAATTCATCATCGTTGTCACATCTCGAGCCCGGTTCAATTTCCTCAGCGATGTAGCGCGCCATGGCCGGCGCCTGAAAGATGCGGCGCATCGCTGCTACACCCGCCACGATCGTCTCACGGTCCTTTTGCGTTGCCAGATAATTCGGATTGATTGAGGGAGCCTCTCGCGGATCCGATGATTTGATGCGTACATAGCCGCGACTCTCCGGCCGCAGCAACACGCAATTACCGGTCACGCCTGGGAAAGGATGCAGGTCACCGCCGATAGTTTGGGCAGAGAACAGCGAAATTGAGCATTGCGAGTCGGGCGTCGCAGAGGTGGGATGCGCACGCAGAAAACATCCGGCTGAGACCGCCGGGATCGCGAGATAACCGCGGCGCGTGAGTATGTAGTGCAAGCCGTGGGTGAGCCTGCCGGTCCAGTTGCGCACCGCATCGTTGAGCGTGATCGACTCCTTGCAACGCAACATGATGCGGCCTGAAATATGATCGTTGAGATCATCACCGACTCCCGGGGCATCGGCGACTATGGTGATCCCGTGAGATTGAAGGAGCGACGCCGGACCGAGCCCGGAAAGCTGCAGTAGCTGCGGCGAATTGAACGCGCCGCCGGCGATAATCACCTCCGCATTGGCGCTGGCGCGGCGTTTTTCGTTGCCGACAAGATACTCTATGCCCGTCGCACGGCGGCCGCCGAAGACAATACGCGTGGCGAGAGCTTGCGAAACCACTTTGAGATTGGCGCGGCGCCGCGCTTGCTTGAGATAGCCGGCCGCCGTTGAAGAGCGCAGACCTTTGCGCATGGTGGTCTGGTAGTACCCTGCGCCTTCTTGCACCGATCCGTTGAAATCGTCGTTGCGCGGATACCCGCATTGCAACGCCGCTTCGACGTAGGCTTCGGCAAGAGGATGGCGGTCACATAAATCCGAAACCGCGAGCGGCCCGCCGACCCCGTGAAATTCATCCGCGCCGCGTTCGTTGTCTTCCGCCCTCCGAAAATAGGGCAGAACTTCATCGAAGCTCCAGCCGGCATTCCCCAGTTGCCGCCAAACGTTGAAGTCCTCCGCTTGGCCGCGGATATAGATCAATCCATTGATCGAACTGGACCCACCGAGAACCTTTCCACGCGGAGCGATCACTTTGCGGTTGTGACATTCCGGTTGCGGCTCGGTCTCGTAACACCAATTGAATCGTCGATCGCTGAACAGCTTGCCGAAGCCGAGCGGAATGTGAAGCCAGAAGTGCCGGCTGCTGGGGCCCGCCTCCAGGAGAAGCACACGATGCTGACCGGACACCGTGAGCCGATTGGTTAGAACGCAGCCCGCACTGCCGGCGCCCACAATAACGTAGTCAAATGTCTCTGAATTCTGCACGGGCCTTCCTTAGTTCGGCCACTGGAGATCACTTCTTGTTATCCGGAGTGAACGCGATTGCCAAATGGCAGCTTCGCTTACATGAGTCACTATTCGAGTGACCCGCTGCCGGTCTGCGAAAAACCATCGAGTGGCGCTAATTGATGCAAGCGAGAGCGCCGCCATCGACCGGTAGCGCAACACCGGTAATGAAATTCGCCTCGTCAGAAGCCAAGAATACGGCGGCGTTTGCGACGTCCCAAGCTGTCCCCATCTTGTGGCGTAAAGGCACGCGCGCATCGCGGGCGGCCGCCACCTCGTCCCGGCTTTTGCCGCTGACGCGAGCACGCGTGTCAACCGCCATCGGTGTGTCCATCAATCCCGGTAAGATGACATTGGCGCGCACTCCATATTCCGCATTCTGCACGGCAATTTGTTGAGTAAAGGCGATCATCCCAGCCTTGGTCGCTTTGTAGGCGACATTCGGGTACTGCTCCCAGGCGGCGACCGATGAGATCGTCGTAATGACGCCAGCGCGCTGCGCCCGCATGAGCGGTAGGACATGTTTGCAAGCCATGATGGCGCCGCGCAGGTTAACGGTGGCGATGCGATCGAATGCGGTCTCGGTTATCTCGTCGAGCGGCGCGTCCCCGCCGACGATACTTATGCCGACATTGTAGTGAAGGATGTCGATTCGGCCCCAACTCCGTTTGGCGGCTTCGACCATCGCCGCGAGTGTTGCCTCTTTGGTAACATCCGCTTCAAACGCCGTGCATTCTCTACCGAATTGTCGAGCCATAGCGACCGTCTCCTCGGCGGAGCAAAGATTATTGTCGACTGCCATTACCTTGGCGCCTTCCTGAACGAACCGAAAGACTGTGGCGCGGCCATTCCCCATTCCCTCGCCGGGCGATTGACCAGCACCTACGACGATGGCGATCTTGTCCCTCAGACGCATGTGAGCCTCGGTTGGAAAATGCTTGATGCTCAACGGAAATTACGTACACGGTTGTAGTAACAGCGGACAGTTGCATTTTCGCGATCTATGGCAATATGCGCGCCTCACGATACTGCCGCAGGATTGAAAGGTACAACTCCTCTGTATCTACCGTGTCATGAAAGCCAGCTGTGCGTATCTTTGTCATGCTTGAGATCACGTCGCAGCTCTGGCCGAACACGAAATCGCCAAAGGACCAGAGCGCGACCTCGTCTAATCGACAAGACTTGAGCTTGTGTTGCCTGACAATTTGCTCCCAAACTGGATTTTTATCTGCCGTCCATTGAGTCAGTGAGAGTGTCTGTACCTCACCGCAAGGCATTTCGAACAAGCGTGCGACACGAGGCCATAAATGCTTCCAGCGAAACAGGTCGCCGTTTGTGACGTTGAAGGCCTCGTTACTCGCTTTCTGAGACGTGGATAGAAACATCATGGCGCGAGCAAGTTGCCTTGCATCGGTGGCTTCGCTCAAACTGTTCCAGCATGTATCAGAGCCAGGAAAGTTGAGTGGTACCCCGAGTTCGCGACAAATCGCAGCATAGGCACCGACCACCGACACTACATTGCGGGGTCGATCAGGCGCAAAATCGATCAAGAAATAGGGGCGCGAAGCCGACCAAGTCCACTGCTTACCCTCTTGGCGCTCGATAATAAGGTCTTGTTGATTGTAATAGAAATTGGGTGGCAAATGGCGCGGGTCGTTCTCGCGAGCTGGGGTCTTGAAATTCCCGAGATGCATTCCGTACCACTTGGTCCCCTGAACGAGATGGACATGCTCGAGGAGTGGGGACGCTGCTTCCGCAGCGTCAAGCGCATTACGCAGCATCGCTACATTTTCAGCGACCGGCTCGACACCCGTTTCCTCATGGGATGCACGTGCGGTGAAAAAGAGATGCGTAATGTCTCGGTACGGTGAGATAGCAAGCTTGAGGCCATCGGCGTTCAATAGGTCGGCAGGCAAGTGGGTTATTTTGCCGTCGACGGTATCCTTCGCCGCTTTACGACTCACACCGATCACGCGCCATTTCTGCCGCAAAAGCTCCTCGACCAGGCGCGTGGCGGCCGCACCTGTGGCACCCGCAACGAAAGCAAATTTGCCCATCAACCCCAGTACTTTTGAAGAATGTCCCTTAACTCCCAAGAGGACATTCGCGATGCTCTGGCTTAGTTGCGCAAAAAGGTAGCCAATTGCAAGAGTCACGAGCGAATTGGAAAGTCCCCAGACGTCAATTCCTTGAGACGGCACCTCGTCTTGCTAAGCGCTTGATCTCCAAAAGTGGCCAGTCCACTGTCCCAATCATTCCGCGCCGCTATCAGTCAAGAACAAAAGTTTAATCGTTGGGGAGCGAAAGTCAGATGCCAAGTCCCAGTTGTGAGGCTGCAGAACGTGGCGACACCAAAAACTGACGAGGAAGTTTGCCCATGACTAACGTGCTGCTGCCGACCTCACTCGTGGGCTCCTATGCGCAGCCGGGTTGGTTGATCGACCGCATGAAGCTTGTTAGCCGCTTCCCCCCACGCGTGCGGGCGCGGGAGCTGTGGCGCATCGGCCCGGAATTCCTGGACGAAGCACAGGATGATGCAACTCTTCTCGCAATCCGTGACCAGGAGCGCGCCGGCCTCGATATCATCACCGACGGCGAGCAGCGCCGCGAAAGTTATTCTAACCGCTTCGCTACCGCGCTCGAGGGTGTCGACATTGACAATCCAGGCACCGCCTTCGATCGGTCCGGGCATCCAAATCCAGTGCCCCGCATCGTCGGTAAAATTCGGCGCAAGCAGCCCGTCGAAGTGCGCGATGTTGAATTCCTGCGTGCCAATACCAACCGGGCGATCAAAATCACCGTACCCGGTCCATTCACCATGTCGCAGCAGGCGCAGAACGATTTCTACAAGGACGAGCAGGAGATGGTGCTTGACTACGCAGCTGCGGTGAACGTCGAGATCAAGGATCTATTCGCTGCCGGTGCTGACATCGTGCAGATCGATGAACCCTATATGCAAGCGCGACCCGAAAAAGCGCGTCAATACGGGCTGCGTGGGCTGAATGCGGCTCTAGAAGGTGTCACAGGGACGACCGCCATCCACATCTGCTTCGGCTATGCCGCTATCATTCACGTGCGGCCATCGGGTTATTCATTCCTGCCGGAACTAGCCAGCTCGCCGGTAAAACAGATATCGATCGAGACCGCACAATCCAACCTTGATTGCTCGGTGCTGGCAAAGCTGCCAGGCAAGACGATCATCCTCGGCACACTCGACCTGTCGAACATGGCCATCGAGAGCCCGGAAACAGTCGCGGCGCGCATCCGCCGTGCACTGCCCTATGTGCCGGCCGAACGCATCGTGGTGGCGCCCGACTGCGGGCTCAAATACCTGCCTCGCGAAATCGCCTACGCCAAGATGCGAGCAATGGTGGATGGCGCGAAAATTATGCGACAGGAACTAGGCTAGAAATAAACTTCGGAAAAGCGTCTTTTCATTTACAACCAGTATGCGGGTCAATGTTTGCGGCGAATGAACGCAGGGCACGGCATAAAACGTCACCAAATTAGGACAATTGAAACTCTGGTGCTGATATTTCTGTGAAACTGCCCCGGACCATGCAGGAGTAAAAATGTCCCATAATCACGCAGTAGTTCATGATTCATTTCGTAGGCAGCGGGCCGCTGGCAACTGCGTTGCATCAATTGTGGACTGTATTCGGAAGATGCGGGCGGAGGGTCTCCCAGATAACGAAATTGCTGGCTTATTCCGTCACGCAGCCGACGAGTTAGACGCAGCGACGGAGGATAGGGAAGTTCAGCCCGCCGCTTAGCCGAAGTTGCCGAACTACGGTTTGGTCAGCAGCTCCGGCAGCTTGGCGATATTGGCCGCGATCCACCGCGCCTTGGTCCAAGAATAATTTGTCGTGACAGCGACTAAGCAACAACCGGGGAATTTTTTTCGACAACACCAAATAACGCCTCGAGCTCTAGCTCGACCCGTTATTGCCAATGTCAAAATAGGTTCGCTTCAATATGGTTGGCGGGGCGTCCGGTGGGTCGCCACGTTCGCTGGACGGTGGACCGAATTGTCTTGGCATAAAAAGAGGAAGAAGGAAGGCCCCAGGCAGCGTTGCAGCAACTGCGGCGAATGGACCAACAATCCAGACTGTATTTGCGATCCCTGCCTAGTCGCTGGACCTGAGGGGCGAGCGCGACGCCGCGACAGACGTTTTCGGCGTATTGCTGACAGCCAAAAGCGTGGCTCAGTACGGACACTGTCCGGTGGCCTGCCTTCGTTGGGCAAGCGTGGTAACCACAACGTCGAAAGCGTTTGGTGAACACGACCTTCACGCCGTAACTGCGATTGCCACGCCGAACTGTCGGCGGCGGCTGCCTGGACGTCGCCGAGGCTTTCCTTTTTTGCGGCGGAAGCGGCGAGGGGCATGATACATTATTCTATGTCGCGTCCATGTTGCGTGGAGTATCCGTTAGCCAGTGAGAACCGTTGAGAACAAAAGGGAATTTTTTGCAACACGCGCAACACGAAAAAGGCCGGCGACGCGCGGGCCCAATTCGGGAAAATGTTTGTGACACAGCGATTTAACTCTGGCTGGGGAACTGGGATTCGAACCTAGATTAACGGAGTCAGAGTCCTTCGCCCGTCTTTGATCTGAAAAAGCTTTTTTCCCAAATGGGCGTTAAACCGCTCGTTTTGCATCAATAGTTTGCCGGCAATTTCCCAAATGGCCTCACTTCTCAAAAATTCTTATCAGGAGAAATATCGTGAGCACCCAGATTCCCTGGGATGTCATCGAATCCATTACGCATGGCCGACTCGGCCGCACGATGGCGATGTGCCCGCTGTGCTCGGAGAGCCGGCGCACACCGCAAAAGCGGCGCAGCAAAGTTCTTGCCGTCACACTGATCGAGCCAGAATTCGCGGTGTACTACTGCAATCATTGTGAGGCCCAGGGCTACTGCCGGCCGGACACGCCCTCACGTGTCGTCGATCTTGCCGAGCAGCAACGTCGGCGGGATGAAGCGAAGCGACACGCTCAGGAAGAAAAGCGGGACCGCACACGCCGGGCGCTAACGCTTTGGAATGATGCGCAGCCGTGCCGCGGCAGTCCGATAGAGAGTTATCTCTATCACACCCGCGGCATTGGCGATTGGCTCGATACGTTTCCATTCCTCGACAAGGTGTTTCGTTATCATCCGAGCTGCCCATTCGGCAGCGAACGTTTGCCGTGCATGTTGGCGCTGGTTCGGGAAATTAAGACCAACGCCGCGATCGCCGTACATCGGACGGCGCTAACGACAGGCCCGCGGCCGCAACGTATCGAGCGCAG
>Ga0209465_10000751_pt1 | contig 14816 bp, 18 predicted proteins | sample PanSoiPlot1MoBio_FD_188321 | JGI IMG/M metagenome (GOLD analysis project Ga0209465, IMG submission 188321) | Tropical forest soil microbial communities from Panama analyzed to predict greenhouse gas emissions - Panama Soil Plot 1 MoBio (SPAdes)... | ecosystem: Environmental > Terrestrial > Soil...
TCGGCATCATTTCGCCGGGAATGACCGAAGACGGCGCGCCGCGGTTCCACCGATTCTGGGCATTCGACCGCAAAGGTGAGCGGGAGGCATTCGACCAGGTGATCGATCTCATCTTGGCGGCGCGCGCTCGGCACCCGAACATGCACGTTTTCCACTACGCTGCGTACGAACAGACCGCGCTCAAGCGCCTCGCGAACCGGTATAGCACGCGCATCGACGAGCTGGACGATCTGCTCCGCAACGGCGTGTTCGTCGACCTCTACCGGGTGGTGCGGCAAGGGATACGCGCGTCGGTCGAAAGCTACTCTATCAAAAGGCTCGAACCGCTCTACGGGTTCGAGCGTTCGGTGCCGCTCCGGGACGCGAACACCTGCCTGCGCGAGTTCGAAGCATGGCTCGAGCTACCGGAGATCGCGCGAGGCGACGGAGAGGCGCGGCAGGTTCTCGAGACAATCGAGCGCTACAATCGCGATGACTGCCTGTCGGCATGGCGCTTGCGCGACTGGCTCGAGGAACGGCGCGGCGAGTTGGCGGCGATCGTGCGCGTCGGGATCCCCCGGCCGGGCCCCCGCGAAGACAAGCGATCGGAGGAAGCGGAGAAGCGCGACGCCCGAGTGGACGCAGTTGAGCGGGCCTTGCTCACTGGCGTTCCCGCAGAAGCCGTCGACCGCACGTCGGAGCAGCAAGGGCGCTGGCTGGTCGCCCAACTTCTCGAATGGCACCGCCGCGAGGACAAGTCGGCGTGGTGGGAGTACTTCGATCGGCGGAAGTTGAGGAATGACGAGCTGATCGAGAACGCGGCCACTTTGGGCGGCCTCGAAGCGGTCGGTCCGGTCGCGCTGGAGAAGAGGTCAACCGTCTATCGCTTCCGCTTTCCACCCCAGGAGCACGGATTCGATGTCGGAACCGTGGCCCATGATGCCGCGACCGGCGATTCGTTGGGAGAGGTGCAGCGGATCGACAGCGTGGCCGGCACGATCGAATTCAAGCGCGCCAGCAACCGTCCGCCGCCGACGGCGACCGGCCTCGTGCCTTTAAAGATCTACGGCAAGGGGGCGCCGCGCGAGGCCTTGCTGAGCGTCGGCGAATGGGTCGCCGCGAACGGGACCGCCGCCGCGGGCCCGCATCGGGCGGCGCTCGATCTCCTCCTGCGCACGCCGCCTCGGTGCGGCGACGGTCCCGGCATGCCTCTTGTCCGAGCAGGAGAGGACCTAGTCGCCGCCTGCGTGCGGCTCGGCCTCGCTCTGCGGGAAGGCGTCCTCCCGATCCAGGGTCCGCCCGGCACGGGCAAGACGCACACCGGCGCCCACATGATCGTCGCCCTGATAAAGGATGGTCGGCGCGTCGGCATCACCGCCAACAGCCATCGCGTCATCACCAACCTTCTCGACAAGGTGTTTGACGTGGCGAAAAAAGAGGGCGTCGTCGTTTCTGCTGTCCAGAAGCCCGACCAGGATCGGAGTGACTGCAGCCAGGACCCCTCTGTGAAGTTGGCCGAGGACAACCAGGACGTCGTCGCAGCCATTAGCGCTGGCGCCAACCTAATCGCCGGCACCTCGTGGCTCTGGGCCCGCCCCAAGATGTCGGGCAGCGTCGACACGCTGTTCATCGACGAGGCCGGCCAGACGTCGCTCGCCAACGCTGTCGCCGTCGCAAGCGCCGCACCCGCCCTGGTGCTGCTCGGTGATCCGCAGCAACTAGACCAACCGACGAAAGGCGTCCACCCGCCGGGAGCGGGTGCCTCGGCGCTGGGGCACGTGCTCGATGGCGAGAAGACGATCGCTGACGGCGGTGGTGTCTTTCTCGATCGCACCTGGCGCCTTCATCCCGATCTCTGCGCCGTGACGTCCGAGCTCTTTTACGAGGGGCGCCTAACCTCGTTGGCGGGGCTCGAGCGGCAGCGGATCGATGCGCCGGGGCCGCTCGACAGAACGGGCTTCCGGATTGTCTACGTCGCCCATCAAGGGAACCAGAACACGTCGCCAGAGGAGGTGGAGAGGGTGCGGGAGATCTACCGGCGGCTGACAGGCGACGGTGCGGCTTGGGTCGACAAGTCCGAGACGCCGCGGCCGCTCACCATGGAAGGCGTCCTCGTGGTCGCGCCGTATAACGCGCACGTCGCGGCTTTGAAGGCGGCGCTGCCCGAGGGCGCGAGAGTCGGCACCGTCGACAAGTTCCAGGGCCAGGAAGCGCCGGTCGTCATCTATTCGCTCGCGTCGTCGACGGCGCAGGATGCGCCCCGCGGGATGGAGTTCCTTTACAATCTGAACCGTCTGAACGTCGCGACCTCACGGGCGCGGTGCCTGGCGATTGTGGTGTGCAGCCCGGGCTTGTTGGAGGTGGGGTGCAAGACGCCGCGGCAGGTGGTGATGGCGAATGGGTTGTGCAGGGTGGCGGAGGCGGGGGGATGAAGCGATCGTCTGGGCGGGCGTCATGAAAGACACGAGCACCCTCATGTCAGAGCTGCGACAGTTTGTGGCCGAGCGTGACTGGGCGCAGTTCCACGATCCGAAGAATCTCACCATGCTTCTCGCGTCGGAAGCGGGCGAACTGGTCGCGGAGTATCGATGGATCACCGGAGATGCGGCAGATTCTCATTCGCGTGACGCGGAAGCGCGGAAGCGAATCGCAGATGAGATTGGCGACGTAGGCATCGCGCTGCTGTTGCTTTGCGATCGGACCGGCATCGACCTTGGGGAAGCGATAGCCGCAAAACTTGCGAAGAACCGCGAGCGATATCCGGCAGACCGGTCACGCGGAAAGCCCAGCCGACCAGGGGGCTGACGTCCAAGTGGTGATCCGCACCGTCTACGTTGCCCACACCCACCGCGAGTGGTTCGATTTTCTGTCGACGCTTGCGACGCCGAACGATGCCAGCTCCGCGCTGCAGCTCGACGAGGTGAACTTCTGGTCACCGCGGGCGCCGCTCCCGCTAAAGGCATTCGCGCTCGCCGAGCCGGTCTTCTTTCGCCTGGGTGCGCCGACACGCAGCATCGCTGGATATGGATTTTTCGCCACTTTTCAGGCCGCGGATGTTCACCTTGCGTGGGATCTGTTCGGGACCAAGAACGGGGCTCCGACCAAGGCACACCTCGCGCGCCTTCTCGATCGAAGAACTCCCACCGATCTAGTCAAACCGCTCGGCTGCACGGTATTGCGCGGCGCTGTGTTCTGGCCCGAGCGCCGCTGGATCCCCTGGGGTCCGGAACGAGGCTACCCCGACAGCGGCGTTCAGCGAGGAAAGATTGAGAAGGATTCGGACAACGTGGAGCTGTTGCTCAGGGCGATCGAGGATGACGGCGCCGCGATGCCGCGAGAGCTCGTGCAGCCGTTCGTCCCCACCGAAATGGACGACCGGCACCGAATAGAGGCGCTGCGGGTCAGTCGCGAAGGGCAGGGGACGTTTCGCCTGCGCCTGCTCCAGGCCTACGGCGGCCGTTGCGCGATCACCCACGAGCACACGGAGCCCGTACTCGACGCCGCCCACATTCAGCCGTACCTCGGGCCTATGAGCAACCACGTCCAGAACGGCCTACTCCTGACGAAGGAGTTCCACATCCTGTTCGACAAGGGGCTCGCCACGATCGAGCCGCCAGCGGCCGGGAGGGACGGCTACCGCCTGCTGCTATCGGAACAAATCAAGGAGCGTTGGAACAACGGGCGAAGGTACTACGAGTACCGCGACAAGGAGGTGGCGGTTCCGGAGAACCCGGCGTTAAGGCCGAGCCCGCTTGCATTGGAGTGGCACCGGAAGGAAGTGTTCGAACGGGTGTGAGAGGGGCGGTCACCGGCTGTCGCTGCGCTGCCGTCGAGGCGGTTCAGCCTGCGCGTCAACGTACGCGTCGCCGCCAACGAGCGCGACGGCCTCGAGCACCTCGCCCGCTACCTCGCGCGGCCGCCCGTCGCCAACCGACCGGCTGACCCTGCTGTCCGACGGGCGCGTCGCTCTGCGGTTCAAGCGGCGGCTCTCCGACGGGACCGAAGCCGTCGTTTCAACACCGTTCGAGCTCATCGAGCGTCCTGGCCCTGCGCTTATTCTTCCTACGCTCACGCTCCAGTCGAGTAGCAACTGCGTGCGCCCGAACCATCGACACGATCGCCAAGGACGGTCGCGACGCTAATCATAGTCTGTAGACCTTTAGTTATCGACACTCATAAGCTCCTCCCGAGCGATGGCGAAGAGCGTACTGATTCGCTTCGGCGATAGCGTGCGCAGGGAGCGCGTAGCGCGAGGGCTCTCTCAGGAAGAATTGGCTGCGCGCGCAGGCGTACATCGCACTTACGTGGGCATGATCGAACGTGCCGAGAAGAACATCACGCTCGCGAACATCGAGAAGTTTGCGAAGGCGCTCGGTGTGCCGATCGTCATGCTTCTTAATTCGGGCGAGTAACCGAATGGGCAGTAAGGAACTCAGGGGAAGAGAGGTCTGGCAAGATACTAGTGGTCTGAAGGCGTCCGTTGCGGAACTCGACTTCTACTCCGTTTTCAACGATCAGTTTCGGAACACACAGTTCAGGATTAGACCAAAGCCGAATGAGTTCAGGGATATTTACGTAGATGTGAAGCTCAGCGAACGCGAGTTAGCAGCGATTTACACTCCTGCAACGGCAATTACGCGACATGGCCTCACCCCGGATTATGCAATCGACAACATAGAGGCGAAGAAGTCACTCTACGTCGAGGTCAAGAGACAAGACGGTTGGATTGAAGGAGGGAAACGAGCGGACGGACGAGGAAATGCTCACGAGCGGTCTTGTAAATACTTCACTCCAGGATTGCTAAAGATCCTTCGGGAAAAAGGCCGGCTCGGTGACGGCGTTCTCCCATTTTGGACCGTGTTCCAGGGCGACATCACACGTGACCCGTGCCGGGTGAGGGAGATAACGTGTTGGTACGCGGATCATGACGCTCACTTCTTCTTTTGGAGGGACACAAAGGACCGTCAAGGGTTGCTTGATCATTTCAATAACAGACTCAGACCATTGTTAACCTAAAGGTCTTGTGGTCGCGATCTAACACATCCAAACCCCACTCGGACCAGCCCGCGACAGAGGCTCTTGCGAAGAGCTCGATCCGCCGTTGGGTTGGAAACATCTGTTGGATAGCGAGCCGTGCTTGATCCGGTTTCATGCTGTGTGCTCGGCGGGGACTTCGGATGAGCTGTTGGATATTCCGGGCTCCTCTGGGCTTGGGAATTCTGCCTCGTTTGAATACAAGGCAGAGCTCGCAGTTTGAAAGTGTATATTGCCCTGGGTTGTGGACCATCTTGTCCCACACGAATGCGACCGTCTTGTATTCGAAACCCCATGCTTGGCCAAGTTCAATGGCCTGAGCGAGATGAGGATTTGTCGCCCACATAAATAAGAGACAATCATCAGCGGAAATATCTTGGACGGGCAGACTCATCATTTGGCTGGTCTTTAGCGTCGGGTATTTGAACGCAGCGGAACTGATAAAAATATTTCGGGAGAGGTCAATCTTCTCGGCCGAGGTACTGCTCTTGTCAAACTGGAGTTTTCCATTGTAGTCCCAAGGTGGGTCAGCGTAGATGATGTCGAACCTCCCATTTGGGAGAGCCGGGTATGTGTCCGGCATTGGGTTGTGCTTGATACGCTTCTTGAATTCTTCGTTGTAGACCGAGTATCCGGTTCGTTGCCGCTTCGACATGCTCTGCGAATCCTCCGTGCTAGATCTTCTCCGTCGCTACTTATAGTATGCAGCCTTCAATCCAGTCAACGGCGATTTCATCCGCGTCCGCGGCGTTTTAAGCTGCGCCTCATGTGCGCGCCGCGCCTGCCCTGTCGCCGCGCCGTTCTCGCGGCGGGCGCTGCCGCAGCCTCCTGTGGGGCGCAAATACTCCATCGGCGCATCAAGCCGCGGAACGGGGGGTCTCCGACGGAGGCGGCGTGGGGAATCCATAGCGATGATGGAGACCGCCGAGGATCGGGAGGCTGACGAAGGTCACCAGCGCGATCCCGTCGGTGGCGAAGTTCGTGCTCCACGCGTCCCTGAAGCGGACCAAGAAGGTCTTCGGAGAGAAGTAGCCGGCGACGCCCCTGGTTTTTGCCACAGCCCAAACTATGGACAGACTCAGCGAAAAAAGGATGGATCCGTAGCGTGGCTGCATTCAGGGTGTGAAGGCATGGACCTGAAGGACAAGATCATCGTGACGCTGACCGCGTCGCTGATCGCGGCGCTGGTCCTGGGGCTGGCAAGGAGCGTCTGGAAGTACCTGCATTCACCATACGAGCGCGAGGACATCAAGCATCAGCCGTTCTGGTTGCAGCATCTCCGATGGCTGGTGAACTCCGAGCCAGATCAGAAGCTGACGCCGACCCAGTGGTACTACCGCTACCTGGTCTGCCCGTTCGAGGGTCACGAGTTCCCGCGTAACCTAGAGAACAACGCCGGCCGCTGGTGCCTGAAGAAGAAGGACGAGGGCGACCACGACAGCTGGTTCGGCGTCTGCAAGAAGTGCAAGGCGATGTTGATGTCGTACACGGAAGAAGGACTCGACAAGCTGGAGCGCTCGGGCAAGCGCCCGCATCGCGCGCGGCGCCCGAAGCGGAAATCGAAGTCCGAATAGCAACGGCCGGCGCCTTGCGGGGCCGACAACGTCGGCATGTTCGAAGACGAGGTGCGATGACCGGTCAGTCCGGGTTATAGAATCGATGTGCTGCCAAAAGACCTGAGCACGAGGTCGACGGCGGCCGCCCCAGTTGTTCAGCGCCGGCGCCGCGAGCCGCGCCCAAATCTGCAACGATTCCGCGGTTTCTAGCGCGCGTAGCGGGCCCACGCTACCAACGCCTCGATCTCCTTCAACACAGCGCGCACCTCGATGAGGTCGCCGCGATCCAAAGCCCCCACTGCCTGGGCGACCAAGACGCTTATGCCCTCACTTACACTCCGACACTCCGAGTCCGCTCCGGTCCCTTCCGGTCCGTTTTCCGCCTCCGCAACCCCGCGATTTTCCGCGCCATGTCCGTCGCTGTCCGGCGCAGTCCCAGCGTGTCCGGCCGGAGGCCGCGGGTTCAAGTCCCGTCCACCCCGCCAAGCAACGTTCGGAATCGACTTAGAATTTTCGCCAGTGTAAGCGGGGGTGGACGGGGCGCGACGAGCGGCCCTCCCTCAGCGCGACCGCTCGCTCGTCAGTGGGTGTCGGTGCAACAGCAGCGGACTTGGGTCAGTCCGTTGATGAATCGAATATTGGATTGGCTGCTGCAGCTTGTGGACCCGAGAAAGTCCGGTGGATTTTGGAACACGGCGCAGCCGCTTCCTCCCCAACCGACCCAGCTGTCCGGAGCCAGGGCGCAACCGACGGAACAACTCTCGCCGATGCTGGCGCAGTAGTCATTGCAGTTCGTGACGTCTACTTGAGTGAGGCAAGGCGAGTAGCTCGGTCCGCAGCTTCCACCCGAGCAACAGCCTGACGTCGGGCACAATCCCTGAAAGCTCGATGCGGCGTTCTTGCAGACGTGCCCGCAAGCGCCGCAGTTCATCGGATCGGTCGACATGTTGGCGGTGCACGATCCGCCGCCGCTGCCGCCCGCGTTCGTTCCGCCCGTACCGCTTGATGTCCCGCCCGTACCGCCGGTTGACGTTCCGCCCGTGCCGGCGCTGCTCGTCCCGCCAGCGCCTGCGGTGTCTGTCCCTCCGGTGCCGCCTCGGCTCGACCCTCCGGTGCCGCCGCCGGTGCCCGACGCGCCTCCCGCCCCATTCGACCCGCCGCACGCGGCATCCATGAACGCGAAGGCGCCGACGATTAGCACCAACAGCTGGGCACGGCACAGCAGCATTCGGTTGGTGAGACGCATCGAGCTTCTGATTGTCGGGTCATCAGGCGGCGCAGTCATTCGGAATCACGATGCGGTAAGCTGTTTCCGTGCATCGGGATACGGGCGCCGCTGCCGTCGATCGCTATCATCAGCTCCTGCGGGCGCAGGCGCCGCACGAGCGTCTCGAACAGGCGAACGCGCTTAGCAAGGCGGTGAGAGAACTCGCGGTCGCCGGCCTGAAGACACGTCACCCCGACGCGACTCCGGAGGAGCTTCGTGTGCGGCTGACGGTGCGCCTCTATGGGCGGGACGTTGCCCGACGCCTTTTCGGACGGGTTCCCGCCGACGCAACCTGATGGCCGAGGATCGGGCAACGCCGGATGCAATCGCCGTCGCGCTGCGGGTCGGCGAAGCCATCGAATCCGTGGGGGGCGCTTACTTCGTCGGGGGAAGTCTGGCGAGTTCGCTGCAGGGCGAGCCGCGCGCGACGAACGACATCGATCTGGTGATCGACGTGCCCGCCGCCCGGATCGCCGACCTCGTCGACGCGCTCGGCGATGACTTCGAGGTCGACGTCGACATGCTGCGCGACGCTCTGCTCAACGCCCGAAGCTGCAACATCTTTTATCTTCCGACCGTGGTGAAGCTGGACCTGTTCGCGGTCGGCCGTTCGCCATTTGACGCCAGCGAATTCGCCCGCCGTTCGAGGGTGCTCGTCCGCCCGCCCGCGGGAACCCTCGTGGTCAAGAGCCCGGAGGACACGGTCCTCAGAAAGCTGCTCTGGTATGTCCAGGGGGGAAGCATCTCGGAACGGCAGTGGCGCGACGTCGTCGAAGTCCTTCGCGTGAGCGGTCCGACAATGGATCGCTCGTATCTAGAGTCGTGGGCGGACCGATTGCAGCTGCGAGAGCTGCTCGAACGCGCGATTGGGGAAGCTTCCGGCGGCTCGACGGGCTGAGACTCCCGCCCCGGCCTCGAAGTCGGTGCGCTCTTCAGACGTCATCTCGTTTCGCCGCGACCACACCACTTACACTCTGACAGTCCGAGTCCGTTCCAGTCCGCTCCTGTCCGTCGACTGGGCGTCCCAGTGCGCGATACGATCGTCGGCGTACGACAGGCGAGCAGCTTCGCAAGCGGCATGCGAAAGCGCACACCTCGAAATACGTCCGGCCAGGTCGCGCGCGCCCACGAGATCTCGCCATTGAGAGCCGGAGGACCGGCCGCCGCTGGTGCGCTAGCAAAGGGGCCAGCGCCCATCGACGCTGCGATCAGGACGACTACCCTCGGTCTCAAGAGGCTCACCTCGATCTGACAGCGATGATAAGCGATTGGTTCCTGCTTCCACGGGCCGGTAGGCGGTCCGACCCTCCAGGTTTCGCCTGTCCTGCTACTACCGCGGCGCCAGCTTGGGTGGTCGCCGCTGAGCAGCACCGCGGGCAGCGGTGACCCAGACCTCGCCGGTCTCGTGCAGGACCTCGAAGTAGAGGTGGCACCGCGTTTTCGCTAAGAGACACCGCCTGACCGTGCGGCCGCCGCGCGCAGAGAAGACCGGGAAGGACTCGGGCCGCTCGATGATCGCGGTCAGACCCGCCGCCAGCTCTTGGTCGAAGCGTTCCGGCGCCTTCGACCGATGCGCCCGCCACCACTGCGTGCGAACGAGAATCTGCGCCGCCGCCTCAGGCGCGACGACTAGCTTCATCAGGTCTCGCGTACGCGCGCAAGGAGCTCGTCGCCAGAGATTCCCTGCCCGGCGGCGATCGCTGCCCGACCGCGCTCAAGTTCGGCTTCGAGGTCCGCCCGCTCCTCAGGCGTCATCTCGTCGTCCGCCTCGACCATCACCAGCGTGAGCTCGGTGCCCTCCGGGAGGTCCGTCTTCCCCTCGACCACAATCTGACCGCCTTTGACTCGGGCGTGCAGCGTCGACATGCCCTTACAGTAGCATGGCGGTGCGGACTGGCGATCCGGCGCGACCACGGCACTTACACGCTGACACTCCCAGTCCTCTCCAGTCCGCTCCGGTCCATTTTCCGAAGCCCCAACCCCGCGATTCTTCGCGCCATGTCCGTCGCTATCCGGCGCAGTCCGGTCCTGTCCGACCGGGGACGTCAGGTTCAAGTGCAACACACCACTGAACGGATCTCACGAACGAATCAGCACGCTGGGGACTCTGTTCAGGGTGTGCTCGTCCCGAGCCCGGCACACCCCTCGCAGCAACCCAGCGTCGTGTAGAAATCGACGAGTCCGGACCTGCGTGGCCGGAGCACGCGCTCTCGCCGGGGACGGAACCGATGGCCTGGCACTTCTGGACGCTGAACTTGTTCGGCCTCCTTCCAGCTGCACGGGAAGCCCCAGGCGGGCTCGCCAGGAGGGCGACCGCTGTTGCGACGATCGCAGGATGTCGGAGGATCGGCAGGTGCATCGGCTGCATTCAACCCGAAAGGGCCTTTGTGCGCTCGAAGTTTCAACGAGTCGGGAAGCCATTGTTGACGCGGCGGCGTGGCCGAGCATCAGCGCGGAGCCCTTCGGGCGCACGGGCCCGGAAAGGCGGGAGGAGGGGTTGACGGAGCGCCCCACTATCGGACAAAACCGCTTGTTCGTCCTATCCCCCCTGCTTGTTCCGCCTATTCTCCCGCCTATCCTCGCCAGTGTTTCCCGGTCCATCGAAGCCAATCCGACGCAGAGCATTTAGATGTTCGACATTCTTTGGCGGCTATCGATCTTCCTGTTGGTGTCTGTGCATAGCGTGGGCCTCTTTGCTAAGGGCTCCACCATGAACTGCACTCAGGACTTAAAAGCAGCTCTGGAACAGTCCTTGGACAGCTCCAAGATCGAAACCGCAAAACTCAAGCAGGCCCTGCAGGGAACGCGACCCTTTGAGGTCATCAAGGCCGCCGCTGCACTTGCCCTTCGGGGAGACCGCTCCGGTATAGAGCGGCTCAAGAGCGTTCGAACCTGCACCAACTCCCAGATCGAGTACTTCTACGCCAAAGGCGGATTGATTTTGCTGGGTGAACCGATTCCTTCGTCCCTGCTTTGGAAGCGGTCGGTTTTTCGCGATCGGGAAGAGGTGATTCTTCGCTGCCTCAATCAGATGAGGCCTCGGGGTGAAAGCTCGCTCGAGGATTGGAGCAAGAAGATCTCCGGTGATCCGTACGGCTTATGGCAAAACGGAATTGCGCCGACGATCACTTTACCCGCCAACGCGTCGATGCAGGACGTGCTGTCGAAGTATTTCGAGCTGACGAGTCTCGGATCCGGCAGGGTTAACGCCTTCGAAGTCATGGAAGAGAGATCATTTCGGATTCAGTCCGAAGAATACCGGCTGCTCCGCGTTCTGGCTGATCAGTGGCGTGCGACTCTATTGTTCCGGCATGATCGATCGGGCTGGTGGTCCAAGCAATTGGAGCTGCGCGCCCAGGCCGATGGAGACCCCAAGGAAGAAATCTGGGTCGGCATGCTCAGCAAGAAACCGACCGTCGGCTATCGGAGTCCCTACCGCTTGCGGATCGGTGACCAGCAGATCGAAGTGCGAGCAGAAAATCGCGAAGCACTTGAGTCCTTGGTTGGTCAGAAAGTCGAAATCCATGGAGCCATGGTGGAGACTCCGGCCGCCAGGGGTGCTCCTGGCTCTGAAGCGGCGTCCCGCTTCATCGACGGAATGGTTCCGGCGATGCGGTATCTGGAGGTTCGGTCGATTCGGACTCGGTAGGTTCTGAAGCTACTCACGGGCTGGCACCGACGGACGAAGGTCGGCGGGCAGCAGTGGATCCTGCCCGTAGGGCCCGGGGAATTCGAGGCGGGCGAGTGGACGGAAGGAACGATTGTCGGCCAAAACCCGCGCTTGAAAGTCCTATCCGCCAGCGCGAGCTCCGCGCGCTGCAACGCCGCATGTACGACCTCGGAGAGCCCATCGCCAAACGAAAAGCCCCCGCACTACTGAGGGGCGCGCTGTTTGCGAGGTCTGCGTGGAGCAGGATCAGGGGCGCGAGACCCAGAACCCGAGATTCCGTCATCGGGGTCCACATCGTCCGGCCCGGGCCTGACGCGAGCTCGCAGCTCCGGCGTCCGGTCCACGAGCGCGCTAACCGCATCGTCGATCTCGGGGTGGTAATCCACGACGGGAAAGCCCGTGCCACCCCACGGGGGGCCGCGACGTTCGAAGGTGAGATCCTGCTTCCCCTGATATCGGACCTCCACGCGTTTCGGTCCCGCGGACAGCACCGCGACGTTCGACTTCGCAGGGTCGATCGTGAGCGTACCGACGGTGAGCAGGCCGGTCGCGCGCGTATACGTGACGGGCACCCTCTTCGGAAGTGTGTCGAGGTCGGCCTTCAGCGGATCGGGTCCGGAAAGGCCGGCCGCGACCTGGCTGAATCCGCCCGCCGATTCGACAAAGACCACGAACGCGAGCTTCCGCTCACACGAGCCCAGCGTCTCCTCGACTGCCAGCGCCATGATCGACTGTTCCCTCACCGAGATCGTGTAGAGGTTGACCATGGTCAGGCGCGCGGGCTTCGAGCAAGGGCCGCCGGCGAGTCGCTCCGTGATCTCGGCGTCCAGCTTGTCCGCGGCGACGGCGAGGCGCGCGCGCAGCTCCGGCGTCAGCGGCGGCAGGACGTCCAGGTGACCATACGGAATCCCCCGCTCGTCACCTTCGTGCACAGCCTTGGAGACATCGGGGTGGTCGAACAGATCGCGCGGGTAGATGTCCGCGAGCGCGTACAGGCTTTCGGCCGCGTCAGCCCGCACCAGCCAGGACGGGTCCTGCCGCACCCGATCCAGCAAGGGACCGCGGAACCGCTCGATTGAAAATTTCCGGGCGCCAGCGGCGGCGGTGATCCGGGCCTCGGTCGAGCGGGAGCTCAAGACGGCGATCAGATCCTCGGTGAAGTCGTCACGACTCCCGAGCCGCTTGAGCGCCAGGATGACGTTCGCGCAAAATTCCGGGCTGTCGACCGCGACGGCGCGAGAGAGGTCCGGAACTAAATCGCCCCAACGCGCCCTTTCGATCGCCGTCACGGCTGCCGTGGAACAGGCCGCGAGCCCGCGGCGCAGCATCCGCTCTGCCTCGGCCTTCGGCTCGCCGGTGAGGTCCCGGATCCGCGTGGCATCGGGGCCGTGGTGGATGACCTCGGGACCGGTGCCGAACGTCCGGTCGAACCAGGCATCGTAGTCGCGGTCGGTGGGCCCGCACGGGCGCCGGGGCTTGGCTGATGGGGGCGGCGACGGCGCAGCGGCTGGAGCAATCGCGGTCGTGGCGACGCCGGGGCTGCGCGCCGACGTGCTCGACGCGCAGCCTGCCGCCGCGCACGCAACGGCGAGCGCGATAGCCGCGAACGACGTCTGCAGGCTCGAAACTCTCCTCATCGAAACTCCGGCGTGCCTTGGCCTGACTAGATGTTCACCGGCGCGCCATCATGAGCGATGGATCGTTCTTCCAGTCGACGCCCGGAACGTCGACACTCATAACCCAAAATGTCGCGAGTTGAAATCAAGCCGGCGCTAGCAACGCCGCGAGCGCCTTCAACAGGGCGCGCACCTCGATGATGTCGCCGTGATCCAAAGCCAACACCGCCTTGGCGACCAAGACGCCCATGCGCTCACTTACACTCTGACACTGCGAGGCCACTCCAGTCCGCCCTGGTCCGTTTTCCGTCGCCGCAACCTCGCAATTCTCCGCGCCTTGTCCGTCGCTGTCCGGCGCTGTCCGCTCCTGTCCATCCGGGCGCCGCAGCTTCAAGTCCCGTCCACCCCGCAAACTAACGATCGGAATCGATTTAGAATTTTCGGCAGTGTAAGTGGATTCGGTGCGCCGCTTCCACCTGCGCACCGGCCAGGCGGCCCGGCATACATCGGGTATGCCACGCGTCGACTTCCACCCGCGTTAGTTGATCGGCTCTGCGGCTTCGAGCCGGAGCGGGAAGATTGCGGCCTGCCCGTTGCCGCGCGCCGCTTCCAATCGCCGCGCGCACCCAACCTCTCTGGGCGGGGCCGGTGCCCACCACGACCGAGGAGAGGAGATCTGGGCGAACTCGTCGAGCCCGGCGAACGGGAAGACGATGTGGTGGCCGCTCGCCAGATTCCACGCCCAGAGTTGCGAGTCATCGAAGGCGCTCGTCATGATCCAGGTCGCCAGCCAGCGACCATCGGGGGACCAGATAGCCACCTTCTCGGTCACTTCCGGCGTGCGCACGAGACGGCGGCGGCGACCGCTCTTGAGATCAATCACCCAGGGATCGACGCCCGGGCCCGTGTACGCGATCTTCGACTCGTCGGGCGACAGTTCAACAGCGAGCGCGTGCAGGCCGGAAGGCGGACCGAGGCGTCGTACGTGCCGGCCGTTCAAATCGCTCGTGACGAAGTCCATGCCGGCGATGTCGCCAAAATCTCTTGCCTCGATAAACCGGTCGCACCGCGCTGACCACGCGGAGGCGGCGAAGGGCAGCGCCCAGAGCAGCCTCCGTTTCGGATCGATCACGTATCCCCGGGAGGCCAACTTGCCCAGCCCAAGGACGTCCAGCAAGAGCAGCGCACCGTCCGGGCTGAAGGATGGAAAGATCTGTGTAGACGAGCGCGCCAGCGCCTGACTCTTGCCGCTCTTGAGATCCAAGAGCTCGATCTGTCGCTCCCCAGAGGCGCCGCATTGGTTGTAGGGCTGGAGACACGAGACCAATGCCAGCGAAGCCCCGTCGGGGGAGAGCTCTCCGACATCAGCCGTTCCTTCCAGGGGGCGGCGACGATCGAACTTTCCACTGGCGAGATCGACGATGGCGCCGGCGAAAACGAGCTTTCCGCCGAGCTCGGGAAGAGGGTCTAAGGAGGTGATGGGGGCCGCCTTCGTCCCGCGCGCTCCACCGTCCGCCGGCGGCTGGCGCTGCATTGCGGCCAACGCCGTCTCGACCAGCCTTCGAAACGTTTTCGGCTCCGCGCGCGCGATCTGCCGCAGGGAAGGCGCCGCGCTGGCCGCACTCTCACCGATCTCCCCGAGCGACTGCACGGCCTCGGCGCGGAACACCCGTGGTCGCTTCCTGTCACGCGCG